>Ga0316622_100000575_pt1 | contig 21685 bp, 14 predicted proteins | sample OWC_Aug_OW2_C1_D_FD_207646 | JGI IMG/M metagenome (GOLD analysis project Ga0316622, IMG submission 207646) | Wetland soil microbial communities from Old Woman Creek delta, Ohio, United States - OWC_Aug_OW2_C1_D5_C | ecosystem: Environmental > Terrestrial > Soil > Wetlands | place: USA: Ohio... | reverse complement strand
CCGCGCGGCCGCCGCCCGCCTCGGGTCAGGGCGGCGCGGGCGAGGATCCCATCGCGGGAGAGGTGGATTGTTGCTGGGCCACGGACGACAAGCACAGCCGGCGCAGCCCTCGGGGCGGCGGACCACGGCGCGGGCGGGACGCTCGGGCGTGGGCCCGGCCGCGGCCTGGGGGCTTGTGCTGGTCGCGGTTTGCTGCTCGGCCGTGGCCGGGCAGACTCCTCCGTCCGCGGGGAGCGAGCAGGTCGGGCCGGCGGGGACTCCGCCGGAGGGCCCGGCGGGATCCGCTCCGGCGACGATCACGCCACCGGGGAGTCAGCCCCGCGAGGGCCTGCGCGACCCGCTGCGCCAGGCGCTGGAGCTCATCCGGGCCGGGCGCGCGCTCGAGGCGGTTCCCATTCTCGAAGGGCTCTACCGCGCGCGCCCGCAGGATCCCGGGATCCTCCAGACCCTCATCCAGGCGTACCTCTTCTCCGGGAATCCCGACCGGGCCGTGGAGTTCTGCCGGGATCTGGCGGAGAGGGATGGCCAGCGGGATCCGAACCTCTGGGTCGATCTCTCCCGCTGCTGCCAGCAGGCCGGCCGGCCGGGTGAGGCCATCGAAGCGCTGCTGCGCTGTCTCCAGGACCGCCCTTCCTGGATCGTGCGCCTGATGGACCAGTTCGAGCTGGCGGTCTCCGACAGCTTGACCGGGGGCGAAGCGCTGCGCGTGCTGGAATCCGCGGCGAGCGCTCCCGAGGCGCCGGCGGCCTGGAAGGAGATCCTGGCCCACGTCTTCGCCACCTCCGGACGGGAGCACGAGGCGATCGCCGTCTTGATGGAGGCCGATCGCGCGCAGGCCCTTCGCGGCGAGCTGCTCTCCAATCTCGCGCGGACGCTGGCCAAGCGCGGCGTTCCGGAGGCGGCCCTGGCGGCGTACGACTCGGTGTTGGCCCTGGATCCCCCCGGCGGCACGGCCGAGAACGTCTGGTTCGAAAAGGGCGAGCTGCTTGCCGGCCTTGGGCGCGTGCCCGAGGCGATCGCGGCCTATGCCGAGGGCGAGCGCCGCTTTCCGGAGGGCCCGCTCGCCATGCAGGCCGCTCTTGCCCGCGCCGACCTCCTGATGACCAAGGCGCACGATCTGGCGGGGGCGCAGGCGGCCTACGCGGCGGTCCTCGCCCGGGCGGGGGAGGTGCCGCGGCGCGAGCGCAAGCAGCCGCTTCTCGACCGCGCCCGCATCGCGCTGGCCGAGTGCGCCCTGCGCCTGGAGGATTTCGCCGCCGCCCGGGAGCGCTATGGCGAGCTCGCGGCGAACGCCGCCCAGGCCGAGCTGCGCGAGGAGGCCGCCTTCGAGCTCGCGGAGATGCACTTCTTCGAGGGTGAGTTCGTCGAGGCCGAAGAGGCCTACTATCAGCTCACCGATCGCTACCCCTCGGGGAACTGGGTGAACGACGCCTTCCGCCGCGTCTTGCTCCTGGGTGAGACCAACGCCGCCCCGCCGGTGCGGGAGTATGCGCGGATCGAGTACCTGCGCCGGGTCGACCGGACGGCGGAGGCGCTGGCGATGTGCCGCGCGGCGCTGCAGGCGGATCCCGCTCCGCCGCTGCGGCCGGAGTTGCGCTTCCAGGAAGCCCAGCTGTTGGGGTTGCTGGGGGAGTGGGCCTCCGCCGACTCGGCCCTGGCGCGCCTGCTCGCCGGGGACCCGCGGAGCCGGGTCGCTCCGGCGGCGTTGCTCTGGTGGGGCGAACGGGCGCAGGAGCGGCCGGAGGGGCGCGGTGTGGCGGCCCAGGCGTACGAGCGAATCATTCTCGAGTACCCGGCCTCCTTCGAGGCGCGGCGGGCCCGCTCCCGGCTGCGCGAGCTGAGAGAGACCGAGGCCAATTCGTAGAGGGGCGACGAGCGATGCAGGCGCAGGGCGCGAGAGATCTCCCGCGGAAGGCTACGGGACGTTTCCGGCGGGAACCCGGGGGTGCGCGGGCGCGCGGGGGTGCCCGGCGCCTTCGCGGCGCCGCGGGGGCGGCCCTCGCGCTCGCCATTCTGGCGGGCCTCGGGGGGGCGGCCGCGCGCGCCGGAATGCTCATCCCCATGGATCTCGTGCAGACCGATCATCTCAAGGCCTACGGCGTCGCCTATCAGGCGCTCAAGGCGGGCATGGATGTCGAATGGCTGCTCAACTACCGCAGCGGCTCCTTCCTCTTGGGTGATTCCGAGGAGCTCCGCCGCCTGATGCTCCTCGAGGGCGTGCTCTTCGAGGAAGTCGATGCCGGCGCGGAGGCGGGGATCTACGGGGAGATCGAGGCGAACAACATGGAGGCGATCCTCCTCGAGAAGGCCCCGCGCATCGCCGTCTACGTGCCCCCCACCGCGGTGGTCGAGCCCTGGGACGATGCCGTGATGCTCGCCCTCGACTACGCGGGGATTCCCTACGACGAGCTCTACGACGACGAGGTCCAGGCGGGCCGGCTGGCGGAATACGACTGGCTCCACCTGCACCACGAGGACTTCACCGGCCAGTACGGGAAGTTCTACGCCGGCTACCACCAGGCCGCCTGGTACCAGAACCGCCAGGTGCAGTTCGAGGCCCTCGCCCGCGCGGCGGGCTACGCCAAGGTCTGGCAGTACAAGCACGCGACCGCGGAGCGGGTCCGCGAGTACGTCGCCCGCGGCGGCTTCCTCTTCGCGATGTGCTCGGGCACCGACAGCTACGACATCGCCCTGGCCGCGGGCGGGACGGACATCGTGGATGCGGTCTACGACGGCGACCCGGCCGATCCCCGGGCGCAGCCGCAGCTCGACTTCGCCCACTGCCTGGCCTTCGAGAACTTCACCCTGGAGATGAATCCGCTGATCTACGAATTCTCGAACATCGACATGAGCGACTATTCCCGGCTGCGGGGCCCGGCGGCGGATTACTTCGTGCTCTTCGAGTTCTCCGCCAAGGAAGACCCCGTGCCGACGATGCTGACGCAGTGCCACGTCAACATGCTCAACGGATTCATGGGCCAGACGACGAGCTTCAACCGCCAGACGGTCAAGCCCTCGACCCTGGTGCTCGCCGAGGTTCCCGGCTCCGATGAAGTGCGCTACATCCACGGCAATTTCGGCCAGGGAACGTTCACCTTTCTGGGGGGGCACGATCCCGAGGACTACGAGCACCACGTGGGCGATCCGCCGACCGACCTCTCCCTGCACAAGAGCTCGCCCGGGTACCGCCTGATCCTGAACAACGTCCTCTTCCCCGCCGCCAAGAAGCAGGAACGCAAGACCTGAGCGGCCGCAGCCCCCGCCGGCCGCCGCCCCGCACCCCGCGAACCCGCCCCGAAGATGACTCCGGCCGGCGGTCCGGGAACCCTCGCTCCCGAGCAGCCGGCCGGTGAAGCCTGGGGGTCGGTCCGCGCCGGTTCCGGGCTAGCCGTTCGCCTTGGCGAAGTCCCTCATCAGCGCGACGACACCTTCGACCGCCTCGAGCGGGCAGGAGTTGTAGGTCGAGATGCGGATGCCTCCGACCGAGCGGTGGCCCTTCAAGCCCAGCATGCGGCGCGCCTTGCCCTCGGCCACGAACTTCGCTTCGAGCTCCTCGGACGGCAGCCGGAAGACGATGTTCATCATCGACCGGCTCGCCTTCTCGACCGGGGCGCGGAAGAAATCGGGCCGGGCGTCGATCGTCTCGTAGATCATCCCCGCCTTCTTGCGGTTGAGCTGCTCGATCCGCGCGAGCCCGCCCAGCTCCTTCATGTAGGCGAGGACGTTGCGGACCATGTAGATCGCGAAGCAGGGCGGGGTGTTGTAGAGCGAGTTGTTCTCGGCATGCGTCGCGTACTTGAGCAGGGTCGGGTTCTCGGCCTTGCAGGCGGCGAGGACGTCGTCGCGGATGATCACCACGGTGACCCCCGCGGGACCGAGGTTCTTCTGCGCGCCCGCGTAGATCAGGCCGAAGGGCTTGGGATCGAAGGCGCGCCAGAGGAAGTCCGAGGACATGTCGCAGGCGAGCGGCACCTTCCCGGCGTTCGGGAAGGTGTGGTACTGCGTGCCCTCGATGGTGTTGTTGCTGGTCACGTGCACGTAGCGCGCGGCCGGATCCAGGGTGAGCTCGGCCTGCGTGGGGATGTGGGTGAACTTCGCCGGCGATCCGTCGTAGGCCACCTTCACCGTGCCGAAGAACTTGGCGTCGGCCATGGCCTTCTTCGCCCAGTGTCCGGTGTGGATGTAATCGGCCGACTGGTCCTTGCCGAGCAGGTTCATCGGCAGCATGGCGAACTGCAGCGTGGCGCCGCCCTGCAGGAACAGGACGTGGAAGTGCTCGTCCAGACCGAGGAAATCCTTGATCAGGGCGATCGCCTCGTTGTGAACCGCTTCATACTCCTTCGAGCGGTGGCTCGTCTCGAGCACCGAGGTTCCGGTGCCCGCCCAGTCCACCAGCTCCTTCTGGGCCCGCTCGAGGGCGGGCAGCGGAAGCACTGCGGGACCCGCAAAGAAATTGTAGGCGCGTGCCATGGCTCTTCTCCTTCTTCCAGCGCCGAACCGCTCCCGCGCCCGCCAAGCCGGCGGGCCGCCGGACGAGCGGCTACTTCTTGCCGTACTGCTCACCGAGGATCTGGACGATGATGTTCCCGATCCGCAGCAGATTCTCCTGCGACGAGGCGCCGATGTGCGGGGTCATGAAGACATTCGGCGCGCCCAAGAGCGGGGAAGCGGGCGGCGGCGGATCGCTCTCGTAGACATCCGTGCCGTAGGCGCGCACCTTGCCGGCCGCCAGCGCGGCGGCGAGGTCGGCTTCCTGGATCACCTTGCCCCGGCCGGTGTTCACCAGGATCACGCCGTTCTTCATCTTCGCGATCAGGGCGGCATTCACCATGCCGCGCGTCTCGTCGGTCAGGGGCGTGTGGAGCGAGATGAAGTCCGCCTGCGCCAGCAGAGCATCGAGGCTGACCAGCTCGGCATGCTCCGAGCGGTCGACGTACTTGTCATAGGCGATCACGCGCATGCCGAAGGCGCGGGCGCGGACGGCGACCTCGGTCCCGATCCGGCCGAGGCCGATCAGCCCGAGGGTCTTCTGGAAGAGCTCGGTGCGCTTGAGCTCCTTCTTGGCCCACTTGCCTTCCTTCATCGTCAGGTGGCCTTCGATCAGCCGGTTGGGGATGCCGACCAGGAAGGCCATGGCCAGCTCGGCCACCGCGACGCTGGAGGCGGCCGGGGTGTTGAGCACCTGGATCCCCTTCTGTTTCGCGTAGGCGAGATCCACGTTGTCCAGGCCGACGCCGCCGCGGATGATCAGCTTGAGCGCCGGGGCGCTGTCGATGTACTCCCGGGTGCACTTGGTCTTGCTGCGCACCAGGACGACCTCGGCCTCGGGCAACTGGCGGGCATCGTCGGTGACGGTTCCGAACTTCTTCAGACGCTCGGGCAAGGACGCATCGAAGGCATCGGCGATCAGAATCTTCATCGGGTCCTCCCCACCCCGCGGGGACCCCGCGAGGTGTTTGCCACGGTCCGCTCGAACGCCGCCCCGGGGATCGCGGGTGCTCGCTCGCGGCCCGCGCCCGGCGGCGTCCCGCTACTCCTCCAGGGGCCTGACGATCAGCCCCGAACGCAGCTTGGGCTCGAACCAGGTCGACTTGGGCGGCATCACCCGGCCCGCGTCGGCCACGGCCATGAGTTGGTCGATGCTGGTCGGGTGGAGCGCAAAGGCCACCGCCCAACCCTCGCGGCAGCGGCGCTCGAGCTCGGATGTGCCGCGGATCCCGCCGACGAAGTCGATGCGCTTGTCGGTGCGCGGGTCCCCGATGCCGAGCACGGGGTGGAGCAGGTTCTCCTGCAGGATCGCGCAGTCGAGCGAGGCCACCGGGTCGTTCGCGGGGAACGAGCCGGGGCGGGCCGTCAGGCGCTGCCAGCCGCCGTCCAGGAACATCCCGAAGGTGTGCGGCCGGTCGGGCTCGGCCCGCACGGCGGGCGCGGCTTCGAAGCGCTCGGCGACGCGCGCCAGGAAGGCGGGCGGATCCAGGCCCTGCAGGTCTTTGACCACGCGGTTGTAGGCCATGATCTTCATCTGATCGTGGGGGAAGATCACCGCGAGGAAGAAGTTGTACTCCTCGTCGCCGCGGTGCCGGGGATTGGCGGCGCGGCGCTCGGCGCGCACCCGCGCGGCCGCGGCGCTGCGGTGGTGGCCGTCGGCGACGTAGAGGCAGGGCACGCCGCGGAAGGCCTCCGTGAGCGCGGCAATCTGGCGCGGATCCGCGACGACCCACAGGGTGTGCCGGATGCCGTCATCGCTGGCGAAGTCGTATTCCGGTTCCCCCGCGGTGAGCTCGCCGATCATCGCGTCGATCTCGCGGCGGGCCGGGTAGGTGAGGAAGACCGGTCCGGTGTTCGCGTTCATCGCGTTCACGTGCCGCGTGCGATCATCTTCCTTGTCGCGGCGGGTGAGCTCGTGCTTCTTGATGCGATCGTCTTCGTATTCGTCGACGCTCGCGCCCGCCACGACCCCGGTCTGCTCGTGCGTGCCCATGCGCTGCCGGTAGACATAGAAGGCGGGGGCCGCCTCGCGGACAACCGCGCCGCGGCGGATCAATGCCTCGAAGTTCTCCCGGGCCCGGCCATAGACCCGGGGATCATCCGCCGGGGTCCCGGGCGGGAAGTCGATCTCCGCCTTGGAGACGTGCAGGAAGGAGAACTCGTTGCCCTGGGCCATCTTCCGCGCTTCCGTGGAATTGAGCACGTCATAAGGAGGGGCGGCGATCGCGGCGGCGAGATCCCGGCGGGGACGCCATGCCCGGAAGGGTCGAAGGCAAGCCATGGGCCCATTCCTCTTTGCCAGTTTTTCTGCCGAACCGTTGCGAGCGGCCGATATTAGCAGGTGGGTCGAGCTCGGCGCCAGCGAAAGCTCTCCCGGCGGCCTTGACAATCCGATGGGGCACTCGCCAAGATCGGATGGTTGCACGGGGAGGGCCGGCTCCAGGCCGCAGGCGCTCCGCGCGGCGACGCCGCCCGTGGGGGGTGGTCGCGACCAAGGCTCAGAGGGGAGGGGAGGATGGAGCAGGGGTTTGCACTCCCGGAGTGCAAGAAGTGCGGAGCCGGGGTCCTGATCCCACTATCCGACTACGGTCGTGACGGCGCGCCGATCGAGTTCAAGGCTTGGGCCTGCACCAATCCCGGTTGCGGCTTCAACATCCGAATCGACAACGGCGAGATCAGTTACGGGCGGACGATCACTTCCTCCACAAAGTGACGCCCTCCGCCCGGACCACGATCCGGGAGTCGCATGACGGGGCGGCCCGCTCCCGGGGCGCGCCTGTCCGGGGTTACGGATGATCCGGGCGGTGCTCATCGACCTCGATAATACGCTCACCGACTTCATGAAGATGAAGGACGGGGCGATTCTCTCCGCGATCGTGGCGATGATTGACATGGGCCTGCCCCTCGCGCCGGAAGAGGCCCGCCGGCGGATCTACGCGATCTATGACCGGGAGGGGATCGAGTACCAGCGGGTCTTCGATCAACTCCTGCGCGAGGTCTACGACACCCCGCGACCCGACGTGCTGGCGGCCGGGATCATCGGCTACCGGCGGGCGCGCGATTCGCAGCTCGTGCTCTACCCGCACGTGCAGGCCACACTCGTCGCCCTGATCCGCCGGGGCATCCGCCTGGCCGTTCTCTCGGACGCTCCCAGCCTCCAGGCCTGGCAGCGGCTGCATCATCTTTCGCTCCAGCACGTCTTCGAACACGTGATCACCTTCGACGACACCGGCGAGCGCAAGCCCTCGCCGGCACCCTTCCGCCGCGCCATGCAACTCCTCGAGCTTCCCGCCGAGGCCTTGCTCATGGTCGGCGACTGGCCCGAGCGGGACATGCGGGGTGCCTCGGCGATGGGGATCCGCACGGTCTACGCCCGCTACGGAGATACCTCGGGGGCGGCCCACTCGGGCGCCGATTTCGAGATCGATGACATCAGCCAGCTCCTCGACATCGTCGCCGCCATCGAGCGGGGGCCGGCATGAGGCTCGTCACCGCCCAGCAGATGCGCGAGTGCGACCGGCGAACGATCGCGGGCGAGGGGGGGCTCACGCCGATGCCCTCCCGGGAACTCATGGAGCGGGCCGGGTGGGGCATCTACGCCGCCCTCTGCCAGCATTTCGCCCATCTCGGCCAGCGCGCGATCCTGGTCTTCTGCGGGCCGGGCAACAACGGCGGGGATGGTTTCGTCGTCGCCCGCCATCTGCACGCGGCCGGCCGGGCGCCTTGCGTCTTGCTCATCGGCGGGACGGACCGGATGAGCGCGGATGCGGCCGAGCAAACCCGGGCCTACCGGGCCGCGGGTGGGCGCATGCGGGTGATCGGGAGCGAGGACCGGCTCGAGGCTGAGGTCGCCGCCGAGCTCCGTCCGTCCGGCCGTTTCCCCCCGCTCGTCCTGGACGCCCTCTTGGGCACCGGGTCGCGGGGGGAGCCGCAGGGCTTGATCGGCGCGGCGGTGCATTCGATCCGGCGGATGCGGGCCGAGCGAGGGGCCGAAGTCCTCGCGGTCGATCTGCCGACGGGGATGGAGGCGGACACGGGCCGGGTGCCGGGAGAAGCCGTCGAAGCGGATCTCACGGTGACGATGGCCTTCCTGAAGGTCGGGTTCCTCTTCCACCCCGGGCGCGCACACGTGGGCCGCGTGCGCGTGGTCGACATCGGGATCCCGGGCGTGGTCGCCGATCGGATCGGGACATCCCTCTGGTCCATGACCCGGGGGGATGTGCGTGCCCTGCTGCCCCACCGCGCTCCCGACGCCTACAAGTCGAGGGTGGGCAGGATCCTGGTCGTCGGGGGATCTCCGGGGCTCACGGGGGCTCCCTCCTTGGCGGGCCTCGCCGCCCAGAGGACCGGCTCGGGTCTGATCACCCTCGCCCTGCCGGCCGGGTTGAACCTGGCGCTCGAGGCGAAGCTCACCGAGGTGATGACCCTGCCTTGTCCGGAGACCGCCGGGGGCAGCCTCTCGCTCGCGGCCGAGGGCCGCATCGCCGGGTGGATCGAGCGGACCGATGTCTGGGCGCTGGGACCCGGGCTCGGCACCGACGAGGAGTCCATTGCGCTCGTCCGCCGCCTGGCGGCGCAATTCCCGGGCCCGGTGGTCGTTGATGCCGACGGGCTGCGCGCCTTCAGCGGCGCCGATTGCCCGCGTCCCGCGGGGGCCCCGCCGGCCGTGCTCACGCCCCACCCGGGCGAGATGGCCCGCCTGCTGGGAGAGGGTCACGAGGCGCCCGCCGGCCCGCCTTACGAGACGGCGCGGCGCTACGCGCAGGCGCGCGGCTGCGTGCTCGTGCTCAAGGGCGCGCCGACGGTCGTGGCCGAACCTGGCGGTGAGGTCTGGGTCAATCCCACCGGCAACGCGGGTTTGGCGACCGGCGGGAGCGGGGACGTGCTGACGGGGATCATTGCCTCCCTTCTCGGGCAGGGACTCGGGCCGGCCGAGGCGGCGCGGGCGGGCGTCTACCTGCACGGCGCGGCCGCTGACCGGCTGGCCGAGACGCGGGGCGTGATCGGCTACGCGCCCACGGACCTGATCGAGATGTTGCCCGGGACGCTCCAAGCGCTTTCGGGACTTCCTCCTTGCCGGCCGAACGAGATCTGGACCGACGCGGCGGGATTCTCCGTTCCCTGAGCCCCCCTTGCCTCCGCGCCTTTCACGGGCCTCAGGAACGGTCCGGGTGCCGCAGGGCGCCCGACCGGGAATCCAGTTGACGATGCCCCTGCGGGTTCCTATATTCCCTGAACATGGTTCCTCCCATTCACGTTGGCACTTAGGGCATCTGGGCGGCATCGCGCCGGGAGCGGGCCAACGCACGAAAACCGGAAGAGGAGACCTTCGGGCATGAGGCAGTTCATCCTGGGGGCGCTGGCCCTCTCGGTCCTGCTGGCGGCTGGCGGGTGCACCAAGCGGGTCCTGGTCGAGGACGGCTCCTTCGATGCCATGCGACCCTATCTGCTCAGCTTCGCGGACGGTTCCACGGTCCGGGGCAAGATCGGGCTCAACGAAGCCGTGGAAGTCATCAGCGAAGGACGGGTCTACAAGGGCAGCATCGCTGATATCACGCCCGACGAGATCTACCTCGAGGACTGCCGCCTGATCCGCTCGCTCGGCGATGAGCACAGCGAACTCATCCGGATGACCCTGGCGCAGCGGAATCTCGAAGAGGACCCCGGTGAGTTCGTCTTCAAGCTGGCGGACGTCAAGCAGGTGGAGCGGGTCAAGGTCGACCCCCTGCGGACGGCCACCCGGTGCGCCTTCTGGACCCTGACCGGGGTGGCTTCCGCCTTTCTGATCTCCGAGAAATCCTAGGTTTCCGCGCGGGCCCGGGTCTCCGCCGGATCTTGGTCTCCGATACAAGGGCAGAGGCAGGTCGAGGAGGACTTCGATGAGGCTCTGTTTCAGATCGATCTTCTGGCCGGCATGCTTGGCGGCGCTGGGATTGCTCGCCCAGGGGAAGGCCGCCGGCCAGGTGATGCAGGAAATCCACTTCCAGCCGATCTCGCTCTTCGACACGACGCTCTTCCAGCGGCCCTACGGAGAAGGGACCTATCTGGCCAGCGTGCTTCCGGTCTTGATCAATCGCCCGATCGACGACATCTCGCCCCGCGCTGGGGCGCAGGCGATGGCCATGGGCGGCGCGCATCTCGCCCTGGCCGATGGCGCCCTCGCCATGGCTTGGAATCCCGCCGGGATGGCCGGGCTGCGGCAGACTTCGGTTTGCGTGGACGGCTTCTCCAGAGGTTCCTCGGGCAAGGGCTCGGGGCTGCCCGACTCGCTGCTCATCCCGGGATACGGTGATTTCAGCATCAGCACCTACAGCAACCGCCTGGGCTCGGTCAGCGGGTTCGGCTTCTTCGGCGCCGCGCGCCCGCTGCTCGATCTGGGAGGTGCACCGCTGGTGGGCGGCGTGAGCTACCGGCGGCACACCGACGTGGCCTACGGGCAGGAGATGCTCATGGAGATGCGCCTGCTGGCGGCCACCGCGGGCTTTCCCTTCAAGCTCGGAATCGAGAACGAGGAGCGCGGCTTCATCGAGAGCCTGACCTTCGGGTTGGGCTATGAGGCCATCCACAGCCCCGCCTTCTCCCTCGCGGTTGGATCGACGGGCAACTTCCTCACGGGGCGGCTGCGCTCCGACAACCTCGCCCGCGTCGACGTCCGCAATTTCGAAGAGGGCCAGGGCAAGTTCCAGCAGAACTACAGCGGCTTCTCCCTGGAAGCCGGCGCCCTGGCGCAGATCCAGTCCCTCCCCGGCCTGGAGCGCTTGCGCCTGGCCGCCTGGGCCGGCCTGCCGCATCGAATCAAGGTCGACAACGGGCGGCTGGTCGACCAGCCGATCTCTTCTCCGGACGCGCAGTACGTCTACCGCTCCTACTGGGACATTGCCGACTACGACATGGAGATCCCGCTGTTCGCGAGCGTCGGGATGGCCCTCGGTCCGATCCGGGGGGTCGAGATCGCCGCCGATTACAATCTCCGCCCTTGGTCCGAGGTGGAGATCCGCCACCGCGCCCCGGCCTTCCGCCAGTTCGACTGCACCTATCCCGCCGCCGACGCGAACAGCTTTCATGTCGGCGCGCGCTTCGAGTTCCCCCTGCTCCGGCAGCGCCTGCACGCCATGGGGCTGCGGCTGAACATGATGGCGGGATACCGCACCCTGCCGCTGGCGCTGTACGACACCGATCTGCCGTCGCCCGACGATGAGACGCCCACGGTTGCCCCGTACTACCGGGGCGATCCCGTGGAGGGCGACGCGACGAGCCTCGGCTTCTCGCTGGAGACCGGGCAGGTCAGCTTCCACCTCGGCCTGGAATTCCAATCCTATGACTATCACACCTGGTTCTTGAACGATCAGAGTGAACTGGGGACCAGGGAGAATCCGCTGCGGGCGCCCTGGTTCAGCGATCCGTACGACCGGGTTATCAAGATCTCCCGCGACAACACGGTCCTGCGGTTCAGCTCCGAGATGCGCTTGTAGGTTCGCCCGCGCGATCGCCCCCGCGCGGCCGCGCGACCGCCCCCAGGCCACGCCCCGGCCTACGAGCACCCGCTCGTGGATCCGCACTCCATGCAACGATGGCACGAGCCGCTGCGGGTCATGAACGACCCGCACTCGGGGCAGGTGGGGGCATCCACGTCGTTGACGAAGGTCGCGCGCGGTGCCGCCGGGGCGCCCGCCGCCGCGGGCGCCGGGCTGCCGCCCGCGGGAGCTTCCTCGGCCGTCCCGTGCCCCGGCAGGAACTTGAGCGCGAGCCAGCGGAAGATGTAATCGGTGATGCTCTTCGCGTAGCGGATCTCGGGATGGCGCGTGAAGCCGGAGGGTTCGAAGCGGGTGTGGACGAACTTGTCGACGAGGACCTGCAGGGGAACCCCATACTGCAGGGCGAGCGAGATGGCCGTCGCGAAGCAATCGCACAGGCCGGAGACGACGGTGCCCTCCTTCGCCATGACGATGAAGATCTCCCCGGGCGAGCCGTCCGGGTAGAGCCCGATGGTCACGTAGCCCTCGTGGTCGCCGATGACGAACTTGTGGGTGATCGACTGGCGCTCTTCCGGCAGCCGGCGCCGCACCGGCCCCCGCTGGGCCGGTTCCTCGCCCGCCGGGCCGCCGGCCTCAAGAGACAAGGGCTGGGCGCGCTTCGACCCGTCGCGGTAGATCGCGATCGCCTTCAGCCCTTCCTTCCAGGCGCGCTGGTAGATTTCGGCGATCTCCGCGCTGGTCGTCTCCTGGGGCACGTTGACCGTCTTCGAGATCGCCCCGGAGATGAACGGCTGGACAGCGGCCATCATGCCGACGTGGCCGTCGTAGTGGATGCAGCGCTTGCCCTTGCGCGGCCGGAAGGCGCAATCGAACACGGCCAAGTGCTCCGCCTTCAGGTTGGGGGCACCCTCGATGGTCTCCTCGGCCTCCATGTGGGCGAGGATCTCCAGGACCTGCGCCTGCGTGTAGCCCAGCCGGCGCAGCGTGGCCCGCACCGTTTGGTTGACCATCTTGAACATGCCGCCGCCGACGAGCTTCTTGTACTTGACCAGGGCGAGGTCGGGCTCGATGCCGGTCGTGTCGCAATCCATCATGAAGGCGATCGTGCCGGTGGGGGCGAGCACGGTCACCTGCGCGTTGCGCCAGCCCCACTGCTCGCCCTTCTCGACGGCCTCGTCCCAAACCTTGCGCGTGGTGTTCAGTACGGCTGAGGAAATCCGGTCGGGGTTGATCCGGCCCAGCTCATCGCGATGGCGGCGGATGACACCCATCATCGCCTCGCGATTGCGGGCGAACCCCTTGAACGGCCCGAGCACCCGGGCGATCTCGGCCGAGGTGGCGTAGGCCTGCCCGGTCATGATCGCGGTGACGGCGGAGGCAAGCGCGCGGCCCCGCTCGGAGTCATAGGGCAGGCCCTGGGACATCAGCAGCGTCCCCAGGTTGGCATAGCCCAGGCCCAGCGGGCGGAAGTCGTTGCTCGTTTGCGCGATGCGCTCCGTGGGATAGCTGGCGCAATCGACGATGATCTCCTGCGCCAAGGTGACGATCGCCACGGCGGCGCGGAAGGCATCCGTGTCGAATTCCCCCTTGTCGTCGACGAAGCGCATGAGGTTGAGCGAGGCCAGGTTGCAGGCGGAGTCATCCATGAACATGAACTCGCTGCAGGGATTGCTCGCGCGGATAGCCCCGGTCTGGGGACAGGTGTGCCAGGAATTGATCGTGGTATGGAACTGCAGCCCCGGGTCGCCGCAGAGCCAGGCGGCGTCGCAGACCATCTCCATCAGGTCCCGCGCCCGGTAGGTGTCGACCGGATCACCCGAGGTGACCGCCCGGGTCTGCCACTGGCCGTCACTCTCCACCGCCTTCATGAATTCGTCGGTCACCCGGACGGAGTTGTTCGAGTTCTGGAAAAAGACCGAGCTGTAGGCTTCGCCGTTGATCGAGCCGTCATAGCCAGCCCGAATCAGCGTCCAGGCCTTCTTCTCCTCGCTCACCTTGGTGTGGATGAATTCGACGATGTCGGGGTGGTCGATGTTCAGGATCACCATCTTGGCCGCCCGGCGGGTCTTGCCCCCCGATTTGATCACCCCGGCGAAGGCGTCGTAGCCGCGCATGAAGGAGACCGGGCCGGAGGCGGTGCCCCCGGTGGACAGCCGCTCGCGCGAGGAACGCAGCGAGGAGAAGTTCGTGCCCGTGCCCGAGCCGTACTTGAAGAGCATCCCCTCGGTCTTGGCCAGCTCGAGGATCGACTCCATGGTGTCATCCACGGCGTTGATGAAGCAGGCGGAGCACTGCGGCTTTTCCTCGATGCCCATGTTGAACCAGACCGGGCTGTTGAAGGCGGCCTTCTGGTTGAGCAGCAGATGGAGCAGCTCCATCTCGAAGGTGGTGGCGTCCTCTGGGGTGGCGAAGTAGCCGAGCTCCATGCCCCAGCGCCGCAGCGTCCCCGCCACCCGGTCGAGCAGTTGCTTGACGGAGTACTCCCGCTCGGGGGAGCCGATCGGCCCGTAGAAGTACTTCGAGGCGACCACGTTGGTGGCCATCTGCGACCAGGACTCCGGAAACTCCACGCCCTCCTGCTCGAAGATCGTCTCGCCCCGGTCGCTGGTCAGGGCGGCGGTGCGCCGCTGCCAGGTGACACCCTCGTAGGGGTGGTGTCCGGGGGTGGTGAAGTAGCGGGGGATCGTGAGTCCGGTCGGCGTACGCTTGCGCTCGGGTGCCTCCGGGGAAGAAGTCGCCGGGGGTGAGGCGTGGAGTCCATCGCGTTCGTGCTTCTCGGGCATGAAGACCTCCGGCGTCGTACCCCTTGAGTACTCCGCGCATAGCGGCGTTCTAGAATGATGCCATCCTCTGCGGAAGGGTGGCTGCCGTCCCGGCAGCCTCGGGGTCGCTGCCCACGCCCCCTCGGTCACGGACGAACGTTGCCACGTATGCGCCAAGCCTCCGAGGCGGTCAAATCGAAAACAGCATCTAGAGGTAAGTGCAAATCAGGCAATCAATTGCGCGGTGACGTGCGCGCCCTGCAGGACCCGCCGTCGCTGCGGGCCCCGCGTAACCAATTCCTAACGGCAAGAAAATCCATCGCTTCGGACGAGGCCTTCTCTCGCGCCCGCGCCGCCGCACGATTTCGTGCGCGCCGCATGGGGCAAACCCGCCAAAGACGCGCTTTTCGTCGCGCGCGGATTCCTTCACGCCCTTCCGAGGAGCACATCAAGGAAGCACTGCATCGCCGCGGGAATCTCCCGGCCGCGCTTGATCAGGATTCCCAGCGGGCGGCGGTAGGTGCCCTTGGCGAAGTGGACCAGGGCCAGGGACTTCATCGCCACTTCCCGCTCGACGGTCATCGCCGGCAGGATGGAGATCCCCGAATCGATCTCGATCGCCCGCTTGATCGTCTCGATGTTGTCGAACTCCATGGCCACCCGCGGGCGGACCTCGTTGTCCCGGAGGATCTTGTCGATCGCCCGGCGCGTCGGGATGTCGCGCTCGAAGGCGATGAAGGGCTGTCCCCCCAGCTTGCGCATCTCGATCTTCTTGAAGGCCGCGAAGGGATGGCCGGGTGGGCAGACGAGCACGAGCTCGTCGCTGCGGAAGGGGAGGATCTCGATGCCCGAGCGCCGCGCGGGGTAGGCCACGACGCCGATGTCGATCGAGTTGCCGACCACATCGTCGTAGATCCGGTTGGCGCGGCTGTACTCGACCCGCACGCGCACCTCGGGGTACCGGCGCATGAATTCGCTCAGGTAGGGGCGAAACTCGTGAAGCCCGATGCTATAGATCGTGGCGATGCGCACCGTGCCGCCGACGTTATCGGTCAGCTCGCGCAGGCGATGTTCCATGCTCTCAAAGCGCGAGAGCACGTCGCGCGCCACTTCGTAGAGGATCTCGCCCGCCGGGGTCGGGCTCAGGTTGCGCTTGCCGCGCTCGATGAGCTTCTGTTCGTAGCGCTCCTCCAGGGTGCGGATCTGCTGGCTGACGGCCGACTGCGAGATGAAATTGAGCACAGCCGCCTTGGAGAAGCTCTTGCTCTCCACGACGTCACAGAAGACTTTCAGCGACTCGATCTGCATGGCGGCGATCCCTCCGCAGGCCGGCGGCACGCATGCCCGGCGAAGCTAATCCGCTTCATAAGACCCGTTTCATAGCACGGCGGCGCGCGACCTGTCCAGCAGGAGTGCACGGGCGCGCGCGCACGAACGGTTGACTTCCGCCGGGGCGGCTTCTTACGCTGCGGAGTCTCGCGGCGTCGCCCGGGGATCCGGGAGTGGCGGTTCGACGGAGGTCAGGCAGGTACGGTGGACGGACACGGGAGAGCGACATTCGCCCTGGCGGTCCTGGGATGCCGGGCCAATCAGGAGGAGAGCGAGGCCATTCGCTCGCACCTGACCGCGCTCGGAGGCGACGAGATCGGCTTCCCGGGGCCGGCCGACCTGGTCGTGGTGAACACCTGCGCCGTCACCGCCACGGCCTTGGCCCAGTCCCGGCAGGCGATCCGCCGGGCCGCGCGCCTGGGCGGCCCGGGCTCCTGGATCCTCGCCATGGGATGCGGCGCGCAGCTTGATCCGCGGGGGCTGGCTGCCCTGCCACAGGTCGGCCTGGTTCTCGGCAACGCGGCGAAGCTCAAGGTGCCGGCCCTGCTCCGGGGGCTCTTCCCCGGGAGCTTTCCGCCGGAGCAAGCCCGCCTGCGTGCGGCGCTGGCTGCGGCCGGGCTGGCGGCCGGCGGGGGGGAAGAGGCCGAAGCCGCTCCAGTCCAGGCGGGGGAGCCGGCGGCCGGATCGCCGATCTGCTGGCAGGCGGAGGCGGCGGGGGAAGGCTTTCTGAGCCGCGCCGCGGGCGTCTCCGCAAGACGGGCGCGGGGGCTGCTCAAGATCCAGGACGGGTGCGACCGCGCGTGCAGCTATTGCGTCGTCGCCTCGCTGCGGGGCAGACCGCGCTCGCGCCCCCGTGGGGAAGTGCTCGGCGAGGTCCGCCGCCTGGTGGCTGAAGGTTGCCGCGAGATCGTCCTCACCGGGATCAATCTCGGCCTCTATGGAGACGATGCAGGTCCGCCGGCGGCGCCGGGGGCCAACTTGGCGAGCCTGCTGGCGCAGCTCGGTTCCATCCCCGGCCTGGGCCGCGTGCGGCTGACCTCGCTCGAGCCCGAGACCCTCGGCCCGGAGCTGCTCGAAGTGCTGGCGGGATCCGCCTGGCTCTGCCCGCACGTGCACCTGCCGGTCCAGTCCGGAGACGATGCCCTGCTGGCCCGCATGGGCCGGCCCTACCGGAGGGAGGATCTCCGCCGGATTGCCGCCACCCTGGCTCGCAGCGGCAGGGGCTTCGCGCTGGGCCTCGACCTGCTGGCCGGATTCCCGGGGGAGAGCGAGCGCGCGTTCGCCGCCACGCTGGCGCTGGCGGAGGAGCTGCCCGCGGCCTATCTGCACGTCTTTCCCTATTCGGAGCGGCCCGGCACGCCCGCCGCGAGGCTGGCGGGGGGCATCCCGCCCGCAGAGCGCCGGGCGCGCGCCCGGGCCTTGCGGGATCTCGACGGGCGCCTGCGCCTGCGCTTCCAGTCGCGCCTCCGGGGGCGCCCCTGCCGGGTGCTCGTCGAGCGGGTGGAAGGGGGTCGCTTCCAGGGCCTGTCGGCGGAATACGTACGGATGCGCGGGACGGCGGTGGGAGTGGAACCGGGGGAGCTCTTGGAGGTGGTCGCCGGCGAATCCCTGAGCCCGCGGCTGCAGAGCTGCCGCCTCATCTGCAGCGGGCCCCCCGCCCCCCTTCCCGAGATCGCGGCGGCTGTGCCCGCCGCGGGCGAACCCGGATCGCGCTGGCAGGATTGACATGGCGGGCAACTACTTCCTCGAGATCTACGGCTGCCAGATGAACCTGGCGGACGGTGAGCTGATCCGCGCGCTCCTCCAGGGCGCCGGCTGGAAGCCGGTCGCCGACGCCGGCTGCGCGGATCTGATCGTGATCAACACTTGCGCCGTGCGCGAGCGGGCCGTCGAGCGCGTGATCGGGCGCGTGCGCAGCCTGCGCCCCTGGAAGAGGGGCGCTCCCCGGCGGCGCATCGCCCTGGTCGGCTGCCTGGCCCGCTACCGGGGCCGCTCCCTGGCGGCGAGGCTCCCGGAAGTCGATTTCTTTCTCGGGCCCGACGCCTATCGCCGCCTGCCCGAGCTGGTCGCGGGGGCGACCTCGCTGCCGCTGTTCGCCCTTGCCGGTGCGCGCGCGGAAACCTACGGAGATCTCCCCGTCCAGCGCCAGCCGGGGGTCAACGCCTGGATCTCCGTCATGCGCGGCTGCGATCGGAGGTGCGCTTACTGCATGGTGCCCTTCGCCCGCGGGCGCGAGCGCAGCCTGCCTGTCGCGCAGGTGCTGGCGGCAGCGCGCGCCGCCCTGGCGCAGGGGTACCCCTCGCTCACCCTGCTCGGGCAGACAGTCACCTCGTATCGCGATGGCGCCTGCGACTTCGCCGCGCTCTTGGGGGAAGTCGCCGCGCTCCCCGGCCTCCTGCGCCTGCGCTTTCTTGCCGCCCACCCGGCGGATTTCGATGCGCGCCTGCTCGCCGGGATCGCCGCGCAGCCCGTGATCGCCCGCCATCTCCACTTGCCCCTTCAGGCCGGGTCCGATCGCGTGCTGGAGAGCATGCGGCGCGGCTACACGCGCGCCGGCTACCTCGAGGTCGTAGATCAGGCGCGGGAGCTCATCCCGGGGCTGGCGATCACCACGGACCTCATGGTCGGCTTCCCGGGCGAGCAGGAGGAGGACTTCGCCCAGACCCTGAGCCTCATGGAGCGCGTCGAGTTCGACCAGGCCTTCATGTTCGCCTACTCGGCCCGGCCCCACACCTATGCCGCCCGCCGCCTCGCCGACGAGGTCGCTCCGGAGGTCAAGCAGGAGCGCCTGCGCCGGATGATCGCGCTTCAGGAAGAGCATGCGCGGCGCTGCTACGCCCGCCGGATCGGCACGGCGGTGGAGGTGCTGGTGGAGGGGCCGGCGCGCAATCCCGCCGGCCATTGGTACGGCCGCACGAGTGATTTCAAGGACGTGATCTTCTCCGCCGCGGATCCCTGCGACCCACGGGCGGGCGCGCTCGCGGCGGTCGCGGTGAGCGGAGCGACCTCGCACACCCTCCTCGGCCGCATGCGCGAGCCGCGGGACGGCGGCCCGCCCGCTTCTTGACGCGCCCGGCGTCCCCGAGCCCGCCGCGCGCCGGCGGGTTCGGTCCGAGAAGCGCGTTGACAGCCCGCGCCGACCGCACCTAGCATCTCGATGCTGTCGTCTTGACTCGATGCTTTCGCTTTCAGAGGAGCCTACGCAACGCACGAGGGTGGCGGATGAAGTGCTGGAATTGCCAGAGCCCGCTCGAGGAAAGCCTGATCTGCGAGCGCTGCGGCATGCCCCAGGCTGCGGGCGGGCTGGGTCCCTTCGAGATCCTCAATCTCTCGCCGCGCCTGCGCTGGCGCGAGGGCGAGATCGAGCGCGCCTACGAGCGCCTGGCGCTGCGCTGCCATCCCGATCTCTTCCGCGCCCACCGGGACGAGCGGGTGCTGAGCGCGGCCAGCTCCGCGATGCGCGCGCTCAACGACGCCCTGCGCGAGGTGCGCGATCCGGTCGGCCGGCTGAGATTCGTCCTCGCCGCGATCAGCCATTCGGGGGCGTCGACCCGCACGGTGCCGACGGGCCTGCAGGACTCGGTGCAGATCATCGAGAAGGTCCTCGCGCGGATCGATGAGGTTCGGGAGAAGGGGGATCGCGCCGCCTGGGAAGGCGAGCAGGATCACCTCGGGGCGCTGCGGGTCAAGGTCGAGGCGGCCCGCGAGCGCAGCGACGAGGCGATGCGCGTGCTCGTCGATGAGTGGGATGCGGCCGTCGATGCGGCGGACGGCGAATGGCCCGAGATGCCCGAGGACTGGGCCAGCCGGGCCCTGCTCTGGTCGGGGGAGCGTGACTTCCTGGATCCGCTGGTCACGCGCTTCGAGGAGGCGCTGGCCCGGCCGGAGGAGAAAGAGGCTTGAGCGCCGCGGCGGACCCCGGGTCGCCCGGGCGCGGCGCGAGGAGAGAGTTTCACGCAAGGGGGCGGGCGGAGGAGATTTTTCGGGGCGTGCGGAAGGAGTGAGGCTTGGCGGCACAACTCGGCCAGAAATCGGCGGAAGAGACCTTCGTCGCCGTGGACTTCGGCACGCGCGGAGGCCGGGTGGCGTACGCGCGCGGTGAGACCCAGGCGCTCGTGGCCGACTTGAGCGGTGAGACCGAGATTCCCGCGGTGCTCACCCTCTCTCCCGAGGGCGGCATGCAGGCGGGGCTCGAGGCGCGCAACCAGCAGGCCCTGTTTCCGTCCGAGACGGTCATGTCCCTGCGCGGATTGCTTACGGCCGATCCGGAAGAGCTGAGCGGGCGCGGGCCCTTCTTCCCCCATGCCGTGGCCGATTCCGCGCAGCTCCTGTGCCTCGACATCGGGGGGCGGCGGCGGACGGCGGTGGAACTGGCCGCACTCTACCTGCTCCACCTGCGGCGCACGGCCGAGTTGGCCCTCGAACGGCCCGTGGAATCGGCGGTGATCACGGTGCCGGTATCCTTCACGCCGCTGGAACGGCAGGCCTACCGGCTGGCGGCGCGGATGGCCGGGTTCCGCAGGGTCCGGTTGATCGACGAATCGACCGCCGTCGCCCTGGCCGGGGTCGCTGCCGGGGTGCAAGGGCGCTTGGCGGTTTGCTCCTGGGGTGCGGGCTACGTCAGCTTGGCGATCGTCGAGGCCCAGCGGGAACTGGTGAAGGTAATGGTGAGCGCCGGCGACGCCCAGGCCGGCGGGGAGAGGATCGAACTCGCCCTCGCCCGCGACATCCTCGAGCGGGCGCGGGCCGCCGGACATCCGCTCGAGCACGAGGGGCACATCGCGCGCCATCTCCTGGGTCTCGCCGGAGGCGTGCTCCAGGAGCTCGATGCCCGGGGCGAGGCGGCCGTCGAGCTGCGCCTTCCCGAACAGAAGCAACCCTTCCGCCACGTCTATCACCGGGAAGATCTCGAGGCCTGGCTCGCGCCCCTCTGGCAGAGGGTCGCCCCGCTCGGCCGCCGCCTTGCCGCGGATCTGAAGACCTTGATCGGCGACGTGGACGCGCTGCTGCTGGCCGGGGGGATGAACCGGCTTTCCACCGTCCGGGGGCGCCTGGAGGCGCTCTACGGCCGTGCGGCGGTCCCCTCCCTGGACCCCATGGAGGCGGCGGTGCGCGGCGCGCTGGTGCGCGCCGGCTTCCTCAACCGTGAGATCGCCCAGCCGCTCGTGCTCGACGTTCTTCCGTTGGCCCTGGGCATCGAGGGCCAGCAGGAGCGCGTGACCCTCTTGCTGGACCGCACGGAGCGCATTCCCGCGAGCAAGGTGGAGCTCTTCACCACGTACCTGGAGAAGCAGACCGAGGTCGGGATTCCGCTCCAGGCTCGTCGCGGGCTGCGCTGGGAGCCGTTCGCCGCGGCGGTGGTCTCGAAGATCCCTCCGATGAAGGGCAGCCAGCCGCAAATCGAGGTCAGCTTCATGGTCGATGAGGACGGCGTGCTCGATGTCGGCGCCCGGGAGATCACCAAGAGCCGCGCCCTGGAAGTGGAGCTGCGCCCGCTGCGGGGCCTCACGGGGGGGCAGCTGAAGAGCGTGCTCCAGGAGCTGCCGCAACCGGCGGGCGAGGCCTTTCCGGAGCGCTTGCGCGAGGAAATGCGGGGCCGCGGGCGCCTGTTGCTCAACGCCCTTACCATGG
>Ga0316622_100000574_pt1 | contig 21727 bp, 16 predicted proteins | sample OWC_Aug_OW2_C1_D_FD_207646 | JGI IMG/M metagenome (GOLD analysis project Ga0316622, IMG submission 207646) | Wetland soil microbial communities from Old Woman Creek delta, Ohio, United States - OWC_Aug_OW2_C1_D5_C | ecosystem: Environmental > Terrestrial > Soil > Wetlands | place: USA: Ohio... | reverse complement strand
CGTCAGGAGAGATGAGGCAATGAGGGTGAAGGCTATGGCAACCCTCGTCAGCAGGACCTCGCGGGGCAGATGCAGTCCGCCACTGACGAGAGTGCTGTCGAAAAGGTTCCCCAGTTTCATCCGGAGTGCTTTGCTCAGACGAATGAATGCCGGCAAACGCCGGTAAGCCGGGGTACAGGGATCGCATTGACCACCCGCACTTTGCGGGAGATCAGCCTTTCCGGCCGTAATACTGTCTTCTTTGTCATATATCCTCTGCCAGCCGGATTTGATTACACGAACAATGTTGCTCATAAAAATATGCCTAATCCTTTCTTATTAAGTCTTATATAACGACGGGGGGATAAAAACTAAACTTATTTCTATATTTTATAATACGTTCTTATTCTGTGATTTTTATGAAAATTACATTAAATTCCTTTCATAAGCATCCTCGGGCTGCATTTAGGGAAATACCAATGCTGATCAGGATAAACGAGTTCAAAGAACCAGATAATATACATTAGCACTTAGCAATAGGCGGATTCTATAGTTCAACTTGCTCTCTTATAGCTAAATTTTGCTCTCTCGGAAGAGGACTGATAGCACGAAAAAGACGGTTTCAGCGCAACTTCATGCCCTGTGAAAGCATAAGATAATTTAGTGAAATCAAGTGGTTTCATTTTTTCAAGGGATAGATGGAGGCAGCTGAAATCAGATGGAATATAAGGGACATGGGCACAATCCCGCAGGTGGAGGAATTGACACATGAGTCGGACCGGGCATAAGCCATTGAAAGATATGGTGCCGGTGGGGAGAATCGAACTCCCACTGGGTTGCCCCAACCGGATTTTGAGTCCGGCGCGTCTGCCAGTTCCACCACACCGGCACAATTGGTGAGGGGAATATAGTATATAAAAAATCAGAGCAAAAGTGGGCAGTCGCAGTAGTCCAGGAACTGCGCCGTGAAGAGTGAGGAGTACGGCGCGAGGAGGTACGGACAGGTGATGATACAAAAGCTCTGTTCACTCCTCGCTGCGTTTGAACTCTTTATGCTCTTCTCATGCCCTGTGCTTTCTTATCTTCCCATGCTGAGAGCCTGTCCCAGAGCGGGAATAAAATCCCGCTTCCGGGACATGACGCGGGGCAGGATGCAGGTGTTGTCCTCAACCTTGACATTGAAGGCCTTTTCTACCATCCATACCTCCCCCTTCAGGAGTACTCTCTCATGGGAAGAGCTCACCGGGTTCGTCACAAGCAGGGCTGTGAGGTCATAGCCGTTTGCCAGGCGGAGCCGTTCAAGTTCAACCAGAAGGTCCTCTTCCCGCAGATCGATCTCTTTGCAGTCGAGAACCATCATCTGGCTTATGCCGAGTTTCCTGCCCCCGATCTGAAATTCCTTGAAGTCTGCTGCGATGAGCTCTGCCGGGGTCTTATTTTCAAGGTTGATGCTTGCGTGGAGCAGTTCTTTTCCATATGATTTCCAGTCCACGCCGGCTATTTCGGCAAGTCGGTCAGCCGCCTCACGATCACGCTCAGTTGTGGTCGAGAGCGTGAGAAGCAGGGTGTCCGACAGAATGCCGGAGAGGAGAATTCCCGCGATTTCTTTCGGGATATCAAGCTGGTGAAGGAGCATCATGCCCGCAACGACAGAGCAGGTGCTGCCGACCGGATCATTGTATACAAAGATGGGGGCAACGGTCGAGATATCGCCCACACGGTGGTGGTCGATGATCTCGAGAATCTCAGCCTCTTCAATGTTGTCCACAGCCTGGGAGACCTCGTTATGATCGACGAGGATCGCCCGCTTGCGAACAGGTTTAAGGATGTCAGTTCGCGTTACAAAACCGATCAGCCTTGTGTCGCTGTCAGCGACCACAACGGAGCGGTACTCAGACTCGAGAATACGCTTTCTCAGTTCGGTGATGGGCGTATAAAGGCCGACAGAAGAGATATTCCGGCACATGATCACCCCGACCGGCTCTGACATGGTCATGAGCTGCACCGTGGCAAAGGCGGCATGGGGGGATGAGACGATCACCGTGCCGCGCTCCTGGGCGGCTGCGATCACATCCGTGCCTACCGGCATGGAATCGGTCACGATGAGCGCCGAACAGCCCGTGCGGACCACGTCGAGCTGGATGTCCTGCTGGTCGCCGGTTATCACGATGTCCCCCGGGCGTATCCGGTTGAGGACGGTGCCCTTCTGCATCGCTGCAGTGACGACCCTTCCGGACAGGTATTCCGTGCGCTTGGTGTTGCTGATCACCCGCCCGTCGAGGGTCTTTATGAAGATATCAAGGTTTATCGGCATCTCCGAAAGATCGGAAAATCCGACGCTGTCCATGTAATGTTTTGCTATGTCTTTCAGTCCGACGAGGCCGATCACTCTCCCGGTATCATCAACAACCGGAAGAGAACGCACGCCGGAGTCCCGCATGAGAAGGGCCAGCGCCTGAATGGAATCGCGCAGATTTATGGAGACAGGTTTTTTCATCTCAAGATCGGCAACGGTCGCCGCGATGCTCTCCATCTCATTCGGGACCGGAACGCCGAACCGGTCGAGGATGAACTTTGTCTCATCGTTGATCTTGCCTGCCCTTGCCGGCGTGTAGAAATAGCGCTTGTCCGTGACGTTCTTGAAGTGAGCGTAAGCGATGGCTGAACAGACTGAGTCCGTGTCAGGGTTCCGGTGACCGATTACGTATACAATTCTGGAAGCCTGCTGTGTCATGGAATCAGGTCCTCCTCAGACCTTTCCGCTCTTCATCCTCAGAAAATTTGCAACGGACCGGTCATAGGTGCGCTCAAATTCCGTGGTAAAAAAGCAGGCAGGCAGTTCGTCGTTCTTCCGGTGATAATGCAGGCATTCGCAGCACTGGTGTTTTCGGGGGCAGGGCTCATACGTGCACGTGCAGCGGGCTCTGTTCATTTCCCTTATGCATTCCATGTATACCTCCTGAGTGCATGATTCCCCTCTGATGATAACATCTTTACTTGCCGATACAGAAGCTGCTGAAGATGGCATCAAGGATATCATCGGTTGTTATGGTGCCGGTGATCTCGCCGATCCTGTCCAGCGCATCCCTCATCTCAATGGAAAAGAGCTCGAGCGGTTCTCCCCGCGACAGCAGTGCAGAGGCGTTTTCCAATGATCCGGCTGCCCTGTCAAGTGCCGACTTGTGGCGTATGTTCGTCACGACAACGCCATCACGTTCTTCCTTCCATTCGCCGAGATGCGATGCAAAGATATGCTGTTTGAGTTCCTCCACTCCCTTGCCGGTGACCGCCGAAAGGTGCAGGTGCGGCATTCCTCCTGCAACGACAGGTTCAAGATTGATCTTCTGCGGAAGGTCTGCCTTGCTGATGACTGCAACAGCATGCTTGCCCCTGATTATCGTCAGAAGGTCAAGGTCCTCCTGCCTGAGCGGTTCGCTTCCGTCGAACAGGGCTGCAATGAAGTCTGCATGTCCGATCGCCTGCAAGCTTCTCCTGATGCCTTCCTGTTCAATGGCCTCATCGGAATTCCTGATGCCCGCCGTGTCAGTGATCCTTACCGGCAGACCGTTGATGTTCAGGTAATCCTCGATCAGGTCGCGCGTTGTGCCGGGCAAGGCAGTTACGATGGCGCGGTCCTTCTGCAGCAGGGCATTCAGCAGTGATGATTTGCCCACGTTCGGCCTGCCGACGATCGCGATGGAAAGCCCTTCGCGGAAAAAACGGGCCTCGTGGAAGGTCTCCGAGAGCCTCCTGATTTCCGCAATGCTCTCCGTAAGCCGGCCCTGGATATCCTCTTTTGAGGCATGTTCGACCTCGTCCTCCGGAAAGTCAAGATATGCCTCGACACATGCGCTTGTCTCTATCAGCCGGACGCGGATCTTTGCAAGCTTCCCGGTCAGATCTCCCCGCAGCTGTTCATGGGCGATCCTCATACCCTCGGTGGTCTTTGCATTGATAATGTCAAGAACTGCCTCTGCCTGGTCGAGATTCAGCCTTCCGTTCAGAAATGCCCTTTTGGTGAACTCTCCCGGATCTGCAAGCCGTGCACCCTGCCGGATGACGACCTCTAGTATGCTCCGGACCGCTACCATGCCGCCATGACAGCTTATTTCCACAACATCCTCGCGCGTGTACGTGTTTGGTGCACGCATGAACGTTACCAGTGCCTCATCCAGCACCTTGCCATCAGCAGGGTTGATGACCTGCCCGTATATCATCCGGTGGGATGGAGCTGCGGCAAGCCTTTTTCCGCTTCGGGAGCGGAATACGCTATCAGCAACAGGGGCTGCTCCGGATCCGGTCAGACGGACAATGCCGATCCCCCCCTGACCGACCGGCGTCGAGATGGCAGCAATCGTATCGTCGAAATAATTCATTGTTTGTGGCTCCCGGACTGCGGACCGAGGAACATGCCTGTATTATAGGTGATCAGAAGAAAAAGTCTGCAGCCATAAGCGATCAGCAGGGGACGATCTAACTTGTCTGTTCTTTTACGAGGCTTCTGTTGACGAAATACTGCTGAAGGATCCCCAGGATATTATTGACAAGCCAGTAGAGCACCAGTCCTGATGCAAAGTTCAGGAACATGAAGGTGAAGATGACCGGCATCAGCAGCATCATCTTTGCCTGCGTCGGGTCCATGCTGGAGGGCGTCATCTTCTGCTGTATCAGCATAGTCAGTCCCATGAGGATCGGGAGCGGCCCCAGGGCAAACCCCCCGATAAGGGGCAGAGCTCCAGGGATATGACCAAACAGGGTGTCAGGAGCCGAGAGGTCAGTTATCCAGAGCATGAACGGAGCTCCCCGCAGCTCGATTGAAATGAGCAGTACCTTGTAAAGCGCGAAGAAGACCGGTATCTGCAGCAGCATCGGCAGACATCCTCCCAGAGGACTTACCTTATGCTTCTTATAAAGCTCCATCATCTCCTTCTGCATCCTCTGGGCATCTTTCTTGTACTTTTCCTTGATCTCGTTCATCTTGGGCTGGATCTCCTGGAGTTTTTTCATGGATTTCTGGCTCTTATTGAGGAGCGGGATGAACGGTATCCTGGTCGCAATCGTGATCACGATGATCGACCAGCCATAGTTGCCGAGGAATGAGTTGAAGAACTTGAGCGCCCAGAACAAAGGACGTGCAATGATCGAAAAGAACCCGTAGTTAATGATATGTTCGAGCCCGATGTTAAGGGCAGCAAGCCGGTTATGTTCCTTGGGGCCGGCATACAGGTGGAATGCATGTTTCCCGCCGCCTTGGGCCTTAAATGCAATGACCGGGGAATCGTGCAGAACGAGCGCCCGTGCCTCTTCCACCGGTGATGCCGGTACCAGTGCCGAGAAGAAGTATTTATCCTCCTGGGCGATCCATTTGAGGTTCTCCCTGAAGGATTTCGGCTCCTTCAGGTCCCCTGCTTTCAGCTCGGTGATGTCGGTTCCGACCAGGACTGTCTGACCGACATGAACAGATGGGTCATTCTCGAAGATGCCCAGGTCGCTGCCGAGGGTAATCCAGTATTCACTGAGGCCGGCGACCTCGTCGGTCAGATCAACCTTATAGGTGTCTGCAAAAAACGTGTAGGTCCTGCGGACCGACCTGCCGTCTTTTGCGTATTCAAAAACCAGAGAGCCTTCCTTATGTGCACGGTCAAGGTTCAGGTTCGAGCCCGTTACGGAAAAGTTCACGTTTGCCAGATCAAAGGTGCTGTCCGCACCGATGCCGATCGAGGGAACAGCCCCGGGCTTCCTGAGCAGGACAACATCCGTGCCTCCTTTACCCTTATACTGCCTGATGGTCCAGGACTTGATCGTGCCGCCGCGAGAGGTAAAGACCGCCTTGTAGAGGTCATTCTCGACCGTAATCTCTTTTTCGTCTGCAGCTGCGGTCTCAGTGACGGGTTTTGTTGGCGCAGCCGCAGGTGCTGCGTCGATTTTTTTCTGCAATGCCGGTTGCTGTTCAGGGGTGCTCGGTTGCTGGGAGGGAAAGAGGAACTGATATCCCACAATGATGAGGAACGAAAGTACAACCGCTATTACCGTTCTGTTATCCATGGTTATTTGACAGGGTCAAAACCGCCTTCATGGAAGGGGTTGCACTTGAGTATTCTGCGTGCGGCAAGGGCAGATCCCTTCATGGCGCCATGCTTGCAAATCGCGTCCGTTGCATACTCCGAGCAGGTGGGTGTGAACCTGCAGCCTGAAGGCAGAAGCGGGGATACCGCGTATTTATAGATCTTGATAATTGCGAGTAACAGTTTCTTCATGGTTCATTCCGGCAATGATCCTGCGTATGCTCCTGTCCAGAGCGTTAAGCTCAGCCTCAGGCGCTGTGCTCCTGGCAACCACAACAATGTCATGGCACAGAGGATGTTCTGCAAACAGCTTCCTGAAGATCTCCCTGAGACGGCGTTTTACCCTGTTCCGGACCACCGCATTGCCGACCTTTCTGCTTACGGCAAGGCCGAGCCTGCTGTGGCCGAGATGGTTGGGCAGTATGTAGAGGATAAGATGCTTGGATGGAAACTTCCGGCCCTGCTCAAATACGCTCTTGAATTCGCTCTTCCGAGTCAGGGATTGAAGAAAGGTCTTCTTCAAACAGCCAGTCTTTTCCGTCCTTTTTTCCTTCTTCTCCTGATTACGTTACGGCCGCCGACGGTGCTCATTCTCACGAGAAAGCCGTGTGTCCTCTTCTGTTTTTTCGTGTGTGGATGAAATGTTGTATATGTGCCCATAGCGTATTACCTGAGCGGCAATTATAACCATACATTTTTGGGAATGTCAAGTTCAGCAGGGCGGCCGGAGGAAACTCCCGCCGAGGAATCGTCCGCCGGGATCGTGCAGGGAAGAGGGGATCGCGGCTGGTTACCTGCTTGAAAAATTGAGCGTGAAGAAGGTATAGTAACAGACTAATTTCTGTACGGAGGTGTATCATGCTGACAGGCTTGGCATACGCTATGGGCCCTAATACGCAGGCTGGCCAGGGACAGGGAGGCGGGCTGATCGGGTTTCTCCCCCTCATCCTTATCTTCGTGATCTTCTATTTTATGCTCATCAGGCCTCAGCAGAAAAGGGCAAAAGAGCATAAGACCATGCTTGAGAACCTGAAAAAAGGGGACAAGGTGATCACGTCCGGCGGTGAATACGGCGTTGTGGAGGAAGTCAAGAGCAATACGGTCATCCTGAAGATCTCCGAAAACGTAAAAGTCAAGTACGGCAAAACCTATATCGCCGTGGTAAGGACGGAAGAGGAAGAATAACAGCCCCGCCCTGCAGGTCGTGTAGCGCAAAAAAATCAGCTTTTTTTGAAATTATCGGTCAGATTGTGGAGGTTTCATGAATAAGAGCATTTTCTGGAGATTCCTGTTTATCGGGTTGACCGTGGCGGCAGCCATCGTCTTTTTTCTGCCCAACACCCCGCTGTTCAAGAGCATGCCTGAATGGTGGCAGAAGAACATGCCCAATAAGGGTATTGTGCTTGGTCTCGACCTTCAGGGAGGGCTTCATCTTGTCTTCGAAGTAGAAGCGGACAAGGCGGTCGAGTCGACCGTTGAGCGCTATGTAATTACGATCAGGGAGATGCTCCAGAAGAAGAAGCTGCAGACAGAGGTGAAGAAGAACGGACTGAATATTGAAGTGACCCCTGCAGGGCAGGATGTTCTTGCCGCAGTGAAGGAGGGGTACAGCAATCTGGACATCACAACAGCGGGGCAAATGATCATCCTGAGGATGAATGACAAGGAAATGAGCTTCATCAAGGACAATGCTGCCAATCAGGCGCTCGAGACGATCAGGAACAGGGTCGACCAGTTCGGTGTCTCGGAGCCGACAATACACCGGCAGGGGACGAACGAGATCGTTGTGCAGCTTCCGGGAGTGAAAGACCCCAAGCGGGCGATAGACCTAATCGGCAAGACCGCGCTGCTGGAGTTCAAGATCGTTGACGACGAGTCGCCGGTCGCGGCCCAGTTTCCCTCTTCCATAGCGCCGGGAGACGAGGAAAGGGTCCTTGAGCAGTTCTCCGGAAAGATCCCGGAAGGCGATCAGATATTGTTCGAGAAGAAGGTGAACAGGGAAACGGGTGCCGTTACAAAGTTCCCGGTTCTTCTGAAGAAGGAGACGGTGCTGACCGGCGCGCTCCTGAGCGAGGCCAGGGTGACGCTGGATACGCAGTTCAGCACCCCGCACGTCTCCATAGCGTTCAATCCCGAAGGGGCAAAGAGATTTGAAGAGATCACTGCAGCGAATGTGAAGAAGCGGCTTGCGATCATCCTGGACAATACGGTCTATTCTGCACCGGTGATCCAGGAACGGATCTCGGGCGGCAATGCGCAGATTACCGGAAGTTTCGGCATGGATGAGGCAAAGGACCTGAGCATTGTGCTCAAAGCCGGCGCGCTCCCCGCACCGCTCAAGATGCTCCAGAATGTGACCGTGGGCCCGTCTCTCGGCAGCGATTCCATCGAGGCAGGGAAGATGGCAGGCATTGCCGGTACGATCGCGGTTGCGATCTTCATGATCATCTACTATAGGCTGTCAGGTGTCATTGCCGACCTTGCCCTGCTCCTGAACATCATCCTGCTTTTTGGGGCCATGGCATCCCTGAATGCAACGCTTACGCTTCCCGGTATCGCCGGTATCATCCTTGCAATCGGCATGGCCGTCGACTCAAATGTGCTCATGTTTGAGCGAATGCGGGACGAACTGCGAACGGGAAAGACACCGCGTTCCGCGGTCGATTCCGGCTATAAAAAAGCATTCTGGACCATTTTCGACTCGCATGTCACGACCCTGATCACAGCTGCCGTGCTCTTTCAGTTCGGCACGGGGCCGATCAAGGGCTTTGCCGTCACCTTGAGCCTGGGTGTTTCGATCAATCTCTACACAGCGCTGATCGGTACCAAGTCGGTGTTTGATCTGATCAATTCACGGCACGACGTCAAGAAGCTGAGCATATAGGAGGGACCATGCTGGAAATCATCAAAAACACAAACATAGATTTTTTGGGCAAGAGGAACATTGCCTTCATCTTCTCGGGCATCATATCGCTTATCGGCATCTTTGCCATGGTCCAGATCGCAACGGGACAGGCCAATCTCGGGATTGACTTTGCCGGCGGCACGTCCGTGCAGCTCAAGTTCGAAAGGCCGGTAAAGGTCCATGACATACGGAAGGCGCTCGAAGACGGCGGCATCAAGGATTTTGACCTTCAGGAGCTTACGGGCGAGAACAAGATCCTGATCAGGGCAAAGAACATCGAGATACAGTCAGGCAAGGTATCAGAGCAGGTCACCGGTGTCATCAGCCAGAAGTTCCCGGACAATAACTTCGTCGTTGATTCGACCACGGAGATCGGCCCCAAGGTCGGCGGGAAGCTGCGTGCAGATGCCGGCATGGCCATTGTCGTGGCGACAATCGGCATCCTTATCTACATCGCCATCCGGTTCAAGCTCAACTTTGCCGTAGGCGCGACAGTAGCAACGTTCCATGACGTCACCGCGGTGCTCGGCATTTTCTACCTGCTCGGCAAGGAGATCAACCTCATTCTCGTGACCGCGCTGCTGACGATTGCCGGTTATTCGCTCACGGACACGGTCGTTGTCTTTGACAGGATCAGGGAGAACCTGCGCATACGTCTCAAAGATCCGGTGGAAAGCGTGATGAACCTGAGCATCAATGAGGTGCTGTCACGGACGATTGTTACATCGCTGACAGTCCTTCTGACCTCGGTCGCGCTCTTCTTTTTCGGCGGAGAGGTGCTCCATGACTTTTCCCTTGCCATGATCATCGGTCTCCTGATCGGCACCTATTCATCGGTCTTTGTGGCAAGCCCCATCGTGCTCCTCTGGGGAGGCAACAAGCCTCTTGGGAAGAAATAGCCGGAAGCTGAGAGCTATGAGCAGTGAGCTAAGAACATATCACAGATACCTTTTCCCCGCTCTCTGCTGATATGCATAGGCGCTGGCTGGTAAACAGGACCAACACAGAATATCTCTCCTATCTTTCAAAAGCTGCATCCATATCCCCGGTGTTTGCCCAAATCCTGATCAACCGCGGTATCCGGACCGTGTCCGATGTCCACGATTTTCTGCGTCCGGGTTTCACCGCGCTGTCAGACCCCTTTGACCTGCAGGGCGTGAAAGAGGCGATCGAACGGATAAAGGTTGCCCGGCATCTGGGCGAGAAGGTGCTTGTGCACGGTGATTATGACGCAGACGGCCTCACGGCAACGGCGATCATGGTAAGCGCACTCAGGACAGCAGGGCTGGATGCCGGATATTTCATCCCTCATCGGATGCTCCACGGATACGGGTTCCATGCTGCGGGCGTTGAGGCAGCGGAGAAGGCAGGCGCCCGGCTCATCATAACCGTTGACTGCGGTATCGGCTCCTTCGAAGCTGCAGACCGTGCACAAGATCTGGGCATCGACGTGATCATAACGGACCATCATGAACCGGCCATCAAAAGACAAGGGGCAAAGGGCATGGGGCAAAGGGCAGGGAATGCAGCAGAAGACCCGCATGTTTTCATGGTCCCGAACGCTGTTGCCGTGATCAACCCCAAACTTTCGCCTCACGTTTCACGCCTTACGGTCCTTTCAGGTGCTGGCCTGGCCTTTAAGCTGGCGCAGGCAATGGCAGCAGACAGGGACCTGAAGTTCTCCCCGGATGATCTTCCCCCCCTGCTCGATCTTGCTGCTCTGGGCACGGTGGCGGACGTTGTACCCCTGGTGGGCGACAACAGGATCATGGTCAGGGATGCTCTGCCGTATATCCAGGGCGGCAACAGACGCGGGCTGCGGACACTGAAGCAGGCAGCCGGACTTGACGGCAGGCAGATAAAGGCAGGGCTGTTGTCCTATACGCTGGTGCCGCGGATAAACGCGGCGGGAAGAATAGGCGAAGCGCACGATGTCGTACGGCTTCTCCTTTCAGAGGAAGAAGATGAAGCATGCGAACTGGCAGCATGGCTTGAACGGATGAACGGGGAACGTCAGCGCATTGAAGAGACCGTTTTTCAGGGGGCGCTTGAACGGGTGAAGCAGTCTGATACTGACGCCGTTATCATGCTGGCCCATGAAACATGGCATCAGGGTGTGCTCGGCATCGTAGCCTCAAAGATGGTCGAGGCATTTCATCTGCCCGCGTTCATATTCTCGGTAGAAGACGGTATTGCAAAAGGATCTGGGCGCAGTATACCTGCATTTGACATCTGCAGGGGTCTTGAACAGTGCAGGGACCTGCTCCTGTCGTTTGGCGGCCACAAACAGGCTGCCGGTGTGAAGCTCAGGGCCGGCGATCTGCCCGCCTTTGCGCAGCGGATGAGAGAGATCTTCCGGCGTGACACCGCAGGTGAGGATACGGAGCACCTGATCGAGATTCATGCCGCGGTAACGCTTGCCGACGTGAACAGCTCTCTGATGAAGGAGATAGAAATGCTCGAACCGTTCGGGCACGGCAACCCTGAGCCGCTCCTCGGGGCAAAGAACCTCGAGCTGATAGGGCCGAAGGTCGTGGGAAGCAGGCATCTGAAGCTGAAAGTGAAGAACGGTCCTCTCTGTCTGGATGCCATTGGATTTGATATGGGCGGCCTGCTCGATGATCTTGTCCCGTCTGCCCCCTATGACGCGGCTTTCACGCCTGCATACAATGAGTGGAACGGCAACAGATATCTCCAGCTGGTGCTCAGGGGGCTCCGCTCCTCGGTGTAAGGAGTGCAAGGCAGGGGCGGGTGGCGGGCGAAACACGGCCCCCGGGCTTTTCACCCCTTACTGTTCACGCGTTACGGTTTCACAGTATAATAAGCTATGCCGAAAACCCAGTCCCTGACGCTTACCGGCCTGCTCGATAAGGTCCATTCGTACAGCCCTGATGCAGACCTCATGTCGGTGCAGCGTGCATATCATTTTTCGCGTGAGGCACACTGCAGCCAAAAGAGGAGAGAAGGGTCTCCGTATATCAATCATCCCCTCTCCGTTGCCTATATCCTTGCTGATATGAGAATGGACACGCTCTCCATCGCATCCGGCCTTCTCCATGACACGGTGGAGGATGCCGCAGTTTCTCAGGAAGACATCAGAACCATCTTCGGCAAGGAGATCGCCTTTATCGTCAAGGGCCTTACCAAGCTCTCGAAGGTCGAATTCCAGACGAAGCAGGAGGCCCAGGCAGAGAACTTCCGGAAGATGCTTCTTGCCATGTCTGAAGATATCCGGGTCATGCTTATCAAGTTCGCTGACCGGCTCCATAACATGCGGACCCTTGGATTCCTGCCCGAGAACAAGCAGCAGCGCATTGCCGCTGAGACGCTTGAGATCTATGCGCCTATCGCAAACAGGCTGGGTATCGGATGGCTCAAGACAGAACTCGAAGACCTGAGCTTCAAATATCTCATGCCGCAGCTTTATGAGGAGCTGGAAAGGAAGGTCACAAAGCGCCGGGAGGAGCAGGAAGGCTATATTACCGAGGTCAGGGAACTGATTGAGAAGAAGCTGAAAGAGGAAGGAATCCCGGGCAAGGTAACGGGCAGGGTCAAACATTTCTACGGCATCTATCAGAAGATGCAGAAACAGAGGATCACGTTTGACCAGGTGCATGATGTTATCGGTATCAGGATCATCACGGACAGTAAGGCGAACTGTTATGCGATTCTCGGCATCATCCACTCCCTCTGGACCCCCATACCCGGAAGATTCAAGGACTATATCGGCGTTCCCAAATCCAATATGTACCAGTCGCTCCATACTACCGTCATCGGACCCAAGGGTGAGCGGGTCGAGTTCCAGATACGGACCGAAGAGATGCACAGTCTTGCGGAAGGGGGCATTGCGTCTCACTGGAAGTATAAGGAGAAAGGTGCGGTTGACGACAGGAGCAGCAAGTATATCTCATGGCTCCGTGATCTGGTGCAGGTGCAGAAAGAGGTTCCCAACGCGGTCGACTTTCTAGAGGTGGTCAAGGGTGAGGTGGTCCCCGAGGTCGTCTATGTCTTCACCCCGAAAGGCGAGGTCAAGGAGATGCCCCTCGGTTCAACGCCGGTCGATTTCGCATACGGCATCCATACGCAGATCGGCCATAAGTGTGTTGGCGCACGGATCAACGGGAAGATCGTCCCCCTCCGCTACAAGCTGCGCAACGGCGACACGGTCGAGATCATCACGTCTTCCTCACATGGCCCGAGCAGGGACTGGCTCAAGTTCGTTGTTACCCAGCGTGCGAAATCACGCATAAAGCAGTGGATCAAGTCAGAGGAGAATGCGCGGTCCGTGGAACTCGGCATCAAGCTTCTCGAAAACGAATTCAGAAGACATGGCATGAGCAACACGCTCTTAAAGTCGGACGAGATCCTTGCCGTTGCCAAGGCGCTTGGCGTGGGTACGCTCGAAGAGCTCTTTGTCTCTGTCGGGTTCGGCAAGGTCACGCCGCAGCAGGTGATCAACAGGCTCAAGCCGGAGAAGGAGGTCGCTGAGGAAGAGGCGGTCAAGATACGGAAATCAACAAAGGAGCATAAGGGCGTCAGCATCAGGGGCGTCGATGATATCCTCTATCACACCGGCAAGTGCTGCTTCCCGATCCCCGGGGACGATCTCATCGGTTTTGTGACCATCGGGAAGGGCGTAACCGTCCACCGGAAGGACTGTCCGAACCTCGACCGGCTTGCGTCTGAGGATGCCCGGCTGGTCGACGTGGAGTGGCAGCCTTCGACAGATCAGACGGCGAGCACCAAGCTGTTCGTCGAGACCGTGGACAAACAGGGCATCCTGGCGAATCTCAGCGCGCTCATTTCTTCGCTCAATATCAATATCGTACACCTCGAGGCAATGTCGACGCAGGACAAGAAGGGACATATCACCCTTATCATAGAGGTAAAGGACCTCAGTCAGCTCAAACTGCTCATGCACAAGATCAGCCAGATGGAGGGCGTGCTCAGGATACGGCGGTAAGAATCAGCTTTGAGAAAGGGAACGTGCTGTGATATATAATGTAACTATTATCTTGTTGAAGGAGAAGTGACCATATGAAGCGTGCACTCATCATGGGGCTCTGTGCCCTGTTCCTGCTCCCGTTAAAGGTGTGGGCCTTTGGCGGATGCGAAGAAGACTGTACAAAATGCCACAGCCTGAGCACCGGGGAAGCGCAGCAGATCCTCAGCAAACTCGGCGCGCCCGAGGCAAAGCCGCTGGAGGTCAAAATGAGTCCGCTCAAGGGGCTGTGGGAAGTCGTGGTAGAAGACAAGGGGCAGAGGGGCATCATGTATGTCGGTTTCTCGAAGCGCCATGTAGTAGCGGGCCCCATTTTTGATGTGGACGCAGGACTGAACAGGACGCAGGAATCGTTTGAACAATTGAACCCGCAACCGGCCCGGTATGTGGAAGTTTCGAAGGTCCCTCTTGAGCCGGCACTGGTGCTCGGCGAAAAGGACGCGCAGTATAAGGTGGCGGTCTTTACTGACCCTGACTGCCCCTTCTGTGCAAAGGCGCACGAGGAGATGAAGAAGGTCGTTGCCGAGCGGAAAGACATCTCGTTCTTCCTGAAGTTCATGCCGCTCAGCTTCCACCCTGATGCATACTGGAAATCCCGGAGCATTCTCTGCAGGAGTTCGCTCCAGTGGCTCGAGGACAACTTTGCGAAGAAGGAGATACCGAAGCCTGATTGCGACAACAAACCGGAGATCGAGGCGAACATCAAGGCCGCTCAGGCTCTCGGCATAACCGGCACGCCGACTCTGGTGCTTCCGGACGGTCTGGTCGTTTCAGGAGTGAAAGACGCAAAAACGCTCATAGAGCTTGTGACCAATCCTTCGAAAAAAGGAGAGACAAAATGAGAACGTTTCGGATATGTATCCTCTGTGGGGCATGTCTTGTTTACCTGTCCATGAGCGCTTCTGCAGAGGTGAGGATAACCCTGAAGAACGGTCGCTCATTCATTGCAGACTTCTGCAGGGAAGAGAAAGGAATGTTTGTCTGCGAGATGCAGGGCGGTTCCATGGAGATAGCGCGGAGTGAGATAGCTGGCATCAGGGATGTTACGGTGCGGAGAAGCATGCACAAGGACGATGCTCCCGAACCGGAGTCCCAGACTGAGGAAAAGAAGGGTGCTGAAAAACCTGCGGCAGAGAAGACGGAAGCTTCTGAATAGACGGGCGAGGAAAGGCCGGTAAGATACCTTACTCCTGAACAGATCAAACAGACTGATAAGATCACCGAACGGAATCCGTGCTGTTGGAGGAACGGGAGCGTCTTGTCCTCGATCAGGGGGAGTTCAGGAAGGCTGTCCAGAAGTCTGCATCCACTCCTGCACGTCAGGAGCAGATTGATGCACTGAACAAGCAGAACACAGCTCTTGAAGCCGTGATCCAGCGCTTTCATGAAGAAGCGAAGATACTCAGTGCGGAAGAGCGGGCTACTCTTGAAAGGGGTGGGACAGCTCACTGAATCCTGTGAAGCCGCTTACACAAATTATGTAACATATTACCCATCACTGCAGTGCCATCAGGAAGTCATAACAAAGAAAAACATTAATTTTCAACAGGTTGATGGCTGCGTCCGATTTCCATGTCTCGATATTTCATGGCACCGAACTTGCTGATACTTTGTTCATGAAATTCTTTTTGTCGAGGTGACCGGATGATTTCACCACATAAACATAGGTTCGGCCGTCAAAATTTTTTTCTTCTCATCCTTTGCCTTGCCATGGGAACAACTCCTCTCATGCCGCTGTCCGTGGTCCATGCTGCAATGAATGACTATTGCCTTGTCCCACCCTATGTCAAGAGGGACGTTAAGCCGAATGTGCTTGTGGACATGGACAACTCTGAGGAGATGGGAGGTCCGGCTTACTGCATAAAGGATGCTGTAGACCCGACGATCTGCACAGACAATTATAACCCGAACGAGGCATATGATGGGTATTATGAAATTCCGAGCAATAACAATGGGCACCATACGCAATATTATTGTTACAGTGGCAGCAAGTGGGTGCCACAACTCAATTCAACGGCGATACCCGCAGGCTGCGTCACGCCTGCGATCTACAACGGCAATCTCCTGAACTGGGCGACCATGAGCAAGTATGATCTCCTGCAGAGGATACTTGTGGGCGGCATCTCGACATCGCGGCAGACCAACGTCAATGTACTGGTCGGCGAAAGCGTGAACTGGACAAAGACGCTCGTATATACCGATAGTGTCGGCAATACCCGGTCATGCAAATTCATCGTTAGCGGCGGCGATGTCGAAATCACAGACAGCACACCAGGCTCCTGCGGCTACCTTGATCCCGCGCCTCTTCCCCTTATCTCTTTTGCCGACCCGGCCCGCAAATACGCAGATGTCACCTCCATGACCGGAACGACCGGGCGACGAATTTCTTCCTTATCTGAAAAAGAGGTACAGACAGGCGCTGACAATGTGACGGAGAATAACGAACAGCCTCCAGCAGGCGTTTTCCGCAAGGTCCTTGGTCTCATTGCAGGCTTGATGGATTTCCTGGCTTCTCCTGCGGAAGCGGCAAAACCTGTTGCAATCAAGGTAGGCTCACCTCCTGATGGTACCGAATGTATTGCTTATACCAGCGGCACAGCAGTTGAAGCTGCCGGAGGCACAACGCCCTATACATGGACGGTATCAGCCGGGAGCCTTCCCCCGGGCCTGAGCCTCTTGTCCGGGACGCCGGTTGCAGTCATTTCGGGGAGCCCGACTCAAGCAGGCACGTACAGTTTCACCCTTCGTGTCCAGGACGCTGCCGGTGTCTCTGACACGAAGGCCTACTCAATGACCATTGCTGATAATACCGTTACCATAGAAACGAAAAGCCCTCTTCAGGAAGGCTATGTGAACAGCTTCTACCAGGCGCAGACCTCGGCCGCAGGCGCTTGCAACAATTTCACCTGGACACTGGATTCTGCCAGTCCGGCCCTGCCTGCGGGATTCAGCTTTAATGACAGTGGGAACGTTGGAGTCTTATTGAATGGCAATCCGACGATACAAGGAACGTTTTCTTTTATCGCAAGGGTCACGGACAGCAGCAGTAACGTGGCGACCAAGACCTTCACCTTCACGATTAATCCGGCCCTCGTCAGCCTGACTGTTGCATCAGGAAGTCCTCTTACATCAGCGCTGCAGTTTAACCCCTACTTTGTCTGGATAGAATCTGCAGGCGGGGCTCCGGGAGCCTATTCCTGGAGCATCAGTAACGGAACGACCTGTGCCAATAATACGCTTCCGCCAGGATTAACATTCAATACGGTTACCACGAACTTTTTCAGCAGCATATCCGGCATACCGACAGCGAGCGGGACCTTTTGTTTCGTGATAACGGTTACAGACAGCTTGGGCGCCACGGCAACAAAGGAGTTTACGTTTACCGTGACTCCTCAGCCCGCAATAATCAGGACAATGGGAAGGACGGCTATCAGGATCTGTGCCGGCATCAAGACGCTGACCAAGGATGTCAACTGCGACAGCGTGGGGGCGAGCACGTACAATACGGTCGGCTATCCCTGTTCCGCAACCTATCCGACCGCCTGTGTGATGAAGAGCGGCATTATCGATGAGTTCTGGTCAAGGGCCCGGTTCGGACTCATGGACTTTAACCGGCAGGCCGGTGATGCCATCCCGTCCATTGCAAACTGCATAGAGGCGGCACCCGGTGCCACGCCCGATGAAAATTTTCTTACAGCTGTTGAAAACGCCGTGCCGATAGCTCCTGTTACCACGCTTGTCAACGCGTCCTATACTGCGGCAAATTACTATGCAACGAATACTGCGGCGAACTGCGATCCTTTCCGGAATGCAACGGCCTGCATGAAGAACTTCGTCCTTTATATCAGCTCAGGGTCAGGTGCAGACAACCCGCCGATCCCGAGCGGCGGCACACCCAATGTCTACACTGATGTGGCGAACTGCGGGGATGCAAATTATAAAAATTTTACCAAGAACACCTGCTATGCCTTTAACAATGATCTTCGGACAGGCGTAGGCTATGAGGGAAGACAGTATGTAACCGCGTATGTTGTTAATCCGATGGGCACACTGGCAACACCGAACTACAACCCGAACAATCCGCCGGCAACAACAGGAGATATCCTGAAGCAGGCAGCGATGAAGGGCGGTGGTGTCTATTACGAGGCCAGGAACTCAACCGAGCTCAAGGCCCAGCTTAGCCAGGCATTTCAGGATATTCTCAAGAGGGCTGCTGCTGGCACGGCAGCATCGGTGCTTGCTTCCGGGGAGGGCAGTGGCGCCAATCTTCTGCAGGCTGTATTTTACCCCCGGCTCAAATTTGAAGATAAGGAGATCGCCTGGATCGGCAGGCTGTCGAATTTCTGGTTCTATGTTGACCCTTTCTTTGCCAAGAGCACCATCAGGGTGGATGACGGTGATAAGATCCTCGACCTGCGGACAGATGCTTCACACAAGGATTATATAACAGAAATGTACTACGACCCGGCAAATGAGGCTACGATGGCAAAACGCTGGGAAGACACAAATGGTAACAGCATCAAGGATACGCTGATAACCCCTGATATTCCCTTCGAAAGGATGGGGTCGCTCTGGGAGGCCGGCCTGCTGCTCTGGGACAGGAACCTGGCAGTTACGCCAAGAGCGATCAAGACGTCTGTCGGCAGCGGTCTCATGGACTTCTCGTTTGCTGCGCCGGGGCCTCATACATTAAGGCCGTACCTCGATGTAACATCCGACGATGAAGCAGAAGCGCTGATCAGATACCTGCACGGCTATGACGATCCTGTTGTGAATGGCGTGACGTATGCGTACAGGGACAGGACGGTGAGCATTGACGTCAACGGCAACGGCACGTTCGAAGCGGCTGAACAGAACAAGGTTTGGAAACTGGGCGATGTTCTCAACTCCACGCCGAAGGTCGCTTCATGGATACCGCTGAATACCTATCACCGCAGCTATAGGGATACGACGTATGGGGATGATGCACTAAACACCGGGTTCATCTATAACGCCGGGTATGCAAGCCGGGGCATGACCTTTGCCGGGGCAAACGACGGCATGCTCCATGCCTTCAAGCTCGGTGAACTCAAGGACACCTGGGTAGGACAGCAGCCAACAGAAAAGGCGCGTCTGGATGGCAGCGATCTGGGCAAGGAGATGTGGGCCTTTATCCCGCAAAACGTGCTGCCTTATCTCAAATATATAAAGCAGGATGACTACTGCCACATCTACTCAGTTGATCTTACGCCGCTGATCTTTGATGCAAGCGTCAAGCGCGACGGAACGGTTGCACAACCGGTCTCGTGCACGGACAGTGAATATTGGAACTGCCAAAAAACAGAGAACAGCTGGCGGACAATTCTTGTGGGCGGTATGAGATATGGCGGGGCCTGCAGAAACTCCAACGCAACCTGCGCGAATTGTGTAAAAGCACCGGGCGTGGATATCAATGCCAGCGGGTCACTGGACACATCAGCGGAGAGAAATCTCGGCAACTCTTCCTATTTTGCCCTCGATATTACTGATCAGAACAACCCCCTGCTGCTGTGGGAATGGAATGGTACGGTGCACAATACATCCACCGGGGCCCATGAGAACCATCTTGGATTCACCACGAGCGGAGCTGCCGTGGTCAAGATCAATGCACGTAGGGTCGTGGGAGCCGGGCCAACGAGCGAGGCTGATACCACAAAAAATGGACGCTGGTTTGTCGTTGTCGGCTCAGGACCCACGGGGCCGATCAGTACTGCTGATGCACAGTTCCTCGGCCGCTCTGACCAGAACCTGCGTATCTTTATCATGGACGCAGTGACAGGGCCGTCATCACTCTACGAACTTGATACGAACATACCGAAGGCCTTTGCCGGATCGATGCTCAATGCGAATGACGATGTTGATCTCGACTACCAGGACGACGCGGTCTATATACCCTATGTGAAGAGCGATGGTGCGCTTATAGGAGAAACCTGGACCCGGGGAGGAGTTGTGAGGCTTCTGACAAGGGAGGACCTGAATGGTGTGACCCTCGCAACGACCGCCCTTGATCCGGCAAACTGGACAGCCGCCGGGGTGATAGACGATATTGGACCGGTAACCTCTGCGGTGGTCAGGCTGCATAATATGAAGAAAAAGCAGCACTGGCTCTATCTCGGCGAGGGCAGATACTTTTTCGAGCAGGGCGCCAACACAGACGATGCTACCAATCAGAGGCGGGTCATGGGTTTCAAAGATCCCTGCTATGAACCTTCGGGATTTAATCTCTCGTGCACGAGCATGGTGAGCATTGGCAGCCTGGTCAATGTCACGAACATAGCCAATGTTCCGTCAAATCCTGATGTTTCGGGGTATAATGGATGGTATATCAATATGGATGCAGAAGGGAATTACACCTATAGCGAGAACGATACGGCCTTGACGAGAGCGTACCGGTCAGAACGGGTCATTACTGATCCTGTTGCGACAAAATCCGGCTTGGCCTTTTTTACGACGTACAAGCCGTACAATGATGAATGCGCCCTTGGCGGTAAAAGCTTTATCTGGGCGGCGAAATATGATACCGGCGGAGCGCCCGGGTCACTCCTGAAGGGCAAGGGCATTGTCCAGGTGTCGACAGGGAGTATAGAGCAGATCGACCTTTCAACAGCGTTTACGGATGCAGGCGGGAGGAAGACGACGAGTATCGAAGGCGTACCGCCCACACAGTCAGGCCTCTCGCTTCTTTCGTCTCCGCCGCCGGTGAATAGGGTGATCCATTTTCGTGAAAGATGAGGAGAGAGAATTGCGGGACAATATGGCTATGACAGGTACGTGCCGGGTATAAGCATATGAAGGCAGTCTTCGTGAATAAGAGCGGAATAACACTCGTCGAAGTGATGGTGGTTGTAGCGATTGTCGGCATCCTTGTTATTGCCCTCGGCTTCGAGTATGGTGGCTGGATGGGCGGCTATAAGGTTGAAAAGCAGTTCAAGGAATTTCATGCTGATTTGATGCAGGCCAGGATACAGGCCATGGAACGCAAAAGGAACTTTTTTGTGGCCCTTGCGGCAACAACGTATGCAGTCTATGAAGACACCAACCCTGCTCCTGATGGAAACGGGACTCTGGAAGTTGCTGCTGACACACAGAGGATCAATAAGACGTTTGAAACCGGAAAGCCCATTACGTGGAACGGGGGCGCAACGGTTGAGTTCACAACCCGCGGCCTCTCGAGCACCCAAAAAACAATCTGCAGCAACAGTCTGATAGATGCGGACTATAATTGCATCATCATTTCACAAGCGAGAATAAACCTTGGAAAATTAACCGATCCCGGAGGAGCATGTAATGCAGCAAACTGTGTTGCGAAATAGAGGCGTTTCTCTTGTGGAGGTCGTGATCGCCCTTACGGTGCTCCTGCTGGTTTCGCTCGCCCTTATGCAGACCGCACTGCTCAGCATAGAAGTGAATACAAAAAATACCTGCCGTGACATAGCGGTGAGCATTGCAGCAGAAAGAATGGACGCTTCGCGCGGCCTGGCATTCGATGCTATTCTGAGTGATGCTGCTGCACTGCCCGTAGGGGTCGACTGCCCGCCGCTGTTTGCTGCAGGCCAGCGCCATCAGATGAATCTCAGAAACGTCCAGAACAAGGATTTTTGCTCCAATAGGTCCGTGACCGTCCTGGACGCCACCGGCGATAACAAGCAGGTGGACATACGGGTGACGTGGAACTGGAAGGGTGAACCATTCAGCTACACAGCCACAACGATCATCAGGAGGCCAAATGCGTAGGCAGAGCGGCTTGACCCTTGTAGA
>Ga0316622_100000573_pt1 | contig 21743 bp, 17 predicted proteins | sample OWC_Aug_OW2_C1_D_FD_207646 | JGI IMG/M metagenome (GOLD analysis project Ga0316622, IMG submission 207646) | Wetland soil microbial communities from Old Woman Creek delta, Ohio, United States - OWC_Aug_OW2_C1_D5_C | ecosystem: Environmental > Terrestrial > Soil > Wetlands | place: USA: Ohio... | reverse complement strand
GCCGAGGCGATCCGCTCGGACGGCAGTGCCGACCAGGAGGCGCCGGGCGACGGGAACCAGGACGGCGACAAGCCGGCCGGCTGAGCGCCCTGCTCAGCCCTCGACGCGCAGCGTCCGCTCCACCCCGTCGGGTCCGAGATCGACGAGGTAGCCGCGCAGCACGCCCATGCTCGATTCCGAGCCTGCGTTGACGCAAAGCGTCCCGCCGATCCGGCGCTCGCCGCCCGACTCGTGGATGTGGCCATGCACACCCAGGATGGGCTTGAACGACTCCACTGCCCGGCGTACGCCGGTCGAGCCGACCGGGCCACGGAGCACGTCGCCGGCCGACACCGTCGGGCGCAGGTCCGGCGAGAGCAGCGGCGCCGTGTCGAGCCCCGAGTCGTAGGGCGGGACGTGGGTCATCATCACCGTCGTGCCGGGATCGCGGACACCTGCCATCAGCGTCGAGAGCCGGTCGAGGAACTCCTCCTCGGGCAACTCGCGCGGCGTGGACCACGGCGTCGGTGACGACCAGCCCATGCTCACGAGCTGGTGCCACGGCGTCAGCTCGATGACCTGCTCGTTGACGTTCCGACAGTAGGTCGATTCGGCCAGGATCGGGTCGATCTCGAAGTCGTCGTCGTTGCCGGGCATCAGGTAGACGGGCACTCCGCTGCCCTCGAGGCGCTCGGCTGCCAGCGCCATCCAGGAGCGCACCCGGTGGGCGATCTGCTCGTGGAAGTGTGCGCGGACGACTTGCGGGTCGGTCTCCATCGCGGTGCGCTCCTCGGGCGTGACCCGCACGGCGTAGTAGCCGAGGTCGGCGATCGAGCGCTCAAGGTCGAGGAGCTCCTGCTCGCTGCGGGCAACGCGCCGTTGCCCGAGAACGGTCGCGGTCCACGATTCGCCACCCTCCTCGCCGCGCACGACGGCGATGAGGGCCTTGCCGGTGAGGTCGCCCGCGATCAGCACGGCGTCGGCCTTGTAGACATTGGCGCGCGTCGCGTTGAGCAGCTTGCGCCAGGTCCGCTCCGACGCATGGATGTCCGAGCAGACGTAGAGGCGGAATGGCTTGGGCATGGCTCGAATCTACTCCCCGTAGCGAGCGACGGGCACCCGTGCGGGCGCCCGTCGCTGCGGCTGCGCGAAGACCGCGGCTCAGTCTGGCGGCAGCTCCCTGTACATGAGGCTCGTGTCGATCCCGCGCGAGCGGTTGCGCAGCCACATGAGCAGCCACACCACCACGCCGGCGACCAGGATGAGGATGGTGAAGGTGATGCCGGTTCGGTTGAGGTAGTCGAGCGAGCTCTCCTCGCCGCCGGTCACCGCGTTGATGATCGGCTGGAACCCGGCGAACCAGTACAGGAACGCTGCGAACAGGATCCAGACGATCCCCAGGATCGGCAGCCAGCGGATGAACGGCGCGCCCTTGGCGAGGTCGGGACGGGTGAACCGAACGAGGAGCGCGTTGACGCCCGGCATGCCCCACGTCAGGGCTGCCGCGAGGATGCTGAACCAGAGCGTCGAGACCAGGTTGAGCTTGCCGTCGAGCGCGGGGTCGGCCGACGGCGCGAGGAACCCGAGCCCGATCGCCTTGAGGATGGCGAAGTTCTGGAGCGCGGCGAAGACTGCCGCCACGAGGATGGCGGCGAAGATCGCGTTGGCCGGCGCGCGCAGTCGCTCGGACACCTTGCCGAACCACTCCGGCACCTGCCGGTCGAGGCTCCAGGCCAGCTGGACGCGGCTCAGGAACGCCACGTACACCGGGCAGAGGAGGAACGGGAAGAGCATCACGGCCACGCTGATGACGGTCCAGATCGGCCACAACCCGGGCGAGGCGATGGTGGCCGTCAGCGGCATCGAGTTGGGCTGCCCGAGCGGGAGCGGCGGCTCGGTGTAGCCGCCCCAGTACGCGGCACCCCACGAGATCTGGCCTTCGAGGCCGAGCCGGAAGCTGATCCAGTCGGTGTAGACCGAGTTCATGAAGACGCCGATCGTCAGCGCCCCGAGGAGGGCGATGATGATCCCGCGCTGGACGTTGCCCCTGATCTCACCGGAGATGTAGGCCGAGTACTGGAAGCCGATGTAGTTGAGGAAGACGATCGCGGCCACGAACGGGAAGATCCCGGTCAGGAAGTCCGCGTCGAGCGTGATCCCCTCAGCGATGAAGCCGTTCTCAACGCCGGCCGCCACGAGCTCGTCGTAGGTCAGCCCGTCGGCGTAGGTGGGCAGGTTGGCCGCGAAGTTCTCGGGCGTGATGACGAGCAGCCCCAGCACGAACATCACCGCGCCGGCCGCCAGACCCATGATCGCCAGCGTGGTGACGATCCGGTGGAAGCGACGTGTCGGCTGGAAGACGATCAGCGCGATCAGGGCCAGCACCAGCAGTGCGGCGATGAAGCCCGGCCACCCCGTGACGTAGCCGGATTCGTCGGTGAACCAGGTGTTGGCACCCGCGAAGAACTCGTTGCCCGTGCCGATCCCGATGATCCGGCCGGTGATCTGCAGGTTGCGGACGACGATCGGTACCTCGAAGGCCACGATCGCCAGCGAGGCGAAGGCGAGCGTCCAGCTCTCCAGCCAGCCCAGGAAGGGCCCGATCCGCGGCACGATGCGGCTGGTGAAGACGTAGTCGCCGCCGGAGCGCGGCATGACGCTCGTCAGCGAGGCGAAGATGATCGCCAGCGCCACGCAGAAGATGCCCACGACGATGGCGGCCCAGCCGTACGTCGTGAATGGCCCGGCGGCCGCGATCGGCACGAACGCCAGGGCATAGAAGACCGGGTACCAGCCCAACCCACCGCCGATGAACGCGGCGGTGTTGAAGAAGAGGGCATTGACGACGCTGACCTCGCGGACCAGCCCGGACGACTGGCGCGTGAACAGCGACTGCCCGCCGGTTGACGCGGCCATGAGCGGCGCACCCCTCCAATCCAGTGCGACCGCTCGCGGAGACCGTCGAGCGGTCACCGTCCCGGTGCCGCACCTCCCAACGCGGACACCGGCCTCCGAGGTCGAAGGCGGGGCCAGTATACTGACCCCCTCAAGGTCCGGGAACGGCCGTTCCCGCGTTCCCGGCAGGCGCAGACCAGCTCTGGACAGCATCCTTGGCCGAGCCGACCGTCACCCTCGAAGATCCGCTGCGCGAGGCCCTCCGCCTCATCGCGCTCGCCGATGAACGGAACCTCGCCCTGCGGCTGCTCGGCGGGCTGGCGTTCCACGCTCGCGCCCCCGAATGGACGGCTCGGATCAGCCGCGCCCGGCGCGACATCGATCTGGCGACGACGGGCCGGGACCGCAAGGCCGTGGCCACGCTGCTGGAAGTATCCGGCTACCTGGCTGACAAGCAGTACAACGCGCTCTACGGGCACAAGCAGCTGTACTTTGTCGATCCGACCCGGGAGCGGCCCGTGGACGTGCTCGTCGACAAGCTGGACATGTGCCACATGTTCGAGTTCGGCAGCCGGCTCACCGTCGACCACCCGACCCTGCCGCTGGCTGAGTTGCTGCTCTCCAAGCTCCAGGTGGTGCGCATCAACCGCAAGGACGTTCTCGACGGTCTGATCCTGCTCGCGATGCACCCGCTCGCCGACAGCGATCGCGAGGGGATCAACGTGCCGCGAATCGTCAGCCTGACCAGCAGCGACTGGGGCTGGTGGCGCACGATCACGATGAACCTCGAGAAGATGCGGCTCTACCTGGAGGTCGAGCTGCAGGCCGCCGACCTCGACACCGGCCGGCCGCATCCGTTCGATCCGATCGTCCAGATCGACGAGCTGCGCGCGGCCATCGACGCCGCGACCAAGTCCACGAAGTGGAAGCTCCGCTCCCGGGTCGGGGACCGTGTCCCCTGGTACCAGGAGCCGGAGGAGATCGGGCACAGCTGAGACCTTGGCCGGGCGCTCGATCGAGCACTGGCAGGTCGGTCGCGCGCGCCGGCGGCGACGCACTCCAGGGTGGCCTCGTGGGCATCGCCCGCGCGAGCGGGCCGATCAGCGCAGCGGCAGGACGTAGCAGCGCAGCACGAAGCCCGGCGCGAACTCCCAGTCACGATCCGGTGCGCGCGCGAAGCCGAGCCGCTCGTAGAGGCGGTGGGCGGCGCGCATCGACGGCAGCGTCAGGAGCGCCAGCCCGCTCCGGCCGTCGGCCCGTGCCCGTTCGATGCAGGCCTCGACCAGCGCCCGACCGACACCGCGCCCCTGGGCCGCCGGGTCCACGGCCAGCATCCGGAAGCCGGCCTCTCCCTCGAGCTCGCACTCGCTGACCGGCGTCCCCGGACCCGGCACATACGTGACACCGCCCAGCAGCCGGCCGTCCGCGTCGACGGCCGCGTAGATCGTGCAATACCGGGCGCGTGCGGCAACGTCGCGGATCTCCTCGAGATAGGCGTCGTGGTCGGGATCCTCGGCGGACAGCGGCAGCTGCTCGTAGGCTGCCACGGTCAGCTCGCCCAACGGGGCGTGCTCCGCCGAGCGTGCCTCGCGGACCGTGACCTGCGCGCCGTCCTGGCCCCTGGACGCGCGCTCAGCGGCCATGCGACCCCTCGATCAGCAGGGCCGCGAGCGCCTCCGGCTGGTCGACCGGCTGGCGGCACGCGAAGTGGCGGCAGACGAACCCGGTCGGCCGTCCGTTGAGCTGGAACCGGCCCTGGAGGAGCGGCACCGCGCTGGTCGCCGGGTCGGGGCTCGCGGCAACGACCTGGTGGGGCCGGAAGCCGGTCTCCGTGGGCGCGAGCAGCCGCCGTGTCGCCGGGTCGGCCGGATCGCCGACGACGGCGATCTCGACGACCGGTGCGAGCGCGAAGTCGATGGCCACCAGCCACTGCCCGAAACCGGTCGGGTAGCGCCCGACGATCGCGGTGACCTGCTCGAGTGCCCGCTCGGCGGCCTCCCGGTAGCGCCCGTCGCCGGTGAGCGCGGCCAGCCGCAGCAGGACGAAGGTGGCCATCGCGTTCCCCGACGGCATCGCGTTGTCCTGCACCTCGCGCGGGCGCGTCACCAGCGTCTCGTGGTCGTCGGCCGTGTCGAAGAAGCCGCCGTCGGGGTCCGCGAAGTGCTCGAGGACATGGTCCACCAGCCGGACCGACGCCTGATACCAGCGCTCGTCGAAGGTCGTCTCGTAGAGCGCGAGGAGCCCGTCCGCGACGTGGGTGTAGTCCTCGAGGACCCCGTGCTGCGCGGCCCGACCGTCCTTCCATGAGCGCCGGAGCCGGCCGGCACCATCGAACAGCCGGTCGAGCAGGGCGCCGGCCGTCTCCGAGGCGACTGCGCCGTAGCGCTCTGCAGCCGCCGCGCTCCCCGGGCCGGGCTGGGCCGCCAGCACCCGCGCCCCGTCGGCGAAGGCCGCGATCGCCAGCCCGTTCCAGGCCGCCAGCGCCTTGTCGTCGCGACCCGGCTGCGGGTGTTCGTCCCGGGCGGCCAAGAGGTCGACGCGGGCCGCGGCCAGCCTGGCCTCGACCTCGTCCGGCTGCAGCTCGAAGAGCCGGCCGAGATCGCCCGGCGCACGGAGCCGCGAGAGGATCGTTCGCCCCTCCCAGTTGCCCGGCCCGGTGACGCCGTAGGCGGTCATGAAGAGGCGCACGTCCTCCGGCGTGTGCCCGGCCGCCGTGAGCACGTCGGCCACCTCGTCGGCCGCCCACGTGAAGGTGGCACCCTCGACGCCGTCTGTGTCGGCGTCCTGGCTCGACGCGAACAGCCCATCGGCGGTCCGCATCTCGCGGTCGAGGTAGTCGAGCGTCGCCCGCGCCACCTCGAGATAGCGGGGCTCCTCGGTCAGCGCGAAGGCGTGCAGGAAGACCCGCGCCAGCAGCGCGTTGTCGTAGAGCATCTTCTCGAAATGCGGCACGAGCCAGATGTCGTCGGTCGAGTAGCGATGGAACCCACCGCCAAGCTGGTCGAAGATCCCGCCGTCGGCCATCCGATCGAGGGTCCGGCGGGCCATGGCGAGGGTCCGCGCATCGGGGCTTGCCTCGGCCACCGCGCGCCGGAGCAGGAACTCGATCGTCATCGGCTGGGGGAACTTCGGGGCGCCGCCCCATCCCCCGTTCGCGGGATCGAACTCGCGCTCGAGCGAGAGCACTGCCATGTCGACGATCGACTCGTCGAGCGCGGCACCGTGCGCTTCGAGCCGCTGGCGGGCGGTGATCGCCTCGACCAGCCGGCCCGCGGTCCGCTCGACGTCGTCACGCTGGTTCCGCCAGGCGTCGTCGATGGCCGCCAGCACCTGGCGGAAGGCCGGCATCCCGTGGCGCGGCGTGTCCGGGAAGTAGGTGCCGCCGTAGAACGGCCGGCCGTCCGGTGCCAGGAAGACGGTCATCGGCCAGCCGCCCTGTCCGGTCAGCGCCACGACGGCCGCCATGTACACCTGGTCGAGGTCGGGCCGCTCCTCGCGGTCGACCTTGATCGACACAAACCGCTCGTTCAGGAAGGCCGCTGTCTCCTCATCCTCGAACGACTCGCGCTCCATGACGTGGCACCAGTGGCAGGCCGCGTAGCCGATCGAGAGGAAGATCGGGCGGTCCTCGCGCCGGGCCTTCTCGAGCGCCTCGGGACCCCAGGGATGCCAGTCGACCGGGTTGCGGGCGTGCTGCAGCAGGTACGGGCTGGTCTCGTTCGCCAGCCGGTTGGCGGGGCGAGAATCCGGGCGAGAGCCCGGGCGAGATGCGGGCACGCGGACATGGTATCGCTCAACGTGGGGCGCGACGCCGTCTCGGTCCCGGGCCGGCCAGCATGACCGGGGCAATCCCGCTCGAGATTCATGACCAGCGGTCAGTCGCGCCGGAGCGACACGTCCCGCCTTCGTCCATGAGCGACCCACGCAGATGCCGGAGAGACCCGATCGTGCCGGGACCCGCCCTTACGGCGCCGCAGAGGCACCCGTTCGCGCCGTTCATCGCGTTTCCAGGTTCCCGATGGCACGGGGCAGCGCCGAGACCCCCGCCTATCATCAGGACGGACAACGTCGAAGCCCCGGCAGCCAGGAGGTGTGTTCGGTGACGCTCCTCGACCGCTCCCAGATCAGCCGTCTCGCCCGGAATGGGAAGGCACCGCAGGTCTCGCTCTTCATGCCGACGCATCGCGCGGGTCGCGACGTCGCGCAGGACCCGGTGCGCTTCAAGAACCTCGTGACGCGCTCCGAGGCCGAGCTCGAGGCCGCCGGCTACCCGTCGCGGGTCGTGGCCGACACCCTGGCACCGGCCAGGGCGCTGCTCGATGACGAGTTCTTCTGGCAGCACGCCAGCGACGGCCTAGCGGTGCTCCTCGCCCCCGGTCATTCGGACGTCTTCAGGCTTCCGGCAACACCGGAGGAGCTGGTAGTCGTCGGCGACCGGGCGCATCTCAAGCCGCTCCTGTCGGCGCTGGTCGGTGACGGAGCCTTCCACGTGCTCGCGCTCAGCCAGTCGAGCGTCCGGCTCTTCGAGGCAACCCGCGACGGGATCCGCGAGATCGACCTGCAGGACGTCCCCAGGAGCCTGCGAGCGGCGGTTGGCTACGACTATGAGCAACGGTCGCTGCAGTTCCACACGGGAGCCGGACCGGGCAAGGGCGGCATGCGCCGGGCGATGTTCCACGGGCACGGCGAGGGCAGCGACGAGGCCAAGACCGAGGTCGCCGAGTTCCTCCAGCTCGTCGACACGGGGGTGCACGCGCTGATCGGCGAGCGTGGCTGCCCGCTGGTGCTGGCCGGCGTCGGCTGGGTCACCGCGATGTACCGCGGCCTGACGCGCATCCCGGACGTCCTCCCCGACGGCATCGACGGGAACCCCGACCGGATGACGCCCGAAGAGCTCCACGAGCGTGCCTGGGCGGTCGTCGGGCCGCGGTTCCTGGAGGCGACGTCGGCCTCGGTTGCGCGCTACGAGGAGCTGGCCGGAACGCCCCGCGCGAGCGACGACCTGGCGACCGTGCTGCGGGCCGCCCTCGAGGGTCGAGTGGAGACCCTCCACGTCGACACCGGGCAGCAGGTCTGGGGCCGCTGGAGCCCGGACGTGCTCGAGGCCGAGATCCACGACGAGCCGCGGCCCGGCGACCGGGACCTGCTCGACGTCGCCGCGCTGACCGCCCTCGCGACCGGCGCGCAGGTCTTTGCCGACCAGCCGGGCTCGGTTCCGGGTCGCGGGCCGATCGCGGCGGTCTTCCGCTACTGAGCGGGGCCGGGACCTCCGTGGGGTCGTCCTGAGCACCGCCGCGTGGACGCGCTGAGGGCCGATCTCGGCCGGTCGCTACGGGCCCTCGCCGGCAGCCGCCCGGCGTGGGCCTACGGCTCGCTGCAGGTCCTGGTCGTCGCGTACCTGCTCGTCCGGCGGCCGTGGCTGGCGCCCGAGCTGGTGGTGATCGCCGGCGGCCTCGCCGTCTTCGCCTTCCTGGCCTGGTACGCGGGCAGGTCCCCACGCGCCCGGCCCGATCCGCTGCCCATCCGCAATCCGCGTGGCGAGCTGGCAGGGGTGGCCGTCGCGGTCGGCGGAGTCATGCTCTTCCTCTACTCGGGCTGGCTGGGCATCCCCTGGCAGCCGCTGCTGTGGGCCGTGCCGCTCGGGGCGGTCATCGTCGTCCTCGCCGCCCTGCGGGGCGGTGCCACGGCCGGGGACCTGCTCGGCTGGGCGACCCTGACGTGGCTGCCGCTGCTGCCGTTTCTGGCGCTCATCGCCGCTTTCAAGCTGCCGATCCTGGGCCTGTCGATCGTTCCGCTCACGGCCGGGGCGCTCATCAGCGGGGTCTTCCAGCAGGTGCTCCTGCAGGTTGGTCTCGAGGCCCGTCTCGAGGGTGCAGTCCGCCGGTCCGACGTCGCGGTGATCCTGGCGGGGCTCATCTTCGGGCTCGCCCATGTCGCGATGAACCTCGATCAGGCCGGCGGCGACTGGTCGATCGCCCTGGCCAACGCCCTGGTCCTGCAGGCCAACATCGGCGTCGTCTGCTGCCTCGCCTTCACGCGGCACCGCGCGGCGCTGGCGCTCGGGTTCGCCCACGCTCTGTTCATGGCCTAGCCATACTGGGCTCAGCCATGTCGTCGAACGTCGTTGCGAGCTTCCTGCCCAGCAGAAACGGGCTCCATTTCGCCAACCGCTTCGAGCGGGCGCCGCTGCTCGAGGTGGAGATCGGCAGCCGGCGGATCCCGGTCGGCGACGCCCGCTACGGCGTGTGCGGCGGAATGAGCCTGACCGCGCTGGACCTATTGGTCGCCGGCGTCGAGCCGCCGCCGGACCGGAGGCCACCAGCCCCGGGCTCGCCGCGTTTCGAGTACCTCGTCCGGCGCCAGCTGGCGAGCTTCGACCGTGGCCTCGTCCCGTTGCGCTTCTACGAGCTGATGGCGCTGCGCTCCGACCGGGCGACCCGCGCGGCCAGGCTGCTGGGTCGCCACAGCCGGGCCGGGGTGCTGGTCCGCCGTGACTGGCCGGCGATCCGGGCCGACATCGATGGGGGCCGTCCGGCGGTGCTCGGCCTGCTGCGAGTCGCGAGCATGGATCCGCTGCTGCTGCTGCGGCATCACCAGGTGCTCGCCTACGGCTACCAGACCATCGACGACCGGCTGTCGCTCCGCATCTACGACCCGAACCACCCCGACCGCGACGACGTGGAGCTGCGGTTTCGGCTCGGGCCCGAGCGGCGTCCACCGGCCACCATCCTCCAGACGACCGACGAGCCGGTGGTGTCGTTCTTCCGCGCACCGTACCGGCCGGTTGACCCGCTTCCCTGGTACGGCCCGGCCGGCTAGGCTTGGGGGACGCGCCGAACAGCTGGAGTCGACAATGGCAACCGACCTGACGATCCGCCTGGTCAACCAGCCGGGGACGCTCGCCCAGGCGAGCGACGTGCTCGGGCGGGCCGGCATCAACATCGAGGGAGCCTGCGGGTACGTGGTCGGGGGCCAAGGCGTCTATCACGTCCTCGTCACCGATGCCGAGCGCGCCCGTCGCGCCCTCATCGATTCGGGCTTCGAGATCCAGGATGAGCGCCGGGTCGCGGTGGTCGAGGTCGAGAACCGGCCCGGGGCAGGCGCGGCGCTGCTCCGGCGCGTCGCAGACGCGCAGGTCAACATCGACCTGCTCTACACGACGCTCGACGGCCGCCTCGTCCTCGGCGGCGGCGACGCAGCGGCGATCCAGCGCGCGCTCGGCTGACCTCTCCGGCGTCCCGTCGATCGGCCAGACCGCATCTGCCCCCCGTCAGGGGCCACCTAGGTCAGCGGCGGAAGGGCCTGCAGGTCCGTCTGGACACCGGCGAACAGGTCGCCGGTCTCCGCGACGCGCTCCACGATCGTCCGGACGGTCCAGCGATCGGGGCGCAGGAGAGGATCGTCGAGCTCCTGCCAGTGGATCGGGGCCGACACCGGCGCGCCGGCTGCCGGCCGGACGGCATACGGCGCCACGAGCGTCCTGATCGGGCTGTTCTGCGTGTAGTCGAGCCGGGCCCGGCCGGCGCGGCTGCCCTTCGACCACTCCCAGGAGACAAGCTCCGGGACGGCCGCCGCGACCGCACGCGACACGCCCTCCACCCACGCGCTCGTGTCCTCGTAGGTGTAGCGGGGCTCGACCGGGATCCAGACCTGGAGGCCGCGCTTGCCGGTCGTCTTGGGATAGCCGCGCACGCCGAGGTGCTCGAGTGCCGTGCGATACAGCCGCGCCAGGGCGAGTGTCTCGTCCCAGGTGGTCGCCTCCCCTGGGTCGATGTCGATGAGCGCGAAGGTGGGCCGAAACGGTGCCTCGAGGCGCGCGGTCCAGGCGTGGATCTCGAAGGCGGCCTGGTTGCCGAGCCAGCACAGCGTGGCGGTGCGGTCGGCAACGAGGTGGACGTTTGCCTCGCGCTGCCCCACCCCGACCTCGCGCCAGCGTCGCAGCCAGGCAGGGTCGGTCTTGCGCAGGTCCTTCTGCCAGAAGCCCGGCGCGCCGGCGCCGTCGGGGAACCGCTGGAGGTTGAGCGGCCGATCGGCAAGGTGGGGCAGGAGCACCGGCGCGATGCGCGCGAAGTAGGCGATGAGGTCGCGCTTGGTGGCGGCCGGCTCGGGACCGTCGGGGCCGGAGGCGGCCGGGCGGCCGGGGAAGAGCGCCTTGTCGAGGTTCGTGAGCCTCAGCTCCTGGCCGCCGACCGTCCAGCGGCCCTCCGGGCCCAAGGCTGCCAGGGCTGCCAGCTCTTCGGGTGTCGCGGCCGCCCAGGCGACTGCCGGCTGGGCGGACGGTGCCGCGCCGCGTGCCCGAGGCTCGCCGCCCTCAGCACGCTCGAACGAGGCTTCGACCGCCCTCGCATCGACCGCCTCCTCGCGGACGACGGCGCGTGGGTCTCGGCCCTCCTCGATGCCCTTGAACGCGGACTGGCGGACCCGGCCGTCACGCGACCAGCCACCGATCTCGGCCCGGATGACCAGCTCCGGCCAGATCCAGCGGGCGCCCCGCAGGTCCGGCCTGGCACCCGGGTCCGGGTCGAACGGAACGGCCGGAGCGGCAAGCTCCTCGAGCCGCTCGCGCAGCAGACGGCGTGACCGCGCGTCGAACCCGCTGCCGACCTTGCCCGCGAACCGCAGCCGCTCTTCCTCGTGGACCCCCACCACGAGCGCGCCGAGCTCGCGCGCGTTTCCATCGGCCGGCGTCCAGCCGGCCACCACGAGCTCCTGGGCCGGTCGCAGCTTCAGCTTGAGCCACGAGGTGGAGCGGCGGCCCGGCTCGTAGCGACTGCGGCGGCGCTTGGCGACGATCCCCTCGAGCCCCTGCTGGGCGGCCGCGCGATGGAAGGCCGTCCCCTCTCCGACGACGTGGCCCGAGAAGCGAACCCGCGGGTGATCGAGGAGGATCGAGCGGAGGAGCCGCTTGCGGTCCTCGAGCGGCACCCTCAGCAGCGAGCGCCCGTCGTGGTAGAGCAGGTCGAAGACCTGGTAGGCGAGCGGGGCGCGGAGCGCTCGATCGTCCTCGCTGCCCTCGGGGCCCGGGCGACCGGCCCCGCCGGTCGCGTGTCCGATCCGCGCCTGCAGCAGCCCGAAGTCGGGCCGGCCCTGGTCGTCGAGCGCGACGACCTCGCCGTCCAGGATCGCCTGGTCCGCCGCGAGCCAGGCCGGCGGCGACGGCAGGAGGCCGGGGAAGTACGTTGCGGCATCGTGCCCGTTGCGGGTGTAGATGCGGACCGCCCGGTCGGCCACGACTGCCTGGACACGGTAGCCGTCCCACTTGATCTCGAACAGCCAGTCGGGGTCGTCGAAGGGGCGGTCGGCGAGCGTCGCCAGCATCGGCTCGACGAAGCGCGGCTGCACGGCGGGCTCGGCAGCCGACAGGTCGATCGCCGCCACCGGCGCCGGGGCCTCGCTGACCCAGTAGGCGTCGGCCGCGGCCTTGACCTCGTCGTTCGTGCGCCCGGTCCTGACGCTCCGCGGGTGCTCCTCGGCGTCCCAGCCCGGCTGGGCGTGCTCGTCGCGCTTCTTGATCAGCAGCCACTGCTCGCCCTCGTCGTCCTCGAAGGCGCGGCTGGGGGCGGCTTCGGTAGCGCCTCTCGCCCGGTCGGTCCTGCGGGAGCGACCGCTGGTACGCACGATCGTGAAGCGTCCGGCCAGCTTCTCGCCGCGCAGCCGGAGCTTGAGCTCGCCGTCGCGGATTGCGGCCGCCGGATCGGGAGTCTCGGTCTCGGGCTCGAAGGTCCCCCAGTCCCAGACGATGACGTCACCGGCACCGTACTGGCGCACGGGGATCACGCCCTCGAAGTCGAGGTACTCGATCGGGTGGTCCTCGACGTGGATGGCCATCCGCCGCTCCCCGGGGTCGAGCGTCGGGCCGCGGGGCACGGCCCAGCTGACCAGCACCCCGTCGATCTCGAGGCGGAAGTCGTAGTGAAGCCGTGTCGCACGGTGGCGCTGGACGACGAAACGGCCGGTCGTCCCGGCGGCCACCGTGGCGCCCGAGTCGGCCGGCTCGGGGGTCTTCGCGAAGTCGCGCTTGCGGCGGTAATCCTCGAGCGGCATCGATGGGAGTGTGCCGCGTCGGGGCGGTTGAGCGCCAGACCCGTCGCACGAGACCCCGTTGCAGTCACGTGCCGTGACATGTCGCTCCCGGACCGGTCCGGACACACGCTCACGTCGCTCGTGCGACAATCGCCCGGCCCCATGACCGACACCCTCCGCCCCACCATGCCCGAAGCCGACACCCGAGCCGGCGGGACCGCCACGAGCACCGAGCCGCCCGAGCCCATCGCGCGGGCCGACCTGCGCAACCTCGCGATCGTCGCCCACGTCGACCACGGCAAGACCACCCTCGTGGACGCGATGCTCCGCCAGACCGGCACGTTCCGCGCCAACCAGGAGCTCGTCGACCGAGTGCTCGACTCGATGGACCTCGAGCGCGAGAAGGGCATCACGATCATGGCCAAGCAGACGACCGTCGACTACGACGGCGTCCGCCTCAACATCGTCGACACCCCGGGTCACGCCGACTTCGGGGGCGAGGTCGAGCGATCGCTGCTGCTGGTCGACTCGGTCCTCCTCCTCGTCGATGCCGCCGAGGGCCCCCTCCCGCAGACCCGCTACGTGCTGCGCAAGGCGATGGACCACCGGCTGCCGGTCATCGTCGCCATCAACAAGATCGACCGCTCCGACGCACGGCCGGCCGAGGTGCTCGACGCGATCCTCGAGCTGTTCATCGACCTCGGGGCTGACGACCGCCAGATCGACTTCCCCGTCGCCTACACCAACGCCCGGGCCGGCACCGCCACCCGCGACCCGGCCGCCCCCGGCACGGACCTGCGGCCCCTGTTCGACCTGCTCGTCGAGGTGACCCCGCCGCCGACCCACACGCCCGGCCACCCGCTGCAGCTGCTGGTGACGAACCTGACCGCCAACGAGTACGTCGGGCGGATGGCGGTCGGCAGGCTCCGCAATGGGACGATCCGTGTCGGTCAGCGGATCACCGTCGTCCGCGAGGAGGCGGACGACACCGCAGGATCAGTTGAGCCCGGGCGCACCGTCACCCTCAACGGCACCGTCACGACCCTCCAGACCGCGCATGGCATCGAGCGTGTCGACATCGAGTCCGCCGGTCCGGGCGATATCGTCAGCCTGGCCGGCCTGCCCGACGTCACGATCGGCGACACGATCACCGACCCGGCCGACCCACGCCCGCTCCCCCGCCTCGACGTGGACGCGCCCACGCTGGTGATGACCTTCTCGGTCAACACCTCGCCGCTCTCCGGGCGGGAGGGCCGCTACGTGACCGGGCGCCAGCTCGGCGATCGGCTGCGGAAGGAGGCGCTGGGCAACGTCTCGGTCGAGATCCGGCCAACCGGGTCCGGCGACGCGTACGAGGTCCGCGGGCGGGGCGAGCTCCAGCTGGCCATCCTCATCGAGCAGATGCGCCGCGAGGGCTTCGAGATGACCGTCTCGCGGCCCGAGGTGATCCTGCGCGAGGAGGACGGCGCCGTCCTCGAGCCCTACGAGCGCATCACGGTCGACATCCCGCCCGACTTCATCGGTGCCGTGCAGGGCGCGCTGGCTGGACGCAAGGGTCGCCTCGAGCAGATGACGACCGACGCGGACGGGCGCGTCAGGCTCGAGTATGTGCTCCCGGTCCGCGGGCTGATCGGCTACCGCGGCGAGCTCCTGACCGACACGCGCGGGACGGCGCTCCTCCACCAGATCGGTGAGGGATACGGGCCCTGGGCGGGAGAGGTCACCCACCGCACGAGCGGGGTCCTGGTGGCCGATCGAACGGGTGTCGCCAACGCGTACGCGCTGTTCAACCTCCAGGAGCGCTCGGAGCTGTTCATCGATGCCGGGGTCGAGGTCTACGAAGGGATGATCGTCGGCGAGAACAGCCGGTCGGGCGACATGGACGTCAACCCGACCAAGGAGAAGAAGCTCACCAACATCCGGACGCACGCCCACGACGAGGCGCTGCGGCTGACCCCGCCCCGGCCACTGACGCTCGAGGCCGCGCTCGAGTTCATCGCCGGCGACGAGCTGGTCGAGGTCACCCCATCGTCGATCCGGCTGCGCAAGCGGCTGCTCGCACGCCATGACCGGGAGCGGGAGCGCTCCCGCGCCGACGACCTGCGCCGGACAGCGACGGGGTAGCCAGCCGGCCCGCTCCCCCCGCGGCCGGCGAGGACGAGCAGCAGCCCGCCGAGGATGCTCCAAGGTGGTATCGATGTGATATCATTGATCCCGCCGAAAGGAGGCCATCCCGATGGTCACAGCTCGCAGGGAAACCACCGCCCCGGTCGCCGAGCGCCGGGCCTTCTCGCTCCCCGGTCTGCCGATCGCGATCCTCGTCATCGCAGCGGGCGTCGCACTGCTCGGCTGGCTCGTCTGGCTCATCTGGCAGGCCATCGAGGCCGATGTGTTCGACCCCTTCGTCTTCGCGCCGTTCGTGGTCGCCATCCCGGTCGTCATCGTGGCAGTCGGCCTCACGGTCGTGAACCCCAACGAGGCGCGAGCGATCGTCTTCCTGGGCCACTACTCGGGCACCGTCCGCAGGCAGGGCCTGTGGTGGGTGAACCCGTTCACGATGCGTACCAAGATCTCGGTCCGCGTGCGCAACTTCGAGAGCAGCAAGCTCAAGGTCAACGACCATAACGGGAACCCGATCGAGATCGCGGCCGTGATCGTGTGGAAGGTGATCGACACCGCCGAGGCGCTCTTCGAGGTCGACGACTACGAGAGCTACGTTCACGTCCAGTCGGAGGCGGCGCTGCGAGGCCTCGCCATGTCCTTCCCGTACGATGCCCACAAGGAGGGAGAGATGTCCCTCCGCGCCAACCCGATCGAGGTGGCCGAGCAGCTCAAGACCGAGGTTCAGGACCGGCTGCAGCGGGCCGGCGTGGAGGTGCTCGAGGCCCGGATCAGCCACCTCGCCTACGCGCCCGAGATCGCCGGGGTGATGCTCCGCCGCCAGCAGGCCGAGGCGGTCATCGCTGCCCGGACGCGAATCGTGGAAGGCGCCGTCGGGATGGTCGAGATGGCGCTGGCGGCGCTGTCCGAGAAGAAGCTCGTCGAGCTCGACGAGGAGCGCAAGGCGGCCATGGTCAGCAACCTGCTCGTCGTGCTGTGCAGCGAGCAGCAGACGCAGCCGGTGGTCAACACCGGCACGCTGTACGCGTGAGCGGCCTCGGTCGCGGGCCGGGCGCCGGCTCCGCGACCGACCACCGGAAGGCCTGATCGATGGCCGGCCGGAAGCCGTTCCTGCTCCGCCTCGACCCGGAGCTGTACGACGCGCTGGCGGGCTGGGCGAAGGACGACCTGCGCAGCGTCAACGGCCAGATCGAGTTCGTGCTTCGGCGGGCGCTCCGGGCATCGGGTCGCCTGCCGAAGCCCGGGGGCGGGAGTGCGGGTGGCGAGCCGGCGACGTCACGCGAACGGGCGGGCTGACCCGGGTCCCACCGCACTTGCGCGCCCGCCGACACGGGCGGAAGATCACCCCGATGGCCGACTGGCGCGACCGGCTGAACGGCGATCCCCTGCCCTGGCTTCTCGACGACGAGGCCCCGGCGGTTCGTCACCGGGCGCTTCGCGAGCTGCTCGGTCGGGCGCCCGACGACGCTGAGGTTGTGTCGGCGCGACAGGCTGCGATGGCCGGCGACCCGATCGCTGCGATCCTCGACGCCCAGGATCCCGAGGGCTGGTGGATCAAGCCCGGTGGCGGCTACTCCCCCAAGTACACCGGCACCGTCTGGTCGCTCATCTTCCTTGACCAGCTCGGGGCAGACGGAGCGGACCCCGGCATCCGGCGTGCCTGCGACTACCTGCTCGATCACACCCAGGCCCCAGGCGGCGGCTTTGGCTGGTCGGGAGGCGTCAGGAAGCCGGCGGACTCGACCGTTGCCCATTGCCTCAACGGCAACCTGCTGCGGGCGCTCATCGGCTTCGGCCGGCTCGACGACGAGCCGATCCGGCGCTCCATCGACTGGCAGGCTCGGGCCATCACCGGCGAAGGCGACATCCGCTGGTACCGCTCGGCCACCTCTGGCCCCGGCTTCGAGTGTGCCGTCAACGAGCACCTGCCGTGTGGCTGGGGAGCGGTCAAGGCCGTCCTCGCGATCGCCCGCGTGCCCGTCGGCGCTCGAACCCCCGCGATCGAGCGGGCCCTGCAAGTCGGCGTCGAGTTCCTGCTCTCGGTCGATCCGGCGACCGCGATGTACCCGATGGGCTGGGGCAACACCAAGCCCAGTGGCAGCTGGTTCAGGCTCGGCTTCCCGAGCGGCTACGTCGCCGACGTGCTCCAGGTCATGGAGGCTGTCGGCGAGGCCGGGGTCGCCGGTGATCCACGATTGCGGCCGGCGGTTGAGTGGCTGCTGGGCCAGCAGGATGCGGATGGCCGCTGGAAGAACCGCTACCCGTATGCGGGCAAGATGCATCTCGACATCGACCGGCCCGGGCAGCCCAGCCGATGGGTCACCCTGCGGGCCTGCCGGGTGCTGAAGATGGTCGTCGAGGCGTAGGGAAGGAGCGACAGTGGCCGCCATGGAGCCTCGTCGCATCGGGTTCGTATCGACCCGCTTCGCCGGCACGGACGGCGTCTCGCTCGAGACCGCCAAGTGGGCCACGGTCCTCGAACGCCTCGGCCACCGGACGTTCTACTTCGCCGGCGAGTGCGATCGGCCGTTCGATCGATCCCGGGTGGTCCCGGAGGCGTCGTTCCAGCACCCCGACATCGAGGCGATCAACCGCGCCGCCTTCGTCTATCAGGCCGGAGTCACGGATCTGGCGACCACGCGCGGCTTTGCCGTCAGGACGCCCGCCGTCTCGGAGCGGATCCACGAGCTGCGAGCACAGCTCAAGACCGAGCTGCATCGGTTCCGCCGCGACTTCGACATCGAGCTGCTGGTCGTCGAGAACGCCTCCGCGATCCCGCTGAACCTGCCGCTCGGCCTGGCGATCTCCGAGCTCATCGCCGAGACCGGCATCCCGACGATCGCGCACCACCACGATCTGCCCTGGGAGCGCCAGCGCTTCCTGGTGAACAGCGTGGCCGACGTCATCGCGGCCGGCTTCCCGCCGGTCCATCCGTCGATCCGGCACGTCGTCATCAACTCGCTCCAGGCGCTCGAGCTCAGCTCGCGTCGCGGGGTGACGGCCCGGGTCATCCCCAACGTGATGGACTTCGACCACCCGCCCGAGCCAAACGGCGCCGAGAGCACGGCCAGGGTGCGCGGGCTGCTCGGCCTGGCCGACGGAGAGCTGCTGCTGCTGCAGCCGACGCGGATCGTCGCCCGCAAGGGCATCGAGCACGCGATCGAGTTTGCGCGTCGCCTCGAGCGGCCTTGCCGGCTCGTCATCTCGCATGCCTCGGGCGACGAGGGCGATGCCTACGAGCGGAGGGTCCGGGAGTATGCCGATCTCCTGGGCGTGCCCGTCGAGCTGGCAGCCGATCGGATCGTCGTGGAGGAGGCGGGAATCCTCGAGCCGGGCGAGGGTCGCTGCACGCTCGACCAGGCCTACGAGGCGGCTGACTTCGTCACGTATCCGTCGCTCATCGAGGGCTTCGGGAACGCCTTCCTCGAGGCCGTCTACCACCGCCGCCCCATCCTGGTGAACAACTACTCGACCTACGAGGTGGACCTGCGGCCTCGAGGGTTCCGGGTCGTGTGGTTCCAGGAGTTCATCGACCGCCAGGCGCTCGAGCACGCTCGACGGTTGCTGGACGACCCGGACGAGGCCCGGGCGTGGGCAGACCGCAACTACGAGGTCGGCCGGTCCCATTTCTCGTTCACCGTCCTCGAGCGCCACCTGGCCGACCTCCTCGTCGACTGCTTCGGCACCACCTGATCGACATGGCGGCCCGGATCGCCCTCGTCCACTACACGGCCCCCCCGGTCGTGGGCGGTGTCGAGGTGGTGCTGGGGGCACATGCCCGGCTGTTCGCGGATGCCGGGCACGAGGTGCGCATCATCGCGGGCCGGGGCCGCTCGACCGATCCCCGCATCGAGACCGCCACGGTTGCCCTGGCCGGCTCGCGCCATCCGCGTGTCGCCCGCGCGCGCAGCGCGCTCAACGCGGGGCGTGTGCCGGCGGGCTTCGACGGCCTCGTGCGCGAGCTCGTCGACACCCTGGAGGGGCTGGTCCGCGACGTTGACATGCTCATCGTTCACAACGTGGCCACCCTGCACTTCAACCTCGCGCTGACCGCCGCGCTGCACAAAGTCGGTGGCCGGCCCCGAGCTCCCGCCATCGTCACGTGGAACCACGACATCGCCGCGGCCATGCCCTGGTACGAGGGCGAGCTCCATCCGGGCTGGCCCTGGGATCTCGTTCGCGAGCCGTGGCCGTCCGCCACCACGGTGACGATCTCCGAGACCCGGCGGGCCGACCTCGTCCGGGTCACGGGGCTCGCGGCCGAGGCCATCCACGTCGTCCCCAACGGCATCGACCTCGAGCACCACCTGCGGCTGCACGCCGCCACCCGGCGGCTCATCGACCGGCTCGAGCTCGAGGCGCCGGGGCCGATCCTCCTGACCCCGAGCCGCCTCACGCCGCGCAAGAACGTCGAGCTGGCGCTCCGCGTCCTGGCCGCGCTCCGATCATCGGCGCCCGAGGCCCGGCTCATCGTCACCGGGGCGATCGATCCGCACGATGCGAGCTCCCGCGCCTACCTCGAGCGTCTCGAGGAGCTGGGCGCTCGGCTGGGCCTTGCCGATTCGGTGGCCTTCCTGTCCGAGGAGATGCGCAGTCGCGACGCAGTCGCCATCGTGCGCGACCTCTACCAGCTGGCGGACATGCTCCTGGTGCCCAGCCGCGACGAGGGCTTCGGGCTGCCGCTCATCGAGGCCGCGGTCGCGCGGCTGCCGATCGTCTGCCCGGCGATCCCGGCTCTCGTCGAGCTGGCGGGCAACGATGCGACGCTCTTCGATCCCGACGCGTCACCGGCCGACATCGCGCGGCTGATCGAGGGGCGCCTCGCACCCGATCCTGCATACCGGTTCGCGGCACGGGTGCGCAGCAACTTCACGTGGTCCGCGATCTACCGAGAGCGGATCGCGCCGCTCGTCGAGGAGCTCGTCGCCGGCCGTCGCTGAAACGCGCGGAGGCGGCCGCCGGGCCCGGCACCGGGTCGCTGGGTCAGGCGGTCCTGCGCTTGCGGGCGGGGCGCGGCGCCGCGGCCTCGATCTCGGCCGCGGCCTCGGGTGTCACTGCGGCCTGGGCCGCGTCCGTCGCGGCAGCCTCGCCAGCCCGGCCGGCCCTGGCCTGCTTGGCATCGGCGACCGAGACCGGCGCGGGCTCTGCGGCTGCGCGCGCCGCGGATGCCGCCTTGACGCTCGCCTCGAGGGCGGCCATCAGGTCGATCAGCTTGCCACCGGTCTCGGCCTCGGGCGCGGCAACGGCCTCGTGGCCCTCGATCTTGGCTTCGATGACGGCCCGGACGGCCTCGCGGTACTCGTCGCGGTACTCGGCGGGATCGAACACGCCGGTCATAGCGGCGACGAGCTGGGCCGCCATCGCCTTCTCGGCCGGCTTGAACTCGAAGCTCTCCTCGCCCAGGTCCAGCTCGTCGACGGCGCGGATCTCGTCTGGCCAGTGGAGCGTGGAGAGCATCATCGTGCCCTCGAATGGGTCGAGCGCGGCCAGCGCCTCGCGGTCCTTGATGACGACCTTGCAGATGGCCGTCAGCCGCTGCTCCGCGAGCACCTCGCGCAGCAGCGCGAAGGCCTTGCGCCCGATCCTGTCCGGCTCGACGTAGTAGGCCTGCTTCACGAAGCGGACGGCGCCCTGCGATTCATCGCGCGGCACGAACTGCTCGATCTCGATCGAGCGGACGGTCTTGAGCGGGACGTTGGCGAGATCCTCGTCGGTGATGACGACGTACTCGCCCGGCGCGTACTCGTAGCCGCGGACGGTCTCGGAGCGCTCGATCATCTGCTCGTCGACCGGGCACCAGACCTTCATCTGGATCCGGCTGTTGTCGGTCGCGTGGAGCAGGTTGAAGCTGATGCCGCTCTTCGACTCGGTCGCGAGATAGAGCTTGATCGGGATGGTGACCAGTCCGAACTGGATGGCCCCCTTCCACATTGCGCGCGCCACGATCGTGTCCTCGTCGTACCGGTTCGCGTGCCCAGGCGCACCGGGGACACGTACCATACCGCGCCCGTGCAAGGGGGCCCTCTGCCCATCAGTACGGCTCGAGGGTGTCGGAGGTTCGCCGCGGCAAGGCCCGAGGGCCCGGACGGGGGGAGGTCCGCCGCGGCGGCAGCGTGCCGACCGGGCGACGACGGTACCAGCGGAGAGCGGCTGTCAGCCGCCGGTGCGGAGCTGGGCCTCGGCCTCGGCGACCCGGGCCAGGACACCAGAGCGCAGCGTGTCGAGCCCGGTCCAGACGGCCTTGGTCGCGTTGCCGATCGAGGTCAGCTGGCCCTTGAGCCCCCTGATCGCGTCGAGCTGCTCGCGGACCCCGTCGAGCGCAGCGGCAACGGCCGCCGCGTCGATCTCGACCTCGCGGTCGTCGAGGGTCGCCACGGCAAGCAGCCGGGCGAGCCGAACGGCTGCCTCGAGCGGCGCCGTCTCGGGCGCCTCGGGGTCGATCACGCAGTACACGTCGCCGGCCCGAATGTCGAACGGCGCCACGCCGGCCGGCGCGTGCTGCGGCGTGAAGACGACGATCGCGACGGCCGCCGAACGGTTCTCCTTGGCCTCGCGGAGCTCGTCACGGATGGCCCGAGCCGAGACCGGACGGTCCTTGGCTTCGACCACGATCCGGAGGTCGGCCCCGCGGGCAAGAGCATCGCTCACGGTGATCACGAAGTCGCCCTTCTTCGAGCGCAGCGTGTCGCCTGCGTCGTCGCTGGTACGGTCGATCAGGTCGCCGG
>Ga0316622_100000572_pt1 | contig 21745 bp, 18 predicted proteins | sample OWC_Aug_OW2_C1_D_FD_207646 | JGI IMG/M metagenome (GOLD analysis project Ga0316622, IMG submission 207646) | Wetland soil microbial communities from Old Woman Creek delta, Ohio, United States - OWC_Aug_OW2_C1_D5_C | ecosystem: Environmental > Terrestrial > Soil > Wetlands | place: USA: Ohio... | reverse complement strand
GTACAGGCAGTTAAGCATGTGCGAAAAATAGTAATTATGCCGGCCGCCGATGCCGTAACCGGCCGGCGCCGGCAACACGAATTTCTGATATTTCTCGGCCAGAATCAGGGACGGCCGCTGCTTTTGCAGCCGAAAATTCTGGGCCTTGGGATTAAACACTTCGCCATAGCGATCGCAAGAGACGACACGTGCATCCGGAAAGCGCTCACGAATCGCCGTTGTGCGGGGATGCCGTTCAATAGCAGTTTCGATGTAAAGGGTGTCTATCATTCAACGCGGGCGAGTAGAGATAAAAGAATTGAGAGGCATTATAAGGGATTCGGCATGGCTTCAAGGTTCAAGGTTCAAGGCGAAAGGCGAGGACCAGGTGTTTTGTACCTTGTTCCATGAACCTTGCACCTCTAAAGCTTGTTACTGATAAAATCCCTTTTTTTCAATCCGCCAACCATCATGCGCTTAATCCGGGGTCTTAATCATCTTGAGCCGTTACGAGACGGCTGCGTTCTGACCATAGGCAATTTCGACGGCCTGCATCTTGGACACCGGCGAGTCATCGAAAAGCTGGCCGAACACGGCAAGCGCCTGCAACTGCCGACGGTGGCAATGGTGTTCGAACCACAGCCGCTGGAATATTTTCTCGGCGATCACGCCCCTTCCCGCCTGACCCGTTTGCGCGAGAAAGTCATCCAGTTTGCCAAGCTGCCGGTCGACGAACTGCTGGTGTTGCCGTTTAACCGCATATTGGCCGATTACGATGCCGAGCAGTTCATCGCCGATATTTTGATCGAACGCCTGCGCGTCAAACATCTGGTAATCGGCGACGACTTCCACTTCGGCAAGGCGCGGCGCGGCAATTTTCCGCTGTTGCAGCACTGGGGGCAGGAATACGGTTTTGACGTTGAGAACACCCATTCCTTCGAGCTTGAAGGTATGAGGATCAGCAGTACGCTGATCCGCGATGCGCTGGGCGAAGGCCGGCTGGATCAAGCCCGTATCATGCTGGGCCGCGATTATTCGGTGTGCGGCCGGGTGGCGCACGGCGATAAACGCGGCCGGCAGCTGGGCTTCCCCACAGCCAATGTCGAGATGTTCCGAAAAAACACGCCCATCGTCGGCGTGTTTGCGGTGACGATGACCGGTCTGGACGGCAATGAATACCAAGGCGTGGCCAATGTCGGCACCCGTCCCACCGTGAATGGCGGTTCCCGGGTCGTGCTGGAAACCCATCTGTTCAACTTCAATGCCGATATTTACGGCCGCTATGTCGAAGTGCATTTCAAGGAAAAAATCCGCGACGAAATGTGTTTTCCGACGCTAGCGGCGCTACAGAGCCAAATCAGGGAAGATGTGGTAATCGCCAAACAGATCCTGGCGCGGTTGAGTGAATCGGCGGAAGCATGACGGCTCCGCAACCCTCCATCCCTTCGCCCTGCGTCAGAAACTGCTGCCTGAACCAGGACAACATCTGCCTGGGCTGTTTTCGGTCCCTGGACGAAATCTGTCAATGGTCGCAAGCGGACGATCAAACCCGATTAACGATTCTCTGCAATGCCGACCAGCGCCGATTGCGGTCTTCGCGTCGCCAGGCTAACCCGTACCGATTAAACCGAACTGACGGCTGAAAAAAGGAATTCGATTGATAGTCGCTGTTCGCCCCCAGGTCGACGGATCGACGAAACGGCCATGCCAGTGATTAACGGCAAGACAGATTTCGCGGTTTAAGCTGAACCTAGCGTATAGGGCATTCATGGCTTAGGTGGCGGGTATCGGCAAATGGTAGACATAAAATTGTTCGTCGCGCACCCAACCGGCGGCTTGATAAAGCGACCGCGCCTCGGTATTGACGACTGCCGTCGACAGGGTCAGGCGTATCGCGGCCAGGGCCGCCGCGTATTCAGCCGCCGCATCGAGGAGGCGCTTGGCCACACCTTGTCTGCGGTATCTTGCGTCGACGAATAGGTCGTTGAGAATGAAGGTCCGAGCCAGCGATACCGAAGAAAAACAGGGGTAAAGCTGAGCGAAGCCCACGGCAATAGACTCTTTTTCGGCGATAAACAACACCGATTCGCCGTGGTTAAATCGATCCAATAGAAACGAGCACGCGGCTGTCGGATCGGAAGCTTTTCCGTAAAACTGGCGATAGTCGTCAAACAGCGGAAACAGTACATTCAGATCGGACAGCACGGCTTGGCGGACGGTCAGTGTATTCATGTAAATTTCGAGAATTCGAGATAAGTTGGGATTTAGGTGTTTGGGCCGGCAGCGACTAGCGCCGCCATTTCCGGTTGGTCGAAGTCGTTCAAGCCTTTGATCACGCCGATGCGGTTTTCCGGCGGCTGGTTTTGACTGACTTTCCATTTGCCTAACAAACGTGTCACGTTGATTTCGATACCGACTATCTGTCCTATCAGCCGCTCGGTAAAGTCGTGCGGAGCGTCGGCGACGGACCATGGCTCCGGAAACGTCGCTTCCCGTTCCATCGTCAAGGCTTCGAGTTGTTGGCGTAGCCAGGCCGGATCGTCGATCACCTTTAACTGGCCATAGGCGTGCACGGCGGCGTAGTTCCAGGTCGGCACGACTTTGCCGGATTCCCGTTTGGTGGCGTACCAGGATGGTGAGATGTAAGCGTTCTCGGATTGAAAAATCGCCAGCACCTCCGTCTGCTTCTCGAAGTCTCTCCAGAGCGGATTGGCCCTGGCAACGTGCCCGCGCAAACTGCCGTAATGGGAGCCGTCATCCGCCGCCAAATGCAGCGGAATATGGTTGGCGTTGAGGCCGTCGGCTGACAAGGTCACTAAAGTCGCCAGCGGATGATCGCGAATCAATGCCTGCATGACATCGATGCGGGGTTCTTCGAAGTGTTTGGGGATATACATAAGCGAATCGGATGGGTAAACAAAAGTGCCGTAATGAAACGGGTTAGGTCCGTTCCACGTACGATTTAAGCTGTGTCAGAAGATAATCCCAGATGCCAGCCATCTTAGCCCGGCGTTCTTCGGTCAGTAAGTTTGCATGCTCAAGTATCAGCCTGGTTCCATCTTCGTTACCGCTCAAAAGATATTGAATAGACATATGATTCTCGGGAAGGCGAGCAGTGCCGTGGTTATCGCTCCAGTAACTATATTTGAATTCGCGGGGACGATCGAAAACTTCGATGACGCCGTAATCGGTAAAGGGGGCCTCGCCGATTTTTCCTTCAAAAATAATTTGCCCACCGACTTGGTTATCGGACCGGACGGCTTCGATGGGGTAGTAGCTAACGATCTTGTTTGGATCGGTGATTGCGTCATAAACCAGGGTTGGACTTGCAGTAATGTGTATCTCTTTTTGAATGGTTAGAAGCATATTTGTCCTTCGGTGAAAGAGAGAATCCGTTTAGCCTTTTAGACTACAGCCACCAAAAAGAGGTTTTGCTGGTGGTTTTATGCCGTAACGAAAAGGTATTTCTGCCTCGGTTAGTTTGAAGTGTCGATCGACATGCATATCGTCGGGGCGCTTCGATACAGGCAGGAATAATGGGAAAGTCCGTCCTGTATCGTGATTTTCGAGCAGTTGGGCAGCGCCGACTCCAGATAAACCGCCATGGAAACCGGCGACCAATTGTCTTCCGCGCCATGCCAGATGACGGTATCGACGCTGATGTCTGCCATGGACTCTTTCCACGGTTGAACGTAGGCCTCGATGTCGCGTACATAGGCTTTCGGACGGCTAAGGCAAGTCTTCAGCGCCCGGCTAATGGTCGTGCGAAACGCGCCGTCTGCGACTAGTGCCTTGTCTTCACCGGCGGCGCTGGAAAATAGCAACCGAAACAACAGGCCGGGAGAGACGCTAGCTAGCAAACCTTGCAGACCAGCCAGCCACGAAAATGCGGACGGATGGTTTTGAGCGAGCCGGAAAACAGCCTTTCCCGCCGCCAAGTCGATAAAGTTGCCGGCGTCCAGCGGCGCGGCGGCGGAAACCAGGTGCAGGCTACGCACAGACCCGTTCATCACACGACAGACTTGCAAGGCTATGAAGGCGCCTATCGAAAAACCGATAAAGTCGACCGCTTTACCGGCCGCTCTATCGGTAATCTCATCGGCCAGGTATTGGTAATAAGCGCTGCCATGCAACTGCGGATCAATAGCCGAGCGGTCGTAGCAAACGATGCTCAGATTATGAGTTTTCCCGTAACCATCGAATATTTCGCATTCGTCGGGCGAGCCTGGCGTACCGTGGAAATAAATCACCAGCCGGCCATAGTCGGCGCCGACTTGCCGATATGCCAAGGCTTGCCTTAATGAGTGCATAACGGCGGCAGCTTGTGTTTCCAAGGTTCGGCTTGTTCGAGTTGGGCAGCCAGTTGCAACAACAGGCGATCATTGCCCTCGGCGGCCATGAACTGCGCGCCGTGCGGCAGGCCGCCGTTATCCCAATATAGCGGCACCGACATCGCCGGCTGGCCGGTCATGTTGGCTATTGGCGTGAATGGCGTTTGGCATACCGCCTTATCGATGATGGGATCAAGCAGGAGCATGGGAAGTAGTTTTTTCGCCAATCCGCTTGCCAGCAGTCCGCGCATCAAGCACTTTTCGAGGACATTGGGATCGAGTGCATCGGATGGCAACGGCGGCGTGGCGACCGTCGGGGTCAGGATCGCGTCGTAACGTTGATAAAACTCATCCAGCCGAGTGGCCGCTCGCCGCCATACCGCCAGCGCCCGTTGGACCTGTTCGTCGGCTATACCTTTACCAAAAGCCGCCATGAAGCGGGTATTCAACTCGATAGCCAGCCTGGATTCAGGTATATCCAGCAGTTGCGCGATGTTGCCGACATCCCGCGCGGTATAGTAGAAAATCACGGTCAGGAAGGCGCGCATCAGCTCGCGCCCGTCGAAACTCCAGGCCGACTCTTCCACCGCATGGCCAAGCGCCTCGCAATGTTTGGCGGCCAGCGTGGCGGCTGCGAGGCATTCGCCATGCACCGGGGTGCCGGTCGGCGCTTGTTTGATGAACGCAATTTTTAGCGGTTTCGGCGCTTGTGTCGTGGCATACAAATAAGACCGCGGCGGCGGATTGCTGATGGAATAACCCTGATCGGTATTGCCGGCGACCAGATCCAGATAGGCGGCGCTGTCGCGCACACTGATCGTAAGCGCGTGGCTGACCACCGCCCCACCCCAAGCACTGGACAAATCTTCGAAGCGATTCAAGCCTCGAGACGGTTTGAAACCGAAGACGCCGCAATAAGAAGCCGGCAGCCGAATCGAGCCGCCACCGTCGCTGGCATAGGCCATCGGCACGATCCGAGCAGCCACTGCTGCGGCACTGCCACCGCTGGAGCCGCCCGAGTTAAGGTTCAAATTCCAGGGATTGAGGGTTTTACCGAATACGGCGTTATTGACTAGAGCCGATGCGCCGAGCTCGGAGGTGTTGGTTTTGCCAAAGGTAATCAGGCCGGATGCGTTTAATCTTTCGGCCATTTCGCTATCGGCGGCGGGACGGTAATCCCTCATCGCCATGCAGCCGTTCGACATCGGGACGCCTGCGAAGCGCAGCATCAGGTCTTTGACCAGAAACGGTACGCCGGTAAACGGCCCGCGGCCGGCCAGATTCTCGAGCAGCGATTCCGCCAGTGTATCCATGGGCGTGACGACGGCGTTGAGATGCGGATTGAACTCAGCCAGACGCGCCTGGGCCACCGCCAGCAATTCGCCGGCCGAAATCTCGCCGGATTGAACCAGCCGAGCCAGGCCCAAGGCATCGTATTGCGGATATTCGCCGAATGGATTCATCCCTTAACTGGTGTTGTTGTTTTTACGGGCATACCAACCACCAACATCAACGCGCCGACGACCACGGCCACATCGGCGACATTAAATACACCGGTGCGGATTGGCCCGATGCCGATATTGATGAAATCCACCACGTAGCCGCCGTACATCAGTCTATCGATCAGATTGCCCAAGCCGCCAGCCAATAACAGCGAAAAAGCGCAGATCGAGGACGGTGAAACCGATTTGGAAAACAAGATATAGCCCAGCAACATCAGTAGCATCAAGGCGACGCCGCCGGAGAATAGCCCGTCGCGCACGGCTTGCGGCAGCGAGTCGCCCAGGCTTAGAAAAGCGCCGTGATTATGCGCCAGTTGCAGGCGCAAACAGTCGCCCCAAAACGACCAGATTTCGGTTTCGGACAATAACGATTGGGCAACGGCCTTGGTGGCCTGATCGCAGCCCACGCAGGAAACCAACACGGTAAAGATCAAGATAATGCGTTTTGTAAGGCTCATCGGCACCTCAAAGTAGCCACGGATAAAAAATTTCTGAATTTGAAAACCACTTCATGCAAGGTCCGGATTAATTTGGCCATCGTTTCGATTGGGGCCAAAAGCCATACCTCTATCTTCGATGCAAGGCCCTTGTGGCTGAATCTCCAGGCGTGCGCAGAACGGCAGTGCGCTTATCGTCGAATCAACCGTTAACATCTTGATCATTACCGGATGGGCTGTCAATTTTCGTATCGATAATGCCGCTACGAAGTTAAATGCGGCCTGAAAAATGTCGGCGACCCTTAAAACCGAGATGCCTGGCTTATCGTAAAAGCCTTCGGATAAACACCATAACCGGTTCGCACCGACTTCATCGTAGCGGGACGATTTGGCCGATTTTGACGCTGCCTACGAGCCGGCATGGGCAATACTTTTAAAGAACACTGAACAATTTGATGCCATTCATGGTTCGACACGTTTGTCCCGAGCGAAGCCGAAGGGCTCGCCACGAAAGGTAAGCGTTGAGCGTATCGAAGGATTTATCGGAACGGCCTTATGCCGACAGATCACCGCTGGCACGGTTGCGGCCGGAATCCTTGGCCAGATACAGCATTCGATCGGCCTCATCCAGCAACGCCGTCGGCGCTTGCTCCTGTTCGGGAATCAGCGCCGCATAGCCGGCGCTGATCGTAACCCAACAGGAAACGCCGGACCCGGCATGAGGAATTTGCCGAGACTCGATGCGCCGGCATAATTCTTCGGCTATTCCTCGCGCGCCATCGGTGTCGGTTTCCGGCATCAACATCACGAATTCCTCGCCGCCGTAACGCGCCACCAGATCACCGGGTCTGCTCACCGAGGAGGCCAGCACCGTGGCAACCTGTTTCAAACAAATGTCGCCCGTCCCATGTCCGTGGCAGTCGTTATAGGCTTTGAAATAATCGACATCCACCATGATCGCCGCCAGCGGCTTCTGATTGCGTTGCGCGCGTTTCCACTCGTTTTCCAGCACCTGATCCAAACGCCGGCGGTTGGGAATGCCCGTCAGACCGTCCATCCAGGCCATGGCCTCCAGCATGTCGGCCATCTGTTTGAGACGAATATGATTGCGTATCCTGGCCTTGACGACGGGCAGGTAGAAAGGCTTGGTGATGTAATCCAGCGCCCCGAGATTGAGACCGCGCTCCTCGTCTTCGCCGCCATTCAGCGCGCTGACGAATATCACCGGGATAGCGCTGGTTTGTGGATCATTTTTCAGTCGGCGGCACACCTCGTAACCGTCCATGTCCGGCATCATCACGTCCAGCAGGATCAAATCAGGCGGACCCTGCAAGGCAATGGCCTCCAAGGCGGCCTCGCCGCTGGCTGCTACTTTGACTCGATAATCCTTGATCAGATTTTCCGCCAGCACCTGGATATTGGTGGGTGTATCGTCGACGATCAGGATCAAAGGCTTGGAGGTTTCGGAATTCATGGCCATCCTCAGTGTATATGGCGTTCTATGATGGTTTCCAGTTCGGCTAGAGTCGCTAGCGCCTGCCGGTAGTCGATATTGTCGATCTGTTTTTCTATTTGTTGCAGCAACTGCCGGGTATGCCGGCCGGGCAATGCGTTTTTCAACATTTCCAGTGACTCTCGAGGCACGAAGTCGCTGCCTTCCAACAATGTCCACAATTGACCGGCAAGCTCCCTGGCCGCGGGCCAATCGCAATTTTCATCGCTGCCTTCCTCGCTAGCTAGCGATCCTCTCAAGCCGGCGATGGTTTGCAAGGTTGCGGTTAGACAGTGTTCGAAAGACCTTCTATATTCGTCGACCGGCATACTCTGACTCAAACTATCTTCCACTCGTGCTGCCGCTTGGCTTAGCTCGGTGGCACCGAGAACGCCGGCGGCTCCCTTCAAAGTGTGTAGGCATTCCGCCGCTTGATCGATTTTTCCGTCACTAAGGAATTCGCGTAAGCGCTCCGCCGAGTCGGCGAACATCTCGCTGAAGCGATCGAGCAAGCGCTGCAATTTAACGCCGTCGTCGCCTATCGTGTTCCGAATATAATCCAGATCGAAACCGGGTAGCTCGGCCGGTAAACCGAAACTTGAACTGGGGCTTACCGCAGCGGAACCGGCCGGTAACGATCGAACACTTGGCTTGATGCAGCGCACCAGCGCCGCCATCAAGCTCTGCGGCAAAACGGGCTTGCCCACATGATCGTTCATGCCGGCGGCGTAGCAATCGTCACGGTTCCGTTCCTGAACGGCGGCTGTCATCGCAATGATGGGCAAATTGGCAAAACGCGCATCCTGGCGAATGATTCGGGTCGCTTCGATGCCATCCATCTCCGGCATTTGCAGATCCATTAACACGGCATCGAACACGGCTTTTTGGACTGCTTCCACGCCTTCCCGGCCGTTATTGGCCAGCGTAACGATCAGGCCGGCGTTCTCCAGATATTCGCGCGCCACGATCTGGTTGACCTCGTTGTCTTCCACCAGCAGGATGCGCGCGCCGAGGATGGGCGCCGCCATGGCGGCGAGCTGGGGACGGGCTTGTTCGCCAACCTGAAATATCTTGCCACCCTGCAGACGCGTCAGTGCATCCAGCAGCATCGAAGGCATCACCGGCTTGACGAGAATATCGTCCGGCACGATATCGGCGGCCGCCCGCATCAGCTTTTCGCGGCTGAACGCGGTGACCATGATCACCACAGGGGCGTGGCGAATTTCCTCCCTACTCACCATATCCCTAATCGCACGAGTGACCTGTATGCCATCCAGGCCGGGCATTTTCCAGTCCAGCAGCACCAGCTCGAAGTCCTGGCCGGCGTCGTTGGCTGTCCGCAGATGCGACAGCGCTTCCTCTCCGCTAACCGCTTCCTCGACTTGAAAGCCCCAGGCCTGCAAGATGTCACGCAGCATTTGCCGGGAGATGTCCAGGTCATCGACGATCAACACCCGCATGCTTTGCAGATGGCCGGAAATTTGACCGGCTTTCTCATCTTCCGCGAAAGGCAGCAACAGCGTGAACTCGAATGTGCTGCCTTCGCCGGCCTTGCTGTGCACGCTTAAATCCCCGCCCATCATTTCCACCAACCGCTTGCTGATGGTCAGCCCGAGACCGGTACCGCCGAAACGGCGAGTAATCGAACCGTCGGCCTGAGTGAAGGCTTGAAATAAATTGGCAATCTGGTGCTCCGTTATGCCGATGCCGGTATCTCGCACCGAAAAATTCAGCGTCGAATAGCCGTGCGCCGAGGCCAACTGCCCGACCTTGATGTGGATTTCCCCAGCGTCGGTAAACTTGACGGCGTTGCCGACCAGATTGTTCAGCACCTGCCCAAGGCGCAACGCGTCGCCGACCAAGCGTCGCGGCGCGGCGGGATCCAGTTCCATCACCACTTCCAAGCCTTTTTCCTCGGCGTGGACGATGAATAGATTAAGGACATTTTCCAGCACTTCCTCGAGACAGAACGGCTCTCCCACCAACTCCATCCGCCCGGCTTCGACTTTGGAATAATCGAGAATATCGTTGGTAATCGCCAACAACGCCAGCGACGAGGTGTGGATTTTTCGCAGATAATCCCGCAGTTTGGCTGGCGGATCAGTGTTCAACGCCAGATCGGACAAGCCGATGATGGCGTTCATCGGCGTGCGGATTTCATGGCTCATGTTAGCCAGGAACATGCCTTTGGACCGCGAGGCGGCTTCCGCTTCATCCTTGGCCTGCAGCAACTCTGTTGTACGTTGCGCTACCTCCAATTCCAGGCGATCGCGGTGCCCCGTCAGATTTTGGTCCCGAAGTTGAATCTCGCTCAACATGGCATTGAACGCCCGTACCAGATCGCTTATCTCGTCATGGCCGCGCGGCTCCACCCGCAGGCCGTAATTTTTATCATCCCTAATGATACGGGTGGCTTGGGCTAATTCCTCTATCGGTTCCGAGATAATCCTTTGCAGACGGTTTGCCAGAAGATAAACCAATATCAGCGCCAGCCCGGCGGCGCCCAGCCCCTTGCCCAGATCGGCCAATTGATTGTTCCACAGTTCAGTGAAATCGGCTTGCAGCAACACAAAGCCAATCAGCTCGGAATTTTTGATCACCGGCGTGAACAACTCGGCGCGGCGGCCCCAGAAATCGGTATCCAATGCGCGGGACTGAGCCAGGTAAACAGCCGGCATATCACCGGCATTCCCACGCCGGCTCCAGGAAGACAAGGCCACGCCATCAGCGGATAGCATCCAGGCGGAAACAATTTCCGGATGATCCTTCAACGATTCCAGCAGCCGACGGGCTTCGCGCCGATCGGAAAACACCAACGCGGCTTGGCCGTTTTCCGCCAACACATCGGCCATGCTGGACAATTCGTGCAGAGCATCCTGGTAGCGGTTGACCGCCGAACTGACCACCATCACCGAGAGGCTGACGAACAGACACGCCGCACAACTCAACATGATGATGGACACCAGTTTTCGGCGTAGCGACCAATTTGAAAAACCGGATAAGTCAGGCAAAGAACTATCTCCCGTAAACATAAGATGCGATATTCAATAGTTGGCTCGGCAAATGCAGCCGGGCGTTACGGATAGTTTCCAGATTGATTTCGAACACCACCTTGTTGTCACGAAACAGCAGGCCGACGTCGCCGCCTTTTTCCGCAAAATCCGCGATGTCGGATAGAGTCAACACCGGTGCATCGTTCAAGTTTTTGAGGATAACCAGGAAACGCTGTTGCTCGGAGCTACCGATGAACAACAGATGGCAGCCGGCCAACGTAAGGTCGGAGTAACTGCGTTGAGCGACGCGCAGCTTGCGCTCGCTGGCGTTGCGCCCGTCCAGTGCATCGAGTGCGCCATCCAGCACGTTATTTCCGACGACGCACAGTAAGATTTCGGCGCCGGCCGGCAAGGCCTCCACGGGCCATTCCACGAATTTAGCGAAGTTATAAATGTAGGCCGCCTTGATCTGCCCTTCCGATAGTCCGTCCGCCGGCAGTAATTGCCAAGCGCCCGGCAACAGCAAAACCATGGGTAGACAGATCCTGATCAATTGACGGCGAGAGGTTTGAAGAAAGGCCGAAATTCCGGCCAGGCATCCGCTGACCATGGCGCGCTGCACTCTAAACCTGCGGTGCAGCCGGTTTAACCAGGCCGCTATGTCTGCTGCGCGCTGTCCTTGATGCTTCATGAGTGAGGTAAGAATAGACTCGGCCGAAAGGCTATGAACGGTAGTTTAAAATCCGTAATCGCGGTGCTTGGCGGCTATGCGTGCCGGCGTGGCGGGAACGATAGGCCGGCTCCGCTGCTCGAACGATCTCTGGCGAACATCGTCTCCGATCGGCCGACGCTAGCGGATAGGTAATCCGGCATCGGCGAAAACCCTGTGACCGGCATTTCCCTAGATACCTTTAAGCGGGCAGCGGCAATAACCGTTGAGTTCCACATAAGCCTTGCCATTAACCGCGCCACCGACGCTGCACGCGCCCTCCCAATAGACCGGGCCAACCCAAAACAGATGCTTAGCGTGCAATTCCTGATCCTTCAGCAGAGGTTGGACGATGAATTTTTCGCCTCTAACCTCGACCTCCCATCCCGATGGATAAGTGCAGCCGGTATCCGGACTGGTCCATTCATCGAGTACGGTGACCTGAAACTCGTGCGCGGCCAACTGAACGGTACGACCTTCGGCATCGGTAATCGAACCGGACTTTTCCACCGCCGAATCGTTGCCCTTGAAATCGAACAACATGATCTGCCGATTGTCGTCCAGCTCGATGGCAAACCATTGCCAGCCTTGCTGAATAGCCTGATAAAGCTCGCCGTATTGGCGGTCGAACCAGCTGTTGCCACTGACATGGAAAGTCTCGCCGGCTATCGTCAGCGTACCGCTGGTTTCCATTTTCGGCCGCGAGTAATAATAGGTATAACCGCCGAAACGATATGGATGGGCGTCGCCGCCGTAATGTAAGGCCGGCGGTTGTGTCGCTTCCAACGTAATATCGAGCACGTATTCGCCCACTTGGGCGTGCAAGCGGTCATGGCCGTCGCCACCGACGGCGGTGACTTTGTCGCCGGCACCGGAGCTGAGATTGAAACCGTTCTTGATCCGCTTGGGAAGATGAAATTCGACGAATTCCTCGAATTTAAAGCGTTGGCCATCGACATCGGTGATGGCGGCCTGCACCAGTTGATCGCGCATGAACAGAAAACTGTCGAAGGTAAAGAACACGATTTCGAAGCCGAAACGCCGTCCATCGTCGCTGTGCAAATGTCCGGTCCAATACCACCATTGCACTTGTTGCGTCGGTAAAAAGGCGTCGTCCGCGGGCAGTTCCACCGGCCCGATCAAACCTCGTTTCGGCATGAACAGACAAGCAACGACCACCGCCACCAACAATGCCCAGGGCAGTAACGACGGCACCAACAGTCCGATCAGAACCAAGATCCCGGCCAGTATCCAGGGCAGTTTTTTCCAGAGTTTACTCATCGTCATTACTCTCGAGCGTTGAAAAATCAATAATTCAAAGTGATCTTGCCGTAAATTGAACGCGGTATTTGCGCTGAATAGTCGGTCAACGAGACGGCGGGGGCGTCCCTAAATTCCAAATGTTGTGGCGAGAATAGGTTTTGGGCAACGACGGACAATTCCATGCCGGAATACGGTTGATAGGCAAGCCGCGCGTCGAAAGTAGTATAGGCCGGTACGGATTGGCTGGACGAGGCGAGCCGACCGACATGCCTCAAGGTAAGATCCAGCTTGGTCCGCTCGACCAAATCCATCTGCCAACGCAAGGAACCGTGATGCTTGGGGCTGAGACCGGCCGTGTCCGGATTGTCGGGATCTAAAGGTATTTCCATTTTCAGGTAACTGTAGTTGCCAATGAATCGCATCCAATCAAAAACCTGCCAATCGGAGGAAAGCTCTATGCCACGTGTGGTGACGTCGTGCGTGGCGTTGTACCAAACCTTGGGTTGATTTATAAGCAACAACATTGGTGCTGGCAATGCCGAAGAATAGGGTTCCCCTCGGCGGAACATGATCAGGTCGGAGTATTGATTGCTGAATGCGGTCAGGTCGGTTGAGAACCGGCTGGTCCATTGGGTCCGGTAGCCGATTTCCGCGGCGAAGACTTTTTCCGCCTTCAGGTTAGGGTTAGGTTGCGCCATCACTTGAACCTGAACTTGGTCAAACGGAACAGGAAGGCCCGCCGGCCCTCCGCCCAGAGCTACGTTAGCCTGCGCTTCGCCGCGCGAAGGGGTGCGGGAGGCTCTGGAAACCGAGGCCCATACCGTGTGCTTGTCGGCGGGCGTCCAGAGCAGCCGGGCATTGGGTTGCACCTGGGTGTTGCCGAAACGGCTTTCCTCGAGTTTGCTGCCCAGAATCAAGCGCAAGGTATCGTCAATTAACGTAATGTCGTCCTGAACGAACACGCCCCCGGCGTGATAGCCAAGACTGTTGGGCGTAAACCCAATCGCCGAGCTGTTGCCCGTAGTACTGTGAATGTAACGGTAATTTGCACCCCACATCAAATCGTGGCTGGCGCTGGGATGCAGACGGTGCTGAAAATCGATGTCCAACATGTTCTGGTCGTCGGATAGCCCCGGGGCAACAAAATTGACGCAGTCATAATAGCCTTGCAACATGACCTCGGAACCATCGCTGAGATTGCCTTCCCAGCGCGCCAGCAGGTTGGCGCCGTCGGCATGGTCGTCGACGTTGTAAATGGTGTTGAAAGGTGGCAGGACGGTGAGAGGAGTAACGGTACTGCCGACGTTTTTCCGGTAGACATCGCCTTGCACGGTATAGCGATGATCGCTGGATAAGCGGTTGTCGATGCGGAATCCCGCTTGAACGGAGCGCCAATCATCATGCAACCTCTGACCGGCGGTATCGACGAAGGCTTCCCGTTCGAAGGTTTTGGCATAAACCCGGTAACTGCCATCATCGCCCACCTGACCGCCGTGCCGGTAGCCGGCGAAGCCGCGCTCCTGGTTGCCGCCGCCAGCGGCGAACAGATTGCCCAGGGTGTCCTTGGCTTTCTTGGTGATGATGTTGATGACGCCGTTGACCGCATTGGCTCCCCACATCACCGCGCCGGGACCGCGTATCACCTCGATGCGCTCGATGTCTTCCATCAGCGTATCTTGCAAATCCCAGAACACCCCGGAAAACAACGGTGTGTAGACCGTACGGCCATCCATCAGCACCAGCAGCTTGTTGGCGTATCTGCCGTTGAAGCCGCGCGCGGTAATCGCCCATGAGCTTGAGTTGATCCGCGCCACTTCGATACCGGGCGCCAAACGCAAGGCCTCCGGTATGCTGGTCACGCCGGAGCGGCGAATGTCGTCCTGGCTGATGATGAAGGCAGCCGCAGCCGTATCCGACAAGGTCTGCGATTTTCTGGACGCCGACGAAACTTCCATCTGCATCAGTTCGTTAATCGACAAATCCTCGATGTCCGGCGAAGCCTCATCGGCCGCCGCGCCGTTTACAACACCTGAGATGGGAAGACATAAAAGAAAAAAGCAAAGGTAGTTTGTTGCTAGCCTTTGTAGCCGGCAATTTAGCCGCATCGTTGATTCCTATTTATTTTTTTTATTATTTAGAGTGCGAAGCATAGTCGAAAATCCGATAGGCGATATTCTCACAGTAAACCGCCCATAAGCTAGCCCCCTTTCGAACCCGAACAAGGTCCCTGGGATAGACTATCATCACAAAACCTGTTGCATTTTTGGGGAATGGGCGCTATCCGCCCGATGTGAATACTGAGCGGTCTAAGGATGCCGGCCAGCAGGAAGCGAATTCATGCCGGATTGACGAAGAAGATAAGAGGTATGATCCTAAAAAGAGCAGTTGAGTCTTGAAAAATACCGTTCGTCCTGAGCTTGTCGAAGGATGAGCGGGATTTTTCAATCACCCTATGGGTGAGTGTGTTATAGGCCGTCCACGCTTCGACTTTGCTCAGCACGAACGGCCTATAACACACCAACTGCTCTTTTTGGGATAAAAGGAAACTTCACATAATGGCCGACGTGAGCCGATCGCTTTATCGAAATTGCCGCCAATGCCATCGGCTGATCGTTTACCGGCAATTAGGTCAAGCCTTGTACGATTTGATTTTCAGCGCCTCCTCGACGAGGTGAAGCGTCATCGCGGCTTGACAGCCTGTTTGTTCTCGATGCCATTCCGTTTCATCTCTGCTATCTGCCGATGCCGCCAAGCCTCAATTTTCAATACTCTCGAACGGTTTGATCCCTATGGCCCGCAAAATGCTAAAATCTGCGTCTCTTTAAACTGCATGCATGAAACCGACATGACTCAAATTAAAATCGAACACAACCCCAGCGAACAACGTTTACAAGAACTCGGCGTCTCTGGCTGGGCGATCTGGGAAAAAGAAGTCTCCACATTCCCAATCGACTTTGACGAAACCGAATGCGCCTATGTGCTGGACGGAGAAATTCTGGTTACACCCAAAGGCGGCGAGCCGGTGCGCATCCTGCCGGGTGATCTGGTGGTGTTTCCCGCCGGTCTGGATAGCCAATGGGAAGTGGTGAAACCCCTGCGCAAGCATTACAGTTACGATTATCCCAACGGCGTTTAAGCCGTCGTTAATTTAAAAAAGGCATCCTTGTGATGCCTTTTTTACTTGTAAACAGTCCGTAGGTTTACCGATTAGCGAAGATGAAATGCCCGGATTATTGAATTTAAGGATGACTACCCGTAAACGATGGTTGATTTTGATCGTGCTATTGATCGTGGCCGGTATCGGTGGTTATCCGTGGATGAATCCACAACCGACCGATCAGAAAAACCAGGCGACGGTCAGCGTGATCGTCGACGACATCGAGGAAAACGTCACCGCCCAAGGCAAGCTGGAGCCCAAGGAATACGTCGATGTCGGCGCCCAGGTCACGGGCCAGTTGCAAAAGCTCCACGTCGATATTGGCGATAATGTCAGCGCCGGACAACTGCTGGTGGAAATCGATCCGCGCGTATACGCTGCCAGAGTGCAGGCCGACGAGGCGAATATCAGAAACCTGCAGGCGCAACTCGCCGGCCAGCAGGCCAACGTGGTATTCGCACGTCAGCAATACGAACGCAACCGCGAGTTGAAGAAATCCAAGGGAGTCAGCGAACAGGATTTTCAGAACAGCGAATTCAACTTCAAGAAAGCCGTCGCCACCGCCGATTCGATTCAGGCTCAGATCGAGCAGGTGCAATCGACCCTGACCGGCGACAGGACCAATCTCGGCTACACCAAGATTTTCGCGCCCATGGACGGCACCGTCGTGACCAGGACGGCGCGGCTCGGGCAGACGCTTAACGCCAACCAGACCACGCCCTTGATCATGCAGCTGGCCAAACTCGATGCGATGACGGTGCGCGCGCAGGTGGCCGAGGCCGATGTGATGCGTTTGAAACCCGATTTGCAGGTGTATTTCACGACCTTGGGATCGGGCGACCGCCGCTGGCAGGGCACGGTGCGGCAGATTTTGCCGTCGCCGGAAGTGGTCAACAACGTGGTCTTGTATAACGTGCTGGTCGACGTCGATAACCACGATAGGCAGCTGATGACGGGCATGAGCACCCAGATGTTTTTCGTGTTGGGCAGCGCCAAACAGGTGCCGCTGATTCCAGTCGCCGCGCTGGGTGAGAGGTTGCCGGAGGCCGACAACGATAAGGGGCGCGCTTACCGGGTCAGGGAAGTGACGGCGGACGGGGTTAGGGAAGCCACCGTGCATGTCGGTTTGCGCACTCGGCGTTTCGCGGAAGTGCGCGATGGGGTCGAGGCGGGCGCCAAGCTGGTGACGATCTCGCGCCAGGACGATACAACCAACGGCAAGAAAAAAGACAGAGGCTATCCGGGTGCCGGTGTGCCGCGCTTATGAGTACGACTCCCGAAGCTGACGGCATGCCCTTATTGCGGCTTGAACATATTCAGCGCTTCTACCCCAACGGCGACACGGTGGTGCGGGCCTTGAACGATGTGTCGTTGACGATCTGGCCGGGCGAGTTCGTCGCCATCATCGGCCAGTCCGGCTCCGGCAAGTCCACGTTGATGAATCTGATCGGCTGCCTGGATAAACCCAACAGCGGCCAGTATCGGGTCTTGAACCGTGATGTGGCGGGCCTGGATGCCGATCAACTGGCGGCCTTGCGCCGGGAGACCTTCGGTTTCGTCTTTCAGCGTTATAACCTGCTGAACACTGCTTCCGCCGCCGAAAACATTGAAATACCGGCCCTTTATGCCGGACTGTCGAAAAGTGCGCGCGAAAGCCGCGCGCGGCAATTGCTGGAACAACTGGGCTTGGGTAACCGTAGCGAACACCGGCCCATGCAGATGTCCGGCGGCCAGCAACAGCGGGTGGCGATCGCCAGGGCCTTGATGAACAATCCGCCGGTGATTCTGGCTGACGAACCGACCGGGGCGTTGGACAGCCAAAGCGGTAAGGAAGTGATGGCCTTGCTGAAGCAATTGCACGATCAGGGGCGCACCATTTTGCTGATTACCCACGACGAGCAGGTGGCCGCCCATGCCCAGCGCATCATCAGCCTGCGCGACGGCAAGGTGATCAGCGATAGCGGCGAAGGCCGGCGCGATCGTCCATTGGCGGAGCCCGAGCATCATGAAATGGGCGCCACCGGTTTGATCGCGGAACTCTTGGAGGCTTCCAAGACCGCGTTGCGTTCCTTGCGCGTCAATCTGTTTCGTACCGCGCTGACCTTGCTGGGTATCGTCATCGGCGTGGCTGCGGTGGTGGCGATGATGGCGGTGGGCGAGGGCAGCCAGAAGAAGGTGATGGATCAAATGAAGGCGATGGGCACCAACGTGTTGTCGGTGAGGCCCGGCGCGCCGGGCTTGCGCGGTAGTACCGACGTCGCCACCCTGGTGCCGGCCGATGCCGACGCCATCGCCGAGGTGGACAACGTGGAATGGGCCTCGCCGGAGCGTAGCAGCCGTATGACGGTGCGCTACGGCAATGTCGATTACGCCACCAGCGTTCAGGGCGTTGGGCCCAGCATGACGGCGGTTCGCGAATGGCGAGTGGCGATGGGTGATTTTTTCGACGAGCGCGATCTGCGGCGCTATGCGCCGGTGGTCGTGTTGGGGCAGACGGTCAGGCAGATTCTATTTCCCGACGGCTCGGATCCCCTGGGGCGCTATGTGATGGTCGGCAATATTCCGTTCGAAGTGATAGGCGTGATGGAAACCAAGGGCGCCGACGCGATGGGCAGCGACCGCGACGATAGTGTGTTCGTGCCGCTGACCACCGGCTTGATTCGCTTGTTTGGGCAACGTTATCTGGGCGGCATCACGGTTAAGGTGCGCGACGTGGCTTCGATCGACGATACTCAGCAGGCGATTTTCGATCTGTTGATGAGCCGCCATCAGACCGAGGACTTCAGGATACGCAACATGGCCTCGATATTGGCAACCGCCGAAGAAACCCAGAACACCTTCACGCTGATGTTGGGCATCGTCGCGGCGATTTCGCTGCTGGTGGGCGGTATCGGGGTAATGAATATCATGTTGGTCAGCGTCACCGAACGGACTCGTGAAATCGGCATACGCATGGCGACCGGGGCGAGGCGGCGCGACATTCTGTTGCAGTTCAACACCGAGGCGGCCGTGGTCTGCACCCTGGGCGGCGTGATCGGCGTGTTGCTGGGTTTCGCGGCGGGGGGCGTGTTGATTTATTTCGACATGGCTGTGGTGTTCTCGCCCTTGCCGGCGATACTGGCGTTTTCCAGCGCCTTCGGCACCGGCTTGTTGTTCGGCTATCTGCCGGCCCGCAAGGCGGCGAATCTGGATCCGGTCGTGGCCTTGGCGGCGGAGTAATTCTACTTTGTCAGATTACTTTTCTAAGCCGTCATTCCCGCATGGATTGCGGAAATCCAGACGCCATGGACGGGTTCGAGCCTGCCATCCTTGGTTCCGGATATCCGCTTCCCGGCGGGTATGACGAACTCATGGATAATCTGACAAAGTAGAAGTAAGCATGAAAAAAATATCCGCAATCATCGCCATAGCAATGCTTTTGACGGCCTGTAATCTGGTGCCGGAGTTTAAGCGCCCCGATGTCGAGACGCCCGCGCAGTGGCACGATGCCGTCCCGGCCGAACAACAATCCGCGGTCGATCCACAGTGGTGGCGAGCTTTCGGCAGCGCCGAGCTTGACCGGCTGATCGCGGAAGCCTTGGCTTACAATAACGATCTGGCGGCAGCCCGGCAGCGCGTCGAGCAGGCCAGGGCCCAGGCCAAGATTGCCGGTGCCAACCTCTGGCCGACCGCCGGTTTGCAGGGCGATTTCAGCGACAGCCACAATGATTACGGCGACACGCAGAAAAAATCCGGACAGTTCAGCGTCGCCTACGAGGTCGATTTGTGGGGCGCCAATCGCGCCCGCCGCGATGCCGGTTCGGCACGTTTGCTCGGTACCGTGTTTGCCCGCGACGCCCTGCAACTGGTGGTGATGTCCAATGTCGGCCAGGCCTATTTCAACTTGCTAGCATTCGTCGAACGTAAACGCATCGCCACCGAATTTTTGGGAAATGTTGCCGAAGTGTTGGCCGTCGTCGAAGCGCGTTATCAGGCCGGCGCGGTGTCGGCATTGGACGTGGCGCAGCAGCGGACCGAACTAGCCGCGGCGCGTGCCAGCCTGGATTTGCAGACCCAGCAAGTCATCTTGGCGGAGAATGCCTTGGCGATCTTGTTGGGCCATCCGCCGCAGGCAGTGCCGTTCAATGCCGAGCATTTTTTCGATATAGTGATGCCGACGATTAATGCCCAGCAACCCGCTTCCTTGCTGGAGCGCAGGCCGGATGTGCGGCAGGCCGAAATGGAACTGATCGCCGCCAATGCCGACATCGGCGTGGCGCGGGCGGCTTTTTACCCCAAGCTGCAATTGAACCTGGATGCGCTGCTGGCATCGCCGCAACCGGCCGGCGTGGCCTTGGCGATGGCTTCCAGCCTGGCTCAGCCGCTGTTTCAGGGCGGGCGCCTGGAAGGCGGGCTGGAGAATGCCGAGGCCCGAAACGCCGAACTGGTGGAACTCTACCGCAAGACCATCTTGACCGCCTTCAAGGAAGTGGAAGATGCGGCGGCGGTACGAAGCAACTCCAGCCGCCGCTTGCAAGCCCTGGCGGAGGCCGTGGCCCAGGCCCGGCTGGCGTACCAGTTGTCGCTGGACCGTTACCGGCTCGGCGCGATCGACTATCAAACCCTGCTGACGACCCAGCGCAGCCTGCTGGCGGCCGAGACCAGCCAGGTTCAAGCCCTGCAGGACGTGCTGGTGGCGATGGTTCAGCTTTATCAGGCTTTGGGTGGCGGCTGGTCGGGCGGGCAACCTTAGCCTAATGCTGGCAATTTTGATCTTGACGTAAAATCTCTACCTGATAAAGTCGGTGGCAAATATACTATGAAGGCAAAATTGCCTGGTTTCCCGGTCAATATCAAGTTATCAAGGCAAATATGCCCACTTTTTCGAATACGCAAGCAAAAGTGCCTGAAAAGGCGGTTAATATCAAGTTAGCAGGCAGATTTGCCTGATAATCAATAGTTATGTTTCACAAACTGAGGCGCCCTGATGGTCCGCGAGAGAGAGCAACCTGATCCTCCGCTGAGTCCAGAACAAGAGGCCGTAGCCGCCACTCTCAGCGACGACTTCATTCGCAAGGTTGATCTTGCTTTGCTCTCCCACGCAAATACGTCGTGGCGAAAGGCCGCAATGTTGGTTGGCCTCACCATGATGGAGGCCGAGCTTCGAGTGCCCGGATTACCCGATCTTTTCTATTCCAGGCGTGTTCGAAGACTTGTTGAGGCTGGTTTGCTTGAAGCTGACGGCAACCTCGACTACATGCGTTTCAGTGAGGTCAGGTTGCCAAGTGGGAGCAAAAGTGAAACATAACCCTGCGCTCAACCGGACCTGCGCGAAAAGCCGCGCAGGCCGGTTAGCTCCACGTTAGCCGACAAGAACATGAGCCGCGCCACGACGACCGCCATCTTTACAGTGGGCTTCATAGCCTGGGCCGCTGGCGCGATGGCCGTTTCGGTCTACGGCTTTGACCAATACGAACCGGCTTGGGGGCGGGGACCGTCATACCAAGTGGTGCTTTGGATCATCTTGGTTGCTGCCATCGTCGCTGCCTTTGGGTTCGCTCTCGGTTTCAAATGCTCCGAGATCTCTTTGCCGTACTGGAAGCCGTTTCTGCTTAGTGCGGTGTTTACCTTGCTATTCGGTGCGCTCACTTTTCTCGCCGGCTACATCGGTCGTTTCGGCGTTGAGCAAGACTGGCGGCTTCTATTCCTTGCTCTGGTCACCTTCGTTTGCTCGTTCGCCGCCGCAAAGGGCCGTAGGGCGGATAAGCAACGCGCCATCCGGTGCGACTGGCATGGTAGTCAGCAAGCTGGTGGAAGTCCAGCCATTGCCCTGTGAGAAGGGAAGATGTAGGCGAAGGCAAGGGTGTCCAAAGAAACTCTGAATTGCTACCCAAGGGGGATGC
>Ga0316622_100000571_pt1 | contig 21747 bp, 20 predicted proteins | sample OWC_Aug_OW2_C1_D_FD_207646 | JGI IMG/M metagenome (GOLD analysis project Ga0316622, IMG submission 207646) | Wetland soil microbial communities from Old Woman Creek delta, Ohio, United States - OWC_Aug_OW2_C1_D5_C | ecosystem: Environmental > Terrestrial > Soil > Wetlands | place: USA: Ohio... | reverse complement strand
TGCCGACACGACGCCTCCTGTGACAACGGCGAATCCGGTTGGTGGGACATTCGCGGCCCCGATCACCGTCAGCCTCGGTGCCAACGAGGCGGCGACGATCTATTACTGCACCAGCGGCAGTGCGTGCGCACCCCTGGCGGTCTACTCGCAGCCCCTGGCAATCAGCACGAACACGACGCTGCGCTACTATGCACAGGATTCGGCTGGCAACAAGGAAGCCATCAAGATACAGAACTACACGATTAACCAACCGGCGGGTGGTCACGCCGGTCTCACCTGGGCGGCCAACGGGTACAAGACGTGTCTAACCTGCCACGCGGACAAGGCGGCGGACGTTTTCAAATCCGTGCACTACCAGTGGGAGGGATCGGCAGCCGAAATGGTCAACGGCCCGGCCCAGCAGGGCAAGATCTCGGGCGCGGTCAATGCGTACTGCATCAATATCCTGGGAAACTTCGGCGCGTGCAGCAGCTGCCATGTGGGGCTTGGCGACAGCGTTTCTACCGTCCAGTCGCAGGCCCAGCTGGAGAACATCGATTGTCTCGTCTGCCATCAGAAGGATTACAAGAGGAAGAAGGACACCACGACCGGGCGATTCGTGCCAGACACGGTGAATATGACGATCACGATGGATCAGGCCCTTCAGACGGTCCACAAGCCGGTGCGGGCCAATTGCCTGCAGTGCCATGCCAGGGCGGGTGGCGGCGATGCGCTCAAGCGAGGCGACATGGCGCTGGCGACGGCCAATACCACGGACATCGCCTATGACCGGCACATGGCGACCACGGGGGCCAACCTGGCGTGTCAGGCCTGTCACACCTTTAGCAATCACAAGGTGGCAGGCCGGGGCAGCGATCTGCGACCCCTCGACTCGACCGCGAGTATCAGCTGTGCGTCGAGCAGCTGCCACTCGACCAAGACGGGTACAAGCGGCCACAGCACATCCGCTGTCAACAAGCACACGAACCGCGTGGCCTGCCAGACCTGCCACATTCCGGTCTATGCGAAGAACGCGAGTGACACTGCGGCGACGGAAGCCACCGAGACTCATCGTAACTGGACGGTGTCGGAATGGAACACCACGCTCGGGCGGTATGAGCCGACCCTGACGAAGGCGAACAACCTGAAACCCATCTACAAGTTCTTCAACGGGACGAGCTGGGGATACACCATGGGCGACGTGGCGGCGTTCGATAGCGCCACCCAGGCCTATCCGGTGTCGCGGCCGATGGGGTCCGTCGCGGACAGCGCGGCGACGACCAAGCTGTATCCGTTCAAGTACAAGACGGCCGACCAGCCCAAGACGTCGAACCTGTCGGGCGGTGACAAACTGATCATGCTCTCGACGAAGGACTACTTCGCTGCCGGGAATTACGACACGGCCGTCCAAGCGGGACTGGTCAACATGGGGCTGCCCTCGGGGACGCCGTACACCACCGTGAAGACCGATGAGTATCAACTGCTCAACCATCAGGTGGCGCCGCCGGCAAGCGCGCTGCAGTGCGCGGGTTGCCACCTCTCGGGCATGGCTGCCCAGATGAATCTGCAGAGTTTGGGCTATGGCCTGAAGAAGCCGACGTCGGACCTGTGTAACGACTGCCACAGTCTGAAGTCGTACACCAGCAGCTACAGCAACTTCACGTCGATCCACAGCCGCCATGTCGACTCCAAGCAGTACGACTGCGCAAACTGCCACAACTTCTCGCGACCGGAGCGCGGGTTGAAGCCATAGGGCTGCCCATCAGCGTGGCGGGGGTCGGCTCCAGTGCCGGCCCTCGCCACGACTTGTTCCCTTCTGCATTCACCCTGCCGCGCGGACCATAAGTCGCTCCCCCGGCAACAGCTGCCCTCCGACTTCCGCGCGTCTTGGATTCCTTTCTGAGCCCAATCATCACATCCCCATAGCCGAGCGAGAGATCCTCGTCGCGTGGGGTGAGGTTGCAATGGTGGTGCCTTGCCGGCGGCCTCCCCTGATCGAAACCCTTGTGCGTATTGTGCCTCTTGTGGTGAGACGCGTGGTCTCGCTCCTCGAAGCAGGCGCGAACTTGTGTTGATGCGGGAATCGGGTATGATCTCTGGCATCCGTGACACGGGGGGTGGTCGTCATGGCTCAGGAATGGACGTTCGCCAAGGGCGTCGGCGTGGTCGGTGCGTGTTTCACGGTGCTGGCCGTCCTCGCCGGGCCGATCGGTTGCACCCTCCTCCGGGCGAAAGCTGAGATGCAGGTCGTCAGCGAGGCCACGACAATCCGAGGCGTGCTGACGTCACCGTCGTCGGAGCCCAGGCCCATCATCGTAGTCCTGCTCGAAGAGCAGGCAGGCCGCAAGTCGGCAACGTCGTACTTCGTGCACCACGGTTCGGGTCCGTTCGAGCTCCTTGCTCGTGCAGGGACCGGGTTCATTTTTGCCTTCGAGGACACGAACGACGATCTCCGCTACCAGAAAGGGGAGCCGGCAGCATGGTACGGAGGAAGGAGCCCCCGCCCGATCCGCATGGCGCCGGGCGGTATCGCGGACGGCCTCGACATCGCGCTCCAGACGGCCATCCCCGCCGGCGTGGACGAAATCCTGGAGATTGCTAGCCGTGGGTATGAAGGCAATCCCGAACTGGCCTATTTCCGGCGGGGGGTGGTCGCACAGCTGGCTGACGCCCGCTTTGGACCCGAGACCGGGCCTCAAGGTCTCTGGGAGCCGGTGCGATTCATCACCACGTACGGTATGGGACTCTTCTTTCTGGAGGAGTTCGACGCGGCGCGCATCCCGGTGCTTTTTATCCATGGAGCCGGCGGGTACCCGCAGGAGTTCGATCACCTGATCGCCGGTTTGGACCGGAGTCGTTTTCAGCCGTGGGTGTACCAATACCCGTCCGGCTTACGCTTGCGGCTCATGGGAGACGCCTTGTTGAGCGCGTTGGACGAGGTGCGGACCCGGCACCGATTCGGCGTCGTCTGCGTCGTGGGTTACAGTACTGGCGGCCTGGTGGCACGCTCTGTCATCAATCAACTGGCCAAGCGAGGCGCCGACGCGTATGTCGGGCTCTTCGTGTCCATCTCCACCCCGTGGGACGGCCACGCCGCTGCGGCTGTCGGGGTGCGGCATTCCCCCGTCGTAGTGCCGTCGTGGGTGGACATCGTGGAAGGCAGCCCCTTCCTGAGCTCCCTGCTGGCCGAACCGCCGCCTTCGGCCATCCCGCACCATCTCTATTTCGGCTACCGCGGCGGAAAAGGGACGGATGGGACGGTGTCCCTTCGCAGTCAACTCAGTCCGCGTGCGCAACTGAGCGCTACCCGCGTGCTCGGTTTTGACGAGGATCACGAGAGCATGCTCGGCAGTGCCGCCGTTCGTGACGCGCTCAACCAGGCCCTGGACGCTGTGAAGCCCAAGCATTGACTGACGCGAATGCCCCGCAGCACGGGATGGGGGATCCCCATGCCGCGGGGCCGGTTGAAAGTTTCCGGCTATTTGCCTTCGGTCTTTGCCATGATCTTCACGATCTCGGCGTACGCCTTGTCCGCTGCGGCCTTTACGTTCTCGCCCAGAATCGAGGACACGATCACCGCTCCAAGCTCATCGCACCTCGGAGACGGCGACGACGCAGTCGGCTGAATGTTCGGCGTTGCTGATCGGCCGCGACAAGGTGCCGAATCGGTCGAAATCGAAAACAATTGCCTCTCGCAAAGCCGCCAAGGACACAAAGAAGTGTCGGATCGCAATATGAGAATTGGGATCCCCGCGACATCTTCCCGTGCCAATAGTTGCCCGAATCGATTACACAGAGTCGCAAGTCAACATTGGCTGGCCGGGTGCCCAACGTAGCGGTAGGTGACCTTGGCGAGATGGAGAATCTCGGGTTGGGTCAAGATTCGCGCAATGCCTGCCAGACCGCCTCGTCGAAGGGCGCCCTTCGGTTGGGGCAAGGGTCCCGGTGGCAGACCTGGCAGGTCTGAAAATCCTCCTGCGTGGGGAAGAGGATACCCGAGACGGTCTTGTTCGGAATCATCAGGCAGCTCTCGGTCAGGGTCACGCCGATATGCGGCGTGACGCCGCCCAGGAGCGCGAAGAGCAGTCGCTGCTGCTCGATCGGCCAGGTCTCCACGTCGCCCGAACCCGGGCTCATCCGGGCGGTTTGCCCGAGCCGGAACCGGTTCGTGATATGGGCCAGCAGGTGGGCGCGCGCCGCCGCAAGCAGCTCGGCCTTGACGGCGTCCCACCAGTACTGGACGAGCACATCGCCGGCCGGCAAGGTCACGCGATCCATTTCGTGCCCGCAGGTCGCGACATACGGAAAGACCCGCTCGACCGTGTCGAGTTTGCGCCGCAGCATCCGACTGGTGAAGGTGACGCCGCCGATCCGGACGGTGTCGTCGCCCTGCCCTTCGATGAACGCTTCGGTGTAGAGGGCCTTCGGGCGAGCGACCTCGCGCGCCCGGTCGATCAAGGATAGGACGGTCGCCGCGTCTTCCGAGTCGGGCGCCACGTGGACCTGCGCCAGCAGCGCCGCAGTGTCCAGGGCCGGTGCGATCTGCGTCAGGGCTTCCATGGTGGTTGCCGTGCCTCCCGGTCCTCCTCCGGCCGGCTTGCGTGTTTCCCGGAGTATTCCGGGCCATGCGGGCGTCGGCGGATGGGGAAATTTCGTGCAGGGTATCGCCGCCGCGAATGCGTGTCAAGCAACCGGGTGCGCCGAAACGTTCCGGGTATCAGCCCCGATCAACGGTGGCGAGGCGTTGATACTTCCGTCATTGGGCCGGGCTGGCTCCGGTGAGTGCACACCAGCGTTGTACGACACCACAGACAAGGACCCGAAACGATTGGACGCATCCATGGTCTAGGAACTATCAAAAAAAGGGCGTGGTCGCTGAGCCTCTGGGCGACGCGAAGAACATCGCGTCTCGCCTCGAACCTCGAGCGCGAGGCACATCTGGAAGGCTAAGCCGTTGTAAAAGAATAAGTTGACCAGAGAAATTCGGGGACGGCATAAGGAGCCGTAACGAAACTCCAAAAAATGGCCAAGTTGTTTCGTAACGGCTCGTAACGGAGAACCAGCATGCGGGCAGCGGTCTACAAAGAGAAGGGCGTGCTGAAGGTGGAGGAGGTCCCCGATCCGATCGTCGGCCCACGGGATGTGCTCCTCAAGGTGACCCATTGCGCCATTTGCGGCTCGGACCTTCACCGGTACATTCACGGGATGTTGCGGCCGGGGGCGATCATGGGCCACGAGTACTCCGGCACCGTCGCGGACAAGGGCGCAGAGGTCTCCGAGTTCCGACTCGGGGAGCGAGTGGTGCGCTCGGGCGGCAAGCGCAATCCGTGGACGGACCCGCCGCCGTACCCCCCACGATTCAGCGCCAAGGAGCGCGGCCTTCTTGCTTCGACGCGACCCGGTGCCTACGCGGAGTATTTCGTCACGGATGCCGACTTGCTCATACGGATCCCGGACGCCGTGACCAACCTCGAAGCGTCGCTTGTCGAGCCCCTGTGCGTCAGCCTGCACGCGGTGCGGACGTCCCGCATCCGATTGGGCGACCAGGCCCTGGTTATCGGAGCGGGGCCGATCGGGCTGCTGACGCAGCAGTGCGCGGGGCTGTCCGGGGCGTCGCAGGTCTTCGTCTCCGAGGTGAACGCGGCCAGAAGGGCCCTGGCGACGCAGCTCGGTGCCGAGGCGGTTTTCGATCCGTCGCGGATCTCGCTGGAGGAGGAGATCCTGCGCCGCACAGGCTTCGGGGTGGACGTGGCCTTTGAGTGCGCCGGCGCCCGCTCCACCTTCCATGAGGCGATCCAGTCGGTGCGTGGCGCAGGCCAAGTGATCATCGTGTCGTTGAGCTGGGAACCGGTGCACTGTCTTCCAGTAGATTGGGTGGCCAGAGAGGTGGAGATCAAGGCGGTCTACGGAAGCCGGGCGGGCGAGTGGCCCGTCGCGATGGCGCTGCTCGAACGACGGAAGATCCAGGTGCAGCCGCTGATCTCGAAAGTGATTCCGCTGGACGACATCCAGATAGCATTCCAAGAGTTGTTGCGACCCGAGACCGAGTGGGTGCAGGCGGTCGTCGCTTTTGAGTGACAGTGGCCTGATTTCAAATCGGTAACCCAGTGCACTGACTCCGAAGTTCGCGAATAATCCGACCGGCCCTCGGGGCCACCCCTCGCCCGCCTAGGGCCTCGTCGAGAACCGGCCAGCCTTGTTCCGGCGCCGCCGCCCCCCACGGGGGCGCGTCGCGCCGTGAAAGGGACAGCGCCGCACCAAGCGGTACCTGGGAGGTCACGGCGTCCCGAAACCGGCTGGCCCGCGGGCCCAGCGGGCTCAGTGCGGTCCCGCGGGCCTCAATTTGTGGCTGAATCTCTGATTTGGACGCTAGGCAGAAAAGGTAGGGTATTCCTATCACGGTGTTGTGCTGCGCCGCAGTGGGAGAAGATGGAAGAGTACATCGATCAGAAAATGTCAAAAGGGTGTTAGGCTAGGCGCAACAGCGCGGCGTATTGAAACCAACGAACGGGAGAATTTCCATGAAAATGAAAGCGGCTGTCGTCGTGGCTCCGAAGCGGATCGAGATCCAAGAGATCGAGGTGCCGCCGCTCACACCCACGCAGATGCTCGTCCGGGTTGCGTCGTGCGGACTCTGCCACAGTGAGCTCGGCCGGTACCTGGGCAAGGGGACCATGTGGCTGGGAGAGGCGCTCAACTATCCGCTCAGATTGGGCCACGAGCCGGCGGGTATCGTCGAAGAAGTGGGGAGCGCGGTGAAGGGGTTCAAGCCCGGCGACAAAGTGACGGGCGTCGGGTTCAAGAGGAGCTTTGCGGAATACGCAACCATCGACCTGGCCAGCAAGGAACTGTTCACGGGGGTCGTCAAAGTCCCGGACGGTATTCCCCTTGATCTCTGTATCAGCGAGCCGATCAAATGCTGCGCCGCCATCGTCCGTTACTCCCAGGTCAAGTTCGGAGACTACGCCTTCGTGGCGGGGTGCGGGTTCATGGGACTGGTGGTCATCGCCAATCTCGCGGCCCGAGGCCTCGGGGCGATCATCGCGTGCGATCTCGTGGAGAGCAGGCTCAACCTGGCGAAAGAGATGGGGGCGACCGCCACGCTCAACGCCGGCAAGGTGGACGTCGTCAAGGAGGTCGAAGCGATCACCGGCGGGCGGATGTGCGATGTGGCGTTCGAGGGAATCGGCAAGCCCGCCGGCGTGGCGCTGACCAGCAAGGTCATCCGGAACAGCCCCCCTCCGGGCACGATCGTCCTGTATGGGTACCATGGGTGGCCGGATACGTATGACCTCAGCCTGTGGGGCCCGAAGGCGCCCGTGGTGCTCAGCCTGCACCCGGAGCACTCCCCGGATCAGCAGCGCGACCTCGAGATCTCGGTGCAGGCTATCGCGCGAGGTCTCTATCCTTTGGAGAAGCTGATCTCGCACCGCTACTCGCTGGAAGAAACCGCGACGGGCTTGGAGGCGCTCGTCAGTCCTCCCGAGGGGTTTATCAAAGGGATCGTGATTCCGTGACGATCCGCAAGAGAAATGACCACCACCAAGGCACCAAGAAATACGGGCCCTATTCACTCAACGTGGGCCCGTCCGACCTGTCTCTTGTGGAACCAACGACGGCTGTACCTGCCGATTACCCATGCGTTTATCCCCTTGGTGCCTTGGTGTCTTCGTGGTGAGTAGATTTTCGGATCAAGTTTGAGAGTCCATCGGTCAAGCTCAAAGGAGACGTTCATGCCCATCATGAGTACCGGCCAATTCTTTGCCGAGACGCTGGAAGGATACGGTGTCACCCACATCTTCATCGTGCCCGCCATTTTTCAGCAGGCCATGGCGGCGATCGAGAAGACCGGCATCACGCGCGTGACGACCCACCACGAGATGGCGGCGGCGTTCATGGCGGATGGCTACGCGAGGGCCGGCCGCAGGCCCGGCGTCTGTCTGGCGCAAGCGGTCGGCAACGGAAATCTTGCTGCAGGCCTCCGGGATGCATATCAGGCCTGCTCGCCCGTGATTGCGATCAGCGGAGGCCCGCAACCGGATGGGCGGTACCGGTACGTGTACCAGGTGGTCGACGATTTCCCGATGTTCACGCCGGTCACCAAGTGGAACGCTATGGTGCAGCGGCCGGACCGGCTGCCGGACCTCCTGCGCCAGGCGTTCCGGGCGGCCACGACCGGCGCCCCGGGGCCGGTGCACCTCGAGCTGCCCGGCCGACTGGGCGAGCAGGTGCACGGCGAGGGAGACTTTGCGGTCATGGTGGAGGAGTCGTTCACGCGCTATCCGGCATATCGTCCGACGGCAGATCCGGACGCGATCGAGAAGGCCGTGGCGCTTCTGACTGCGGCCGAACGCCCTGTGATGGTCGTCGGGGGTGGCGTCACCGCCTCGAATGCCCGAGCAGAGCTGGTGGAGTTGGCGGAGCGCCTTTCCGTCCCGGTGGCGGTCACGTTGAACGGCAAGGAGAACATCCCGGATGACCATCCGCTCTCGGTCGGGAACGTGGGCACGTACGGCCGGCGATCGGCCAACCAGATCGTGGCGGAGGCCGACCTTGTCTTCTTTGTCGGCAGCCGGGCCGGGGGACTGACCACCAACAACTGGAAACTCCCGCCGGCCGGCACGCGGACTATCCAGCTTGACATTGACGGCGCGGAGCTCGGGCGAAACTATCCCGCCACGGTTGGGCTGCTGGGCGATGCCAAGCGAACGCTGCGTCAGATGATTGACGCCTCGCCGCGGACCCTGTCGAGGCCGGCGTGGGTGCGTCATGCCCAGGATGCACTGCGCCAGTGGCGAGAGTCGCTCGCGCCGATGCTCAATTCCGACGCCGCCCCGATCCGGCCCGAGCGGATCTGCCGGGAAATTTCCGAGTTCCTCCCCAAGGATGCCATCCTCGTGGCAGATACCGGCCACGCGGCGATCTGGACCGGCACCATGGTAGCTCTCACCAAACCAGGGCAGCGCTATATCCGCTGCGCCGGCACGCTCGGATGGGGATTCCCGGCCGCGATCGGCGCCAAGTGCGCGGTGGCTGACCGCCCGGTTCTCTGCTTCACAGGCGACGGCGGACTCTGCTATCACCTGGCGGAGCTGGAGACGGCAGCGCGGGCCGGCGTCAATGCGGTAATTCTCGTGAACAACAACGGGGCGCTGCAGCAGGTGCGGAAGGGGATCGACACCGCCTACGGTGGAACGCAGTGGGGCCGGTCGAAGGAGATGTGGGTCTTCAAGCCGGAGACCAACTACGCCCGCGTGGCGGAGGATCTCGGGTGCTTGGGGATCCGGGTCGAGAGGGCGGGCGAGATCCGCGGCGCGCTGGAGAAGGCGTTCGCGGCCGGCCGACCGACCCTGATCGACGTCGCCACGGACATCGACGCCACACCCGCGTGGGGGTAGGGGAGAACGGGAAAGAATGATCGGGGGAGTGGGGGACAAGGAGATCGGGAGACCGCGTCGACACCGCGTTGTCGCGACGTTCCGTCCCCCGATCGCCCGATCCCCCAATCTCCCGATCTCCATGTCGGTTCTCTGCAAGCAGCATGAGGGGGGGCGGGATGCTCCTTAAAGACAAAGTTGCGCTGATCTCCGGTGCCGGGCGAGGCATCGGCAAGTCCATCAGTCTGCGATTTGCCGAAGAGGGGGCGAGCCTGATCCTGTGCGCGAGGACCTCCTCGCCGCTTCAGGAAGTGACCGATGCGGTCCGGCACATGGGTCGGCCCTGCCTGGGTTCCGTCGTGGACGTCGCCAAGGAAGAGGAGGTCGCGCGTCTCGTCAAAGACGGAGTGAGCAAATTCGGCCAGATTGACGTCTTGGTGAACAACGCGGGCATCTCGAACCCCAAGCCGTTTCTGGAGACGTCAAACGCCGATTGGGACGAGGCCATCAATGTGAATCTGAAAGGCATCGTGTTCTGCACGCGTGCCGTCCTCCCGGGCATGCTCGAACGTGGTTTCGGTCGGGTGATCAACATCGCATCTGCGGCAGGACTGCGAGGCCTTCCGGGGAGCCCGGCGTACACGGCGTCGAAATTTGCAGTGGTTGGCCTGACCCAGGCGCTCGCGGACGAGGTGGTGGACAAGGGTATCCGGGTGAACGTGATCTGTCCGGGTCCCGTCAGGACGGAGCTGTTCGACAGCTCTCCGGTGAAGGACTTCCTCCTCAAGAACCCCGCGGCGCTCCTCACGATGGAGGATGTGACGGGTGCGGCGCTGTATCTGGCATCCGACCTCTCCGGGGGAATGAACAGCCAGACGATATGCGTTCGACGATCGAGCCGCTGGTAACCAAGGAGCTTGCCGTGCATGTCGTCCTGAATTCGAAATTCTTTCGCACGCTCAGTGCTGGGGACCTCGGTGCGAAGGCTCGAGCTTTGGGGTTCGACGGTTTGGATATCATTGTCCGGCCGGGTCATCCGGTCAACCCTGACAATGTTGCCACCGCGTTGCCGGCCGCGGTCGCCCTGTGGAAGAAAGACGGATTGGTCTGCCCGCTGGCCACGACGCCCGTGACGCTGGTGGACCCGGCTGCCCCGGAGGTCGAGCCGCTGTACGCCGGGTGCGCCGCGGCAGGCGTTCCGCGGGTGAAGATCGGTTTCTTCCCCTTCAAGCCCGGCGACGACTACTGGCGACTGGTCGAGGCGGCGCGCCGGACGCTCGCCGGCTTCGCGCAGGTAGGGGAGCGGTACGGCGTGCAGACGGTGTATCAGGTGCACAGCGGTCCCGTGCTCGGCTCGAACTGTGCGGGCCTCATGCACCTGCTTCGGGGCCTGGACCCCCGCTGGGTGGGTGCGTACCCCGATTTCGGGCACATGGTGCTCGACGGTGAAGATTACCCCATGGGGCTGGCGATGATTCGGGAGTACCTCTCCATCGTCGGGCTCAAGGACGCCTACCACGCCCCCCAGTCCGCTGGCAGCGAGCCCCCGTTCGTCCCTCGGTTCGTCAAGCTCGGCAGCGGCGCGGTCAACTGGCGCCGCGCGCTCGGCGCCCTCAAGGCTCTGGGCTTCGACGGGGCCTTCTCCGTGCACACGGAATACGATTTCGAAGAGTCCATCATCCGCCAGGTCGGCTACGCGGACGCCACCCCGCCGCACCTGGAGGAGTGGGCCCAGGCCGATGCGGCGTTCCTGCGGAGGATGTGGAGGGATATCTAACCACAAACCGGGGATAATCGTCTCTCGCAAAGGCGCCAAGGTCACCAAGCAGCGCAAGGCCTGCCGCATTACCCCATGCCCGCCCCCCCCACTGGACGCCTATAGTCGCCGCTCGACGAGTGTCGCCAAATGTGGACATTGACGCCATCGGGTGTGCGTCATATTTTTTGCAAAGGTCACACCACCGGCCCCCCTTCCTCGGGGCAGTTGAGGTTCCCGATGTTGTGGGCCCACCTCAAGGTCCCGCACGCCGGCCTCTCCCGGGTGTAAGTCCGAGGAGAGGCAGCCTACCCCAGCAGGACTCTCCCGACCACCTAACCTCTTGAGAACAGGGACCGGCCCGGTCTGGGTCCTACACGTATGCGCCGTATCGGGACACGGACGCCGTGGTGGCTCTCCGTGGTTCCGCGGCCGTTGACCGTCAGACGGTATCGGGTGTCGCGTGACACGGCACATGGCTCCCACGTGCGTCGTGAGGTGGCGATGGATCGGAAAGGTTGCCCTGACTACGAAAAGAAAGGCGACCATCATGAAGCCGACTGGAGTTCGGGTAATCCTCACGCTCCTGGTACTCGTGCTGGCCTGGCCCGTGGCCGCCAGCGCGCAGGTCATGATCATTGGCAACGACGACAAAGTGACCTGGGACGACGCCGGAACGCGCTCGCTTCTGGGTCCCGGCAGAGACACGATCTCCATCGTGGACATCTCGACGCCGGAAACGCCGCGGATCGTCACGAATTTGCCGCTCACCAACTCGATTTTCGGCCCCCCAGTCAACCTCGCCATCACGCCGGACGGGCGGCTGGCCCTCGTGGCGAAATCGGTCGAACACGTGCCGGAGGGGGCGGGGTGGAAGTTCGTGCCCGACAATAAGCTGTACATAATCGATCTCACGACCACTCCGCCCAGTCACATCGCCACCGTCGAAGTGGGCAAGCAGCCCTCCGGCCTGGATATCAACCGGGCCGGGACCCTGGCGCTGGTGACCAATCGGGCGGACAAATCCCTCAGCGTGGTGTCCATCCAAGAGAAAGAAGTCAAGCTCGTGGACACGGTGCCCATGGGCGACCAGGTGGCGGCCGTGGCCTTCACCCCGGACGGGAAGCGCGCCCTGGCGGTGAAGTTCCCCGGACACAAGGCAGCGCTCTTGGAGGTGGACGGGCAGAAGGTGACCTACGCGAAGTATGACATGCCCGTCGGCCTCTGGCCCTACAACATCGGCGTCACCCCGAACGGCAAACTGGCCCTCACGGCCAATAACGGCAACGGGGGGGATGCCGACGGCCAGGCGGACACGGTCAGCGTGATCGACCTGGAGGCCACGCCCCCGCGGGTCATCGACCATGTCGTGGTCGGGGATGGGCAGAAGGCTTCGTCATCAGCCCCACGGGCGAGATCGCCGTGGCCATCCTGCTGCGGGGGAGCAACATGGCCAAGACCGCGTGGTTCTGCAACCGGAACGGCAGCGTGGCAGTACTGAAGATCGACGGCAAAAAGGTGACCAAGGTGGGCGAGGTGGAGGTGCGCGGCCTGCCCGAAGGGGCCGTCTTCAGCCCGGATGGGAAGTACCTCTACGTCGGCAACTTCCTGGACAGCGACGTGTCCATCCTGAAAGTAGACGGCACGACCATGACGGATACCGGCAAGCGCTTGCAGTTACCCGGCCACCCGGCGTCTATGCGCGGGGGGGGCCGATAGGTCGCTTTTGTGGCGTGGTACTGGGGTAGCGAGACGCGGGGCGGCGAATGGCTGGCAGCAGACGGCCGCCTCGCGTTGGAGGTGTGTACGCCGCACAAGGAGGCCACTATGAACCCCAGGGCAATCGCGCTTAGCATGCTCCTCGCCCTCGGCACCTTCGCAACCCCGCTCCTGGCCGACGCCCAGCAGCCAGGGAAGGTTCCCACCATCGGGTACCTCGTCCAGTTCTCCGGCGCCGCGGGCCCCCCGTCCCTCAACATGAAGGCTTTCCTAGGGGGGCTGGCAGACCTCGGCTACGTGGACGGGAAGACCATCGCTATCGAGTATCGCTATGCGGAGGGGAAGAGCGAGCGGCTACCCGAACTCGCCACCGACCTGGTCCAGCGCAAGGTGGACCTCATCGTCACGGAGACGGGCACGGGAGCCCTCCGGGCCAAAGACGCCACCCAGACCATCCCGATCGTGATGCAGACGAGCGGCGACGCGATCAGCCAACGGTTGGTCGCGAGCCTGGACCGCCCCGGCGGGAATGTCACGGGGCTGACCGCGCTGAACCCAGCCGACAGCAGGAAGCGCCTGCAGCTACTGACGGAAATCGTGCCGAAGCTGACCCAGGCGGGGGTCCTGACGCCGGGAGGAAAGGTGGCCGAGCGCGAGTGGGCGGAGACGCACGCCGTCGCGCAACCCCTGCACGTGCAACTCACCGCCCTCAAGGTCGGGAGTGCCGCGGATTTCCCCGACGCCTTCGCCGAGGCGGCCAAGCAGCGCCTGCAGGCCCTCCTGCTCTTCGATATCGGGGGAATGAGCACCAGTGCCGTGATCGCCCAAGTCACCGCCCTGGCAGCCCAGCATCGCCTGCCGATGATGTTCCAAGCGGGGGCGTACGTCCGCCAGGGCGGCCTGATCTCCTATTCGCCCGATTTCCTGGACCTGTGCCGACGGGCGGCCACCTACGTCGACCGCATCCTGAAGGGGGCCAACCCCGCCGAACTGCCCGTGGGGCAGCCGACGAAAATCACCCTGGCCGTCAACCTGAAGACCGCCAAGGCTCTCGAGTTGACAATCCCCCCATCCATCCTGAGCCAGGCCAACGTGGTGATCGAGTGACAGGACAGGATGTTTATGCGCGGAGCGCCAGAAGCGATGAATGCCCCCGGCCAGCTGCGAACGCCCCCGTCGGCCCCCGAGGGAGCTGGCGGGGGCGAGGATGCTTGGGCGGAGTGCATGGAAAGGGCGAGCTGCGCAATATGTGCCGAGGCACAAGGGGGGACGCGACCATGACAACACCAAAATCACTGCGCGTTCTTGTGGGTATGTTAGTGATCTCAGTCTGGGTGCTCGGGTCGGCCCTGCCAGCGGGGGCGGAGACCCTGCACCACAAGTCGTACGTCTGGATGAATCGGGAGGACATCGCTGTGGTAGACGAGGCGGAAGGACATACGGTATCGCTGGCGCAGCGGGGCGGTTTCTACGTGTTGGACACCGGGGAAGTTGCGACGATCAAACGAGTGAGCCTCAATGATTCAACCAGAGAGGCGGGTGTGTCTACGATCTATGAAACCATAAAATTCGCCGATGGTTCTACCATTATGCTCAAGGGGCAATCTGCGCGGCGTAGAAAAGCGAGGGTGACAATTTTATCCGACGCGACCAGCGAAATCATCAAGGGGACCGGCCGATTTGCAGGAATCAAGGGCACTGGAATGGATAAGCGAACGTTTCTTCCAGCCGAAAAAGGGGAAGCGGGATCAAAGCAATATGGTGAAGGGACTCTTATCTACACCCTGCTTCCCAAGTGAACGGGGGTGCCCCATGAAGACCAAACTCATCATCGGACTGCTGTGCGTTGCCACCGTCCTGGCCTGGGCGGGGGTCGCCGGTGCCCAGGCGGCACCAGCCACCCAGAAGGTCCAACTGCCCAGTGGGGAGACCGTGTGGGACCTGAGTGGCGACTGGGAGGCGCTCATCGAGAACTACGGGCCCAAAGTCGGTGACGGGACCTTTACCAATGTGGATCGCATCACGCAGACCGGTAGTACGTTTCAGGCCATTCGACTACGAGACACGCCGCCACCGAGGGCGGAGAAGGCTGGGATTCCAAGTTTGCAGGAGGAGCTAGAGCAACATGGGTTCAAACGGGTGGAAATCCTTTATGGCCTCCGAAACGTTTCGCCGAGCACGGGGCAAATCAGTGCGGACGGGAAAAAGATCGTCATCGACAACGGGAGAGACATCAAGGTGACCCTGACCAGGCCATGAGCGCGCAGGCGGGTGCGTAAAGATAGGGGGTATCCCATGAAGACGAGGATCGTCATCGGGCTGCTGTGCATTGCTGTCGTCTTGGCCTGGAAAGGCATTGGAGGAGCTCAAGGCCCGCGGATGCCGCTGCCAAGCGGGGACACGGTGCCGAACCTCGAAGGACTCTGGAACGTCGTCGTTGAGAACTATGGGGAGATGGGGCGGTATGGCACCTATCCCAATATGTTTCTAATCCAGCAGACCGGCAACGCCTTTAGCGCCACCCGTATGTGGGACAACCCGCCACCGTCGTCTGGAAAGGCCGGGGGGCCAACTTTGTTCGGCGAGCTCGAGAAGGATGGGTTCAAATTCATCTACATGATTGATAGCGGTGGCCAGCCCTGGCCCAGCAAGGGGCAAATCAGTGAGGATGGCAAGAAGATCGTCATCGAAAGAGGGACAACGGTCCGGTCAACGCTGACCAGACGCTACTAGGTCAGCCCGTGCAGAGTGTGTCAGGCGGGCCACGCGGGGGTCGGGAGCGTCGGGGCCACTGGCCCTACCCCCCCCCGCCAAACAAAGGGGGTGCCCAATGAAACCCAAGCTCATCATCGGACTGCTATGCCTCGCCGCCGTCTTGGCCTGGACCGGCATGGCCGGTGCCCAGGCGGCCCCCGCCACCCCGAAGGTCCAACTGCCCAATGGGGAGACCGTGTGGGATTTGAATGGAGACTGGGAGGCGTGGATCGAGAACTCCGGTCCAAACGCGGCGAGTGGAACGTATCCCAATGTGTATCGCATCACGCAGACCGGCAGTGCGTTTTCCGCGATTCGATTGAAGGACACCCCGCCACCCTCTTCTGGACGAGCGGGGACTCAAAGTGTGCTCGGCGAACTCGGCAAGGATGGGTTCAAGCGAGTGGAGATCGTAACCACCAGTGGAGCCCGAGCCCCAATCAAGGGGCAAATCAGTGAGGATGGCAAGAAGATCGTCATCGAGGACGGATGGTCGGTAAAGGTGACCCTAAGCAGGCCGTGAGCACTGGGACAAGTCTTCATCGAAGGCGTCGTACGGGAAGCGGGGGCGCTGCGGACGTAAGCGGCGTTCTCCACGAAAAGGTACCGCTACACTGCGTCGAAAAAGTGGGCTGCCAGGAGGTGCGACATGGTAAAGGACATGAATCGACGGGATTTCATGAAGGCATCGGCTGCGACGGGCGCTGTGTTGCTGACGGGAACCCTTGCCCCCGCGAGTGCCCAAGAGCTCAAGGCGATCCCACTCCAGAAGCCCCAACCGGGCAGTGGGAATCCTGTCATGCAGGTCTTGTGGAAGAGACAGTCGGCCCGGCAGTTCAGTCCAGAGCCGCTGCCCGTCGAAGTGCTCTCGAATCTGCTGTGGGCCGCCTTTGGAATCAACCGGCCCGACGGCAAGCGTACCGCCCCCACGGCCAACAACAAGCAGGAGATGGACATTTACGTGGCGATCGCCAAAGGCCTCTACCTTTACGACGCCACCGCAAACCTGTTGAATCCCCTGCTGGCCGACGACATCCGGGGGCTGACCGGGATTCCCGCTCAGCCGTACGTGAAGGACGCTGCGGTGAATCTCGTGTATGTGGCGGATTACTCCAAGATGAAGAACTATTTCTTCGGGACGGTGCGAGACGACGTGAAGGATCTCTATACCGCCGCAGCCACGGGGCTCATCAGCGAAAACGTGTATCTCTTCTGTGCGGCCGAGGGGTTAGCGACCGTCGTCCGTGCGGAGATAGACCGACCGGCTCTGGCGAGCGTGATGAAGCTACGACCGGATCAGAAGATCATCCTGGCGCAGTCTGTGGGCTATCCGAAGAAGGCATAGCAGCGTGTAGTTCTCATCGTGCGGCGCGCGAAGATGCGAGTGCCTGCGCTGATCGCAATGCTGGGCTGACGTATCGTATGCCACCTTCGAAGCAGGTGAGGTGGTCGATGAATTGGTTGCACCTTAAGGTGCCGCAGCGTTGCCTCCCCCGGGCGTGAGCCTTAGGGGAGGCAATCCGTCGATTTGGACTCCCCGAAATACCTGTGCGCTTGCGAGCAGGGAGGGCACCGCCAAAACGCGGCCACGGGCGCTCGGGCCCGTGAGTTCCCGCCCCGAGTGGTGGGTATGAGCTTTGTGCCGGGAGGAGAAACCATGCCGAAGTATCTATTTCACGCCAATTATGTCGGTGAGGGCATCAAGGGCTTGCTCAAAGACGGGGGCTCCAAGCGTCGCGCCGTCGTAGAGAAACTCTTCAAGTCGCTAGGGGGGAGCCTCGAAGCTTTCTACTACGCCTTTGGGGACACCGACCTGTACGTCATTGCGGAGTTCCCCAACCATGCAGCGGTGGCGGCGTTCGTGTTAACAGTCACCGCGACCGGCACCGTCACCGTCAAGACCACGGTGCTCCTCACGCCGGAAGAGATCGATGCGGCGGGGAAGTTGACGCCCACGTTCAGTGCGCCAGGCACGTAAGAGGCGGGGTCAGTGCCATCCGCACCGCACGACAGCGCCGCCGACCGCCCACTGTGGGTCGGCGGCGGGCGAAGTGCCAAGCGCGATGGGGTCGCGGCACAGGTCGCGGGAGGTGAGGCGTCAGGTACAGGCTCTGCAGCCATCAAGGAAAACGCGGTGGGGCGAAGGGAGAGGCAAAGAATGAACAGCGATGCGCTGGTAGGCACGTGGTCGTTGGAATCGTGGGAGGTCGTGGATTCGGCTGGCGCGGTGGACCGTCCGTTCGGAGAGAAGCCCATCGGCTACATCATGTATAGCCCCGAGGGGCATATGGCGGTGGCCTTCATGCCCCCGGGCCGGGCGCCATTTGGCGCGGCCGATATCCTCGGTGGGACACCAGACGAGAAGTGCGCCGCCATCGGGACCTACATCTCCTACTGCGGTCGCTACGAGGTCGCCGGAGACCGGGTTCGCCACCACATCGAGTTGAGCCTCTTCCCGAACTGGACCGGGGTGACCCAGGAGCGGATCGTCAGCCTGAACGGGGACACGCTGCGCATCAGCACCCCGCCGCTACTCATCAAGGGCAAGGTGCAAACCGCACATCTGGTGTGGAGGCGAGCGCGAAACGAATAGACAGCGGCCGCCCGAGTTCCGGGAGATGCGTCGGATCCTGCGACTCCGGGGAATCCTGGGGAGCCCAGGCCTTACCCAACGCAGCGAGTAAGCACCCGAAGGGAATTCCTCCCCATGTAGGCGGCGATCTCCTGCCGCGTGAATCCGACGTCACGCATCGCGTCGGCGAGCCTGGGGAGATCCAGAATGCTCGTATACCCCTCGACCAGGTTCGCGAGATTACCGATACCGCCGCCATCCGTTCCGAGTCCGATATGTTCCGCGCCAATTTCTCCCGCGATCGTCGCATTCTCGCCTGCCCAGTCTTCCACACTGTTGCGCGGGCAGGACGATCCATCCGGGAGACACACCTGGACGGGCCAGGTGCAGACGACGCCTCCGGTGCGCGCGATCCACTGCATTTCCTCGATGGTGCGCCGGCGCGAGCCGGTGTTGCTCGCATGGCCGAGGCTTGTATGCGAATCAACGATCGGCACGCCGTGTCTCAGCGCGAGCGCCACGATGTCTCTGAGCGTGGTGACGTGGGAATGAGCCACGTCAACGATTATGCCTTTTTTCATGAGAGCCATGACAACGGTGCGCCCGAGCGCTGTCAGCCCCCCTGTTCCCGGTGGCAAAACGTCATTCATCGCGCTGCCAAGCTCGTTCGAGCAAGAGTGCATCGGGGTGATGCATCGGATGCCGAGGTCGTACAGGGCATCAATCCTCGCTCGAACCACTTCCAGGGGCGGGACGCCGGCCGCGCCGACCGCCGGGCTGATCAGCGGCGCGGCACCCTCCAAGCCCAAGAGCGCCCCGGGGATAAACTGGTTAAGGGGTGCATACTCCGGGATATCTGTAACCCGTCGCACGATGCGGATTCGCCCTTGGGTCTCGAACCCGACGACGCCAAGCAGTCGGTTCCATGTATCATCGAAGGAGTACTTGATGCACGCCGTCTCGGTTGCATGATCTCCCGTGACGGCGAACGAACTCAGATTCATCCGCAGCTGCGTGATCTTCTCAATCGTCGAGGCCTGATCACACCAAGTGTCAGTACAGCCAAAAATATCGGGATGGGCATGGGCATCAATCAACAGCCGTCGCTGGGGAAAACCGAAGCCTTCTTCATTCTCCGTCCACGCTGCAAATCCGGATTGCCGGGCAGTCAACACCGCAGCCAATGATGCAGCAGAATAGGTCAGAAAGTCTCTCCGGTTCATGATGTCCTCCCCCGTTACCTATTCGCTCCAGGCATGTTCGCGTCGAATGATATGCCAGGCAATCGTGCGCGACCTCACGATTGTCCCCAGAGAAGTCATGGGCGATGGACAAGGCTATGCTCTCAAAAGGTCAATAAGAGGGCAAGAGCTATGCCATTTGTCCCATGCGTCAGCTTCCGAGGTTCTCTTCTTTCGACAATCCTCGTATTCATCGGGACTTGATTCGCCGTTCCGGAAGAGGCCCATGCCGAGCAACCCCATTGCCGTTCTCTTGTGGTGGCCGAAAAGTGTAAACCCGATCGACAGTGCCTCGAGGTTCGCAACTTGGCCGCGGTTAGCCGTTGACCCACGATGGAGCCCGCGCGTATGCTTGCGGCGCCGATAGGACTCCGAGGACGTCTACATAGACCCGCGCAAGGAGACTGGGATGGCACTGGTTACCATTGTCGGGGCAGGCTTCATGGGAACGGCGACGGCGTGGCCGCTGACGGACAACGGCCACACGGTGCGGCTGGTCGGCACGCACCTGGACGGTGAGATCATCGCCAGTTGCAGGGCGAGGCGTTTCCACCCGAAGCTCCAGCGGGAGCTTCCGGCCGGCGTCCGCCCGTATTCTGTCGAGGAGATCGCCGCGGCGCTCGACGGGGCCGAGATCATCGTCAGCGGAGTGAATTCCTCCGGCGTGCACTGGATCGGCCGCACGATCGGGCCGCATCTCAGGCCCGGCCAGATGGTCATCGCCATCACCAAGGGCCTGGAGGCGGATGCGAACGGTGACCTGACGATTCTCCCCGACGTGCTGAAGGCCGAGTTGCCCGCGGGCATCCGCGAGCGCGTACCATTGGCCGCAATCGGCGGGCCGTGCATCGCGGGGGAGTTGGCGGGCAGACGGCAGACGTGCGTCGTCTTCGGATCGCGAGACGGCGAGGTCGTGGAGCGCTTGGCGACGGCGTTCCGCACCCCCTACTATCACGTGTGGACCACCACCGACCTGGTCGGTCTGGAATACTGCGCGGCGATGAAGAATGCGTATACCGTGGGGGTCGCCCTGGCGTACGGCGCCCTCCAGAAGGCCGGCGGGACGGACGCCGCCGGCGCCCACATGCACAACCTGGCGGCGGCACTGTTCGGTCAGGCCTGCACGGAGATGGCGCGGATTCTCGAGGTCGTCGGTGCGACCCGCTCCTTTGCTTTCGGGCTGCCGGGCGCCGCGGATATGTTCGTGACGTGCGTCGGGGGCCGGACGATCCGCCTCGGGACGTTGCTCGGCAAGGGCCACAGCATGGCCGAGGCCCGGGAGATGCTCGCGGGTCTCACGCTGGAGGGGGCCGAGATCATCCGGAACATGGGGCGGGCGATCCCGCGCCTCGTCGCACAGGGAACGCTCGGCGCGACGGAGCTGCCCCTGCTGCGCCTGTTGGTGGACATCGTGGCCCATGGCCGCCCGGCAGAGATCCTGCTGGACAGCTTCTTCGGTGGGGCGGCCCGTGTCTGACGTTGCCGACGGGACGTACGCGGCATTTCAGTCCGGCGCGGCCCTCATGACTACGGCCATGCGGGGGACAGCGGAACGCGTCCCGGTCCTGGCGCAGCTGCACGAGTTCGCGGCGGGGTATCTTGGAATCCCGCGGCAGGATTTCTTCCGGCGACCTGAGGTCATGGTCCCGGCCATCCTCGAGGTGGAGCAGCAATTCGGCATCGATGTGGCGTCGGTCTCGTACGACGTCTACAACATCGAGGCCGAGGCGCTTGGGCAACGCATCCGCTGGAGCGACGCCGGGATGCCGGACATCGATCGGGATGCGCCCCTCATCCGCGACCGGGACGATCTGCCGCGCCTCCGGACGCCGGATTTCGATGCGCAGCCGGTCTGCCGGCGCGTCCTGGCCATGCACGCCCTGTTCCGGAAGCTCACGGGAATCGAACCGGGCCTGAGCTTCTGCGCCCCGTTCACGCTGGCCACGAACCTCCGCGGGATCGAGCAATTCCTGGTGGACATCTGCACGGAACCCGACTTCGCCCGCGACCTGCTGGCCAGGATCACGGACGAGGTGCTGGGCCCGTGGATCGCCTACCAGGTGGGCTATTTTCCGAACACGCCCAAGATCTCCGGCGTGGATGCGACCGCCTCGCCGCCGATCGTGAATCTGCCCCTGCTGCGGGTCTGGGTGGTCCCGCCCATCCTGCGGCTGCGAGAGCAGTGCGGCCCGCGGATCTCCGTGGCGAACTGGGTGGGGGAGCGGTACCTGGAGCAGCCCCAGGACATGCTGGATCTCAAGCTGCAGGTCGGCCCCGGGTCGCTCCTGGGCCAGGACCCGGATGTCGAGGCGCTGGGGCCCGACTACTACACGACGTACGCCGACCGCC
>Ga0316622_100000570_pt1 | contig 21776 bp, 15 predicted proteins | sample OWC_Aug_OW2_C1_D_FD_207646 | JGI IMG/M metagenome (GOLD analysis project Ga0316622, IMG submission 207646) | Wetland soil microbial communities from Old Woman Creek delta, Ohio, United States - OWC_Aug_OW2_C1_D5_C | ecosystem: Environmental > Terrestrial > Soil > Wetlands | place: USA: Ohio... | reverse complement strand
CTTCGCCATCGCCATCGGGCGCGTGCGCCACTCGGCCGATGCCTCCGTCGGCCTGGGCTACGTCGCGTTGCGCCAGGGCCGGGACAGCGAGGCCACGCAGCGTTTTGCCGCCGCTCTCGACCGCGAGCACGCGCTGGACGACGCGCGCGACGGGCTGCGGATCTCCCTGCGCCGTATCCCGGCCGGGGATCCAGCCGCGGTTGCGGCCCGCGACACACTGAAGGAACTGGCCGCGCGGGCTCCCGCGGACGATGAGTTGCAGTACATGCTGGCCGTCGCGGACCGCAAGTCAGGCGGACCCGGCGAGTTCCGCCGCCGGGATGATGCCCCGCCCGGGCCACTGCGCTACTTCGCGCGCGCCGGAGCGGATTACCTCGAGATCGCCGACAAGCAGGGCCGCTGGGTCCCGATCTTCGTGAAGGGGGTCAACATTGGGCCGGCCGTGCCGGGCCGCTTCCCCTCCGAGTCTCCCGAGGATGAGGCCACCTGGGCCGGCTGGTTCGACAAGGTCGAAGCCCTCGGGGCGAACGCGATACGCGTCTACACGCTGCAGCCGCCGGCCTTCTACCGTGCGCTGGCCGCGCACAACGCCCGGCGCGGTGACGAGCGGCTCTGGCTCCTGCAGGGCGTCTGGGCAGACCTGCCGCCGCGGGACGACTTCGACGAGCAGGGTTACCTGGCGTCGTTCCAGGCCGAGATCGCGCGGGTGATCGACGCAGTGCACGGCGACCTGGTGCTCGAGCCTACGCGGGGCCATGCCCGCGGCGTCTTCGACACCGACGTGTCCGCTCATACGCTGGCCTGGATCATCGGGCGTGAGTGGGAACCATTCGCGGTAGTCGGCTTCGAGAGGCTGCACGGCGGCGAGTGCTCGCACGCGGGACGATTCATCCGGGTGCAGGCCGGCCGCGCCATGGAGTGCTGGATCGCGCGCACGCTCGATTACGCCGCAAGCTACGAGGCACGCCGTCACGGCGCGGCGAGGCCACTCACCTTTGCCAACTGGCCGACCCTGGATCCGCTGTTGCACCCGACAGAGGCGACCCGCGACGAGGAGGACGCCCTGCGCCTGCGGCTCGACGGCACGCCGCTGCCTGATCGCACGGCGCCGGCCTGGGACGACGATGCCGTCACCGTGGACGCATCGCTCATGTCGGGCACCGCCGAGTTCCCGCCGGGCGTGTTCGCCTCCTACCACATCTACCCGAACTTCCCTTACTTCATCAACCTCGAGCCCGCCTTCGCGTCGGTCCGGGACGAGGAAGGCGTCAGTCGCTATGCGGGCTACCTGCGCGCCCTGAAGGCGCACCACGGTCGCCAGCCGGTGCTCGTCGCAGAGTTCGGCATGTCGACGAGCCGCGGCATCGCGCACCTGCAGCCGGAGGGCCTGCACCACGGCGGTCATGACGAACGGTATGCGATGCGCCAGAACGCACGGCTCCTGAACGCCATACACCGCGAACGCATGGCTGGCGGTGTCGCCTTCGAGTTCATGGATGAGTGGTTCAAGAGCACCTGGCCCACCGGCCCGTTCGAGATTCCCGAAGAGCGCCGGCCGTTCTGGTTCAACTTCGAGAGCGCAGAGCAGTCCTATGGATTGTTCGCGATGCGGCCGCGATCGCCGGTTCGGCTCGATGGCGATGCCTCGGACTGGGAGCGGCTGCCGGCACTGGCCTCGGCCAGGTCGTCGGGTGCCGGCTGGGCTGGCCTTGCGTCGCTCAAGGCCACCTACGACGCCGGCTGGGTGTACGTGCTGCTGCAAACCGCCGGCGGCGGCACACCCGACTGGTCGCGCCTGTCTCTGTCCATCGGGTTCGACACCTATGCCGCCGACCGCGGCGAACGGCGCCTGCCTGCGCCCGCCGGCTGCAGCACTGCGACGGGCGTCGAATTCGCAGCGGTGCTGCGCGGTCCGGGGCGGAGCGAACTGCTGGTGACTCCGTCGTACGTGCAGCGTCATCCGTCGGAGACCGGCCGCGCGGAGGCGTTGTATTCGCCGGTGCTGCCGGCCGGACGCTACGCGCAGCCCTTCCTGCAGACCAACCGCGAACGATTCGGCCGCGACGGCACACGCTACCCCGCGCAGCACATCGCGCCCGGAAAGCTGCGGTTCGGGTCGCTGGACCCGGAGGCCGCCGACTTCGACACACTCGCTGACGTCGCCGTCGGCGCCGAAGGCACCATCGAGATCCGCCTGCCCTGGGGACTCCTGAACTTCGCTGATCCTTCCACCGGCAAGGTATTGCACAGCGTGCGTCCTGCCGATGTCTTCGACGTCCAGCAGACCGCGGGCATCACGATCTACGCCTGTGCCGCGGACTCGGCGGCGCCCGGCCGGACTGCCACGCTGCCTGCCGCGACGCTGCCGCTCGAGGCCTGGGAGGAGCCGGCCTACGTCATGGAGCCGAAGCACGGCCTGCCGCTGCTGCAAGCCGCCTTTGCGGCGATCCCGCAGCACCCCGGCCAGCCCCGTGCGGGGGCCGCACCATGACGACCCGGCTCGCCAGCCATCTCGTCGTGTCGCTGCTCGCAATGACGGTGCCCGGCCATGCATTGCTTGCGGGCGAGGCCGCGCCCGGCGCGGACCGCCTGGCCGCTGCCCGCGCCGCCGCCAACGCCGGCGACGCCCTCGGTGCGGTGCTGATCTACGACCAGCTCCTGGTGTCCGCGCCGGACGACGTCGTGCTGCTCAATGAATCCGCCCGGCAACTCTCCTGGGCCGGGCGTCATGCCGCCGCCATCGAGCGCTACGACCGGGTGCTCGAGCTGGACCCCGCGAACCGCTTCGCAGCGTTTGAGCGCGCCAAGGTCCTGTCGTGGGCCGGCCGATATCGCGAGGCGATCGAAGCATTCCGCGAGCTGATCGTCGACGACGGCACCGACGTCGAGGCGCGGCTCGGACTGGCCCGCACGCTGTCCTGGTCGGGCGACCAGGCTGCGGCTCGCCAGGAGTACCGGGCCATCCTGAGCGCACAGCCAGGGCACGCCGAAGCGACGCTTGGGCTCGCGCAGACCCACGCCTGGTCGGGCGAGCACAGCGAGGCCCGTCGTCTGTATGCCGATGCTGCCACGAAGCTGCCTTCGCCTCGTGATGCGGAACTTGGACTCGCCTATCTGGACCTCTGGGAAGGCAACATCGCTGGCGCGACTGCGGCGTCCAGCAGGCTTGCGGGACTCTATCCCGGTGACGATGAAGTGGCGGACCTGCAGCGTGCGGTCCGACGCGCGACGTTTCCGTGGCTCGCGGCCGGCTGGGACCAGATGGACGACACCGAGCGGAACGTGCTCACCGCGCAGCGCTACGAGGCCGGCGCGCGGCTGCCCAATGGCGTCGGCCTCGGGCTCGCATACATTGGCTACGACGTGCGCACCGCCGGAGAACGCGGGTCCATCGACTCGATCCAGGCCCGGCTCGACTGGACGCTGCCCGGACGGCATCGCCTGGACGCGATGGTGGGAACCGACCGCCTGGAAGGCCCGGCAGAGCCTGGCCACTTCGTCTCCGACTGGGGCCTGTCCTATCGCTTCCCGCTCAGCACTGCATGGGAAGGCTGGGTCGGTGGCCGTCGCGAGCCCTACCGCTATTCGGTGCCGCTCATCGACAACCGGATCGTCATCGACTCCCTCTTCGGCGGTGTTGCGGGTCGGGTCGGCGAGGACTGGCGCGTGAACGCGGAACTGAGCGGCTGGGAACTGTCCGACGACAACCGGCGGACAGCCGCGGACCTCACGGCCCTGCGGCGCTGGGCGCGGGCGGCGCACACGGTGGAGGCTGGAGGCGTACTTCGCTGGCTGGACTGGCGCGAGGACCTCGACAACGGCTACTTCGACCCGTCGAACTTCGTCGCGGTGGGCGCCCAGGCGCGCGCGAGTGGCCCCCTGTCGCGGCTCAAGAGCGTGGACTACGCGTTGAACCTCGAAGTGGGCCTGCAGTCATTCGATTACGCCAGCCAGCGTACGTCGGGGGACCCCTACTACCTGATGGTCGCACGCGTCGGCTGGCAGCTCACGCCCGCGGCGCGGCTCGAGGCATTCGGGGAAGCCGGCTCCTACGCCTCCGAGGGCAGTGCCGACTGGCGCTACTCGCGTGGCGGCGCACGCCTCGTCTGGCAATTCGGGACGGGTGACTGAATGGGCACCCGAGCCACGGCGTCGTGTCGGATGGGTGGCGAGCCGCGCCGCTGGCGCGTCGCCATGCTCTGGCGGGAGACGCCGCGATGAGAGCCATCGTCGCCATCGTCATCCTCCTGCTGGTACTGCTGCTCGCAGGCCTGATCGTCTACATCCTTGCGGATCGCGCCTGGTCGGTCATCAAGGCGCGGTACGAACTGCGCCGGCGCGCCGTGCTGGCCGCGGCCATGGACCGCTGGCTCGCCAGCGAGCCGGAACAGCGTCCCGACGAGTTCCTGCGTCCGCGGCCGCCGTTCGACCGGGCACTCGCGGTCCAGCTCTGCCTGGAACGGCTGCCGGCATCGGACGAGCGCTCGCGATCGCGCATGCTGGACTGGCTCGAAAACTCCGGGCAGGTCGCCAGCTGGCTGCGCGACCTGTCGGCGCGCAGCACCTGGATCCGCGCCAGTGCCGCGGAGAACCTGGGCATACTGCGGATCCCCCAGGTCCTGGACGCGCTGGTGCGTGCCCTCGGGGACCCCGTGTTCGACGTCCGGATGCGGGCCGCCAAGGCGCTGGGAGCGCTCGGAGGGGCTCAGGCGCGCCAGGCGCTGATCGCCACATTGAGCGAGGAGAACCGCTGGTCGGTCATCCGCATCGCCGACCTGCTCGCGGAGATGGGCCCGGTCGTCGTCGAGGAACTCATCGACGCCATCCCCACGATGGGACGCGCCTCGCGGCTCGCTGCCCTCGACGTGATCGCGCAGGTCGGCAACAACGACGCAACCCCCTTCCTGAGCGCCGAACTGGACGAGCTGGACCGTGACGTCCGGGCCAGGGCGGCCTCCGCGCTGGGCCAGATCGGCGACGAACGCGCGATCCCGGGCCTGGTGAACGCGCTGCACGACCCCGAATGGCCCGTGCGGGCCATGGCGGCGAAGGCCCTGGGCAGGCTCAATGCCAGGGCGGCCGGCTCGGAACTCGCCGCCTCCCTGCGCGACCGCGAATGGTGGGTCCGGGCAAACGCTGCGGAGGCACTCGCCCAGCTTGGACCGGACGGCCTCGACGTCCTCACCCTCATGCTCGACGACCAGGACGCCTTTGCGCGCGACTCCGCGCTCGCGGCGCTCGAGGCCTCGGGCGAACTCACGCGCCAGTTGATGCCGCTGACGTCAAGTGACGCCGGCAGCCGGCAGGACGCCATCCGGCTGCTCAAGGTGCTGACGTCGCGGGTATCCGGCCACCGGCTCGCGGCGATCCGCGACCTGCAGCGCGACGAGCAGCTGCGTTCCGCGATCGACAGTGTCCTGTCCCGGGCGAACGCCCGCGAGGAAGCCGTGTCATGACGATCCCTTTCCTGGATGCCGGCGCGTCCCTCGCCCTCGCAGCGGCGGTCATCGCCTTCAACAAGTTCATCATCGTCTACTTCACGCTGATCAACCTCGGCTACGTGGCGATCTTCTTCCTCTCGATGCGCTCGCTCTGGAAGTTCTCGCGGCGCAACTTCTTTGCCGACTACGAGCAGATCCGCCAATCGGAGCTGGCGCCACCGATCTCGTTGCTGGTGCCGGCGCACAACGAGGCACGCACCATCGTCGAGAGCCTGCGCTCGCTGCTGCAACTCAACTACTCCGAGTACGAGATCGTCGTCATCAACGATGGCTCGACGGACGACACCCTGGCCACTCTGGCGTCGGCCTTCGACCTGCGTCGCAGTGACACGCCGCTATATCAGCAACTGCCCTGCAGGCCCGTCAACGCCGTCTACCGCTCGATGGTGCACGGCAACCTGGTCGTGCTCGACAAGGTCCGCGGCGGCAAGTCGGACGCGCTCAATGCCGGCCTGAACGCCAGCCGCTATCCGCTCTTCTGCTCGATCGACGCCGACAGCGTGATCGAACAGGATGCGCTGTTGCGGCTGGTCAAGCCGTTCATCGAGTCTCCACTCGAGACGATCGCAGCCGGCGGCATCGTCCGCGTCGCGAACGGCTGCACGGTCGCGGATGGCCGCGTGATGTCCGTGGTCCTGCCGAAGAGCCGCATTGCGGTGCTGCAGGTGGTGGAGTATCTGCGCGCCTTCCTCGCCGGGCGGGCCGGCTGGAGCGCTGCGCGGTCGCTGCTGATCATCTCCGGTGCCTTCGGCTTGTACCGCAAGCGCGAGATCATCGACATCGGCGGCTACTCCGACGAGACGGACACCGAGGACGCGGAACTCGTGGTCCGCCTGCACAAGGTGATGTCCGACCAGAAACGTCCCTACCGGATCGTGTTCGTGCCGGATCCCGTGTGCTGGACCGAGGTGCCCGAGACCCTGAAGGTACTGACGAACCAGCGCTCACGCTGGCATCGCGGCCTCATGCAGACCCTGTGGCTGTACCGCGGGATGATGTTCCGGCGCAGGTATGGTGCGGTCGGCATGTTCGGGATGCCGTGGTTCGTGGCCTTCGAACTGATGGGCCCGGTGATCGAGGTCCTGGGCTACGTGATCGTGCCGCTGGCCTGGCTGCTGGGCATTCTCGATCGAACCTACCTCGTGCTCTTCATCATCGTGGCGTTCGTCGTGGGCGCCCTGCTCTCGGTCGGCGCCGTGCTTCTCGAGGAGATGGCATTCCGCCGTTACCCGCGCTGGCGCGACCTGTTGCGCCTGCTGGCCTACGGCTTCCTCGAGAACTTCGGGTTCCGCCAGTACATGTCGCTCGTCAAGGTGAAGGCCCTCGTCGAGGCGGCATGGAAGCAGCGCGGCTGGGGCCACATGGAGCGCCGTGGCTTCGAGACGCGGCCCGAGCAGCCAGGCGCCGAGGCCTGAGTCAGGCGTCCAGGCTGGCGGCGAGCCCGCGCAGGTAGCGGGCGAAGGACCCGCCCAGTTCCGCGTGCTTGAGGCCGAACTCGACCGTCGCTTCCAGGTAACCGAGCTTGCTGCCGCAATCGTAGCGCTTCCCGTCGAACCGGTAGGCGTAGACCTTCTCCGTCGCCAGCAGCCCCGCGATGCCGTCCGTCAGCTGGATTTCGCCGCCGGCGCCACGGCCGACCCGCTCGAGCAGGTCGAAGATCTTCGGGCTCAGCAGGTATCGACCGACGACGGCGAGGTTGGACGGCGCATCGGCCGGCTTCGGCTTCTCGACGATGCGCGTCACCGTGGCGATGCGGCCGTGCTCGTCGCTCGTGGCCACGATGCCGTACCGGTCGGTCTCCGTGGCGGCGACCGTCTGCACGCCCACGATGCTGCCACCGGTGACCGCGTGAGCGTCGGCCATCTGTCGCAGCACCGGCACGCCCGCGTCGATGAGGTCGTCGGCGAGGTGCACGAAGAACGGTTCGAGGCCGACCACCGGGCGGGCGCAGAGCACCGCGTGGCCAAGCCCCAGAGGCGCCGGCTGCCGGATGTAGATGCACGAAGCCCAGGACGGGAGGATGCCCCGCACGGTCGCCAACAACTCGTGCTTGCCCTGCTGTTCGAGGGCCGATTCGAGCTCCGGGTCCGAATCGAAATGATCCTCGATGGCACGCTTCGAACTTCCCGTGATGAACACGAGGTTCCGCGCCCCCGCCGACAAGGCCTCCTCGACCGCATACTGGATCAGCGGCTTGTCGACGATCGGCAGCATCTCCTTCGGGCTGGCCTTGGTCGCGGGCAGGAACCGTGTGCCCCGGCCAGCGACGGGGAAGACGGCTGAGCGAATCGGTGCGGGTCGGCTCACGGCGCCTCCAGGCATGACGATCGGTTGGTGCCGCCCATGATACCGGAGGTTTTGCGGGCCGGCCCGCACCACGGTCCCACCTGCGTCAGCCGGCCGGCACCGGGGCCTTCGCCGAATCGAAGCGGAGGTTCGGCCGGTTCCGCTCGACCGTCGCCTTGCCGATTCCCTTCACCCGGGCGAGGTCCTCGGCGTTCTTGAACGGCCCGTTGGCCTTGCGGTGATCGACGATCGCCTGCGCCTTCGACGGGCCGATGCCGTCGAGCTCCTTCGCCAGCGTCCTCGCATCGGCGCTATTGACGTCCACGGGCCCGGCGAGGGCGACCGGCGCGAGCAGCATCGCGGCCAGCAAGGCCGCGCCCATTCCCTTGAATTGCATGACTTGAGTCTCCTTCTCGACGCGCGCGGCGCCCATCGCCGCGCCCGGAGACAACGCTAGCCCGGTACGGCGCTTCACCGGTCGCGCGTTTGGAGCGTGTTCGCGGGAATTTGCGGCGATGTCAGTGGGCGGCTGCCCGGCCGGCGTCGAGCCCTGCGACGAGGTCGAAGCGAGTCAGCGGGCGCTGGCTGTCCCACGTCTTGCAGCCGGGGCACTGCCAGAAGTGGGCAATACTGGAGAAGCCGCACTCGGCGCAGCGGTACCGCGGCGTGGCGTTCGCCAGGCGCCGCAGCACCGCGCCCAGCTCGCGCACGGCGCGTGAGTCGAGGGAAGCTGCATCACGGCCCAGGGCGCGTATGAGCCCGGCCAGCGTTTCGTCGGTCTCGAACAGGCGCCGGGCCAGCGACTCGAGGGACGGGAAGTCGACTGCGTCCGCAAGGATGGCGGCAAAGGCGAACTCCTTCCAGCCCTCCGGCTTGGCCTCGATGGCCCGGGCGAGCAATGCATCGCCGTCGGGTCCCTGCGCACGCGCGAGGCGCACGAGGCGCGGCAGCGCCTCGACTATCAGGCCGGAATCCTGCTCGACGACCCCTTTCAGGAGCCTCGAGGCGAGTTCCGTATCGCCCTGCGCCACCGCGATGTCGGCGCGCACCAGCGCGCTGCGCGGGAAGCGACGTCGCCCGGTCCGCGCCTTTCGCAGGTGCTCCGCCGCTTCCTCGAGGCGGCCCTCGCTCCGGGCAGCCTCGGCCAGCTCGCACCAGTAGTGCGCGACCGCGCTCTCCTGGTGCGGACGGCCGACCTTGGACAACTCCTCGTGCAGGGCAATGGCCCGCGGCCAGTCACGCTCGACCTCGTAGATGCTGATGAGATTGCGCATGGCGGCCATGCGGTGGCTGCCCGCCGCCGACAGTTCCTCGAGGATGCTCTCGGCCCGGTCGAGAAGGCCGGCGCGCAGGTAGTCCTGCGCGAGCGCGTACATCGCCTGCTCGCGCTGCTGCGGCTCGAGCGAGCCGCGGTTCACGATGTTCTGGTGGATGCGAATCGCGCGGTCCACCTCCCCGCGGCGGCGGTACAGGCTTCCAAGGGCGAAGTGGGTCTCGACCGTGTCGCCGTCGAGCTCGGCGGCCCGCAGGAAGGCCTCGAGCGCCCGGTCGGGCTGCTCGTTCACCAGGAAATTCACACCGGCCAGGTAGTTGGTCCTGACGTGCTCGGCCCCCAGCGCGCTCGGGCGCGGCTTGCGGGACGCGTAGAACCCGACTGCCCCGGCCACCAGGAGGAGGCCGAGCAGAACCCAGGGCGATTCAATGCTCACCGACGCCTGCCATGCATGGTCTGGGGGCCGCGCCGCGGCGGTGACGCCCGGTCAGTCCCGGATCGGGTGGGATTGGCCCTCGTTGACCCGCTCGCGCAGGTCCTTGCCGGGCTTGAAGTGCGGCACGTACTTGCCGGCCAGCGCCACGGCCTCGCCGGTCTTGGGATTGCGGCCCTGCCGCGGCGGCCGGAAGTGCAGCGAGAAGCTGCCGAAGCCGCGGATCTCGATGCGTTCCCCGTGAGCGAGTGCGTCACTCATGATCTCGAGCATCTGCTTGACGGCGAGTTCGATGTCCTTCGCCGGAAGGTGCTTCTGCTTGGCGGCGATGATCTCGATGAGCTCGGACTTGGTCATGGGAGCGCCCGTTCCTGTCGCTTGGTTCACGTGGGTGTATCACGCCTGCCGGCGCCGGGAGGCCCGGCGCCGGCAGGGCGGAACTCACTGTCCCGACATCTGGCCCTTGAGCAGGTCGCCCAGGGTCGTACCGGAGGTCGCCTCGCCACGGTACTGCTCCACGGCCTCCGCCTCCTCGTAGGCTTCCTTGGCCTTGATGGACAGGGTGATCATGCGGCTCTTGCGATCGACGCCGATGAAGCGCGCCTCGACGTCCTCGCCAGCCTTGAGGACCGAGCGTGCATCCTCGACGCGGTCGCGCGACAACTCCGACGCGCGAAGGCTGCCCTCGATGCCGTTGCCGAGGTCGATGATGGCGCCCCGCGCGTCGACTTCCCTCACGACACCCCTGACCATGCTTCCCTTCGGGTGCTCCGCGAGATAGCCGGAGAACGGGTCCTTGGCCATCTGCTTGACGCCGAGGGAGATGCGCTCACGCTCCGGATCGATCGACAGCACCATTGCCTCGACCTCCTGACCCTTCTGGTAGTCCCGCACGGCTTCCTCGCCCGGCCGGTCCCAGGAGATGTCGGACAGGTGCACGAGCCCGTCGATGCCACCAGGCAGGCCGATGAAGATGCCGAAGTCCGTGATGGACTTGATCTGGCCGCTGACGCGGTCGCCGCGGTTGTAGGACTCTGCGAACTCGCGCCAGGGGTTCTGCTTGCACTGCTTCAGGCCCAGCGAGATGCGGCGGCGCTCCTCGTCGATGTCGAGGACCATGACCTCGACTTCCTCGCCGATGTGCACGACCTTGGCGGGGTTGACGTTCTTGTTGGTCCAGTCCATCTCGGACACGTGGACGAGCCCCTCGACGCCCTCCTCAATCTCGACGAAGCAGCCGTAGTCGGCGATGTTGGTGACCTTGCCGAAGAGCCGCGTGTTGGGCGGGTAGCGGCGCGCAATGTTCTGCCACGGATCGGCCCCGAGCTGCTTGATGCCCAGCGAGACGCGCTGCCGCTCGCGATCGAACTTGAGGATGCGCACGTCGATCTCGTCGCCGACCTTGACCACCTCGGACGGGTGCTTGACGCGCTTCCACGCCATGTCGGTGATGTGCAGAAGGCCGTCGATGCCACCGAGGTCGACGAATGCGCCGTAGTCCGTCAGGTTCTTGACGACACCCTTGACCACGTCGCCTTCCTTGAGGTTGTCGAGCAGCGCCGAACGCTCTGCGCTGTACTCCTGCTCCACGACCGCGCGACGCGAAACGACGACGTTGTTGCGCTTCTGGTCGAGCTTGATGACCTTGAACTCGAGCGGCTTGCCCTCGAGGTAGGAAGGATCGCGCACCGGGCGCACGTCGACGAGCGAGCCGGGCAGGAACGCCCGGACGTTCTCGATCTCGACGGTGAAGCCGCCCTTGACGCGGCCGTTGATGATGCCGTTCACCACCTGGCCGGACTCGAAGGCCTTCTCGAGGCGGGTCCAGGTGCGGGCGCGCTTGGCCTTTTCGCGTGACAGGCGCGTGGCACCGGAGCCGTCCTCGACGGCGTCGAGCGCGACTTCGACTTCATCGCCGACGGCGACGTCGAGTTCGCCGCTCTCGTTCTTGAACTGGTCAGCGGGAATCACCGCTTCGGACTTGAGGCCGACGCTCACGATCACGACGTCAGGCGTGACGGCAACCACGGTGCCCGTCAGGATCTGACCCGGCCGGATCTGCTGGCTCGCCAGGCTTTCTTCGAACAACTGGGCAAAAGATTCAGTCATGTATTACCGGGACCGTTGCGGCCCCGCTTCCGTTTGGCTGACCCCACGGCGTCCTGCCGCGATGGCGTTGTTGACGATGGCGATCCGTCCCTGGAGCGCCGACCTGCCGGGCGAGCCGGCTCATACCGCGTGCCGTGGGCCGGGAAATCTCTCCCGCGCCAGCGCCAGCACCCTTTGCACCACCGCATCGATGTCGAGAGACGTCGAGTCGATCACGACCGCATCCGCGCAGGCCACCAGCGGGGCGACCGCCCGGCTGGCGTCCCGCCGGTCGCGCTCGGCGATCTCGGCAGAAAGGGCGGCGAGGTTAACACCCAAGCCCTTTTCCTTCAACTGCTTATGGCGCCTGCGGGCGCGTTCCTCGGCGCTGGCGGTCAGGAAGATCTTGAGGCCGGCATCCGGGAACACCACCGATCCCATGTCGCGACCGTCGGCCACGAGTCCGGGCGGCTGCATGAACCGGCGCTGTCTTTCGAAAAGCGCGGAACGGACTGCCGGCCAGGCGGCCACGCGCGAGGCCGCGTTGCCGGTTCGCTCCGCGCGCAGCGGCCCCGTCACGTCGTCGCCGCCCAGGCGAACCCGCTCGCCGCCAGCGTCGTCCACCTCGAAGCTTATGTCCAATCGCGACGCGAGCTCCGCATGCCCGGGCACGTCGTCCCCGGCCAGCCCCGCCCGCTCCCCGGCGAGGGCGACGAGGCGGTAGAGCGCCCCGCTGTCGAGCAGGTGCCAGCCCAGAGCGCTTGCTACGCGGCGGCAGACCGTGCCCTTGCCGGAACCGCTGGGCCCGTCGATCGCGATGACGGGGATCAGGCTCCCTCCTCCGCAGCCAGCTCGAGCCCGGCCCGGCGGGCGATGCCCACGAAGTCCGGGAACGATGTCGCCACGTTCGCAACGTCGCGGATCCTCACCGGGCCGGTGGCACAGGCCGCCGCAACCGCGAAGGACATGGCGATCCGGTGGTCGCCGTGGCTGTCGATCACGCCGCCAGCCAGGTCACCGCCGCGGACCCACATCCCGTCGGGCCGGGGTTCGACACGAGCCCCGAGGGCCCGCAGGCCTTCGGCCATGACGCCAATCCGGTCGCTCTCCTTGACCCGCAGCTCTGCGGCGCCGGTAACCGTCGTCTCGCCGTCGGCGAGCGCCGCCGCCACGAACAGCACCGGGAATTCGTCGATCGCGAGCGGCACCAGTGCCGCGGGAACCTCGATGCCCCGCAGGCGCGCGGGGTGGACAACGAGATCGGCCACCGGCTCGTCTCCGGCACGCCGCTCGCAGGTGACCTCGATGCGGGCGCCCATCTGGCGCAGGATGTCCAGCAGCCCCGTGCGGGTCGGATTGATGCCGACGTTGCGAAGCCTGAGGGGCCCGCGGCCCGCAATCGTTGCGGCCACGAGGAAGAAGGCCGCCGAGGAGAAATCGCCCGGCACCTCGACCTCGCAGCCCTGCAAAGGCCGCGGCTCCACCGTGACCCGGCTGCCCTCGACGGCCACCGGCACGCCGAAGGCGCGCAGCATCCGCTCGGTGTGGTCCCGCGTCACGGCCGGTTCGGTGACCGAGGTGGGGCCGTCAGCATAGAGGCCGGCCAGCAGGATGGCCGACTTGACCTGCGCGCTCGCGACCTCCAGCCGGTAGTCGATGCCACGAAGCAGGCGGCCGCCCGCGATCCGCACGGGCGGCCGCCCGCCACTCGTCTCGATGGCGGCCCCCATGAGCCGGAGCGGCGCGGCGACGCGCTCCATCGGCCGTTTCATGAGCGAGCTGTCGCCGACGAGCACGCTGTCGAATCCCTGCCCCGCCAGCAGCCCGGTGAAGAGGCGCATCGCGGTACCGGCGTTGCCCATGTCGAGCGGCCGGCCGGGCGCCCTGAGGCCTCGCAGGCCCGCCCCGGCCACGCGGACCGACCCATCACTCCCCCTGTCGACCCGCACGCCCATCGCCTGCATGGCCGCCATGGTCGCGAGGCAGTCCTCGCTTTCGAGGAAGCCGCGTACGATCGTTGCGCCGCTGGCGATGCCGCCGAGCATCAGTGCGCGGTGTGAGACCGATTTGTCGCCCGGCACGGTGATGTCGCCGCCGGCATGCCTGCCGGGACAGGCGACCCAGTCAAGGGCTGAGCTCACGCGAGCGCTCAAAGGATGGACTTGGGGTAGGACCCCAGCACCCTGAACAGTGAGGCCCGCTTCTTCAGGTCGACCAGGGCCGGGGCGACCTTGGGGTCCTCGGCATGGCCCTCGATGTCGATGAAGAACACGTAGTCCCACTTGCGCCGCCGCGAAGGCCTCGACTCGATGCGCGTCATGTTGACCGCGTTCAGGGCGAGCGGCTCGAGCAGCTGGTACAGGGCGCTGGGCGCATCGGTCTTGCCGGCCGACACGAGCAGCGTCGTCTTGTCGTCACCGCTCGGCTGGAATGTCTTGTTGCCGACCACGAGGAATCGTGTCGTATTGTCCGGCCGGTCCTCGATCTCCGCCACGAGCACGTTGAGGCCGTACAGCTCCGCCGCGGCCTGTGGACCGATCGCCGCGGTGCCCTGCTCGTCGCGGGCGCGCCGTGCGCCCTCGGCATTGCTCGAGACCGGGACACGCTCGGCCTCGGGGAGGTGCTGATCCAGCCATTGGCGGCACTGCGCCAGGGACTGCTGGTGGGCACAGACGCGCTGCACGGCCTCGAGCGAGGTCATCCTGCCGGCCAGGTACTGGTGGATGCGCAGCTCGACCTCGCCGCAGACCTTGAGCGGCGACGCCAGGAAACGATCCAGAGTGTGCGTAACGGTTCCCTCGGTCGAGTTCTCGATCGGCACGACCCCGAAATCCGCTGCACCGGCCTCGACCTCGTGGAACACGTCCTCGATCGCCGGCAGCGCCAGCGCGCGGACGGAGTGCCCGAACTGCTTGTAGACGGCCTGCTGCGTGAACGTGCCCTCCGGGCCGAGGAAAGCCACCTTCAGCGGCTCCTGCTGGGCGAGGCAGGCTGACATGATCTCGCGAAAGAGCCGGAGGATCTCCTCGTCCCGCAAAGGTCCCTTGTTGCGCTCGAGCGCCGCGCGCAGCACCTGGGCCTCACGCTCCGGGCGGTAGAAGTCGACGGTGTGCCCGTCTGCATGCTTGGAAATGCCGACCTGCTGGGCAAGGGTCGCCCGTTCGTTGAGCAGCGCTTGCAGGTTCGCATCGATTTCGTCGATGCGCCTGCGGATTGCTGCCAGTCCGGTTCCCCGGGGGGCGCTCCCGCCGCCTGCCTTGCCCATCTTCCTTCTCTTCCCCGCCATCTCGGCTCCTCAGGGCAGGCGCGCCGACAGCACGCCGGTGATGCCGGCGATGTCGGCGAGCACCGCCGGCGGCACGGGCGCGTCGGTATCGATCAGCGTGTACGCCACGTCGCCGCGCGACTTGTTGAGCAGATCGGCGATGTTGAGCCCGGCGGCGGCGAGGCGCGTGGAGATCTGCCCGACCATGTTGGGCACGTTGCTGTTGGCAATTGCCATCCTGTACGTGCCCGGCACCCGCGGCAGCATGGCCTCAGGGAAGTTCACCGAATGGCGGATGTTTCCGTTCTCGAGGAAATCCCGCAGTGTCTCCGCGACCATCACCGCGCAGTTATCCTCGGCCTCGCCCGTGGAGGCTCCCAGGTGCGGCAGCGCGACAACCTTGGGATGCGACTTGTTGGCGGTCGTCGGGAAGTCGCAGACGTAGGCCGAGAGTGCGCCGCCGTCGAGTGCGGCCAGCACGGCCGCGTCGTCCACGATGCCGGCGCGGGCGAAGTTGAGCACGACCGCGCCCTTGCGCATCAGCCCGATGCGCTGGGTGTTGACGAGGCCGCGGGTCCCGGCGACGAGCGGTGCGTGCACGGTCACGATGTCAGAGCGGGCGAAAAGATCATCGAGGCTCAGCGCCTGCTCGACGCCTGATGACAACTGCCAGGCCCGCTGTACCGTGATGTCGGGGTCGTAGCCCAGGACGCGCATGCCGAGCAGGTGCGCGGCGTTGGCGACCTCGACGCCGACCGCCCCTAGGCCGACGACGCCGAGAGTACGGCCCGGCAGTTCGAATCCGACGAAGCGCTTCTTGCCTGCCTCGACGGCCTCCTCGACGGCCTCGTCGTCCCCGCCCAGGTCACGCACGAAGGCCCAGGCCTGGCAGACGTTGCGGGCTGCGATCAGCAGGCCGGCGAGGACGAGTTCCTTGACGGCATTCGCGTTGGCGCCCGGTGCGTTGAACACGGGGACACCGCGTGTCGACAGGGCCGCCACCGGGACGTTGTTCGTGCCGGCACCGGCCCGCGCCACGGCAAGCACCGTCGCCGGAATCTCCATCGCGTGCATGTCCGCCGAGCGGACCAGGATGGCGTGTGGATGGCCGACCTCGGATGCAACCTCGTAGCGCTCGCGGGGCAGCCGCTCGAGGCCGCGGACGGAGATGCTGTTGAGGGTCAGGATGCGGAAGGACATGCGCGCCTCATCCGTAGCGGCGCTCGAACTCGGCCATGAACGCGACCAGTGCCTGGACGCCCTCGGCCGGCATCGCGTTGTAGAGGCTCGCGCGCATGCCACCCACCGAGCGGTGGCCCTCCAGGTTCACCAGGCCTTGCTTTGCGGCCTCGGCGACGAAGGTCTTCTCGAGTTCCGGCCTGGCGACCGTGAACGGCACATTCATCCAGGACCGGCAGGACCGGTGGACCGGGTTCGCATAGAACGGCGAGGCATCGATGGCCCGGTACAGCGCCTCGGCCTTGGCGCGGTTGCGTTCGGCCATCCGGGAGAGGCCGCCCTGACGCTTCAGCCACTGGAAGACCAGCCCGGCGAAATACCACCCGAAGGTCGGCGGTGTATTGAGCATTGATCCTGCATCCGCCATGGCCTGGTAGTCGAAGACCGTCGGCGTGGCCTCGCGCGCCCGGCCAACCAGGTCGGGACGGATGATTACGACCGTGATGCCGGACGGGCCAATGTTCTTTTGCGCGCCGGCGTAGATCAGCCCGAAGCGACTGACGTCGACCGGCCGCGACAGGAGCGTGGAGGACATGTCTGCGACCAGCGGCGTCTCCCCGCAATCGGGTACGTAGGGGAACTCGACGCCACCGATGGTCTCGTTCGGAGTGTAGTGCGCGTAGGCCGCGCCTGCCGTGAAGCTCAGGCTCGACGGGTCGGGCACCGTCGCGTAGTTGGAGGCCTTCTCGTCCGCGACCACGTTCACCTTGAGGTAGCGCTGCGCCTCGGAAATGGCCTTCTTCGACCACTGACCGGTGTTCAGGTAGTCCGCCACCGATTCGGGCCCGCCCAGGTTCAGCGGGATGGCCGAAAACTGGCCGGTCGCCCCGCCCTGCAGGAAGAGGACCTTGTAGTCGGCCGGCACGCCAAGCAGCTCGCGCAGGTCGGCCTCGGCCTGCTCGGCCACGGAGATGAAGGCCTTGCCACGGTGGCTGACCTCCATGACCGACATGCCGCTGCCGCGCCAGTCGACCAGCTCGTCCCGGGCCTGTTCCAGGACTTCGAGCGGCAGCGTCGCAGGACCTGCCGCAAAGTTGTAGACGCGCATGCTCTCCTTCCTGGCCACCTCGCGTCCGGCGCGGTGAAGCCGCCGGTGCTAGGCCTCGACTCCTTCCTCACCATCCTCCGACGCGACACGCTCGACCCCGACCAGGGTCTCGCCCTCCTCGAGGCGCATGACCCGGACGCCCTGCGTATTGCGTCCGAGGACGGAAATTTCTGCCGCCCGGACGCGAACCAGCGTTCCGCTGGAACTGATCAGCATCAGCTCGTCGTCCGGCTGGACCTGCAGGGCGCGCACCATCACGCCGTTCCGGTCGCTCGTCTGCATGGCGATGACGCCCTGGCCCGCGCGGCCATGCCGCGGGAATTCGTCCACAGGCGTCAGCTTGCCATAGCCGTGCGCGGACACCGTGAGCACGAGGCCCTCGCCGAGCACGATCAGCGAGGTGACCTGCTGCTCCGGGGCCAGCCTGATGCCCCGGACGCCAGCCGCCTCGCGGCCCATCGGGCGGACCTCCTCCTCGGCGAATCGGATGGCCTTGCCGTCCGTGGTCGCGAGCAGCATCTCCCGCTGCCCGTCGGTCAGGGCCACGCCCACCAGCCGGTCGTCCTCGGCGAGATCCACGGCGATGATGCCGGAGGCGCGCGGGCGCGAGAACGCGGCCAACGGCGTCTTCTTCACTGTCCCGGCCGCCGTCGCCATGAAGACGAACTGTCCTTCCGCATATTCGCGCACCGGGAGCAGCGCCGTGATCCGCTCGCCGTCGGCGAGTGGCAGAAGGTTGACAATCGGCTTGCCGCGCGACCCGCGGCTCGCGAGCGGCAGCTGCCAGACCTTGAGCCAGTAGCAGCGGCCGCGATTCGAAAAGCACAGCAGCGTGTCGTGGCTGTGGGCCACGAACAGCACGTCGATGAAGTCCTCGTCCTTCACCGCCGTGGCCATCTTGCCCTTGCCGCCGCGACGCTGCGCCTCGTAGTCGGTGACCGGCTGCGACTTGGCATAGCCCGCGTGCGACAAGGTCACGACGACGTCCTGGCGCTCGATCAGGTCCTCTATCGTCACGTCTTCCTGGTTGGCGACGATCTCGGTGCGGCGCGGATCGGCATACGCCTGCTTGACCTCGAGGAGCTCGGCACGGATGACCTCGAGCAGCCGAGCGGAACTGGCGAGGATGCCGGTGAGGTCGCGGATCAGGTCCAGCAGTTCACCGAACTCTGCGACGATCTTGTCCTGTTCGAGTCCCGTCAGCCGGTTGAGCCGCAGGTCGAGGATCGCCTGGGCCTGGATGTCGGAGAGCCTGTACCCGTCCTGCGCCAGGCCCCACCCGCCGCCGATGCCTTCCGGGCGCGTGGACACGCCGCCGGCGCGCTCGAGCATCGTGGGCACGACCCCCGACCCCCAGACCCTGGCGACGAGCGCGACCTTGGCCTCGGCCGGTGACGCGGACGCCTTGATGGTCGCAATGACCTCGTCGATGTTGGCCAGCGCGACGGCGAGGCCCTCGAGTACGTGGGCGCGGTCGCGTGCCCGGCGCAGGTCGTGGATCGTCCTGCGCGTGACGACCTCGCGCCGGTGGCGCAGGAACGCCTCCAGCATCTCCTTGAGCGACAGCAGCTTCGGCTGGCCGTCGACCAGCGCCACCATGTTGATACCGAAGACGGTCTCGAGCGGCGTCAGCTTGAACAGCTGGTTCAGGATGACTTCGGCATTCTCGTTGCGCTTCAGCTCGATGACGACGCGCAGGCCGTCCTTGTCCGACTCGTCGCGGAGCTCGGAGATGCCTTCGACGGCCTTCTCGCGCACCAGTTCAGCGATGCGTTCCAGCAGGCGCGCCTTGTTGACCTGGTACGGAAGCTCCGTGACGACGATCGCCTGCCTGCCCCGGTCGTCCATCTCCTCGAACTGGGTCCGCGCCCGGATGTAGACCCGGCCGCGGCCGGTCTTGTAGGCCAGGGCGATCTCGGCCGCGCCGTTGATGATGCCGGCCGTCGGGAAATCCGGCCCCGGCACGAGCTGCATCAATTCCACTAGGCCGAGTTCCGGGTCGTCGATCAGCGCGATGCAGGCATCGACGATCTCGCCGAGGTTGTGCGGCGGGATGTTCGTGGCCATGCCGACCGCGATGCCCGCCGAACCGTTGACGAGCAGGTTCGGCACGCGCGTCGGCAGCACCGCCGGCTCCTGCTCGCTGCTGTCGTAGTTCGGCGTGAAGTCGACCGTTTCCTTGTCGATGTCGGCCAGCAACTCGTGCGCGAGGCGCGACATGCGGACTTCGGTGTAACGCATCGCCGCGGGCGCGTCGCCGTCGACCGAGCCGAAGTTGCCCTGGCCGTCCACCAGGAGGTAACGCATCGAGAACGGCTGGGCCATGCGCACGATGGTGTCGTACACCGCTGCGTCGCCGTGCGGGTGGTACTTGCCGATCACGTCGCCGACGATGCGCGCCGACTTCTTGTACGACTTGTTCCAGTCGTTGCCGAGTTCCCGCATCGCAAAGAGCACGCGCCGATGCACGGGCTTCAGGCCATCACGGACGTCAGGAAGTGCCCTTCCCACGATCACGCTCATTGCGTAATCGAGGTAGGACTGGCGCATCTCGTCTTCGAGATTGACGTGGAGGATTTCGCGCGCGATTTCGCTCATCTACAGGCTGGCAGAGGCCGCCGCGGCCCGTCCCGGGACGGGCGGCTGGGCGGCCTTCCGCACGTGTGATTTAAAGCGGAAATTCTAGCACAGGCGGGCGCGTCATTACCCCAGTTTTGCAGCAGGTTGCGCTGCCGTGCGGTGGCCCGCCTGGTGCGGCGGCGCGGGCCCTCTTCCGGCTTTCGATCGGTATACTTGGGCGCCGTTCCAGGCCAGTCGCCGGTCCCCTGAAAGTGCCAGAAGAAACCGCCGTCGATCTCGCCATCAGGGCCCGCTGGGTCATGACGATGGAACCGCCGGGCCGGTTGCTCGAGCATCACGCCGTGCTGGTGCGGGGCGGCCGGATCGCGGGCCTGCTGCCGGCGGGCCGGCTGGCCGAGGTGAATGCCGCAGAGGTGGTCGACCGGCCCGAGCACGTGCTGATGCCCGGCCTCGTCAACGCGCACACGCACGCGGCGATGTCGCTGCTGCGCGGCGCCGCGGCGGGCCTTACGCTCGACGCCTGGCTGCGACGGGTCGTCTGGCCGCTGGAGTCGCGGCTCGTGGACGAGCAGTTCGTCGCCGACGGCACGGAACTCGCCATCGCAGAGATGCTCCTGGGCGGGGTCACCTGCTTCGCGGACATGTACCACTACCCGGACGTCGCTGCGCGTGTGGCGGCCAAGGCGGGAATGCGCGCAGCCATTGGCATGCCGGTATTCGAGCAGCCCGGCTCCTGGGCACAGGACATCGACGAATACCTTGCGCGCGGCCTGGCGTTGCGCGATGAGTACCGGGACGACCCGCTGATCGAGACGCTGTTCGTGCTGCACTCGCCTGAGACCACCCAGGACGCCACTCTGGCCCGCGTGCGGACCCTGGCCGACCAGCTTCAGGCTCCCGTGATGACCCACCTGCTCGAGTCGCCTTCCGAGCGGGATCGAGTACGGCGCCGCCACGGCCGCGGCCCGCTGGAGCGCCTCGAGGGAGCCGGCCTGATCAACGACCTTCTCGTCGCCGTGCACTGCGTCCAGGCCAACCTCCAGGAGATACAGCGGCTGGCCGAGGCCGGCGCTGCCGTGGTCCATTGCCCGGGCTCGAACCTGAAGCTCGCCGCCGGCATCGCGCCCGTGGTCAAGATGCGCCAGGCCGGTATCAAGGTGGCCCTCGGCACGGATGGCGCCGCCAGCAACGATTCCCTGGACATGCTCGGCGAGGCACGGCTCGCGGCCCTGCTGGCCGCTGGCACCTCTGGCGACCCCACCGCCCTGACGGCCGCCGCCGCACTCGAGATGGCAACGATCGGCGGCGCCCGCGCACTGGGGCTGGCCGAGCGGACCGGGTCGATGGCAGAGGGCAAGTGGGCCGACCTCGCCTGCCTCCGCCTCGACGGTCCAACGACGGAACCCGTGCATGATGTCGCCGACACGATCGTCCACGCGGCGGGGCGCGCGGCCGTCACCGACACCTGGGTCGCGGGCCGGCGACTCGTCGCGGACGGTCGCCTCGCCCGGATCAGCGCGCAGGACCTCAGCCTCCGTACCCGGGCCTGGCACAGCCGGGTGGTGGCCGCGGTCCATTCGCTCGCGGGACAATAGCCTCATGGATCAGCACGACAACGTCGACGCTGCGGAACTGGCCAAGTTCGAGGCCATGGCGCAGCGGTGGTGGGACCCGGCCGGCGACTTCCGCCCGCTGCACGACCTGAATCCCATACGGATCGACTACATCGAGGCGCGCGCGGGCCTGGCCGGTCGCCGTGTCGTGGACGTCGGCTGTGGCGGCGGCATCGCCTCCGAGGCAATGGCGCAGCGGGGCGGACAGGTCACCGGCATCGACCTGGCGCGGGGTCCCCTCGAGGTCGCACGGCTTCATGCCATCGAGTCGGGCGTGGCTGCCGAGTATCGGCTCATGTCAGTGGACCAACTGGCGGCGGAGGCCCCGGGCAGCTACGACGTCGCGACCTGCCTCGAGATGCTCGAGCATGTGCCGCGCCCGTCGGGGGTCGTGGCAGCGCTGGCGCAGCTGGTGCGTCCCGGCGGACACGTCATCTGCTCGACCATCAA
>Ga0316622_100000569_pt1 | contig 21799 bp, 18 predicted proteins | sample OWC_Aug_OW2_C1_D_FD_207646 | JGI IMG/M metagenome (GOLD analysis project Ga0316622, IMG submission 207646) | Wetland soil microbial communities from Old Woman Creek delta, Ohio, United States - OWC_Aug_OW2_C1_D5_C | ecosystem: Environmental > Terrestrial > Soil > Wetlands | place: USA: Ohio... | reverse complement strand
ACCTCGCCGAGGAGATCTTCGAGCTCGACCGCTGCATCGAGTGCGGCTGCTGCGTCTCGGCCTGCGGCACGGCGCGCATGCGGCCGGACTTCATCGGTGCCGTCGGCATCAACAAGATCGCGCGCTTCCGCCTCGACCCGCGCGACACCCGCATCGATGCCGACTACTACGAGGTCATCGGTGACGACAGCGGTGTGTTCGGCTGCATGTCACTGCTGGGCTGTCACGATGTCTGCCCGAAGGACCTGCCGCTGCAGACGCAGATTGCTTTCATTCGCAGGAAGATGGTTGCCGAAGGGATGAGATAACAGACGACCACCGGGCCTGCGACCACCGGAAAGGGAATCGCAATGGCACGAATCGAAAAGGACTTCCTCGGTCAGAAAGAACTTCCTGACACCGCGTACTACGGCGTGCAGACGCTGCGCGGCAAGGAGAACTTCCACATCACCGGCGTCCCGATGTCGACGGAGCCCTACTTCGTCAAGGCATTCGGGTACGCGAAGAAAGCCGCCGCACTCGCGAACCGCGACCTCGGCGTTCTCGATGCCAAAGTGGCCAACGCCATTGCTGCGGCGTGCGACCGGCTGATCGCCGGCGAGATGCGCGACCAGTTCGTCACCGACTTCATCCAGGGTGGCGCCGGCACCTCGACCAACATGAACGCCAACGAGGTGATCGCGAACCTCGCGCTCGAGAGCCTCGGCCACAAGAAGGGCGAATACCAGTTCGTCAACCCGAACGACCACGTGAACTTCGGGCAGTCGACCAACGACATGTACCCGACCGCCTTCCGCCTGGCGCTGATCCTGCGCCTGAACCACTACATGGAGGCGCTGAAGAAACTGCAGGAAGCGTTCTTTGCGAAGGGCAAGGAGTTCGACAAGGTCCTGAAAATGGGCCGCACCCACTTGCAGGATGCGGTGCCGATGTCGCTGGGGCAGGAGTTCCACGGCTGGGGCACGACGATCGGCGAAGAGGTGCAGCGCATCGCCGAAGTGCGGCAGTTCCTGCACGAGATCAACCTCGGGGCGACCGCGATCGGGACCACGGTCACGGCGCACCCCGGCTATCCGGAACTGGCGACGAAGTACCTGTCCGAGCTCACCGGCCTCAAGTTCATCCTCGCCGGCGACCTGATCGAAGCCACCTCGGACACCGGCGCCTATGTGCTGCTCTCCGGGGTGCTGAAACGCACCTCATCCAAGCTGACGAAGATCTGCAACGACATCCGCATGCTGGCCAGCGGACCGCGCTGCGGCTTCAACGAGATCCACCTGCCGCAGATGCAGCCCGGCTCGTCGATCATGCCGGGAAAGGTCAACCCCGTGATCCCGGAGGTCGTCAACCAGGTCGGCTTCCTCGTCATCGGCCTTGACCTCACGGTGACGCTGGCCGCCTCGGCCGGGCAGCTGCAGCTCAACGTGATGGAACCGGTGATCACGTTTGCGCTGTTCACGTCGATCCACACGATGGAGAACGCCGTCAACAGCCTGCGCGTGAACTGCATTCAGGGCATCACCGCGAACGCGGAACGCACGAAGCAAATGGTGCTGAACTCGCTCGGCATCGTCACCGTGCTGAAGCCCTCACTTGGCTACAAACAGTGCGCCGAGATCGCCAAGGAAGGCTACGAGACCGGCAAGAGCCTGCACGACATCGTCGTCAAGGAGCGCAAGCTGCTCACGCAGGAGAAGTGGGACGAGGTGTTCTCGTTCGAAAACCTGATCAGCCCGAAATTCGAACAGTAGCGGCCACAAGTAGCCGCTCTCCCCGGGGAGGGGAACCATGACAATCTCGATCTTTATGCAGTTCGTGGTCGTTCTGGCCGCGATCTGGATGGGTTCGCGCTTCAGCGGCGTCGGCCTCGGCCTGTGGGGCGCGGTCGGCCTGCTGGTGCTGGTGGTGGCTTTCGGCATCGCTCCGACCTCGCCACCGATCGACGTGATGCTGATCATCCTGGCGGTCATCATGGCCGCCTCGGTGATGGACGCTGCCGGGGGCATCGACTTCCTGGTGCGCATCGCCGAGCGCATCATCCGTGCGAATCCGAAGTACGTAACTATCGTGGCGCCGCTGACGACGTGGAGCTTCACCTTCGTCGCCGGCACCGGCCATATCGTCTACCCGCTGCTGCCGGTCATCTATGAGACCGCGCACCAGAGCGGCATCCGGCCCGAGCGGCCGATGGCGGTTGCGACGATTGCCTCGCAGCAGGCGATCACCGCCAGCCCGGTCGCGGCAGCTACCGCCGCGATGATCGGCCTCTTCTCTGAGAAGGGCCTGACCGAATGGGGCCTGCCCCAGATCATGATGGTGTGCGTGCCCGCCACGCTGACCGGCGTGGTTGTGGCTGCGATCGTTTCGATGTTCATCGGCAAGGACCTGAAGGACGATCCGGAGTATCAGACGCGCCTGAAGGCTGGAAAGATTCCCGTGCCCGTCTCTGCCGCCGATCGCCCGCCGCTCAAGGCGTCGGCCAAACTGTCGGCCTTCCTGTTCCTCGCGGGTGTAGCGCTCGTCGTGCTGTTCGGCTTCTTCCCCGGTCTGCGCACGCTGCCGGGGGCCAAGGCGGCGCTGGGCATGCCGATCGTCATCGAGATTGTGATGATGTCGGTGGCCGCGATCATGCTTTTCTTTACCAAGGTCGACGTCGACGAGATTCCCAAGACCGCGACCCTGCGCGCCGGTGTTGTTGCGGTGATCGGCATCTTTGGCCTGGCGTGGCTCGGCGACAGCTTCATCGCCGCTAACAAGGACGTCATCGTGCCGGCGATCGGCGACTGGGCCAAGGCGGCGCCCTGGACCTTCGCGTTCGGGTTGTTCTTCGCCTCGGTGCTGCTGTACAGCCAGGCGGCGACGACCCGCGCGCTGATGCCGCTCGGCATGGCACTCGGCATCCCGCCGCAGTTCCTGATCGCGATGTTCCCGTCCGTGAACGGCTACTTCTTCATCCCAACCTACGGCTCGCTGATCGCGGCGATCAACTTCGACCTGTCGGGCACCACGAAGATCGGCAAGTACGTGCTGAACCACTCGTTCATGATTCCGGGCATCGTCGCTACCGCAACGGCTGTGATCACCGGCCTGTTCCTCGCGAAGCTCATGTTCTAAGCGGAGGCTCCGGCACACGCACCTGTCGCCGCCGCCATGATGGACATCTTCGCTGCGCTAGTAGTCGTCGCGACGTTCTATTTCATCGTCCGCGGCACCGAGGTGCGTCTTGCGCTGCTAGCTGGCGGCGCGGTCCTCGCGATCGCGTCGCTGAAGCCGGAGGCCTGGTTCAACGCCTTTGCAGCCAGCATGGTGCAGGCGGGATTGCTCACCGTGATCCTGCCGGCGATCGGTTTCACCTCAGTCATCAAGCTCGCCAAGTGCGACCAGCACCTTGTGCGGCTGGTCGTCGGGCCTCTGCTGTCGTTGCGGGCGGTCATCATCCCGGCGGCGATGCTCGCCACGCTGGCGCTGTCTATCGCGATCACCAGCGCCGCCGGCATCACGGCGGCAGTCGGCGTAGTGCTGATCCCGGCCATGATCGGGCTCGGCATCCATCCGGCGATGGCCGCCGCGGCCGTCATCGGCGGCACCTGGGGTGGCGCCTTCAGTCCTGGCTCGCCACACCCTGCCCTGATCAGCGACATCGCGCAGACATCGGTGATCCAGGTGATCCTGGCCCACCTGCACGCGTCGCTGCCGGCTGCCGCGTGCTTCGCGATCGTCCTTTACCTGGTCGCGCGGCTGCGCAAGGAGGACCGCGACTGGACGCCCGAGCGTGCCGGTGTGATGACCAACGCCGGCGCGACCACCGAGGCCTCGAGCGACGAGCCGGTGAGCTGGCTGCGTGCGCTGATGCCAATCCTGCCCTTGGCGCTGCTGGTGCTCACGGTGCCGCAATTCGGGCTCACAGCGGCCTGGCTGCCCAAGGGGCTCACGGTGCTGCAGGCGATGGTAATCGGCACGATCGTGACCGCACTGATTGCCCGTCTCTCGCCGACGGAGGTGACCAAGAGCTTCTTTAGCGGCATGGGCGAGGCCTATGCGGGCGTCATCGGAATCATCATCGCCGCCGGCGTCTTCATCGGTGGACTCAATGCGATCGGCTCGATCGATCGCCTCATCGAAATGCTGAAGGAGGCACAGTCGGCGGCACCGATCGCGGCGATGCTCGGAACCTTCGGCATCGCCGTACTGAGCGGCTCCGGTGACGCCGCCGCCATTGCCTTCAACAAGGCGGTGCTGCCGCACGCCGATGCGCTCGGCATGGAGCAGCTCGACCTCGGCAACATCGCTTGGCTCGGCGGCGGACTCGGGCGCAGCATGTCGCCAGTGGCGGCGGCGACGGCGATCGCCGCCGGCTACGCTGGCGTCAGCGTCTTCGATATCGCCAAACGCACGGCCGTCCCGGCGCTGAGCGCTGCGGTGCTGGTCGTGATCATTCTCGGCTTCCTCGGATGAGGTCTGTCATGCGTCTACTGCTGCTCAGCAATTCGAAGACTGAAGGCAAGGGCTACCTGGAACACGCCGCCGAGTGGCTGCGCGACTTCCTGCCGGCTTCGGTGAACGAGGTGCTGTTCGTCCCCTACGCCGGAGTGACGAAGACGCACTACGACTATGTCGAGCAGGTGAGTCCCGTCTTCGCCAAGCTCGGCGCAAGCGTCACCGGGCTGCACAGGGCCCACGACCTGGTCGCTGCGATCCGCCGTGCGCAGGCTATCGTCGTCGGCGGCGGCAACACCTGGAACCTGCTGCGCGAGCTGCGCGCGCACCGCCTGGTGCTACCGACGATCCGGCAGCGCGTGCTGGACGGCGTGCCGTACATCGGCTGGAGCGCCGGTTCGAACATCGCCTGCCCGACGATCATGACGACCAACGACATGCCGATCTGCGATCCGGGCGGCTTCGACGCCCTGGCACTGGTGCCGTTCCAGATCAATCCACATTACCTGCACGGCACCCCCCCGGGATTCAAGGGCGAGACGCGCGAGGAACGCATCCGTGAATTCGGCGTCCTGCACCCCGACTCGTGGGTCGTCGGTCTGCGCGAAGGAACCGGTCTGCGCGTTGAGGACAAGTCCATGAAACTGATTGGAGAGGCGCAGTGCCGAATCTTTCGCGCAACGCAGGAGCCGCGCGAACTCACTTCCGCGGACGATTTCTCGTTCCTGCTGGAGTGACCGGTGAGCGAAACGAGCAGCGCGATCGGCAGCGTCAGTCGCACGACTGATCTGCAACGGCGCGTAAAGCGCATCGGCCTCGTCGCCGGCCCGTTACTCGCGCTGATTCTCTACTGGACGCTGCCACACGAATACCGCGCCACCGACGGCACCAGCGTCGCGTTTGGCCATGCCGGCCGCGCGACGCTGGCGATGATGGGGTGGATGGCCACCTGGTGGATGACCGAAGCCGTCGAGATCGAAGTCACGTCGCTGCTGCCGATCGCCTTGTTCCCACTGTTCGGCATCATGCCGCTGGGCAAGACCACTGCGAACTACGGCGCGGACGTCATCTACCTCTTCCTGGGCGGCTTCGTCATCGCGCTGGCGATCGCCCGCTGTGGCCTAGACAGGCGCATCGCCTTCTTCACGCTGCGGCTGGTCGGTACCCGCCCGAAAGCGATCGTCGCCGGCACGATGGGCGCCACTGCGTTCCTCAGCATGTGGGTATCGAACACAGCGACGGCGGCGATGATGATTCCGATCGTGCTGTCGGTAATCGACGTCGCTTTGCGCAGCCGCACCGGCAAGGGTCTACAGGAGCACGGCGGTATTCCCGAGGACGACCGGGACGTACGCAACTTCGCGCTCTCGGCGTTGCTCGGCGTGGCATATGCCGCCTCCATCGGCGGCCTCGGCACGATCATCGGGTCGCCGCCCAACGGCATCCTGGTGCGCTTCATCGAGCAAGGGTCCGGTGTCCAGATCAGCTTCCTTGAGTGGATGATGATCGGCGTGCCGGCGATGCTGGCATTCCTGCCGATCGCCTGGTTCCTGAACACCTTCCTGCTCTTTCCCACGCGCATGACCGAGATCGAAGGCGGACGCGATTACGTTCGCGAGCAGTGGGCCAAGCTCGGTCCCCTGAGCCGGAGCGAGCGCGCCACGCTTGCGGTATTCGCCATGGCCGTTGTGCTGTGGATGACCGCGCCGCTCCTGAAAGACGTTGAGATCGGCGGCATCCGTCCGCTGGGCGGGCTGTCGGACGCCGGCGTCGCAATCATCGCCGCGATAACGCTCTTCCTGATCTCGGTCGATCGCGAAAAGAACGAGTCATTGATGGACTGGGCCACCGCGGTACAGCTGCCCTGGGGCGTGCTGATCCTGTTCGGCGGCGGACTCGCGCTCGCCGCCGCGACCGAAGCCAATGGCGTTCCGGGCTTCATTGGCAGCCTTGCTGCTGGATTCTCGGACTGGCCGGTGTGGCTCGTGCTGCTGGCGATCATCGCGATCATGGTGTTCATGTCCGAGCTCACATCGAACACCGCGCAGGTGGCGACGATGCTGCCGATCCTCGCCGCGCTGGCGCCGGTGCTCAATGTGCCCGCGGGTCAGCTGCTGATCCCGTCGACGATCGCGGCCAGTTGTGCCTTCATGATGCCGGTCGGCACGCCGCCCAATGCGATCGTCTTCGGCACCGGCCTGGTCCGCATGCCGCAGATGATGAAAGCCGGCATCTGGCTCAACCTTACCGGCGTCCTGTTGATCTTCCTGCTGACGTATGTGGTCTTCATGCCTGTGTTGCAGGCGATGCGCTAGGCGTCCGCTCCCACTGCCTCTCCCAAAGGACCAGGACGTGAACTCCGACGACAAACCAGACACCGTCCTCGCGGAGCGCATCGCATCAAAGATCGTCGACGTCTTTGTCCGCATTGGCCTGGTCGTGGTCCTGGCCCTGCTGTGCTACCGGATCTTTTCGCCGTTCCTGACGTTGATGCTGTGGGCACTGATCCTGGCCGTCGCGCTTTATCCGCTCCATCAGGCCATTGCCCGCAGGATCGGGAACCGGCAGGGGCTGGCGGCGACACTGATGGTGATCCTGGGCATTGCGCTGATCGTCGTGCCGTCGTCCGTATTGATGAGCTCGCTCGGCGACTCGGTGCACCAATTCGTCGAAAAGGTGCAGACGAATGCGCTGGAGATCCCGGCGCCGAGCGAGGCGGTGGCCAGCTGGCCCATTGTTGGCCCGCGATTGCACGCGCTCTGGTCGCAGGCGCACGCCGACCTGCCTGCGCTGGTGCAGAGCCTGCAGCCGCAGATCGGCGACGTCGCGAAGTCCGCGCTCGGATTTGTCGCGGGTATCGGCGTCGGTCTGCTGCAGTTCCTCGCGGCCTTCATCATCGCCGGCGTCATCATGGCGTTCGGTGAGGCCGGCGAAAGGTCGAACCTGGCCATCTTCCGGCGCATCCTTGGCGAGGCGCGCGGCGCAGAACTCGCGAAGCTGTCCTCGGCGACGATTCGTGCCGTCGCCCAGGGCGTCATTGGCGTGGCCTTCATTCAGGCCATCCTCGCCGGCATTGTCCTGCTGGTCGCCGGCGTGCCCTGGGCCGGCGTGCTGGCGCTCCTGGTTCTCGTACTCGGCATCGCCCAGGTACCGGCACTGCTCGTGACGCTTCCGGCGATCGTCTACATCTGGTGGACCGGCACCTACGGCAACGTCGAGGCCATCGTCTTCACCGTGCTGCTGGCCGTTGCGGGGATGGCGGACAACGTCCTCAAGCCGCTGATGCTGGGCCGCGGCGTCAAGGCGCCCATGGTGGTGATCCTGCTGGGGGCGCTCGGCGGCATGGCGACTTCAGGGATTCTTGGAATGTTCGTGGGCGCCACTTTGTTGGCGTTGGGCTACCAGATCTTCATGGGATGGGTGGCCGACAACCCGGACGCACACCAGTCTTGACGACATGCCGGTGAACCTTATTCAGCGGCGCCACGTCGTCCGCGTCATTTGCCACAGCGATCAATTCCGATCGGTGCGCCGGTGAGCCTGCGTACGGCGGCGGATAGCGCTGCGTGCCGGCGAATACATGCTGGTGAAGGCATCGATCGCGGGCGCGATAGTCACCAACACGCTTTTCATGCTTGGCGCCTCGTTTCTGCTCGGGGGACTGAAGCACCACGTGCAGGAATACAACCGCGTCAGCGCCCGCATGCAGGCAGGCCTGCTGTTCCTGGCCACGGTCGCGCTGCTGATTCCTTCGGCAGTCTCCGGCATTGACCCTTCAGCGCGGGCGGCTTTTACGCAGACGCTCAGCGTCGGCCTTGCGGTGCTGCTGATCGCTGCCTACGCACTGGGCATGCTGTTCTCTCTGAAGACTCACCGTGAGCTCTTTGCCGGCGCAGAACACGCCGAAGAAGAAGCGTCGTGGCCGATCGGGCTGGCGCTGGCCACGCTGGCGGCCGTGACTGTCCTGGTGGCACTGGTGAGCGAGATCTTCGTCGAGTCGGTACAGAAGGCGGCGGAGGCGTTCGGCATGACCCCTGCGTTCGTCGGCTTCATCGTCGTGGCACTGGTGGGCGGCGCCGCGGAGATGGCCTCGGCGTTCTCCGGTGCGCGCAAGAACCGACTGGACCTGAGCGTCGGCATCGCACTAGGGAGCGCGTCGCAGATCGCGCTGTTCGTGGCGCCGGTGCTGGTGCTGCTGAGCTACGTGATCGGCCCGACGCCGATGGACTTGCAGTTGTGGCCGGGCGCCGTCGTGATGATCTTCATTGCCACCATCACGGCGGCGCTCGTCACCAACAGCGGGCGCTCGGCCTGGTTCGTCGGTGTGCTGCTGTTGATGGTGTACTTGATCTTTGCAATGACGCTGTACCTGCTGCCGCCGGTGGCCCGGTGACAGCGTTGTGCGGACCTGACCCCGGCTCGGCGCAGCCGAGAACGCGGCACTGGGGCACGATGTAATCTCCCGTTGATTGACACGTCCGGACGGAGACGTTTGGGCGCAAACCGTGTTTCGGATTGATCGTGGGTCCTGGATCCCGTCGTAAGGAGAGTGAGATGGTGCGGTGGTTAATGACGGGCCGTTGGTGGGCCGCGGGGGTGACGACACTCGGTGCCGCAATAATGGTCGCTTCGCTGACGGCCTGCGACAGCGGCAAGGACGGCGACAAGGCCAAGCAGGCGGCCGCTCCGCCCCCACCGACCGTGGTCGTCGCGGAAGTCGTCCAGAAGACGGTGCCGATCTTCGGCGAATTCGTGGCCCAGACCGACGCTCGGGAAACCGTCGAGATCCGCGCCCGCGTGCAGGCGTTCCTCGACGCGCAGCATTTCACCGAAGGCACGATAGTCCGCAAGGACCAGCTGCTGTTCACGCTCGACAAGCGCGAGTTCGAGGCAAAGCTGGCACAGGCCAAGGCCGAGCTCGAAATTGCAATGGCGCGCCTCGGCAAGGCCGAAACCGACGAGCGACGCCTGAAGCCGCTGGCCGAGCGACGGGCCGTGCCGCAGCAGGACTACGACAATGCGGCCGCGAATCTGCTTTCGGCGCAGGCAGCCGTTTCCTCGGCCAAGTCCGGCGTCGTCTCAGCAGAACTCGACCTGAGCTACACCTCGATCAAGTCGCCGATCAAGGGCCTGATCGGCAAGCGCCTGGTGGCCCCCGGCAACCTCGTCGGCAAGGGCGAGGCCACGCTGCTCGATACCGTGTCGAGCATCGACCCGATCCGGGTCAACACCACCATCAGTGAAGCGGAGTACCTGCGCTTCTATGCCCAGAGGAAGGAACGCGGGAACGGTTCAGGGCCGCTCGAGCTGGTACTCGCCGACGGCAGCGTGTTTCCACACAAGGGCAAGCTTGTCATCGTCGACCGGGCGGTCGACCAGAAGACCGGCACGCTGACCTTCGCCGCCGAGTTCCCGAACCCTGACGGACAGCTGCGCCCCGGGCAATTCGGTCGCGTTCGCGCGGTGGTTGAAATGGCCAAGGACGCCATCCTGGTTCCGAAGCGGGCGGTGCAAGAGATCCAGGGCATGAAGAGCGTGCTCGTGGTCGGCGCCGATAACATGGTCGCGCTGCGTACGATCCAGCCGGGGGAGACGGTCGGCGATCTGCTCATCGTCCGCGACGGTCTCAAGCCTGGTGAACGGGTGATCGTCGACGGCATCCAGAAGGCTCGTCCCGGCTCGAAGGTCAACCCGACCGCAGCCGCCAGCGTCACGCCCGCGCTGACGTCGGGCGCACCGGGCAAAGGCCCGTCCGCCGCGCCGCAGCCCGCCGCCAAGGCGGGGGGGAAGTAGTCCATGGCCAACTTTTTCATCCGCCGGCCGATCGTCGCGATCGTCATCGCGATCCTGACCGTGATGCTCGGTCTGGTCACGATCGCCGGGCTGTCGGTCGAGCAGTACCCCTTCCTCGCGCCGCCCAACATCCGCGTGACCGCGAACTACCCGGGCGCGTCGGCCGAAGCGGTGGAGCAGTCGGTGGCGACCCCCATCGAGCAGGAGGTCAACGGCGTCGACCGGCTGATCTACATGAAGTCGTCCAACACCAGCGACGGCCGCATGCAGCTCGACGTCAACTTCGAAGTCGGCACCGACCAGGACACGGCCAACGTCCTGACGCAGAACCGCGTTTCGGCGGCACAGGCGCGCCTGCCGGTCGAGGTCACGCAGCAGGGGGTCACCGTCAAGAAGCAGAGCCCCAGCATCCTGATGGTGATCTCGATCTACTCGCCGTCGGACGCGTATGACGCCAACTTCCTGATCAATTACGCCGGTATCAATCTGCGCGACCAGTTGCTCCGCATTCCGGGCATCGCGCAGGTGGACCTGTTCGGCGGCACCGATTACGGCATGCGCATCTGGTTCCGTCCCGACCGCCTCGCCAAGCTGGGCCTGACTCCGGCGGACGTGATCAACGCGATCAAGGAGCAGAACCTGCAGGCGCCTACGGGCAAGGTCGGCGCAGCGCCCACGCCGGCGGACCAGCAGTTCACAAACACGGTGAGCGCACCGGGCCGACTCGTCACGCCGGAGGAGTTCGAGAACATCATCGTCCGGCAGAGTGAAACCGGCGCGGTGGTCCGCATCAAGGACATCGGCCGCGCCGAACTTGGCTCCCAGGACTACAACTCCTTCGGGCGGCTGAACGGCAAGCCGGCCGGTGCGATGGCGGTCTACCTGCTGCCCGGCGCCAACCAGCTCGCGGCCGCCGAGACGATCTACGCGACGATGGAAAAGGCGAAGGCCATTTTCCCGTCCGGCATGGACTACAAGATCGTCTACGACACCACGCCGGCCGTGGAGGCGTCGATCGAAAGCATCGTGCATACATTCGTCGAGGCGCTGATCCTGGTGACGCTGGTGGTCTTCATCTTCCTGCAGAACATCCGCGCAACGATCATCCCGTTGATCACGATCCCGGTGTCGCTGATCGGCACCTTCATCTTCTTCCCGTTGCTTGGGTTCTCGGTCAACACGCTGTCGATGTTCGGCCTGGTGCTGGCCATCGGCATTGTGGTGGACGACGCGATCGTCGTGGTCGAGGCGGTGATCCACCACCTCGAGCAGGGCATGAGCCCCAAGGAGGCGACGGTCAAGGCGATGGAAGAAGTGACGGCGCCGGTCATCGGCATCGCGCTCATCCTCTCGGCCGTGTTCGTCCCTGTCGCCATGCTCGGCGGTCTGGTCGGCAGCATGTACAAGCAGTTCGCGCTGACCATCGCGATCTCGGTGCTGCTGTCGGCCTTCAACGCGCTGTCGCTGACGCCCGCGCTGTGCGCGATGATGCTGAAGTCACCGAAGCCGATGCGCGGCCCGTTGGGGACCTTCTTCAAGGGGTTCAACAAGGCGTTCGACGTCGGCACCAAGGGTTATGTGAACGTGTCGCGCCTGCTCGTACGGCGTTCACTGCTGACGATCGGCATCGTCGTCGCGGTGGCGATCGGGGCGAGTCTCTTCGCACGAGTGCTGCCTGCCGGCTTCATCCCGGACGAGGACCAGGGCATCTTTGGCGTAAACGTCCAGCTGCCAGCCGGGGCGTCGCTGGAGCGCACCAGCCTCGTGCTGAAGAAGATCGAGGACATCCTGGCCAAGACCGACGGACTCGACTCCTACCAGACCGTCGGGGGCTATGGGGCGGTGACCAGCACCTTCCAGTCGAACTACGGCACGATCTTCGTGCGCATGAAGCCATGGGCGGATCGCAAGACCGCTGCGCTGCACGTCAACGGCATCATGGGCGGGCTGCGGCCGCAGTTCGCAGCGATCCCCGAAGCCGTCATCTTCGCCTTCAACATCCCGACCCTGTCCGGGTTCGGTGCGGCCTCGGGTTTCAACTTCCTCCTGCAGGACCGCAGCGGCTCGCTCACGATCGAGCAGCTCGGCGAACAGTCGCAGAAGTTCCTCACTGCCGCGCGGCAGCGACCGGAGCTTGGCACCGTGTTCACCTCGTTCGACCCGAACTACCCGCAGGTCAGGGTCGATCTCGACCGCGAAAAGGCGCGCACGCTCGGCGTACCGGTCAACGAGGTGTTTCAGGCCCTGTCGACCACCTTGGGCGGCTCCTACGTCAATGACTTCAACCGCTTTGGGAGGCTGTATCGCGTCTACGTTCAGTCCGACGCGACCCAACGTCTGAAGGCGGAGGACATCGGCAAGATCTACGTGCGCTCGAAGACGACCAACGAGATGGTGCCGCTCGCCACGCTGGTCACCATCCGCGACGTTGCCGGCGCCGAGCTGACAACCCGCTTCAACCTGCAGCGCTCGGTCGAGGTCCAGGGCTCCGCCGCGCCCGGCTACACCTCGGGACAGGCGCTCGCGGCGCTGGAGCAGGTGTTCGCCGAGACGATGCCCTCGGAGATGGGCTTCGCCTTCTCGTCGATGTCGTACCAGGAGACGATCGCTCCGCCCGCCGGGCCGACGTTCATCATGGCCATCGTCTGCGTGTTCCTGCTGCTGGCGGCGCTGTACGAGAGCTGGCGGCTGCCCTGGGCCGTGCTGCTGGGATCGCCGCTGGTCGCGCTGGGCGCGTTCTTCGGCGTCTGGCTGATGGGCTTCGACAACAACGTCTACGTGCAGATCGGCCTCGTGATGCTGATCGGCCTGGCGGCGAAGAACGCGATCCTGATCGTGGAGTTCGCCAAGGCCAAGCATGAAGAGGGCTCGTCGCTCGAGGAGGCGGCGCTGGAGTCGGCGCGGCTGCGCTTCCGGCCGATTCTGATGACGGCCTTTGCCTTCATCCTCGGCGTCGTGCCGCTGATGCTGGCCACCGGCGCCGGCGCCGGCGCGCAAAACGTCATGGGCACCGGCGTGTTCTGGGGCATGCTGGTCGCGACCGCGTTGGGCGTCTTCATCATTCCAGGCAACTACACGTTCGTCGAAGGACTGGGGCGCCGAGGCAAGAAGCAGCCAGCGGTGCCGCCCGTCGCTCCGAAAGAACAGGGAGCCGAGTGAATGAGCCACCGACACGCTCTCCTGGCCTGCGCGGTCGCGATCATTGCCACCGGCTGCACGGTCGGTCCCGACTACAAACGACCTGATGTTTCCGTGCCGCCGGGTTATCGCGCGGCAGACGCGATGCCGACGGCCGCCAGCGCACCCACGTTCGGCGATCTGGCGTGGGCCAGCGTCTTTCCGGATCCGGACCTGCAGGAGCTGATCCGCACCGCACTGTTGCAGAACTACGATGTCCGCGTGGCGGCGTCGCGCATCCTGCAGGCGCAGAGTCAGGTGACGATCGCGCGTTCGCCCATGTTTCCGACGGTGGACGGCAGCGTCACCGGCCCCTACAACGCCTACACGGGCTCCGAGCGACCGTCACCGGACAGCGTGTTCCAGCCTCAGGCCGGTTTCGGCGTTGGCTGGGAACTGGATTTCTGGGGCCGTTACCGTCGGAGCTCCGAAGCCGCCCAGGCCGAACTGCTGGCCACGGAGGACGCGCAATACGCGGTGATCGCGACGCTCGTGTCCGATGTCGCCCGCGCTTATCTCACCCTGCGAGCCCTCGACCTCACACTCGAAATCTCGAAACGCACGGTCACTTCCCGCAAGCAGTCGCTGGACCTGGTGCAGGCCCGGCTGGATGGCGGCGTCGCCGGCATACTCGACGTGCGCCAGGCCGAGACGCTCTTGTACACGGCAACGAAGACGATTCCCGAGCTCGAGCGCCAGATCGAGCAGACCGAAAACTTCATCAACATCCTGCTCGGCCAGAACCCGGGACCGGTGAAGCGCGGGCGCCCGCTCGAACAACAGATTGCGGCGCCCTCGTTGCCGCCGGGATTGCCCACCGAGTTGCTGACGCGGCGACCGGACATCCGCGCCGCCGAACAGCAACTCGTAGCCGCCAACGCCCAGATCGGCGTCGCCAAGTCCCTGCTGTATCCGCAGGTCACGATCTCCGGGTTTGCGGGTGCCGGCAGTTCGACCATCAGCGGCGCGAACTTCGGTCCGTACGGCGTATTCAGCGCCCTGCCCGCGATCACCCTGCCGATCTTCAACGCGGGACGCCTGCGGGCCAATGTCGACTTCAACGAGGCGCGCGCCCAGGAAGTGGCCCTGCAGTACCAGCAGACGCTTCTGCAGGCATTCCGGGAAGTCTCGGATGCACTCATTGATGTCCGCAAACGGCAGGAGTTCCGGCTGCAGCAGGAATTGCTCGTTAAGGCACTGCTGGATGCGAGTGAGATTGCAAAGCTGAGATACGAAGGTGGGGTGGCCAGTTACCTCGAGGTGCTGGATACCGAGCGGCAACTGTTCGATGCCGAACGCGACCTCGTCGTGGCGCGTCGCGACGAGTCGGTCAGCGTGGTCCAGCTTTACAAGGCGCTCGGCGGCGGATGGCAGGCGGAACCGGCCACGGTCGCTGCGTCCGTAGCTCCTCCATCCGCAGCCGGGACCGCAAGCCAGCAATGAAGTCCGGCCGGACCGGAAGACGACGCAGTGCCGTGCTCGGCCTGGTGTTCGCTTGCCTGGCGGTCGCCGCAGGTCCGGCAGCGGCGGACTTCGGAACCAAAGGCGGCGCGGAACCCGCGAACATCGAGGAGTTCGCCTCCGTTCTTCGGCGTGACCCCTACGACCTCGAACTCCTGATCAGCTACGGCACCTCGAACGGCGGCTCCGCCGGGCACCTGGCACTGGCGATCCGCGGTCCCGATACCGAGGTCGAAACCGTGTACTCGGCCAATTTCTACGCCGACCGATCGCGCAAGCATGCGAAGGGCCGTTACACGGCCGACCTGATGGTCGCGATACCCAAGTCGGAATATCTGTTCAAGACGACCTCGTCGCTGGGCGACACCGCGGCCTTCGGCCTGGATTTCGGCGAGATCTACAAGCGGTCGGTCATCGGGGTCCGTGTCTATGGCGTACCGGTTCAGGAGAAGCAGGCGCTCGTCGGCTTCATGAAGCGCCTCAACGACGACTATCAAAGACGGGCACGAAACACCGAGTACCACGACCGCGAGGTCCGGTACGACTATCTGCGCCTGAATTGCGCCAAGACGATCGGCTCGGCGTTTCGGTACGGCGCCGGCTATAACAAGCTCGATGTCACGAGCGCGCCGATTCTTTCAGGCCGCCGCATCGTCGCCGCGGCCAACGCCAACCTCCCGACTGAGATGGCGATGAAGCTGCTGGAGCAGTGGAACGCGCGCGAATATCGGATGGATGCTGTGCTGTACAAGAAATATCTGGGCTCGACTTACGTCGATCCGAACGACGAGCCCAAAGTCGCCTTCAAGGACCTGCCTAACCGATTTCCGTCGGTGTTGTCCCGAGATTTCCGCAGCGAGCAGGGCGAGTACGAAGACCCGGACAACCTCTTCGTGATGTACCTGCTGTACAACCTTGCGAAAACCAGCGTTCAGGTGAACGAGCAGACGAAGCTGCTCGAAGTCGCACGGATGAAGACACCGTTGGCGTATGCGGAGGCGGTTCAGTTCGCGGCTGAAGCCGCCCGCTCGGACAGCGAGGCTTACGGGCGCCGGGTCGACTTCCGGCCCATGGGCACCCGGATCGGAGAGCAATGACGGGGACGGGCGCCGGCCTTCAGGCCGCATCAAGATGAGCTTCACAGTACCGACAGACAGAGAAGATTTGACAGGGAGATAGCGATGGCAAAGAAAGACACGAACCGGAAGGTTCCGGCTCGTACGACCGGGGCTGGCAAGAGCCCGGCGAAGGGAAAGGACAAGAAAGACGCTGTGGTTCCGTCGGTCGCCGCCGCGTCGGATTCCCGGTTATCCAGCAAGGACTACGAGCGCGAACTCAAGAAGCTGCACGTCGAACTCGTGAAGCTGCAGGAATGGGTCAAGGAGAAGGGACTCAAGGTCTGCATCGTCTTCGAAGGCCGCGACGGGGCCGGCAAGGGCGGCACCATCAAGGCGCTAACCGAGCGCGTCAGCCCGCGTGTGTTTCGCGTCATCGCACTCCCCTCGCCGACGGAGCGCGAGAAGTCGCAGATGTACGGGCAGCGCTTCCTGCCTCATCTGCCGGCGGCCGGCGAGATCGTGATCTGGGATCGCAGCTGGTACAACCGCGCCGGCGTCGAGCGTGTCATGGGCTTCTGCACCGAGGAACAGGCCCAGGGTTTCCTGCAAACCATTCCGCTCTTCGAACAGCTGATGATCAAGTCCGGAATCGTCCTGCTCAAGTACTGGCTGGAAGTGAGTCCCGAGGAACAGACAAGGCGCCTCACCTCGCGCATCGACGACGGCCGTAAGATCTGGAAGCTCTCGCCGATGGACCTCAAGTCCTACGACCGCTGGGACGACTACACGCGCGCCCGCGACGAGATGTTCAAGGCAACCGACACGGAAACGGCGCCCTGGTACGTCGCCCGCTCGGAAGACAAGAAGCGGGTGCGGCTCAACGTCATCAGCCACATCCTCAAGCAGGTGCCGTACAAGGAGTTGAAGCGGGAGAAGGTCAAACTGCCAAAGCGCAAGATCGGCAAGTACAGGGCGATCGACTATCCCTTCAAGCTCGTGCCGGAACGGTACTGACAGCACGCGTGAACCTGGGCGCACGAGCGCCCTTCCCCTTCCGCGTGCACTTCGAACAGCGACAGTCGATGTGCGCCAGCCGTCCCTGCGCCGATGATCAGCGCGAACTCCGCCGCCCCACTCCGAACAGGGCCATGCGACACGAGGAGCCAAAGTGAGCAGCGAGCCTTTGCCCGCGCACGCCAAGCGCGAACCACTCCTGAGCCCGGTGGATCGCGTGTCCGAGATGCTGTTCGGCCTCTTCATGGCGCTCACCTTCGTCGGCGCCGTGTCGGTCACCGAGTCCGGGCGTGAGGACATCCGCGCGATGCTCGCTGCCGCCCTCGGCTGCAATCTCGCCTGGGGCCTGGTTGATGCTGTCATGTACCTGGTCCGCACCGTCGCCGATCGAGGCCGGCTGATTACGCTGATCAGCGCGGTGCAGTCGGCCCCGGACGCGGCGTCCGGCCGCAGGCTGATCCAGGATTCCCTGTCGAAAGTCGCGGCAGGATTCGTCTCGGAGACTGAGATCGAGGCGATCCGCGGGCGCGTCGTAGCGGTAGCGTCGGTTCCGAAACGACCCACGCTGAAATCCGACGACTACCTTGCCGCATTGGCCGTATTCCTCTGGGTGGTTGTTTCGACGTTCCCGGTAGTGCTGCCCTTCGTCTTGATCGACGACGTCGGCAGCGCGAAGAACGTCTCGCGTGGCATCGCGCTCGTGATGCTGTTCTTCGGTGGCCTTGCGCTGGGCCGATACGCGGGTTACGGCAGCTGGAAAGTCGGCCTGATGATGACCGGGCTCGGTGCCGTCATTGTCGTCGCGGTCAGGGCGCTCGGCGGATGAGAACCGCGCAATTCGTCGTGCTTGCGCTCGTCGTAGCGGCTGTGCCGGCCGCCTGCGCCGACGAAGGTGCAGGCGCCGGACGCCGCGCCTCGCCGCCGGGGCAGCCCGCGTGGGAATTCGGGCTCACCGCCTACCCGACGTTCGTCCGCAATGGCGAGAACTACGCGTCGGCGATCGCGGTCGCCGACCGCGGCGCGCTGCACCTCGAGGCGCGATACAACTACGAATCGATCGGCGCGCGCTCGGCGTTCGTCGGCTGGACGTTTTCCGGCGGCGAGGACTTGAACTGGGAGCTGACGCCTCTGCTGGGCGGCGCCTGGGGCGACACCCGCGGATTCGTGCCCGGCCTGGAAGCGAGCCTCAGCTGGAAGTCGCTCGACTTCTACCTCGAAGGTGAATATGTGCGCAGCGGGGTCGACGTGCGTGAGAGTTATCTCTATGCGTGGAGCGAACTTGGCTACAGCCCGTTCGAGTGGCTGCGCTTGGGGCTCGCGGGACAGCGCACCAATGCCTACGACAGCGGACGCGACATCCAGCGCGGCCCGTTCGTGCAGTTCACGTGGCGTCGCATGACCGTCGGCGGGTACTGGTTCAACCCCGGGTCGGACGACCAGATCGTCGTCAGCATGATCGGCGTGTCGTTCTGAGCGAAGCCCTGCCTGTCGACTGAATTCACCGATTGCGAGCTTCGAATGACACCCACCCCTGCAGCCTCCACCACCGTCGGTCGCAGTCCGGGCCTGCGTTTCGACATCGTCGCCGGACTGACGGCAGCCGCCGTAGTGCTGCCGAAGGCGATGGCCTATGCGACGGTCGCCGGGTTGCCGGTTGCTGTCGGCCTGTACACGGCATTCATCCCGATGGTGATCTACGCGCTGCTCGGCACCTCCCGCGTGCTCAGTGTCAGTTCGACGACCACGCTGGCGATCCTCGCCGGGACGCAACTGGGGCTGTCGGTACCGGACGGCGACCCGGGGCGGCTCATCACGGCGACCGCCACGCTCACCGCGCTGGTCGGCGCGATGCTGCTGGCGGCGAGGCTGCTGCGCCTGGGCTTCGTCGCGAACTTCATTTCCACGCCGGTGCTGACCGGTTTCAAGGCCGGCATCGGCCTGGTGATCGTGCTCGACCAGGTGCCAAAGCTGCTAGGAGTCCACATCACCAAGCAGGGATTCTTCCTCGACGTCGTCAGCGTCACGCAGCACCTGCCGCAGACATCGATGATCACGCTTGCCGTGGCCCTCGCAACGTTCGCGGTGCTGATCGGGATGGAACGGCTGTGGCCGCACTCGCCCGCGCCGCTGGTCGCCGTGGCTGGCGGGATCGCGGCGGCCTGGCTGCTCGGACTGGAAGCACAAGGCGTGTCTCTGGTCGGGCTGATCCCGCAAGGCCTGCCGTCGATTACGCTGCCGGAAGCTGCGCTCGTCGCGGACATGGCCCCCGCGGCACTCGGCATCGCGCTGATGAGCTTCACCGAGACGATCGCGGCGGGACGCGCATTCGCGCGCCCGAGCGACCCGCCGATCAATGCGAACCGCGAACTGGTGGCGACCGGCGTCGCGAATGTGGGTGGGGCCCTGCTTGGCGCGATGCCGGCGGGCGGCGGCACGTCGCAAACCGCCGTCGTGCGCTCGGCTGGAGGGCAATCGCAGAAGGCCTCGCTGGTCACCGGCGGCGCGGCCCTGGCGACGATGTTGCTGCTCGCGCCGCTCCTTGGCCTGCTGCCGAATGCCACGCTGGCAGCGATCGTCATCGTGTATTCGGTCGGGCTGATCCAGCCGGCGGAGTTCCGTGCGATCCGCAGCGTGCGCACGATGGAGTTCCGCTGGGCGCTGATCGCCTGTATCGGCGTCCTGCTGTTCGGCACGCTCAAGGGCATCGTTGTCGCGATCATCGTGTCGATGGTCGGCCTGGCGAGCCAGACGGCGCACCCGCGCGTCTCGGTCATCGTTCGCAAGCGCGGGGCCGACGTGCTGCGCCCGATGTCGCCCGAGCACCCGGACGACGAGACTTTCGAGGGCCTGCTGATCGTGCGGCCCGAGGGACGGCTCTTCTTCGTCAACGCGCAGTACGTGTCGGATCAGATCCGCGCGCTGATCGAGCAGCACCAACCGCGCGTGGTGGCACTCGACATGAGCCGCGTCCCTGATGTCGAGTATTCGGCGCTGCAGACCCTGCTGGAGGGCGAGCAGCGCGTCACCGCCAGCGGCGTCGATGTCTGGCTCGTCGGATTGAACCCGGGCGTGCTGGAGATGGTCAGACATGCCGGATTGGCCGATCGACTTGGCCGCGAGCGGATGCTGTTCAATGCACGCGCGGCAATCGAGCGCTATAAAGAGATGCAGGCGGCCGGCCCGTCGGCACCCGTGGCCTGAGCACGACTCCCAGAGCTGCACTCACCAACCAGGCGAGAGGAAACCATATGTCCACGCTTTGGCTCCAGAATGTTCCGAAAGAAGCCACGGACGACGAATTGCGTGCGCTGACCAAGAAGTACGCGCCAGAACTCGAGTGCGCCAGCCTGCACCGGGAGGAAGGCGACGGGTCGCGGCCGGTGGCATTCATGACGTTCACCGGCGGCGAACTCGGCTCGGTGGAGAAGCTCGCCGAGCGACTGAATGGCATGTACTGGAAAGAGCACACGATGCGCTGCACGACGACGCTCTGAGCGCGTTCGGCTCCGGCATGCCCGTCCCTGGCTGAACGCAGCTTCGTTCTGCGAGTTATAGGCACAACGCGCAACGGCGCGACTATGATGAATTCCCCGGGGCACAGGGACTCTGTCCTGCGCCTCTGATTTCTGAAAGGAGTTCAAATCATGGCCAAGAAGAAAGCCGAATCTGGCGTCTATCGCGTCACTGAGATCATCGGCACCAGCCCGATTTCGTGGGAGGCTGCGGCGAAGAACGCCGTCGAGACGGCAGCCAAGTCACTGCGCGACCTTCGCGTTGCCGAAGTCAGCAAACTCGACCTGAAAATGGAGGGCGGCAAGGTCGTGGCTTACCGCGCACGGGTGTCCCTGTCCTTCAAGTACGACGCCTGATCAGCCGCGGCAAAGTGGCCGGGACGATGCGAAGGAGTTCCTCATGAATCTGCGCACCGTGCTGATCGTCGTGTTGCTGGCGCTGTTCGCAGGGTTCGTCGCCCTCAACTGGGGCGTGATCAACGCGCCGACCACGCTCTCCTTCGGCTTCTGGACGGCGCAGGCGCCTCTCGGTCTGCTGCTACTCGGCTTCACCGTACTGATTGCGGCGATGTTTCTGTTCCTGCTCGTCATCCAGCAGGCGACGGTGCTTGTCGAGACCCGGCGCGCCGCCAAGGAGTTGACGGCGCAACGGGCACTCGCCGATCAAGCTGAAGCGTCGCGCTTCACTGCGCTGGGCGAACGCCTGGACCAGGAGTTGAGACGCGTTGAGGCGCAGGCTGCAACCCGGCAGGACGCTCTGGTACAGCGGCTCGATGGACTGGAGAAGTCGCTGCGCACGCATGTGGACCAGGCCAGCAATTCACTGGCGGCATTCATCGGCGAACTTGACGATCGCGTCGAGCGAATCGAGGCTGCGCGGGGCCTTCCTCCACCCTCCGCCTGAAACCTATCACTGTCTGCGCTGGCAGCGGCCGCTCCAACGCGGCCGCGCACAGCTCAGCCACGATCGCCGGCGATGTAGTGCTCGAGCTGCTCGATGATGAACTGCTGCTCGGAGATGATGTCCTTCACGAGGTCGCCGATCGAGACCAGGCCGATCAGCTTGCCGTTGTCCAGTACGGGCAGGTGGCGAACGCGGTTCTCGGTCATGATCGCCATGCACTCCTCGGTCGTCTGCTGCGGACCGACGCAGAGCACCTCAGTGGTCATGATGACGGACACCGGCGTTTCCTTCGAAGTGCGGCCAGCCAGCGCGATCTTCCGCGCGTAGTCGCGCTCGGTGATGATGCCGAGAATCTTTTCGCCTTCCATCACCAGCAGGCCGCCGATGCCGTGTTCGGCCATCTTCTTGACGGCGTCGTACACAGTGTCATTCGGGCCGATCGC
>Ga0316622_100000568_pt1 | contig 21804 bp, 16 predicted proteins | sample OWC_Aug_OW2_C1_D_FD_207646 | JGI IMG/M metagenome (GOLD analysis project Ga0316622, IMG submission 207646) | Wetland soil microbial communities from Old Woman Creek delta, Ohio, United States - OWC_Aug_OW2_C1_D5_C | ecosystem: Environmental > Terrestrial > Soil > Wetlands | place: USA: Ohio... | reverse complement strand
CGTGCATATGCATGTGCGCGGTCGGCGGGCCCTGCAGGACACGCTCACCGCCGTGCGCCTCGGCCGCACGCTCGCAGACGCGGGCTACGCCCTTTACCCCAACGGCGAGCGGCACCTGCGCCCGCGACCACGGCTTGCCCGGCTCTATCCCCCGGCCCTCCTGGAAGAGAGCCTGGCGGTTGCCGGGCGCTGCCACTTCTCGCTGCGGAGCCTGCGTTACGAGTACCCCGAGGAGCTGGTCCCCCCGGGGGAGACCCCGGGGGGGTACCTGCGCCGTCTCACCGAGGAGGGCGTGGGCAGGCGTTGGCCGGGCGGGGCGCCGGGCCGCGTCCGGGCGCTCATCGATCACGAGATCAGGCTCATCGCCGAGCTTGGCTACGAGCCGTACTTCCTCACCGTGCACGACCTGGTCCGCTTCGCGCGGGGCCGGGGCATCCTCTGCCAGGGCCGGGGATCGGCCGCCAACTCGGCGGTCTGCTACTGCCTGGGGATCACCGAGGTGGACCCCGCGCGCGCGGAGATGCTGTTCGAGCGGTTCATCTCGCGGGAGCGCAACGAGCCGCCGGACATCGACGTGGACTTCGAGCACGAACGGCGCGAGGAGGTGATCCAGTACCTCTACGAGAAGTACGGCCGGGACCGGGCCGCCCTCGCCGCCTCGGTGATCACCTACCGGCCCCGTAGCGCGGTGCGCGACGTCGGCAAGGCCCTCGGCCTCGCGGCCGATCAAGTGGACCGCCTCGCGAAGTCCCTCTTCTGGTGGGACGGCAAGCGGGTCGGGGCCGAACGGCTCGCGGAGGCCGGCCTCGACCCCGACAGCCCCGTCCTGGTGCGGCTGCACCGGCTGGTGAACGACCTGGTCGGTTTCCCCCGGCACCTCTCGCAGCACGTCGGCGGCTTCGTCATCTCCCGCGGGCCGCTCGCACGCTTGGTGCCGATCGAGAACGCAGCGATGCGGGGGCGCACCGTGATCCAGTGGGACAAGGACGACCTGGACGCCCTGGGGCTGCTCAAGATAGACGTGCTGGCCCTGGGGATGCTGACGGCGATCCGCCGGGCCTTCGGGCTGGTGAACGGCTACCGGGCGCCCGCGGAACCCCTCGGCCTGCACAACGTGCCCGCCGAAGACCCGGCGGTGTACGCCATGATCCAGCGGGCCGACACCATGGGCGTCTTCCAGATCGAGTCCCGGGCCCAGATGGCGATGCTGCCGCGTCTGCGGCCAGCGACCTTCTATGACCTGGTGATCGAGGTGGCGATCGTGCGCCCGGGGCCGATCCAGGGCGGCATGGTTCACCCTTACCTGCGTCGCCGCCAGGGCCTCGAGCCGGTGACCTACCCGAGCCCCGATGTGCGGGGGGTGCTGGGTCGTACCCTGGGGGTGCCGATCTTCCAGGAGCAGGTGATGAAGCTGGCGGTAGTTGCGGCGGGCTTCACGCCGGGCGAGGCAGACCAGCTCCGGCGCTCGATGGCGGCCTGGCGGCGCAAAGGGGGACTCGACCCGTTCCGAGAGCGGCTGGTCGCCGGGATGCGGGAGCGGGGCTACGCGGAGGAGTTCGCCGAGCGCATCTTTCAACAGATCCAGGGCTTCGGCGAGTATGGCTTCCCCGAGTCCCACGCCGCGAGCTTCGCGCTCCTGGTCTACGTCTCGGCCTGGCTGAAGTGCCACGAGCCCGCGGCGTTCCTGGCCGCCCTGCTGAGCAGCCAGCCGATGGGCTTCTACGCCCCGGCCCAGCTCGTGCAGGACGCCCGCCGCCACGGTGTCCAGGTGCGGCCGGTCGATGTCACGGCAAGCGACTGGTACTGCACCCTGGAGGACAGTGCTTCAATGGGGTCAGACCCCTTTGATCCAGCGGATCAAAGGGGTCTGACCCCATTGAAGCTATTGAAGCCACAACCGGTGGTCCGACTCGGCCTGCGGATGGTCAAGGGGCTCTCCCGGGCGGGGGCCGGGCGGCTCCTCGCGGCCCGTGCCGAGGCCCCCTTCCGGGACGTGGCCGAGCTCGCCCGCCGGGGAGGGCTCGACCGGCGTGACCTCGAGCGTCTGGCGGCGGCCGGGGCGCTCGAGCCACTTGCCGGCGGGCGCCACGAGGCCCGCTGGTCGGTTCTCGGCGCGATGGATCCTCCACCCCTCCTGCTCGAGGCCTCCCCGCCGGAGGAGCGCCCGGACCTGCCGGCGCCGAGCGAGGCCGAGGACCTGCTCGCCGACTACGCCAGCCTGGGTCTGTCGCTCGGCCGCCATCCGCTGGCGCTCCTGCGCCCGCACCTGCGCCGGCGCCGCCTGGCGAGCGCGGCCGAGGTGGGCGCGCGAGCCCATGGCGAGGGCGTGCGCACTGCGGGCCTGGTGGTGAATCGACAGCGGCCGGGGACGGCCTCGGGGGTCACCTTCGTGACCCTCGAGGACGAGACGGGACACGTCAACCTCGTGGTCTGGTCGCGGGTCGCCGAGCGCCAGCGGCGCGAGCTCGTAGGGTCACGCCTGCTCGCCGTCTCCGGCACGGTGGAGCGGGAAGGGGAGGTGGTGCACGTGGTCGCCCGCCGGCTGGAGGACCTGAGCGCGCTCATCGGCACCCTGGAGGCCCGATCGAGGGACTTCCAGTAGAATCGCAGGCCTTCGCCACCCCAGCCCGAGTAACGCCCATGAGCACCCAGCGCAACCGCTACAGCGCCCGCGTCACCCAGCCCAAGTCCCAAGGCGCCTCCCAGGCGATGCTCTACGGCACCGGCCTGACCGAGGAGGACCTCGGCAAGGCTCAGGTGGGTATCGCGAGCGTCTGGTTCGAGGGCAATACCTGCAACATGCACCTCCTCGACCTGGCCGAAAAGGTGAAGGAAGGGGTTCAGGCGGCGGGGCTCGTCGGCCTGCGCTTCAACACCATCGGTGTCAGCGACGGCATCTCCATGGGTACGGAGGGCATGAGCTACTCCCTGCAGTCGCGCGACCTCATCGCCGACTCGGTGGAGACGCTCGTCCAGGCCCAGTGGCACGACGCGCTCATCGCCCTGCCCGGGTGCGACAAGAACATGCCCGGGGTGATCATCGCGATGGCGCGCGTGAACCGCCCGGCGATCATGATCTACGGTGGGACCATCAAGCCCGGCTACACCCACCGGCACGACCCGATCGACATCGTGTCGGCCTTCCAGAGCTACGGCCAGTTCCTTGCCGGCAAGATCAGCGAAGAGGAGCGGCGCGACATCGTGCACAATGCCTGCCCGGGTCCCGGTGCCTGCGGGGGCATGTACACCGCCAACACCATGGCCTCGGCCATCGAGGCCCTCGGCATGTCGCTGCCCTACAGCGCCTCGACCCCCGCCGTCGACCTCGGCAAGCTCGACGAGTGCTTCTCCGCCGGGGAGGCGGTGAAGAACCTGCTCGATCGGGACCTCAGGCCGCGGGACATCATGACCCGCGCGGCCTTCGAGAACGCGATGGTCGTGCTGATGGCGCTCGGCGGCTCTACCAACGCCGTGCTCCACCTCATCGCCATGGCACGGGCCGCGGGTGTGTCCCTGACCCTCGACGACTTCCAGGCGGTGAGTGACCGGGTGCCCTTCATCGCCGACCTCAAGCCGAGCGGTCGTTACGTGATGGAGGACCTGCACCGGGTCGGTGGGACCCCGGCCGTGATGAAGTACCTGCTGGAGCGGGGGCTCCTCAATGGCAACTGCCTCACGGTGACGGGCAACACCCTGGCCGAGAACCTCGCCGAGGCCCCCGGCCTCGCCCCCGGCCAAGACGTCGTGCTGCCCCTCGAGCGGCCGATCAAGCCGACCGGGCACATCCAGATCCTGCGGGGGAACCTCGCGCCCGGCGGGGCGGTTGCCAAGATCACCGGCAAGGAGGGCCTGCAGTTCCGCGGACCGGCCCGGGTTTTCGACTCCGAGGAGGCGATGCTCGCCGCTCTCGAGCAGGGGTGGATCCAGAGGGGGGATGTCGTGGTGATCCGCTACGAGGGGCCGAAGGGCGGGCCGGGCATGCCGGAGATGCTGACGCCGACCTCGGCGATCATGGGTGCGGGCCTCGGCAAGGACGTGGCCCTGTTGACCGACGGGCGATTCTCGGGTGGCTCCCACGGCTTCATCATCGGCCACATCGTGCCCGAGGCCCAGGAGGGCGGACCGGTCGCGCTCGTGCGCGACGGCGACGTCATCGTCATCGACGCCGACCGCCGGATCCTCGAGGTCGAGCTGCCGACAGAGGAGCTCGCCCGCCGGCGGGCCGCCTGGGTGATGCCGCCCTACAAGGCGACCCGCGGCACGCTCTACAAGTACATCAAGAACGTGAAGGATGCCTCCGAGGGGTGCGTGACCGATGAGTGAGGCGCGCGTGGCCTCCGCCCGCCGGGTCCGCTGGCTGGCCCTCGTCCTGGGCGGCATCGCGGCGGGTTGTGGCACCCTCGGCCAGGAGCAGCGTCTGACCGACCTCGAGATCGCGCTGCGGACCTATGGTGCGGCGATGCGCTGGGGCCTCTACGACAACGCCGCGAGCTACGTGCGCCTGCGACCCGGCAGCGAGCCTGTGCCACCCTGCGTGCCGCGGGACGACGTGCGGATCACGACCTACCAGGTGCGCGACACCGGGCTCTCGGATGACGGCTACGAGGCCAACGTCCGTGCCACGCTCGGCTACATGCCGCTGGACGCGAGCGCCGTGCGCGAGGTACTGGACGTGCAGCACTGGTGGTACAGCAAGGACGCCCATCGCTGGTTCATCGACGGCGGCCTGCCCGAGGCGATCTGCAAGCGTCTCCCGGAAGGCCGTGAGTAGGGTGACGCGCGGAGACGGCATGCGACGGGCCTGGTGAACGGCCCTTGCGCAGGGCTCAGGCCATGCCCAGGACGCGCCGACCCACGACCAGTCGCACGGCCGCCGGCACGGTTCCGCAAGACCGCAGCCGGGACCCGGCGCACGGTACGCCCAAGGAGCCCTTCAGAAGCGCTCAGATGTTGCGCAGGAGCTCGTTGATCCCCACCTTGCTGCGCGTGCGCTCGTCGACCTGCTTGACGATCACCGCGGCGTAGAGGCCGTACTTGCCGTCCGCGGAGGGCAGGTTGCCCGAGACGACCACGGAACCGGGCGGGATCCGCCCGTAGCTGATCTCCCCGGTCTCCCGGTTGTAGATGCGGGTGCTCTGGCCGAGGTACACCCCCATCGAGATGACCGAGCCCTCGCCGACCACCACCCCCTCGACCACCTCCGAGCGGGCACCGATGAAGCAGTTGTCCTCGATGATCGTAGGCCTTGCCTGCACAGGCTCCAGCACCCCGCCGATCCCCACACCCCCGGACAGGTGGACGTTCTTGCCGACCTGGGCGCAGGAACCTACGGTGGCCCAGGTGTCGACCATCGTGCCGCTGTCCACGTAGGCGCCGATGTTGACGTAGGAGGGCATCAGGACGACCCCCGGGGCGATGTACGCGCCGCGGCGGGCCGAGGCCGGCGGGACCACCCGGACGCCGGAGTCACGGAAGTCGCGGGCGTTGTAACCCGCGAACTTCGCGGGGACCTTGTCGAAGTAGTTGGTGAACCCACCCTTGAGGAAGGCGTTGTCGTGGATGCGGAAGGCGAGCAGCACCGCCTTCTTGACCCACTCGTTGACGACCCACTCGCCACTTATCTTTTCCGCGACCCGCAAGGTCCCCCGGTCGAGTTGCTCGACCACACCGTCGACCGCCTCCTTGAGAAGCGTCTCGACGTTGCGCGGTGTGATCTCGGCGCGCCGCTCGTAGCCCTTTTCGATGATGCCCTTCAGGTCCTGCATGGAGGCTTCCCTCTCGTGGGTCCAGTGGGTTTCACATGTGCTCGGTCAGGTAGTCTCGGATCCGGCTCGCCGCCGTGAGACAGTCCTCCAGCGGCGCGACGAGCGCCATGCGCACGTGTCCGGCGCCGGGGTCGGTTCCGCCCACGGCTCGGGAAAGGAAGCTCCCGGGCAGGACGGTCACGTGCTGGGTGGAATACAGTCCCCGGGCGAAATCCACGTCGCTGCCCGGGATGCGTGGCCAGAGGTAAAAGCCTCCGGCTGGCCGCTCCGGGGCGAGCACGGGGGCGAGGATCTCGATGACCGCGTCGAACTTGCGGCGGTAGAGCACGCGGTTCTCGCGCACGTGCCGCTCGTCTCTCCAGGCCGCCACGCTCGCCGCCTGGGTGGGGGGCGGCAGGGCGCAGCCATGGTAGGTGCGGTAGAGCAGGAAGCGCTCGAGGACCGTGGCGTCGCCTGCGACGAAGCCAGAGCGCAGCCCCGGGACGTTCGATCGCTTCGAGAGGCTGTGGAACACGACGCACCGCCGCCAGTCCATCCGGCCGCTCGCCGCCGCGGCCTCCAGCAGCCCCGGAGGGGGATGGTCCTCGTCCGGGTAGATCTCGCTGTAGCATTCGTCCGCGGCGATGACGAAGTCGTGGCGCTCGGCAAGCTCGATCGCGCGCTCGAGCTGCTGGCGCCCGAGGACGGCTCCGGTGGGGTTCGCCGGCGAGCAGAGGTAGAGCAGCTGGCAACGGTCCCACACCGCGGCCGGCACGGCCTCGAAGTCGGGCAGGAAGCGCGACTCCCGGGTGCAGGGCAGATACCAGGGCTGTGCCCCGGCCAGGAGCGCCGCCCCCTCGTAGATCTGGTAGAAGGGATTCGGCATCGCCACGATGGCGTCCCGGGCTCGGTCGACCACGCACTGGGCGATCGCGAAGAGCGCCTCGCGCGTCCCGCTCACGGGCAGGACATGCCGCTGGGGGTCCACGCTCGCCGGCGGCAGGGAGAAACGCCGTACGAGCCAGTCGGCGGCGGCCGAGCGGAGCTCCTCGCTGCCGCGCGTGGCCGGATAGGTCGCCAGGCCCTGAAGGTGGCGGGTCAGCGTCTCCAGGATGAACGCCGGGGTCGGGTGGCGCGGCTCGCCGATCGAGAGGGCGATGGGGGCAAGCCCGGCGGGCGCCGTTACACCCCGCTTGAGGTTGGCCAGCCGCTCGAACGGATAGGCCTGGAGCTTTTCGAGGTCGGGATTCATCGGGCGTTGGTCAGGGCCCCGTACCTGCACGCTCGCGCTTACCGGCTGGCCCTTGCGCCTCGGGTGGCTCGTGCCCGGGCAGGAGCACGGGCGCGCTAGTATATAAGAGAACGGGTCTGCGGGGCTTCGGGCTCGGTGAGGCCGCGGTCCGCTGGTCAGCGGCCGGTCTCTGCCGAACCCCCGGCGTCGCCGGGTCCCGCCAGGCCCATCCCCGGCCGCGTCCGGCAATGTGGCCCTGCTAACGGTGGGCAGCAGTGCCTCGCGAATAGCGCCGTGACCGACTTCGTCCTGACCGACATCGCGCATGCCAGCGTCATCGTCGCCGATACGGCCCGAGCGCTGGCGTTCTACCATGATCTGCTCGGCCTGCCGATCGACCCCTCCCGCCCGGACCTCGGTTACCCCGGGGCCTGGCTCACGGTCGGCGACCAGCAGATCCACCTCCTCGAGCTGCCGAACCCGGACCCTCCCGAGGGGCGTCCGGCGCACGGTGGCCGCGACCGGCACACGGCCATGCACGTGCGTGGCTTCGCGGCGGTGAAGGCCGCGCTCCACCGGGCCGGGATCCCGTACACCGTGAGCCGCTCCGGCCGCCCGGCGCTGTTCTGCCGCGACCCCGATGGCAACGCGCTCGAGCTTATCGAGGGATAGGCCACCGGCGGGGCTGCCTGGGGCCGGGCCGTGGGCCTTGCCCGGTAAGAGCGGCTTCAGCCGCGGCGGCGGCGGAGGGCTGGGGGCCCCGGTCGCGCATGAATTCGCCCTTACGGGGCTCGGCTACCTGACAGCGCTTGCTGCCGCTCGAGGGCCCAGGCCACATGCTCGCGCACCAGCGCCGAGGGGTGATCCCATCGGCCCCGGAGGCTCGCCACGACGGCGGGCGAATAGGGCGCGTTGCCGAGCGCCACCGCCACGTTGCGCAGCCAGCGCGTGTGTCCGAGGCGGCGGATCGGGCCTCCCGCGCTGCGGGCGAGGAACTCGGCCTCCGTCCAGGCGAAGAGGTCCACGAGGAGTGGGGCGTCGAGCCGGTGCCGGGGCAGGAAGTCGGCCTCGGTGCTCAGGCGGGCAAACCGGTTCCAGGGGCACGCGAGCTGGCAGTCATCGCAGCCGTACACCCGGTTGCCAATCAGCGGACGGAGCCCCGCGGGTATGGAGCCCTGGAGCTCGATGGTCAGGTACGAGATGCAGCGCCGGGCGTCCAGCCGGTAAGGTCCGATGATGGCCCCGGTCGGGCAGGCGTCGATGCACGCGGTGCAGCGTCCGCAGTGGTCGGCGGCCGGGCTGTCGCAGGGCAGGGGCAGGTCGGTGAAGATCTCCCCCAGCAGAAACCAGGACCCGGCGCGCCTGCAGACCAGGTTGGTGTGCTTGCCGATCCAGCCAAGGCCGGCGCGCTCGGCGAGCGGCTTCTCGAGCACCGGGGCGCTGTCGACGAAGACCCGGTAGCCGAAGGGGCCGATGGCCCCGGCCACCCGGTCGGCCAGACGCTGCAAGCGGCGGCGCATGAGCCGGTGATAGTCACGGCCGAGGGCGTAGCGCGCGACGTAGCCGAGGGTCGGCTCGCCCAGCACCGCCTCGGCCGATGTGGCGGGCGGTCGACAGTCCATCCGGGCCGAGATGATGGTCACGGTGCCGGGGACCAGCTCGGCCGGGCGGCTGCGCCGGGTCCCGTGGCGCGCCATCCACTGCATCTCCCCGTGGTGGCCGGCCTCGATCCAGGCGTTGAGGCGGGCCTCGGCCGGGCCGAGGTTGAGGCCGGTGATGCCCACTGCCTGGAAGCCGAGATCCTGTCCCCACGCCCGGACGAGGAGAGCCAAGTCATCCCTGCGGTCGGGATCGAGGTCGGCCCGAGGACCCACTATCTCTGGTCGTGAAACCGCCAAGCCGGGGTCCTCGCGCCGCGCGTCAGCCGCTCGCCTGGACGCCGCGGGGCATGGCGCGCCGTCGGCTCGCCACCCCCGCCCCTTTCGAGTATCCTTCGCGGTCAATCATCGGTTAGGCCCCGGCGAGCCGCGGGGGCAGGGCGTTCTCCATGCAGGCCTTCATCGAGCACACCGGTCTTGTCGTCCCGCTGGACCGGGCTAACGTCGACACCGACGCGATCATCCCCAAGCAGTTCCTCAAGTCCATCGGTCGCACCGGGTTCGGGCCGTACCTGTTCGACGAGTGGCGCTACCAAGACCGCGGCGAGCCCGGGCAGGACTGCTCGCTCCGCCCGCTCAGGCCCGAGTTCGTCCTGAATCAGCCCCGTTACCAGGGGGCGAGCATCCTGCTCGCGCGCGCCAACTTCGGCTGCGGCTCGAGCCGCGAGCACGCCCCCTGGGCGCTCCTCGACTTCGGCATCCGGGCGATCCTTGCCCCGAGCTTCGCGGACATCTTTTACAACAACTGCTTCAAGAACGGGATCCTGCCCGTGGTCCTCACGGCGGACGAGGTCGAGGGCCTCTTCCAGGCGGTGCAGGCCAGCCCAGGCTACACCCTGTGGGTGAGCCTGCCGCGGCAGGAGGTTACCACCCCCGACGGCAAGTCCCTGCGCTTCGACGTCGACCCGTATCGCAAGCACTGCCTGGTGAATGGCCTCGATGAGATCGGGCTCACGCTGCAGCACGCCGAGGCGATCCGGGCACACGAGGCCCGCCGGCGCGAGCAGGCTCCCTGGCTCTTCACCGACCTGGCCACGCCCGATCCGCGAGGGGCCTGAGCCATGAGCCGACACCTGCTGGTCCTGCCGGGCGACGGGATCGGGCCCGAGATCATCGCCGAGGCGGTCAAGGTCCTCGACGCCCTGCGCGGCCGCAAAGGCCTCGACATCGAGCTCGAGTATGGCCTCGTCGGTGGCGCGGCCATCGACGCCACCGGGTCGCCGCTCCCGGACGAGGTACTCGTTCGGGCGCGGCGGGCCGACGCGGTCCTGCTCGGCGCCGTCGGCGGGCCCACGTGGGATGCCCGCGAGACCGCGCGTCGCCCGGAGCGGGGGCTCCTCGGCCTGCGCAAAGGGCTGGGGGCATTCGCCAACCTGCGCCCGGCGATCCTCTACCCCCAGCTGGCGGCGGCCTCGACGCTGCGCCCCGAGGTGGTCGCGGGCCTCGACATCATGATCGTGCGCGAGCTCACAGGGGATGCCTATTTTGGCGAGCCGCGCGGGGTCCGGACCCTGCCGGGGGGCGAGCGCGAGGGCTTCAACACGATTGTCTACCGGGAGAGCGAGATCGATCGCATCGCGCGGGTCGGGTTCACCATTGCGCGTGCCCGGCAGCGCCGACTGTGCTCGGTCGACAAGGCCAACGTCCTCGAGGCGACCGCCCTCTGGCGGGAGGTGGTGAGCGGCGTCGGCGTGGACTTCCCGGACGTCGAGCTCTCCCACATGTACGTCGACAACGCCGCGATGCAGCTGGTCAAGGCGCCGCGGCAGTTCGACGTGATCGTGACCGGGAACGTGTTCGGCGACATCCTGTCCGACCAGGCGGCGATGCTGACCGGCTCGATCGGGATGCTGCCCTCGGCCTCACTCGATGCCCAGGGCAAGGGCCTGTACGAGCCGATCCACGGCTCGGCCCCGGACATCGCAGGTCAGGGGGTCGCGAATCCCCTCGCCACCATCTTGTCGGTCGCGATGATGCTGCGCTACAGCCTGGGTCGGCCGGACCTCGCCCGACAGGTGGAGGAGGCGGTCGGCCGGGTGCTGGATGAGGGGCTGCGCACGGCCGACATCGCCTCGCCCGGGACCCGCCGCGTCGGCACCGCCGAGATGGGCGATGCGGTTGCAGCCGCGCTCTGACCCCGTTCCGTCGCTGCATCAGCTCCCTGTCTTGCCGCTACGGCCAAGTCTCGCGGCGCGCGCCGGTACCGTCTCGGGTAGCCCCTCGGCACCCGGGCCCCTACCGCCTACTTGCAGTCCCTGAAGGCCTTTCCTTGCCCGCAACCTCAACCTTAGGTGTGACGCGATGAACCGAAGCTTCGATGTGGCCGTGGTGGGCGCGACCGGCGCCGTGGGGGAGGCGATGATCGCCATCCTGGAGGAGCGTAACTTCCCGGTACGTGAGCTCTACCCCCTGGCGAGCAGCCGCTCCGCCGGCAAGACGGTGCGCTTCCGCGGGCGGTCGGTGGTTGTCGGGGAGCTCGCCGAGTTCGACTTCTCCAAGACCCCGATCGGGCTCTTCTCGCCCGGGGCCAGCGTTTCGGCCGAGTATGCGCCCAAGGCCGCTGCGGCGGGGTGCGTGGTCATCGACAACACCTCCCAGTTCCGCTACGAGCCCGACATCCCGCTGGTGGTCCCGGAGGTCAACCCGGAGCGGGTGGCTGACTACCGCAACCGTGGGATCATCGCCAACCCGAACTGCTCGACCATCCAGATGCTGGTGGCGATCAAGCCGATCTACGACGCCGTGGGGATCGACCGGATCAACGTCTGCACCTACCAGGCGGTCTCCGGCACCGGCAAGGAGGCGATCGAGGAGCTCGCGTCCCAGACGGCGTTGCTGCTCAATGGAAAGCCAATTCAGCCGCTTGTGTACCCGAAGCAGATCGCCTTCAACGTGCTGCCCCACATTGATGTCTTCCTGGACAACGGCTACACGAAGGAAGAGATGAAGATGGTGTGGGAGACCCGGAAGATCATGGGAGACGACCGCATCCAGGTGAATCCGACCACGGTCCGCGTGCCGGTGTTCTACGGCCACTCGGAGGCGGTCCATCTTGAGACCCGGGAGAAGATCACGGCCGATCGGGTGCGCGAGCTGCTCAGTGCGGCCCCGGGGGTCGTGGTCATGGACGAGCGCCGCCCCGGTGGCTATCCGACCGCGGTGCCCGAGGCCGCCGGGCACGACCCCGTCTTCGTCGGCCGCATCCGCGAGGACATCTCGCACCCGCGCGGGATCGACCTCTGGGTGGTGTCGGACAACGTGCGCAAGGGGGCGGCGCTCAACAGTATTCAGATTGCCGAGGTTCTGGTCGCTAACTACCTCTGAGTTGAGGCATAGGGAAGTCGCGATGAGTCACAAATACGCCCCGGTTCTGGCCGCCATCGTCCTGGCATGCCCCCAGTCGGTCTCCGCCCTCGCCCTTGGAGACCTCAAGGTTCGCTCGAGCCTGAACGAGCCGCTCGACGCGGAGATCGAGCTGCTGCCAGGCGGGTCCGAAGAGATCGCTGACCTGCGGGCGGCCCTCGCGTCGCGCGAGGAGTTCCAGCGGGCTGGCATGGAGCGCCCGTACCTCCTGACCCGACTGCGATTCCAGCTCGAGGACCGCCCGGGGGGCAAGGCGGCGATCCGGATCTCGACCAAGCAGCCGGTCCGCGAGCCCTTCCTCAACTTCCTGCTCGAGCTGAACTGGCCCAAGGGCCGCCTGGTGCGCGAGTACACCGCACTGCTCGACCCGCCAGTGTACAGCGCCGCGGCCTCAGCGGCCGTGCGCGGCCCGGTCGTGCGCGCCCACGCCGAGGAGCCCCCCGCCGAGCCCGCGGCGCCGCCCTTGGCCGAGCGCTCTGCGCCGGAGCCGCAGGCCGGGGTGGCAGAACCAGCCGCGCAGACGCCGGGGACCACGGAGTCCGCTGCCCCTGCCCCGTTTGCCGGAGATGCCTACGGCCCGGTCGCCGCCGGCGAGACCCTGTGGGCGATCGCGAGGGAGGTCCGTCCGGAGCGCTCGATCACCCCCCAGCGGATGATGATCGCGCTGCTGCGCGCCAACCCCGACGCCTTCGTGCAGGGCAACGTCAACGCGCTGAAGGCGGGATACGTGCTGCGCATCCCCGACCGGCAGGCGATCGACGCGGTCGACCCGAGCCAGGCGATTGCCGACATCCGCCAGCAGCAGACCCTGTGGGAGGACTACCGCCAGGGTGTTGCACGTAGCCCGCGGCCCGAGCCCAAGGCCGGTGTCGCGCCGAGCGCCCCCCAGCCGGCCGTTCCCGCGGAGCGGGCGGTGGCCCCGAGCGAGCCCGCCGCGCGGCTTGAGATCGTGGCCGGCGGCAGCGAGTCGGGAGTGGGCGGCACCGGCACCGAGGCCGGGGCGCTGCGCCGGGAGGTCTCGCTGCTGCAGGAGGACCTCGACGGGCGCCGCCAGGAGGTTACCGAGCTTCGGGCCCGCCTCGCCGAGGCGGAGACCTTGATCCAGGACCTCCAGCGACTCATCAAGCTCAAGGACGAGACGCTCGCTGCGTTGCAACAGCAGGCGCTTCTGACGCGCACGCGGGAGGAGACCGAGGAGGGTGAGGGCGAGCCGACCGTCGCCGGCGGCGAGCCTGGCCTCGCCGCTGCCGAAGAGGCGGCTGCCGTGCCGCCTCCGGAGTCCGCCCAGGCCCCCGCCGTGGAGGCAGCCGTGCCCGTGGAGGCAGCGGTACTCGAGGTGGCCGGTCGCTCCGCTGCCTCGGGCGACGCCGCGCCGGCACCGGCCGAGGCCTTGCCCCCGGAGCCGGCGCTCGCCCCGGCCGAGACGACCCCGGTGGCCGTGGCGCCTGCGCAGCCGCCGGTCGCGGTCGTGGCCAAGACCGTCGCGGCCCCGACCGAAGAAGCGCGGCCGAAGCCAGTCAAGCCGGCGGTGCCCGTGGCAGCGGAGCCTGCCCAGGCGCCGTCGCTCCTCGACTCGCTCGCCGGCGGCTCGACCCTGGTCTGGGGAGGCCTCGCTGGTGTGCTCGCCCTGGCCGGTGGGTTGTTCTCGCTGCGGCGCCGGCGGCCAGCCGAGGTGCTCGCGGAACCCGAGGCCTTCGCCCAGGAGCCGTCGACGATGGCCGCCGCTCAGGTGGCCCTGGACCCCACGTCAGAGATCTCGTCACAGGACGGCCGTTTCTCGTCACCGGGCGGGCACGAGCCTACCTCGGAGTCCTCCCGCTCGGAGGACCCGATGGCCGAGGTGAACGTCTACCTCGCCTACGAGCGCTTTGACCAGGCCGAGGAGGTGGCGCGTCGGGCCGTGTCCGAGTACCCCGACCGGCCCGAATACCGGCTCAAGCTGCTCGAGGTTCACCACGCCGCAAAGGACGCCGAGGCCTTCGAGCGCGATGCCGCCCAGCTGCGCGACGCGGCGGGCGAAGCCAGCCCACTGATGGAGCGGGCCCGCGGCTGGTGGTCCGAGCTGGTCCCGGGTCGGCCGCTGCTGGCGACGGGCGCGGGGGCAGTGGCGGCGTTTGCGGCGACCACGGTGCTCGCTGGGGGGGAGGGTGAGCTCGACCGCACCCTGGTCATGTCCCCCGATGAGTTCCGTGCCGCGACGAGCTCAAGCACCTTCGAGGAAGAGCGCCTGGAGCTGCCCAGCGGCGACATCGACTTTGACCTCGGCCTCGAGGGGGTGAGCGCGGAGTCTGCGGGCGAAGCGTTTGATTTCGACCTCGACCTCGCCGCGGGGGCGGAGTCGGCGAAGGAGCCGAGCTCCAGCGGCGGTGTGGACCTCGAGCTGCCCGCGCAGCCGGCGCTCGCCGGCGTCGGGGCGGAGGCGACCGAGGCCCTGGACCTGGACCTCGAGGCGGGGGCCGGCGCGAGCGCGGCCGAGCCAGAGAGCGCGTCGTTCGCGCTCGACCTGCAAGTGCCAGGGTCCGGGTCGACCCAGACGTCAGGCGACTCGCTCGACCTCGACCTCGACTCCCCGGTCGACCAGACGCTGGGTTCGGTCGGCGAGGCGGTCGAGCCGGATAGCTTCACCATGGGCCTCAGTCTCGAGCCCCGGTCGAGCGAGGCTCAGCCGCTTGCCCCGGCGGCTGCCGCGGCGGCAATTGCGTCCATGGCCGAGGACAGTGCGTTCGCCATCGAGCCGGACCTGAGCGGCTTGGTAAGCGGTGGCGGGGCGGCCAGCGGCGGCGCGGGCACAGGTGCCGACGCCCTGGTCAGCGCGTTCGCGGCCGAAGGGTCTGCCGCGGGCGATCCGGGCAGTGATGCGCTGTGGTCCGAGGCGGTCGTGTTCACCGGGACGGTGCCGCTCTCCGACCCCTTGGCCGACGTGGAAGGCGCGGCGCCGCCCTCTGACTTTGCGTCGCTGGACGGGACGTCGTTCGCGACCGAGCCGGTGGTCTTCACGGGCACGGTGCCGTTGGATGAGGCCTTGTCTGGAGCGGCAGACGAGATGGCGCTCGAGGGGGTAGAGGCCGGCCTGACCCCCGCCACGAGCCTCGACGCGCAGGTCGGTGGTGATGAGGTGGGGCTCACTGGGGAGGCGGCGGCCGACGAGCTGCCGGTGCTCGAGCTTGAGGCCCCGGTCGCTGAGCCGGCCCCCTCGGGTGGCGTGCCGGAGGAGGTGTTCGCGACGCTCGTGTCCGAAGGGGCGGGGTTCGAGGTCAATGGTCAGGACTTCGCCCTTCCGCCAGAGCTCGACCTCGAGCTGGAGCCCCAGCTGGGCGCCGGTGAAGTCGACGAGGCGAGTCTGTTCCTGGATGAGGAGGGGTCGGTGCTTGAGGAGATCGACACCAAGCTCGACCTCGCCAGGGCCTACATCGACATGGGCGACGCCGAGGGTGCGCGCGGGATCCTCGGCGAGGTGCTCTCGGAGGGCAGCGACATCCAGCGCGACGAGGCCGAGCACCTCCTCGCCAAGCTCGCGTAGCGGACTCGAGTGGCCGGGCGTTGAGGCTCGCGCTCGGGGTCGAGTACGACGGCACGGACTTCGCTGGCTGGGAGGCCCAACCCGGCCAGCGAACCATCCAGGGGGTGGTTGAGGCCGCGCTGTCGCGGGTTGCCGATCACCCCGTGCGGGTCGTGTGCGCGGGTCGCACCGACGCGGGCGTGCACGCCTGGGGCCAGGTCGTCCACTTCGATACCGAGGCTCGGCGCAGCGACCGTTCCTGGCTCCTGGGTGGCAATGCCAACCTGCCGGCGGACGTCGCGCTTGCCTGGGTCCGGCCGGTCCCGGGTGACTTCGACGCGCGCCGCTCGGCCCGCCGGCGCGGCTACCGCTACCTGATCTACAACCACCCCCTGCGGCCGGCCTTGTGGCGCACGCGGGTCGCGTGGGAGTGCCGTCCGCTGGCGCTCGAGCCCATGCAACTCGCCGCTGGCCACCTGCTCGGCGAGCACGACTTCTCGGCGTTCCGGGCCGCGGCCTGCCAGGCCAGGAGTCCCGTACGCCGGATCGATCGCCTCGAGGTCACTCGCCGCGGCAGGCTGGTGGCGCTCGAGGTGACCGCGAACGCCTTCCTGCATCACATGGTGCGCAACATCGCGGGGGTGCTGATCGCGGTCGGCCTGGGGCAGCACGGACCGGGCTGGACCCACGAGGTGCTCCTGGCGCGCGAGCGCCGGCTCGGCGGCGTTACCGCGCCGGCCGAGGGCCTGTACCTGGTCGAGGTGAGCTACCCCGAGCGCTACCAGCTCGCCCCCGTTCCTCCGCCGGCCTGGCTCTGATACCCTTCAGCGCTTGCTAGGGAGCGGGGTGGGCGATGCCGCCCGCCGCGCGCGAGGAGGCCCGTGAGAAGACCATGGGTCAGGCGTCCGGGCGTACCCGAGTCAAGATCTGCGGGATCACCCGGTCGGAGGATGGGGCCTACGCCGCCCGTTGCGGCGCCGACGCCATCGGCCTGGTGTTCTATCCTGCCAGCCCCCGCGCGGTCGACGGCGGCCGGGCGACAGCGATTGTCAGGGCGCTCCCGCCGTTCGTCACGGTCGTGGGTCTGTTTGTAGACCCCGAACCGGCGTGGGTGCGACGTGTCCTCGCGGACGTGCCGCTCGACCTGCTGCAGTTCCACGGCGACGAGCCCCCCGAGCTCTGCGGTGCGTTCGGTCGGCCGTACCTCAAGGCGATGGCGGTGCGCGAGGGCGTCGACCTGATGGCCTGGGCGCGCCGTTATGGCGACGCCTGTGGTCTGCTGCTCGACAGCTACCATCCGGCGCTGCGCGGTGGCACCGGGACGACCTTCGACTGGTCGCAGGTCCCGCCCGACCTGGGGAAGCCGGTGGTGCTGGCCGGGGGGCTGACGCCGGAGAATGTGGCCGAGGCGGTCCGCAAGGTCAGGCCCTACGGGGTTGATGTTAGCGGGGGCGTGGAGTCGGAAAAGGGGATCAAGGACCCCGACCGGGTTGCGGCCTTCATGCGAGGGGTAAACAGTGCTGGAACGAGCTAGTGCCCACGGCCCGCTCACCGGGTCGGTGCCTGATGCGCGCGGCCACTTCGGGCCCTACGGCGGGCGCTTCGTGGCCGAGACGCTGATGGCGCCGCTCGAGGAGCTGCGCCTGGCCTGGGAGCGTTATCGGACGGAGCCGGAGTTCCTCGCCGAGCTCGACGCGGATCTCCGCGACTACGTGGGCCGTCCGTCGCCGCTGTACCTGGCGGCGCGCTGGTCCGAGCGCCTGGGTGGAGCCCGCCTCTACCTCAAGCGCGAGGACCTGAACCACACCGGCGCGCACAAGGTGAACAACACCGTTGGCCAGGCGATGCTGGCGCGCCGCATGGGCAAGCGCCGCGTCATCGCCGAGACCGGCGCGGGCCAGCACGGCGTGGCCACGGCGACCGTGGCGGCCCGCTACGGGATGCAGTGCGTCGTGTATATGGGGGCAGAGGACATCCAGCGCCAGTCGCCGAACGTCTACCGCATGAAGCTCCTCGGCGCGCAGGTCGTGCCAGTCACCTCGGGCTCGCGCACCCTCAAGGACGCCCTCAACGAGGCGATGCGCGACTGGGTGACGAACGTCGACGATACCTTCTACATCATCGGCACGGTCGCCGGCCCCCACCCCTACCCGGCGATGGTGCGGGACCTGCAGGCCGTGATCGGTCGCGAGGCCCGGGCCCAGTGCCTGGAGAAGACCGGGCGCCTGCCCGACGCGCTGGTGGCCTGCGTGGGCGGGGGGTCGAACGCGATCGGGCTGTTCTACCCGTTCCTGGATGACCCCGAGGTTGCCCTCTACGGGGTCGAAGCCGGTGGCGAGGGGATCGCCACCGGTCACCACGCGGCGCCGCTAGCGGCCGGGCGGCCGGGGGTCCTGCACGGCAACCGCACCTATCTGCTGGAGGACGCGGCGGGCCAGATCCTGGAGACCCATTCGGTGTCCGCGGGCCTCGACTACCCGGGTGTCGGTCCCGAGCACGCCTGGCTCAAGGACATCGGGCGGGCGACCTACGTCTCGGTCACCGACCGGGAGGCGATGGCGGCGTTCCACGACCTGACCCGGACCGAGGGCATCATCCCGGCCCTCGAGTCGGCCCATGCCCTGGCCTATGCGGCCCGGCTCGCCCCCAAGATGGGGCGTGATCAGGTCCTGGTGGTCAACCTGTCGGGGCGGGGGGACAAGGACATCCAGACCGTGGCCGCGCGCGAGGGGATCCGCCTGTGAGCCGCATCCCGGGACGCTTCGAGGCCCTGCGCGCCGAGGGTCGAAAGGCCCTGGTACCCTTTGTGACGGCGGGGGACCCTGGGCCGGGGGTCACGGTCCCGCTCATGCATGCCCTGGTGGAGGCGGGCGCCGACATCCTCGAGCTCGGGGTCCCGTTCTCCGACCCGATGGCCGACGGCCCCGTTATCCAGCGGGCGAGCGAGCGGGCCCTGGCGAGCCGCGTGACCCTGCGCGATGTCCTCGGGTTGGTGCGCGACTTCCGCCGCCGCGATGCCACCACCCCGGTAGTGCTGATGGGCTACCTGAATCCGATCGAGGCTCTGGGCTACGAGGCATTCGCCGCGGCCGCCGGCGAGGCGGGGGTCGACGGGGTCCTGACCGTGGACCTCCCGCCCGAGGAGGCCGCGGAGCTGGTGGCGAGCTTGCGCCGGCATCGGCTGGACCCGATCTTCCTGATCGCGCCGACGAGTCCGCCGGAGCGGGTGCGGCTCATCTGCGCGCAGGCGAGCGGCTTCATCTACTACGTCTCCATCAAAGGGGTGACCGGTGCGGACCGCCTGGACGTCGACGCCGTGGACCGCAAGCTGCAGTCCATCCGCGCCTTTACCCGGCTCCCGCTCGGCGTCGGCTTCGGCATCCGCGACGCGGAGTCAGCGGCCCGGGTGGCCCAGGTGAGCGACGCGGTCGTCGTGGGTAGCGCCCTGGTGCTCAAGGTGGAGGAGCTCGCCGGCGAGCCGGCGCGGATCCCCGCCGAGGTGGGGCGGCTGCTCGCCAGCATGCGCCACGCCATGGACGCCCGATGAGCTGGTTCGAGAAGCTGCTGCCCTTGCGCATCCGCACCGAGGGCGGTAACAAGCGCAATGTCCCCGAGGGACTCTGGACCAAGTGCGGCGGCTGCAACGCCGTGCTCTACCGCAACGAGCTGGAGCGCAACCTCGAGGTCTGCCCGAAGTGCGGGCACCACATGCGCATCGAGGCGCGTCGGCGGCTCGATGCCTTTCTCGACCCCGAGCCGCGCGAGGAGATCGGGGCCGAGCTCGCGCCGGTGGACGCCCTCAAGTTCCGGGACAGCAGGCGCTACAAGGACCGCCTGAGCCAGGCCCAGAAGGCGACCTCGGAGAAGGACGCCCTCATCGTCCTCAAGGGGCAGCTGCTTGGGATCCCGCTGGTGGCCGCGGCCTTCGAGTTCCGCTTCATGGGGGGCTCGATGGGCTCGGTGGTGGGCGAGCGATTCGTGCGCGGCGTGGATGTCTGCCTCGAGGAGGCGAGTCCCCTGGTGTGCTTCTCGGCCAGCGGTGGCGCGCGCATGCAGGAGGCGCTGCTCTCGTTGATGCAGATGGCCAAGACCAGTGCGGCGCTGGCGCGCCTCGGGCGCCGGGGTCTGCCGTTCATCTCGGTGCTGACCGACCCGACCATGGGCGGGGTGTCCGCGAGCCTGGCGATGCTTGGCGACATCAACATTGCCGAGCCCCAGGCGCTCATCGGCTTCGCCGGCCCGCGGGTCATCGAGCAGACCGTGCGCGAGACGCTCCCGGAGGGCTTCCAGCGCAGCGAGTTTCTCCTCGAGCACGGCGCCATCGACCTGATCGTCGACCGCCGGGAGATGCGTCACCGCATTGCGGCCTTGCTCGCCCTGCTCACCGGGCGTCCGGCACCCCTGGTGGTGAGCGCCGGCAACGGCACCCCGGCCCTGCCCGCGCCGTCCTGACCCCTTGTGCAGAAATCCCTGCGCCCACCCTACGTACGGCGGGTTACGGGTGCGGTCTTGCGGGACCGTGTGTCACCAGGGTAAGGCGGAGAACGGCCGCACCCGGGACCTGCCCGAGCCGTCGTGGGCGGTCGATGTCTTCACAAGGGCTGATTGGGTGAGGCCTCCGGGCGCGCGCCTCGCACAACCTCCGATCCGCGGGCGATGCCATGTGCTTCGAGACCCTTGAGGACTGGCTGCGCTGGCAGGAGGGCCTGCACCCGCGGGCCGTGGACCTCGGCCTGGATCGCTGCCGCCTGGTGGCGAGCCGGCTAGGCCTGCCGGGCGCGGGGTTCATCGTCTTCACGGTGGCCGGGACCAACGGCAAGGGGTCCACGGTCGCCTTCCTCGAGGCCATCCTTGAGGCGGCCGGTCAGCGCACCGGCGCCTACACCTCGCCGCACCTCCTGCGCTATAACGAGCGCGTGAGGGTAGGCGGGAGGCCCGTCGACGACCGCACGCTGTGCGAGGCCTTCGCGCGGGTCGAGCGGGCGCGCGGCGACACGTCCCTGACCTACTTCGAGTTCGGCACGCTCGCGGCGATGGACGTGTTCCGTGGCGCCGCGCTGGACGCCGTGGTGCTCGAGGTGGGACTCGGCGGCCGCCTGGACGCGGTCAACGTCTTTGACCCCGACGTGGCCGTGATCACCGCCGTCGACCTGGACCACATGGACTGGCTCGGCCCCGACCGGGAGTCGATCGGGCGGGAGAAGGCCGGGGTCCTGCGGGGCGGCCGGCCGGCGGTGTGCGCCGACCCGGACCCGCCGCGGAGCGTGCTCGCGACGGCCCTCACCCTCGGCGCGCGGCTGCAGATCGCCGGCAGGGACTTCCACGGCGTCGTCCGTGGCGCCACGTGGGACTGGCACTCCGGCGATCGGGTGGAGCGAGGCCTGCCCAACCCGGCGCTGCCGGGGGCGTTTCAGGTCCAGAACGCGGCGGGGGCCATCGCCGCCCTTGCCGCGCTCGGCGACCGGCTGCCGGTGACGCGCGCGGCGATCGACCGCGGACTCTCAGAGGCGCGCCTGCCGGGGCGCCTGCAGGTCCTGGGCGGGTCGGTGGAACGGATCCTCGATGTGGCCCACAACCCGCAGGCGGTGCGTGCCCTGGCGGGGTTCCTCGCCGGGCGGCCGGGCTCGGGCCGCACCCACGCGCTCATCGGGATGCTGGCCGACAAGGACTGCCGCGGCGTGGTGCGGGAGGCAGCGGGGGTGGTGGATGCGTGGCACACCGTGAGCCTCCCTGGCCCGCGTGGCCTGGATGCCGGGACGCTCGCCGACGCCCTGGTCGAGGCGGGCGTTCCGGCCGATCGCGTCCACCCCCGCGGGGAGGCCGCGCAGGCCTACGTGGCGGTGCTCGGCTCGGTCTTGCCCCCGGATCGCATCGTGGTCTTCGGCTCGTTCCTCACGGTGGCCGCGGCGCTGCGCGTAGAATCCGCCCGGGCTGGGGCGGCCGCACTGCTGGGGTAGGCGGGCCGGCCGCAGGGCAGGGTGGGGATGGAAGAGCGGACCAAGCGGCGGCTGGTGGGGGCGACCATCCTCGTCAGCGCCTTCGTGATCGTGGCGCCGGCGCTGCTGGACCACGCCGGGACCGACCCTGCCCACCTCTGGGGCACGCCCCCGCCGCCGCCACCCACGGGGCTCTTCCCGGGGCGGCTATCCGACCTGGCGGCGCCCCCGCCTGAGCTTGCCGAGTCGCCCCAGGAGGACCTGCCCGAACCCGTCCCGTTCGAGGAGCCTCCACCCGAGGCCGGCAACGAGGGTCCCCCCGAGCCGGAGGCCCTTCTGGGTGCCCCTCAGCCGGCCCGTGCGCCCGGACCCG
>Ga0316622_100000567_pt1 | contig 21824 bp, 20 predicted proteins | sample OWC_Aug_OW2_C1_D_FD_207646 | JGI IMG/M metagenome (GOLD analysis project Ga0316622, IMG submission 207646) | Wetland soil microbial communities from Old Woman Creek delta, Ohio, United States - OWC_Aug_OW2_C1_D5_C | ecosystem: Environmental > Terrestrial > Soil > Wetlands | place: USA: Ohio... | reverse complement strand
TCAAACACCTCGTCATCATTCCTCAGCTCGCGATGACTTGTCCCAGCTGAACCATGAATCATCACCGTTTCGCACACAATCTTGCTATAGAGGTACTAAAGGGAAGGGCGACACTCCTCGGCGAGTGTCGCCCCGATTTCAAATTGGGTGCTACCGGAAGTAGATTCTGCTACTTCTTCGGCTTGAGCGGTTCCGGAACGATGGGCGATGGATTCCAGAGCTCCCCGTACACGTTGGCAGCATACGAACGGAGCTCATTTGTTGACTTCTCGAAATCCTCATGTGCCTGCCATGCTGCGAAGGCAGCAGCATCCTTGAAGAAATACGTGGATGCGATCTGATGGTTACCGGTAATCGGTCGAAACGAGCGGAACTCGACCAGTCCCGGGATTTTGAGTATCCGGGGTATCGCGGTCTCAGTCGCCCACTTCACGAAGGTCTCTGCTTTTTCGGAACGGATATCATACTTCAGCACGTAAACCACCATGGCAACCTCCTCCTTTGGCATACAGTCACTACAATTTGAAGCAGGTCAAGCGCGGCTGACGCGAGCGGGTCGTTCACTTGAACTTGGTGCCGTTAAATAGGTGATCTTGCGCGGGAGCTTTTTCAGCCTCGTATGCAGCGATTGTCAGCCCGTTCAGATTGGATTGTCAACGAGAAAGCGAACTGCGCGGATCACCCCACATCAATGTACCTTGCCTTCTGTCGTTCGGCTGAACTTCAGGTCGGCTTCAATGCGCTGGCGGACGAACGTGCAGGCTTCATCCGTCTTTTCCGTCGCAAGCAGTTCCTGCTTGATGACATCGGCTATGCCTTCTCGGCCTGCCAAATCAACCGAGTAGCGCGGCACGAGTTCACCTTCTCTTTCCTTGGGGTCTTCCTCCGCAATCCAGAGAAGAAGGATCTTCCCATCTGACATCACGCGCTCGAAATGCGCCGCCGAGTTGTTGTGCCAGCTTCGGTCCTCCATCAAGCCGTCAAGCACGAGGTTCAGGACTTGCGGTTCCACCTTGATCGAACTGCCGAACTCCTTCATGTGGCGGAAGACGGTGCCAGCAGCCCCTTCCTGCCCACCGTGGGCACTTTCGGCCCGTCCAGCCTGATACGAGAACTCTCTGAGGTCCCGCACCAACCCCGAGAGTTTGTCCCGCTGAAGCAAGCGGAGATCAAGCTCGCTGATGGTGCGTTGCAGGAGATCAAAGGTTTGATTCATCTGTTTTGAGAAACGCTCGTAATCGTTCATGGTGTCGTGACCGAAATATATCGTCCTCCCAAAACGAGGATTTTCCTCCCGCGCCCAAGAAGGGGGCCGTACCGTGCGCCCCTGAAAGTGATTTCGTGCCTGCGCTGAGGGCGTATGCCATGGTGCTTAAAAGCCCGAAGCGCGCTGGTCCCTGTACCGCGCTCTCACCAGATAGAGGGAGTCGTGCGGGCTGTATCGTGGAGACGGGATGTCCGTAATGGGACATTCCAGTATTATCTGATCTTGGCTGCGTACCAGAAGCCAGTGAACTTTGCCTTTCGACCTGTGGGCCATCGCCTGAGCAATCTGCTCTGTGCTATTCATCCACCCGCTCTGTTCGACAGTTCCGTCCTCGTTGGTAGTTCTGATCTGATATTCAATACCGTTGTGCGCCATGTTTCCTCCTTACCGCTAGGATGGGTCCCTAGTGGAGGCTCCACAACTTTTCCAAGCCGCGATTACCGGCTTGGCGTCTAGCACACTACGATAGGTGAAGCGCGATGCTCTTGATGGTTGTCGATGTAGAAAATCGCTTTCGGAATCGGATCGCACACCTCCCGTAAGTGTGCTTTGCCAAGTATTCCGTCGGAAAGAGAGTGCTGCGGACGGTTATCGCGGAGTTGCGCTCTGATTTTCGGCGATAATGTTTAACGCCTACGTAGGCTACACCCCTCGGATTCCGCGAGCAATAGGAGATTGTTCTGCAGATCCGCAGGCGATAATCACTGCGATACCATAGCCCTGCAACCGAAACCGTCACGAAAGAGGCGTGAGAGACACCAAATCCAACCGACTCTTGATGGCGTAGAAAAATTTCGTTGCGCGTACAAACGGGGGGGTATCCACGCATCCCCCCTCCCCCCTCATCTGGGGGGTGGCCCACTTCCTCCTTTCTCGGTGCAGAGGATGAAAAGAAATATAGGTGGGTAGGTTCGCCTGAAGGAAGGCACTCCACGTAGAATGCGTGGCTGTGTGTAGGGTAGGCCGGGTTCGACTGTCTTCGCTGGTGCGCTTGAACACCCCACGCCTCTTCCTCGGAGGCGCAGGGTGCTGAGGGGGACTTCCGCGATTCGCTTGAAGAGGGACAGCACCCGACGCCTTCAGATAGCTGGAGATGCCTGTCCAGCTACTCATCAAACAGGGGGACCTGATGCTGCTCCAGCAGATCAAGAATCGCCTTGTTTCCAAGGCTGGACACCACTCCATAGAGGCTAGGTATGACTACCTCGATCGGATTGCCGCTCTCGTCCTTGATGTAATCTTGAGGTACGCCAACAGGCTGGAAACTCGAGCATAAAGCATGAACCCTGCCTGTCTCAACGGCGACGATAGGGCCACCGCTGTTTCCGTATTTGAGAGCCTTATCCAAGATGTAGCACTGCGGGTCTTCGCCCGTCATGACCATTCCGGCATGGAAGAGGGTAGAGACAACGATAGCCGACGACACTCGGGGACACAGGGAGATGCTTCCTGTTACCACTCTGGAGCCTAGATCCTGCGCGGAGGACTCGGGAAGGGGATATTCGAAGGCATAGACGGGTTCTCCCTCGTCGAGTTGCCGCTTCGACACTTCGATGTAAGGGGACTCGGATCTTCCTTTCAGCAACTCCTTGGTTGCATTCGCGGCGAAATCCACCTTGAGCAAAGCAAAGTCGCACTCCGGGATCACGTGGCTAAACGAAACGGACTGATACAACTGGGTCCACATCGTCGGGGGCCTCGCTTCCTTCATCAGCCATCCCTGATTTATGTCCTGTCTTACCGGGCCATCTGATTTGTTGTCTTCCGTGATGACATGCGCCGCAGTCACGAACCAACCATCAGGGGAGATAAAGAATCCCGTCCCAATCGGTGATGGCATTCCTTGCCGTTGGGCATCAGGCAGTTCAACGCAGGAGGTTGCAGCTTGAGTGCGGGGCAGGCTCTTGGCGATCATTTCGGCTTGACTTCGATATGAATGCTACCACCCGCTGGATTGCGCCCCAATCTTTTCCCCGTCGATGACGATCGTGCCTGATCTTCCCGCTCCTGTTTGCGCATTGCCCCCTCTATCTCTTGTTGCAGCTTCTCCCCTCTCTTCTCCTGTTCTTCAATGAGTTCCGCTAGCCTCTTGACCTCATCAATCCATTCCCCGTCCACGAAGGCTTTGATGTTTTCAGGCGCGAACCTGTAAAAGCTGACTCCGGCAGCACGGTATCCCTGACTCGTAAGTTGAGATCTTGTCGTCCCAATATCACTATCATAATCACCAAAACCATACTCGCATCGTCCTTGGCATTCGAGCACGAGGCTGTCGTCCACGAAAAAACTGAACTCATATTCGGTGGCATCGCCGCCTTCAGACCCTCGCCGCACAAGCTGCTCGCGGTACTTGTAAGCATACAAGTGCCCACCGAAATTGAAGCGCACACCCGCTTCTTCTGGCGGTTCGGATTCCTTTAGTTCCGTGATTTCCGGTGGAATGAACACCCTGCCATCACTCTGGCTCCAAGCTTGGAAGTCATTGATCTTATCCAAGCAGGCTTTCATCACCAGTAAGGGGACGCCGAGATCAATCGCCCTCTGCTTGCGGCGTTCCACCTCTCTGTAAAGGCCCTCTGTCTCCATGCTGATGTCCGATGCTGCGATATTATACGCCCGCGCGTCGGCAGCAAACATACGCGGGGGGTAGGGGGGTGGTCCTCTTTCTCCCGTTCGCTGGTTCGCTTGAGGAGAGATAGCACCGCACGCCTTGAGTCGAGAAATTGTGGAGGCGTTTTCAGGTACGACGTTCCTGCCCCCGACTCGGCTCGACGGCAAGTGCGTGGCGGGGCTTCAGTGGCATGGCAGGACGGTGCTGGCTGAGGGAGAGGGCTTCGTGCAGGCATACCACAGGCTGTGGAGGAAGGCGGTCAGGAGGTTTCTGTGAAAACCGCCGGCAGGGGGCCGGTGTGATGCTCTCGGCTCTGGGTGGAGGACGGGATGTCAACAACCATTGCCCCAGATGGCCGTGGCACGCCTCACAGAGGTTTGACAAAAGGCCGCTGAAGAACAGGCGGCATTGCCTGCAGCCCCGCCTGTTCTTCAGAAAACTGGTAGTCTAATTCCCACACGGCGACACATTGCGCCAGTTCAGCACGGTGTCGTTGACGGTCTGGGTGCCGGTCGCTCCGTAAGTCAACGTGAGCTGCCGGTTTGCGATTTCCCCGCAAGCACCGTCCTTTTCGACGTGGTCCCAGTCACCAAGCGTGTACTTGTACTCGATCTGGGTGGATTCCTTTCCAGTGAGAGTGATGGTCCAATGTGTCGCATCTACACGGGTCATTACCACCCCGCCGGGATTCCAATCAGGAAGGCCTCCGTCCAGACCGCTGAGCGTGCCGGCGATGTAGACGGAGCGGCCGGTGCCATCGGTGGTCGTGGGAACTGTCGCGTTAAAGGTCAAGGTAACCGTGCGCGGTTCTGCCTTCGCCGTGACTTCATTTGAGGACGGCGATGCATTCAGCGACGTGTCAAAGGCTTTGACCGTGTAGTAGTAGGTCTGGCCTTCGATCACCGAATTATCGACATAGCTCAGAGTGCTGCCTGAAACAATGGCGATGGCTGAGGACCCTTCACCATTCGACTCTGTGCCCCGGTAGACACGGTACTCGGCCACGGCGTCGTCCGGATCGGTCGATGCAGTCCAGCTCACCGTCAGGCTGGCGGCGCTATAATAGTCGATTGAGGCGACAGGAACCGTGGGAGCCGTGGTATCGCTACTGGGAGTGATGGTCATGACACCGGGCTGGTTGGTGCCCGAGTTCGATCCAGGGATGTAGCCGTCCTGATCGCCGTAGACCCAGGTTCGACCTCCATCGTCCGAGAAGCGCACCAAGGAGTCGTACGTCCCCACCGAGTCGGCGCGAATACCGCCCATGTACTCATAGTTATTGTCGCCAGTGTGCCCGGAGTTGTAGGCCATTGGCCACCAAGCCCAGGTCACCGGATCACTGCCAGGCACACCAAAGCCAAGCTGCGCCACGATCGCGCCAGGATCGCCCTGGGCATCCGTCAGTCCCTGGATATAGACTTGGCCGTAGACGGTGGTGTAGTTTGCGGTGATCACCTGGTTGATGGTCTTGGGCCACTGGAGAATGGCATAGCCGATTGGGAAGGCCGGCGTTGCATCGGCCTCGTTCGAGTTAGCGCCTTCGTTGCCCAACGAGTCGACACCCCGCACCACATAGTAGTACGTCGTGCCGTTACTGACGCCGGAATCGGTAAACGTCGCGCTATTCGCGGTCCCGATCTTGACGTAGCCGCCGCCTTGCACCACGCTGCGATAGATGTTGTAGCTTGCTGAGTCAGCGTTGCCGGTCCAGCTCAGGCCCACGGTGCTCGTCACACCGTTGTTGGCGGTCGCCGTCAGACCTGTTGGGGCAGTTGGACCAGTAATATCTTGACCCGCCGCCATGATGAAGATTGCGGCCTTGAGCGGATTCAGCGGTACCGTGAACTTCCCGCCAGCGGTCATCACACTACCGCTCACCAGGGCATCAGTGAGATTCACTCCATCGCGCAGGTAACCCGCGGTCGGTACATTGATCGTCTGAGCGGCAGTCTCATTGCGATTAATCACGACGATCGCAAGACTGTTGCCTTTACGCAGCGCGTAGGCCAGCGTCTTGTTAGTATCGTCGGTCAGCAAGAAGGTGAGCTTACCCTGACGCAGCACCGGGTTACTTTTGCGGATCTGGATCAGGGTACGATACCAGTCGAGCGTTGCATGATCGCCGGCGGCAGAGTAGTTGATGGTATCCTTCGGATCCTGGACATAGCTGCCGCCCGGAGTCAACTTCCAGGGGAACGTTCGGCGGTTGTCCGGATCGTCCGAGCCTGTCAGGCTGACTTCGTCTCCATAGTAGATACTTGGCACACCCGGCACGGTCATCTGGACGAGCGCGGCGATAGCCTCGTGTGCCTTTCCCACCGCTACGTTCGCAGCGTTGAGCTCCTTGTCCTCACGATTGTTCACGCCCGGTGTCAGGCTCCAGAGGATACGCTTGGTGTCATGGCTGTCCACCAGGTTCTGTAAGGTGTAGTAGGTTGCATCCGCGTAGTCCTCGCGGATCGAGTCCATCCGTGCGGCAAACGTGGATGGGGGCAAGTTGGGATTGTTCTCTTCCGGAAAACCCTTGTTGTCCACTGCCCCTAGCAGACCAAGGACGGCGTTGCGGAAGCGGTAGCCCATTGCCGTGTCCGCCTGGTCGCCGTGGGTTAGTGGCAAGTTGTCATACCACTGCCAGGCCTCGGCGATCAGCGTCTCATCGGGCTTGATGCCTTTGGTGATGGTGCGCAGTTGCTGCCAGTAAGCAGTCGGGAAGGAGGAGTCGCTCATTACGTCGAAGCGCCAGCCTGAGGTGCCCAAGTTCAGCCAGTAACTGGCAACGCTTTTCGATGGATCTGTGTAGAAGTAACTTGCCACCGGTGCATAGGGCTTTGCCGGATCCGCAGGATCTCTTTTCACAATCACCGGGATTGAGTCGAATCCGAACCAACCATCGTACGTGGCTGCATTCGGCCGGTTCTGACTATCTACGCAGACGCCGCTGCCCTGGGTGACATCATGGAAAGTGAACCACGAGCGATACGGCGAGCTGACGTCCTCGCAGGCCCCGACGGTGGTGTAATGATGGTAACGATCGAAGAACGGGCTATCCGACGAAAGGTGGTTGAAGACACCGTCGAGGACAAGCTTGATACCGCGTGCTTCGGCATCCGTTCTGAGCTTCTTGAAGTAGCCGTAAGTCCCGAAATAAGGACTGATCGTCATGTAATCGCGCGTATCGTAACCGTGATTCGAGCCGGAGGCAAAGATCGGATTGAAGTAGAGGATCGTGACTCCCAGGCTCTTCAGGTAATCGAGCTTGTCGTCCACGCCCTTCAGGTCGCCGCCAAAGTAATCTCGCCCCAAGGGGGATTCGTCGCAAGGTATTGCCTGGTTGACGTAATCGCGACAGTAACCTTCCGGCAGGTCGGTCCATTTCATATTTATGATCTGCGCATCGGCCGCCTCCTGGATCTGTTGCGGAGTGGGATTCGGCGGCGGCGGGTAAGCATAGCGCGGGTCAGCAGGACTTGGATCATTGCCCGTGCTGCCGTTGCGAAAACGGTCGGGGAAGATCTGGTACATAACCCCGTTCTGCATCCACCCAATGATTGGAAAGTTCGAATCGTCCGCATTCAGCCGGAAGCCGTTGTCGACCTCGGTTGGAGTTGCCTGCCCCAGGCCGCCGTAGCGCGGGACATTGTCGGCGTAATAGGCCGTCGCCGTCCCATCCGTGATGATGAAGCGATAATAAGTTGTGCCGAGAGCCTTTGGTGCGTAGGTGTACTGCCAGAAGTCACAGGTTGATCCGGTTAGCGCCGCATCATAGCAGTCGACATTACTCGCAGTCAGCTCCATTGGCTCGCGGTCTTCCTGACCCACTGCCGTATCGTAGAGGCGGATCGTCACGCCGGTCACGTCATTGTGAAAGGTGCGGAAGCGTAAGGTGACGGGTTTGTTGGGTGTGACCGTGCCGAACGGCACGCGGTAGAGGGTGTCGCGCGAGTCGTGGGCGAGCCCATCGTACTCGACGTTGTTGTCGTGGCCGTGTCCAGCACTGACCGTCAGGACGTGCGATGTGGAGTCATAGCGGAAGGTCACCTTCGCATTATTCGCAGACACGGTGAAGGGGATATTCGGGCCGTTCTGCACACCGCCTTGTCCATAGTTCACGTCCCAGCTCTCGCCGATGGCCACTTTGGTCTCGTAGGTGCCTTGGGGCAGCGCGGTCGTCTCGAAGGTGTAGATGCCGTCGCCGTCAGGGTCTTGCAGCCACGATCGCAGACAACCTGGATCCCAATCACCTGAGCAGCCCAGTTCCGACTGGAAACTGCCCGGTGCGACTGCGATGACCGAATTCACATTATCGGTGACCCAATGGCTCTTGTGGTCGTAGTAGAACTTAACCGTCGCGCTCGCGGCCAGATTGAGGGTGATGTTGGCGCCGTTCTGCGCTCCGCCCTGCCCGTAGTTCTCGCTCCAACCGTCGTTGAGTGCCGCTTTGTACTCGTAGCTGCCGGCTGGGACAGGGACGGTCCAGGTACTCTGAGTACTCTGACTTTGCCAGACGTCATCTTCCGAGTCGTAGGTTAACTGAGTCGAGGCACAGGCAGGATCCCAATCTCCTACGCATCCCAACTCGTTCTGGAGCGACCCGGCGATGGTCACACTGGTTGGATTAGGAGTGTGGTCGGCCAAGGCCGGCATCGCAAACGTCAAGATAAACAAGCCAATCCAAGCCAGAAAGATCCTATGAAGTCCTTTTGTGGTCATCGCAGTTTCTCCATTCCTCTTTGTTTAGCGGGTAATAACCAGCCATCCAAACTGGTGTTGCGATTAACTCGATCCGGGAGTCCGGCTAGAGGGAAGTGGTCTTAAGTTGACTTCCTCCAACAAGATTGGCAGGGACTGTTGGGTGAGGGGATGCCCAGCAGAGTCGCCTTACAAGGTTTCTGTACCAACTCGGCTGGCGTGAGGGGATAGCTTGCTCCAACAAGGTGCCGCTGGTGCTTGGTCCTATGCCGGAACCTGTCAGCCTCGTATGCGGGGATTGTCGGCCCGTTGAGTGAATAATGTCAACAAGATAACGCACTTGATCACGAATACCTCCTCCGCAGCCCGATGAGTATGTCGTCGCTTCGGGCCAACTGCCGGTGCGGTCATCCGTCAGGATCAGCGCGACCTCCACGCATCTCTGCCTTCACGGGGCAGTGTCCTTGTCGATGCGCGGCATTCGATCTAGGCAAGGTACCTGCTACGCTCACCTCTTTCGAGCTACATCCGTTCCAAAACATCTATGATGAAGGCCCGAGAACCCAGGAACGTGCCAGATTTTCCGGTCCGCAAGGTCGAAGTAATTGGCGCTGAGCCTTCGCTCATAAAGCAGCTCGCCGCAACGCGCACATCGATTATCGTTCTGGCAAACGCAGCAGACTGTGACGACAAGTTCTCGGCATAGCGTGTCGAAGCATTCCCCGCGCCATTCTCCACAAACAGGGCAGGGTAGCAATCGGCGAGGGACCACGTCCGCGTGCGTCCCCACGAGACGGTCCTCTTCGTCTGGTGTGGGCAGGCGTCCGCCTTTGGTTATGTCGCCCAGGATGGTCGCTGTTCCCGAGCCTTGGTGTTGAGCCTCCTCGAAAAGGGTCAACTCCAGCCGTCGGGCCGACAGATCAGGTGATTCAGGAATCGGATCTACGGGAGCCAACTTCTCCCAGGTAAGGTAGCCATCGCGGGGAATCTCGCTCCACCGATAAGCCTGCCCGTCCTCTCGGAAATACACGCAGAGGTCACGGGCCAGGACGAGGTAGGTAGGGAGGTGGTTGGCCATGGCCTGTCGCTGGGCAAGACCGAGGCCGAGGACGTGTTCGAGCGGCCAGTCGCGGGGCAACAGAATTATGTGGAACAAGGAGGATACGAGGCGGGTGGCCAGGTAGGGAAAGCCGCCGAATGCCCTCGCTCTGACAGTGGCGTTTTGGCTGAGAGATGTGATCGTGTCTTTCATGGCTGTCTCCTTTGGTTGTGGGCATCAGGGAGACAGCACCGGTGGGCCAAAACAAAAATGCCGCACGCATCAGACTGCTGCGGCATTCATGGAGACTTGGTTTCGGGACCCTCTCATCCCGCGCATCGAGCCTTTCGACTCAAGGCACCGTAGCGTCTCCTCCTGCTCGGTTGCCCAACCCGATTGATCGGGTCACTCCTGATGCTTCGGCGGCGCTGACCCGCAAAGTCAACGCTGCAGATGCCTGTCGGCACAGGCGAGGATATCGTCTGGGGGGCGATTCGGCTTTTCCCGTTGACACTCCATCGTCGGCGGGTTGACAATTCCGGCATACCAAGGCTGATCAAGCACTGTCACAAGCTCAGGTACCAGTGGCGCCTCGTTCAAGCGATTGTTCCACCTCCCGTCCCTCGTGCCAGCAGTGAGACGCGTTAAGGCGGCTCTGCTGGGCATTCCCCCGCCCAACACTCCCTGCCGAACAGGTCGGTGACTGACGTGGCACCGACATAGGATCAGTTGATCTAGAACTCTTTCATTGCATAACTGAACCGCATACGGAGGTTTCTATGAAACATATTCTTGTTGCTGCTGGATTAGTTGCGTTGTTCTTTGCACTCGCCGCGCAGGCGCAGACGACACCCCCGCCGCCCGGACCTGAGCAGAAGCAGCTAGGAGTCTTTGTTGGAACCTGGGCAGGGGAGGGCAAGATGGAGGCCACTCCTTTCGGGAAGGCGGGCACAACCAAGGGCACCATGACCTGTTTATGGTATACCGGAGAATACCAACTGGTCTGCGACTCCGAAGATTCCGGACCCATGGGCAAAATCAAAAGCCACAGCATTTACGGGTACAACGTGGAGAAGAAGCACTACTTCAGCTTCGGCATCGACAGTACCGGATACGCCGGTCCGGGAACCGCCAAGGTTGATAGATCTTCTTGGACGTTTGAGGCCACGGATACCATGGCAGGCAAGACCTACCATTTCAGGACTGTTGTGAAATTGGAACCTCCGAACGAACTTGCTTACAAGTCCGAGTATTCAGAGGACGGCAAGAAATGGATGCTAATGTCAGAAGGAAAGATGACCAGGAAGTAAACCCGGATGTGTCGGCAGCAGCTCGATCTGCCCCCCAGGTATCACGACCTGACTGGCTGTGCTGGAGGGTCCTATGCCGGAGTATGGCCAGACGACATTTCCGAGTAAGTTCCACCCAACATTTCAACATGAGGTGAGGCCATGAAAACCAAATATGCGGTTATCCTCGCTGTCCTGCTTTTGCTGGTTTCTGCCTGTGCCCAGAAGGTCAATGACCCTGCCGACGTGCAGGCAATCAAGAAATCCATGGACGACTATGCAAAAGCCTGCAACGCAGGAGACGCCGCTGGCGTAGCCGCTTTGATGACCGAGAAGACAACTGTTGGCATCAACAATGCGCCAGTGTTAGTCGGTAAGGAACCAATAAAATCGGCATTCGGAACCTATTTCAGCCAGGTCAAGGTCGAATTCAGTGCGCCGGTTGATGATGTGCGCGTTGTCGGCAACCTCGCTGTGGCAAAAGGAACCTGGACTGGGAAGTTCATTCCAAAAGCGGAAGGCGTGGCACCCGTCACGGACAGTGGCAGTTGGATTGTGATCTTCGCTCGTGAGAACGATGGGTCCTGGAAATGGGATTGCCTGACAGAAAACAGCAATCAACCCTTGCTAGGCAGTACGGCAAGCGGCGAGGATGAGCAAGCCCTTTATCAGCTCGAACAGGATTGGGCGACGGCAATGGTCAAGAACGACGCAGCGGCGCTTGACAACCTGCTGGCCAATGAGTTCCAGGCAAGCTACGTCGATTTTGTCGCCAACAAGAAACAGCTCCTCGCTGTGGTAAAGAGTGGCACAGCCAAGTTCGAGTCGATGACCAACAGCGACATGAAGGCTTTTGTGCTTGGTGATACGGCTGTCGTGCATGGCCTTTCGACGGCGAAGAGTTCGATGGCGGGCAGGGACACGAGTGGCCAGCAACGATACACGGACGTGTTCGTGAAACGCGACGGGCGCTGGCAGTGCGTGACCGGCTATTCCACCAAGGTGCAGTAGGTCTGCATAGAGTCTGGGGAGTCCTGGGTGGGAGGCTGTCGGTGGAAGGGAGCTTCCGAGTGCCCTACGCCGCAGGAACCTCCCGAAGCAGGCCGCCAGATCCACGGTCGGCAAATGGAATGTTCGGGGTCGCCGTGCATGGCGGCCCCGTCTGCACCCCGCTATCTCCGATTCTTCTTGACCGTCGCCCCTGAACGGGCTGACAATCTCCGCATACGAGGCTGCCAAAGCTCCAGCGAAAACCCAACGGCGCGTCCTGATCCAGTCACTGTTCCAGCCTCCATTCCCCAGATGAGTGAAACAGTGCCGTAAGGCGGCGCTGCTGGGTAAGTCCCCGCCCAACGTTCGCCCCAAACTGACAACTCAGCATGCAAGCAACCAGACAAATGAGAGGAGAAAAGCTATGAAAGCGACAGCATTTGTAGCCTTGGGGATTCTCGCTGTATTGATTTGGGCAATGCCCGGTTCTGCGCAGATCACCAATGACGAGCAAACTGGCGCCATCCCGTTGCAGCTCGACGTGCCGCTGGACTTCGACTCGACTGGCTTCACAATGAGCGCGTCAGACCCCATGGTCTGCAACGGCTCACACGGCCTGTTCCCCGGTCCGTATTACGCCTCGGCCTGGTTCAAGTACACCGCGAAAGCTAGCGACAACACGCTCTTCCTCAGCGCAAAGACGGATCAGGGGGACCCGAAGGACTTTTACGCCATCACGTTCGTGTTCGAGCAAACCGCCAATGGCCTCCAGCAGATCGACTGCACAGCTTACGGGAACGAGGCCAGCTGGAAGCCCACGAAGGGGACGACCTATCTGATCATGGAGGCGGGCCTGGACGAGAGCGTTACGGGCGATCCGAATTTTTCGAATAAGGGCGGTCACGGGACGCTGGTCTTGTCACGAACCAGCGGGCTCTTCCACCCCCAGTGGACCTGGCAGGGCTCCTACAGCGACTGCGGCTTCCCAGTAAACTGGACGGAGACCTATAGGGCAAACTTCCGGCTCAAGCCAGGACGGCAAGGGGACCCGACCCCGTACTGGTTCGAAAACTACGAGTTTCACGCCGTGACGACTAATCCCGCAAACGGGAAGTGGTTCGTCGAGGATGGAAACGGGTTGTACAAGGACCTCCACATCACGAAGGCCGAGGGCACGGTCCACACGTTCGTCGCGACCGAGGTCGGACGGCCGTACACCTTGACCGACATGAACGGGAACAAGCTATTCTTCGATCGCGGCCGCGTGCTGATTACGTTCCAGGTCGACACCCTTGGGGACGACAACCCCTACAATGATGTAGATGTCCCTGACAGCTTTCAGGTCCTGGCAGCGAACGGCAGCCATCTAGCGTACTTCTGGGGCGGCGACTGGTGCGAGGACATCGTGATACCGCTCCTCGGCGGCGACAAATGACAAGCACCCTCGCGAGACCGAGCCCCACGTAGCGCGAGAGGAACGTTGATGCAGGCCAGGGGCCGCTCTTCGGGGCGGCCCTTTTCCTCTCGGCGGCGGCCTCCGATTCTTCTTGACGCCCGCTGCTGAACGGGTTGACAATCCCCGCATACCAAGACTGACAAGCTCTAGCTCAAGATCACGCACCAGCGGTGCCTCGCTCAAACGATCGTTCCACCCTCAGCTACGCATTCCACCAGGTGAACAGGTCCAGTAGATAGGCAAAAGCAAGACTCTTGGCCACGGGTAACAGTGGGCTTTCCCTCCACCTGTGCTTCGCCAAAATCCCGGCCGAGCGGCTCTTGGAGCCCCCGGGCTTGTCCCTCCCTTCGCGCCGACTCTCTCTGAACGCGAAATCCAACCGCAAGCCAGGCACTGAGGCGCCTGAGCCGGCGTGTGCAGGCAGGATGCGTCTGCAGCATAGTCCAGGGGTGGTCGGAACTACAGTGTGGGAGCAGCGACTCTGGGAGACAGGAATCTTGAGATCACCAGCCCGGACGACCGGAACTACGCTGCGCGTCTCTCGTAGCGATGATGAAGACCGCCGACTTCCGGGATCTCAATCACCGCTCCCCTATCTGGGGGCTGCACGGGGCGAGGCTCCGGCGCGTCCTTGTCCAACGCCAAGTGCGTCCTCGCTCCGTGATAGTACTTCACGTAGCGCCGCACAATTCGCCTCAGGTGCGTTTCGCCGAGTATGACGACGTGATCGAGGCACTCCCTGCGAAGGGTCCCAATTACTCTCTCCGCGTACGGATTTTGCCAAGGACTATGCGGCGCAATGACAACTTCCTCGATGTCGAGCGCCTTTACACGGTCCCGAAACGCCAACCCGTACACGCCATCCCGGTCTCGGATCAGGTAAGGCGGCGATTTTCCATCGCCGACGGCCTCGACCATTTGCTGTGCTATCCACTCGGCCGTCGGATGTTCCGTCACGTTGAAGTGCACGATCCTACGGCGGTCATGCGCAAGCACGATCAGGACAAACAGGACCCGAAATGTCGCCGTTGGCACGGTGAAGAAGTCCATCGACACAAGCTCCTCGATATGGTTGTCCAGGAACGCCCTCCAGTTCAGCGACGGAGGCTTCGTTCTTCTGGGCATCCATCGAGATACAGTTCGTTCCGAGATGTCGATCCCGAGCTTGAGGCGTTCACCGTGTACTCGCGGTGCGCCCCACAACGGATTGGATTTCGCCATCTTCCGGATCAGCTCCCGGATCTCGCGGTCCTTTCCAGGCCGCCCTGGGCCGTTGTGCCGGGAGAGGCGAGTCCAGTAGGAGGCGAAACGCCTTCGATGCCATCGGAGAACCGTTTCAGGCTTGACGATGACGAGTCTTTCTTTCCAGTACTCCCAGGATCGCGACAAGAGAACCCAGAAGAAGCGATCAAGCTTCCGGAGTTTCGGTCGCCGACGTCGTCGGTTCAAAACGGCGAGCTGCTGGCGGAGCGCGAGGTTCTCGAGTGCCAGGTCAGAGCGGTGCCGCAGCGTGGTCGGAATCAGAGAGAGCAGCCGTAGAATCATCAGGATCATGCCTGGGAAGTGTCGGGTCCCGAGGCACAGAAAGTCAACCGTATCAACGCGGCCGGGGTTTTGGCGAAGGACAGGTGTCAGTAGAGTTGAAGTCAACCCTCCGCGTAGCCATATCAGCACGTCACACATTGTTCATGACGTTGGCAGCGCCGAGTGGCAAGGACAGAGGCCCAGATTTCACGCAGCCTGGGATTTCAGGTCAAAAACGGCTACGGAAACGTGTTCGTTGGGCTGCCCCTTGGCGACCACCCGGTCGATTGTCTTGAGCGTGGCAGGGCTGAAAAACACCTCGCCGCACTGACGGCAGACTTCGGCTCGAACGTTTCGGATGAGAAAACGCTTTCCGTCCCATTCGTGCATATGTTCAATGCGACGGACTCGCAAGGGGCCCTTACAGAAGTAGCACTTTTTCATTCTTGTTCCTTTCGGACACGGTTATTCTGCCACAGTTTCGGATCAGGGCGATATACGGTGATAATGATCAAGAAACCCTCGTGGATTGCGCAAACCACGTGAATGGGTTTGTTCTCTCGCGAGAATCCGAGGACAAGGTGTGAGTGACCGCGCTGATCGTCCGGATAGTCTTCGATGATCTCAAGACCACCCGATTGGAGCGCCTCCTCCAGCTCAGTCATCTGAATCCGATCCCGATCGCGCTCGCGTTCCGCGTGGTAGGAGAGCCGATAGCGCCCACGCCGTATCAATGACCGAATGCGCGCGATGATCTCCTTTGATTTCACGGTTCAACGCCTCCACTACCACAATCCGCCACCGGCTCTGGTTCTCCAGATCAATCCTGGCGTCCGTCCCCTGCATTTTGTCCTAAACAAGAAGGCTCCTCAACTTCGTGCTTCGGTCGGTTCTTGAGGTCCTCGACCCCCTCGCATCCCTCGAGCCGAGAATCGCGGCTGGCACCGCGACTGTCGGTTCGGTACGGAGGCATTTTTCACCGGTAGCATAACCCGGAACTCCGGGCGAAACCAACATCCTCGCGGTGATCAGCCGACTCGCTGTGGGTTGGGCCTCGAGCTGATCACCGCGGATTGTCCCTCCACTGAGGAGCATCGGGATTGAGGGCGGGGTGGCGTCGGATGCCGGGAGGCAGGCTCCCGGCTTGACGACAAATGCGCTTATCATAGGCCGAGGTTGATGCTCAGCTTCCGTTGGCTTTCCAATGAGCAGGGATTCCGTGTGAGAATCTGTGTGAGAGAATCCTGCAGAAACATGCAAAAATCGGCGAAAATTGCCTAAGATCGGCAAAAGGCAACTCTCGTAGTTTCTGTAACTTGCGGGAACTGAGGAGGTTGTGAAACTCAAGGGAACGGCCTCATAATCAGCGGGTCGCAGGTTCGAGTCCTGCTGGGCCCACCAATGTTTTCAACAAGTTGCAGCCTCCGTTGTTCCTCGCCTGAGAATTTCTGGCCCAACTGTGCCCATTTTTGTGCCCAGTCCCCTTCAAAACATGCCGTTTTCACGCAGTTGTGCCTTCCGAAAACGCCATCCGAGCGTGATTCAGCACGGTTAGATAAGGTGCTGTTGACCACTGGGATTGCTGGAGCCCCCGAATCCATCTGAGATCAACACCCAGGAACCTGCGGATCGAGTGCCATGGAGCGTCTTGGCACAAAGATCTTCTGCGCGAGACCGTTTGACCGGCGATAAGAATAAGAATAGGCGATCAGGCTGCGCGTCGCTCGTAGCGATGATGCAGCCCGCCGACCATAGGAATCTCGACAACGATGCCTGTCCCTACCAGAAAGTCTATCCGAGCGAAATCGAGTGCATCGAAGCAAAGCGCTGGCAACCAATAGTCTTCCAGGCTTAGCTGAAACCTACGCCAGAGGACCGAATAGGGAATCGGTGATTGAGCGTCAAGGAGTACCTTGGCACATTAATCCCCGGTGCGAATCCGTGCGACATTGGGCAGAAGATGAGCGGTCAGGCTGCGCGTCGCTCATAACGATAATGAAGTCCACCGACCTTAGGCACTGCGACGATCCGGCCCATGTCCGGGGGTTGAACGGCTCTTCCGTCCGGAGAGTCCTTCCCAAGCGAAAGATGACTGCGCGAGCCGTGATAATAGTCGAGGTAGCAAGCCACATGCCGCCGGAGCGAGGTTTCATTCACGATGACTACGTGGCCCAGGCATTCGCGCCGAATGGAGCCGATCAGGGGTTCGACGTAGGGGCTCTGCCAGGGAGACCGAGGAGCCGTAAGAACCTCGCTGATCTCCATGTTTGCCGCGTGCATCCGGAAGGCGAGTCCATAAATTCGGTCACGGTCCCGGAGCAGGTACCGCGGCGCTGTGTCCCACGGGAATGCCTGGACGAGCTGCGCTGCCGTCCATTCGGCAGTCGGATGCTCTGTTACGTTGAAATGCACGACGCGCCTGGGATCATGAGCCAGGACGAGGAACACGTCTTCTGTGCCAGCCGACGACGGTATCGGGTTTGACGAGCGGGAGGGACTCGCGCCAATCGGGCCATAGGCGAGAAAGAAAAACCCACAAGATCCGGTCAGACGCCCGCAGCCCGAGTCGTCTTCGATTGCCTCGTTTCAGAACGGCGAGCTGGTGGCGCAGAGCCAGGATCTCGACTTGGAGCGAGGCCCGGGTTCGCAGTGTAGATGTAAGCCCGGCGAGCAGGGATATCAGCACGTCACGCATGGCTCACGACGGTAACAGCACGAAGCGGCAAGGGCAACGATTTCAATCACTACGGGGTTATTGGTAGGGACAGGCCTTGCTGCACATGGCGTCTGAGTCAGAAAGGGAGGCAGGGGTGAGATGACAAAGGCACCCGTGAGTCTGCAAGACCAGAGACTAAGACTATACATCAAGGCGAAGGCTGAACCGGGTTGGCGGTTCTGGGGCCTGTATGTGCACGTCTGCAAGCGGGAGACGCTCAGGGAAGCCTATCGGCTGGCCAAGAGCAACGGCGGAGCTCCGGGAATAGACGGGGTGACGTTCGAGGCGATTGAGGCTGGAGGTGCTGAGGGATTTCTCGACCGGCTTCGAGAGGAGCTGGAGCAGCGGAGCTACCGGCCCCAACGGGCGCGGAAAGTGGAGATACCGAAGGAAGGCGGGAAGTTCCGCCAGCTTTCGATTCCATCGATCCGGGACCGGGTGGTCCAGGGGGCGCTGAAGCTCATCCTGGAGCCGATCTTTGAGGCGGATTTCCAACCGGGGTCGTTTGGCTACCGGCCGAAGAAGACAGCGCACGCTGCGATCCAGCGCGTTGCGGAAGTGATCATTGAGGGCAAGACCTGCGTCATCGATCTTGACCTGCGGAGCCACTTCGACACGGCCCGGCATCACATCGTACTGGCGAAAGTAGCCCGTCGCGTGAGCGATGAAGAGGTTCTGTTTCTGGGTAGAGAAGAAGGTTCGGCGTCACCTGGCGCGTGCCTGCCAACGTCGAGGATACAGCTGGAAGCGGTGGAGTAGCGAATGGCTGCACGGGACACTGGGGCTCTTCAATGAGTACCGGGTCTCCTACTGACAGCCGTTGGTGAAATTCGCTCCGAGCCGATGGGTTCTATCAGCCTTGATGCGAAGTGCGCAGGAGGGCGTAGTGCGGGAAATCCGCACGCTACGTGCGATGCGGCGGGAATTGGAGACCGAGCCACGGCGATTCCTAACCGGGCTCGAAGGGGAAAACCCCGGACATAGACAAGGATTTTCCTACGGGCCACCGCGCCAGTTCTCGACCCTACCAGCGATGAGTACAATTGACCAAACATGTGAGCCCTAATGAGCTGACACGGGAACAATCCAAAGGGTATAAGGGATGGACATCCTGTTCAGGACCCGAGAGTGATGCCCCGGCAGAGGCAATTCGATAGGTGACGCGCGTCAGGAGCCATACTATGAGCAGGAAGAAAAGATGGCTGATCGGGATCGCGGCCGCGGCGATGCTCGGAAGTTTTGCTCTCGTTGTGGCGGCATCCATTCTGGCGCGACGTTTTGAACCCTATGTCCGAGAGCAGGCGATCGAATACCTGCACAAACGGTTCGACAGCGAAGTCGAACTGGCTCAACTTCGCGTCCACCTTCCGAAGACCTCTCCGTTGCGCCTGCTGCTGACGAAAGGTCGCAGCACGCTGGCGCGCGTGGATGGAGAAGGAATTTCGCTGCGCCACAAGGGCCGCCGGGATGTGCCGCCGATGTTCGGCATTAGAAAGTTCCGCTTCGAGGTCGACCTAGGGACGCTCTTCGACACGCCCAAGACCATTCCGTTGGTTTTGCTGGAAGGAATGGAGATCACCATCCCGCCGAAGGGCGAGCGGCTGAAACTCAGTGCCGACTCGTCTCCGGAGGGCGACAGCGAGTCCCAGACTGCGGTACTAATCAAAGAGGTGATTATCAAGGATGCCAAGCTGGTGATTCTGCCCAAGGACAGTAAGAAGCTCGCGCTCGCGTTCGGCATCCAGAACCTCCGCCTCAACTGGGCAAGTACTGGAGTGGTAATGCTTTACGATGCCGCACTGACAATTCCGAAACCGCCGGGCGCCATCCATTCCGTTGGCAGCTTCGGGCCGTGGAACGCCGCGGAGCCGGGCGACACACCGCTTTCTGGAGACTACACGCTTGAGAAAGCAGATCTGGGCGTCTTTGCCGGCATTGCGGGGATTCTCAGTTCGACGGGCCATTTTGAAGGCACTCTCGATACAATCCACGCGAAGGGGCGAGCTTCTGTGCCGGACTTCCGGCTGAAGAGAGCCGGCAACGCGGTGCCGCTGATGACACAATTTGAAGTGCTGGTAGACGGAACCAATGGGAATACGCTCCTGCAGCCGGTAAATGCCATACTGGGCATGACAAATTTCACCACTAGCGGCGGCGTGATCAAGCATGAAGGCGATTTGCGGCGCGCCGTCGGCCTGGAAGTCTCCATGCCCCAAGGCAACCTGCGAGACCTGCTTCGCCTGGCTTTGAAAGGAACCCCGTTCATGGAGGGACAGATCTTCTTGAAGACGAAGATCGAAATTCCCCCACTTACGAGCAAGGTGCGGGAAAAGCTGAAACTGGACGGCCGATTCGAGGTGCGGCACGGTAAGTTTCTCCGTTCCACAACTCAGGAGAGTATCGATCGCCTGAGCCGCCGTGGACAGGGCCAACCGAACAGCGAAGAGATCGACGAAGTGGTGTCGGGAATGAAGGGCGCGTTTAAGCTCGAAAACGAAGTAATTCGCTTCCGCTCCTTGTTCTTCGGTGTATCGGGGGCAAAGGTGGACCTGAAGGGCAGCTATGATCTCCACCGGGATGCGCTGGACTTCCACGGCACGCTGAAACTGCAGGCGAAAGTGTCGCAGACTATGACCGGATGGAAGCGATGGGCCCTGAAACCAGCGGATCCCTTTTTTGCAAAGGAAGGCGCGGGCACGTTCTTTCGCATAAAAGTGACGGGCACTTCGAGAGCGCCGAAGTTCGGTCTGGACCATGGTGAGAAGGGCCCATCATCGTAGAGCCTTGCTGGCCTCGGCGCGGGGCAAGGCGCCTCCCGGCCTGCTGGCGCTTGTTCCCGAGTCGCGGACCTTCGTCGGCCATACGGCGCATGTGGCCCATGGTGGCGCGCATGGGCCCGACCCCGACCCGGACGTCCGGCAACTGCGCCTCTCTTGGACAGTTGGAGTCGGCAATGAGGCGCTGTTTCGGTCGACAGTCATTGAGCAGAACCTCGGTTTCCAGCGGCGGCCGGCCGCAATGTCCGCTTCTCCCCTTGGTGGTGGAGGCCGGAGCCATCACGTGCACAAACTTCATGCCGCGACGGGGCATGGCGCAGGGCGGCACATGCCAAACACCGAGTCAGGCCGCTTTGCGGTGGTAGTGCCGCAGCATTCCGCCCAGCCGCTCAATCATTGTCCGCCCGAGGATCTTACCTTTGACAGCCGGCCGCCGGCGCTGGTTATCGTTGAGCAGGATTCGCTTCTTTCCGAGCTTCTCTTTGAGGACTCGATTCTCGGTCAGGAGGTACTCGACAGCGTCCTGTTGCCTGCTATTGATCCAGCCGGCAAGGATCAGAAACAACAAATGCCATGGCTGAAACTGGGGCTTCATGTTCCTCCGGATGCGTGGTCAGGATCCGCAGCATCCGGGATCGTTGGCACTCTGTCAAGCGTCGCACCTGGCGTTCCCGGCCGCCGAGGCAAGATACGCCATTACAGTCGTTTGCGGCTCGGCCGAATATTTTGACCCTACGGGGGTTGAGCAATGTTGAACAGACGGGTGCGATCTTTATTTTCTATCATGACATCCGCGACCAACACAAAGACATCGCCGCCGCTACTGATAGAGAACTGGATTGACGGGGCTGAGCGGCAGACATGGTTCTAATCGGAGATATGGCGCGATCCCTTGTGGAGCCAGGCATTTAAGCTTCAACAACCGACAACCTTCAACGTCAAGAGAGAGAAGGAGAATCTCAATGGCATACCTTACTGTCGATAAGGAAAACTCCGGTAACATCGATCTTTACTATGAGGACCACGGCTCTGGTAAGCCCGTTGTCCTTATCCATGGGTATCCACTGAGCGGTGCTTCCTGGGAGAAGCAGGTACCAGTTCTTTTAGACGCAGGCCACCGTGTCATAGCGTATGACCGTAGAGGGTTCGGCAAGTCCAGCCAACCAACAACGGGCTACAACTACGACACGTTCGCCGAGGACCTGCACAAGCTCATAACGCAGCTCGAATTGCGTGATTTCGCGCTGGTCGGTTTCTCTATGGGAGGCGGCGAAGTGGCGCGCTACTTGGGGAAATACGGATCGAAGGGCGTGAGCAAGGCCGTAATCATTTCCGGGGTCCCGCCCTTCCTGCTGAAGGCGCCAGACAACCCGGAGGGCCTGGATAGCAGCGTCTTCGAGGGAATCCAGAAGGCGATAGTCACAGACCGCTATGCGTTCTTCACCGAATTTTTCAAGAATTTCTAC
>Ga0316622_100000566_pt1 | contig 21839 bp, 16 predicted proteins | sample OWC_Aug_OW2_C1_D_FD_207646 | JGI IMG/M metagenome (GOLD analysis project Ga0316622, IMG submission 207646) | Wetland soil microbial communities from Old Woman Creek delta, Ohio, United States - OWC_Aug_OW2_C1_D5_C | ecosystem: Environmental > Terrestrial > Soil > Wetlands | place: USA: Ohio... | reverse complement strand
AAGGCAGGCCCGATCCCGGAGGGAATGTCCGTATCTGCTGCACTGCGATCGCAGGAATATACGAAGCGGCATACGGCACTGACAGAGCGACTTTCGATAAAAGCCGGACAGTTCAGGAAAGAAAAAGGGTATGAAGCCCCTTACTGGCAACTGGTTCGGATGGCACGTGCGGTAAAGGAAAAACAGGGAGATAACTGATAATGGGGCATAACCAGTTAAAGTGGTCAATGGTGCATGGCGGTTGAAAAAGGCCTTTCCCGAGATCAAACTGCTCATCCTGAGCGTGCATGACGAGCCGACATCGATCAGTGAGAGCATTGAATAAAGGCCTCTGCGGTCGTTCTTAAACGGTCTGTTGTGAATGATCTTCTCCCCGCTGTCGAAACGGTCATGGGAGGTTCAACGTATATGTCGCCGCTGGCCGGGCAGACGACGGTAAAAGGCGGTACTGTTTGATCGGTGCCGCCGGGTAGACTGTGAAAGTGGAAGTGGAGAGGGAGTTTGCTGTCAACAACAAGCGGATTCTCGACCAGTTGAAGGAGGAATGCGGCAAAAGCATCATCTGCATTGCCGAATGAACGCTAAGCGATATGAATGTTTTGCTGACCGCTCCTACAGGATATATCGGGAGGAGACTGACCGTAAAACTCCTCGAAGAAAAGGATGTCCACCTGAGGCTTTTTGTAGATGATATACGCAGGGTGGGTGAAGCGTCATTACAGAATGTCGAGATTGTCGAAGGAGATGTGTTTAATGCGGAAGACCTCAGAAGGGCTGTCACAGGGATAGAAACTGCCTATTATCCGATCCGCTTGTTCTGGGCAGGCGCGAAATTCGATGAATCCCAGAAAATCTTTGCCGAGAAATTCAGGGATGCCTGCATACGTGCCGGGGTAAAAAAGATCATCTATCTGGGCGTCCTCGGTTCAGACAATACCGGGGACAATCTTTTGAGGAACATGATCGAGACCGGGGAGGTGCTCAGTGCTCTTCCCGATAACATTCGCACAATCTGGCTGAGGGCGGGTTTCGTTGTAGGATCGGGAAGTTCACTTTTTGAGGTGCTCAGAAACCTTGTTCAAAAGGTTCCGGTGATATTTACACCCCGATGGATGGAGGCAAAGCTTGCGCCTGTCGGCATTGCCGACACCCTGGAGTATCTGACAAAGGCAAGGAATCTTGAAGGGCAAGACAGCGTCGTAATTGATCTCGGTGCTGAAGTGATAAGCTTCAGGGACATGCTCAAAGTGACTTTGAAGGTCATGGGGCTAAAAAGGGTCTTCATACCCCTTCCGTTTACTGCACACCGCCTTTTTTCTTTTCTCCTCATGATGGTCACCCCTTTTTCCTATAAGCTTTCGTTTCTCTTTATTCAGACGCTGAAATCGAGGTCCGTCCTCCCTGCTGGCATGGACCGAGATAAGGCGCGGCGCTACTTCCCCGGCATATCTCCCCTCACCTTTCAGGGGGCATTGGAAAGGGCGCTTAACGCGATAGAGCGTAATCAGGTGATAAGCAGATGGACCGACAGTCTTGCCGGGATCTCATACGCTGACCCGGAAGATGAAATCTCGCGGGCTGTTTACCGTGACATCAGAACAATGGACTTTGGCAGTCTGCCGCCCGAGAAGATATTCCGTGCAATTACCTCGATCGGGGGCAGGCAGGGATGGTTTACCTTCGATATCCTCTGGAAGATGAGAGGACTTATCGACAAACTGACCGGCGGTTTTGGAACTGCCCTGGGGAAGCGGGTTGAGTCAGAACTGAGGATCGGTGACATGCTTGATGTCTGGAAGGTCGTTGATCTCAGAGATAATAAGAGACTTCTTCTTGAGGCTCAGATGAAGGTTGCGGGCAAGGCGTGGCTCGAATTTACCATAGAAGGGACGACCCTTGTCCAGACTGCGTATCACTTGCCCAAGGGCCTCTTCGGAAGGCTTTATTGGTATGCGATGCTCCCCTTTCACTTCTTTATTTTCAGGGACATGATAGAGAGCATTGTCAAGCGGGCAGAGGCAGGCGATGAAAAAAAATCTTTTTGACCTGAAGCCGCAGCCTGTTGCGGGATCTTGTGCCCTCAGGGAAAGGAACTGCGGCAAAAGTCGTTTCCGCTATGGGGATGCCCAATATATAGACCTTATTGTTGCATGCGAACAGGGCATTTCTCAAATCCTTTCAAGGCAATACTATGGGTTCAGGGGCCTGCCATGGTCCACACAGGACTTCACAGTCAGTGGTATCCCGACATTGCTGTAATAGGCTGCCGCAAGGGCCTTCAATGTATTGCTACGAAAGGATTTTCGTCCTGCCCTGTCCGAATGCTCACAGGTGGTTATGCAACTGCAAGGTAAATAATTCGGGCTGGCGGTCAATCCTGCTGTTTTTCTTGCGAAACATGTTCTTGATGATACAATGCAATTAGATATATCATGAGGTATTTCTGCGTTCTCATGAGGCGTGAATAATAATGACGAGGCATCCGGGGTGAAGGTGGACGCAGGATATAACAGAGAGTTCACCAGAGAGGAGAAAAAAGGGAAATGAGACATGTCGTATCTGTCCTCATTCTTTTCTGTGCGGCGCTGAGCGGGCAGGGCCTTGCAGCGCAGGCAGAAGCACCCGCAGCTATTGCATCGGAGCAGGCTATAGAGACCGCTCCTGTCGTCATCGATGATATGACCCTGTTTTCCGTGAGGGGCATACAGGCCTTTCCGGCCGAAGAAAGGGCAGGGGCGATCGCGGACAGGATTAAGAAAATCGCCGCGGACAGAAACATTCCCCCGGCTTCCCTTACTCTTGCCGAAGCTGAGTATTCGACGGACATTATGGCCGGGGACAAACGTATTGTCTCAATTCACGACTTCGACACTGCCTTCGACAGGATTTCACGGGAGATCCTGGCAAAGGCATATCTCGCGAAGATCAAGTCATCGATCGAAAAATACCGCCAAGACCGCTCTCCGGAGAGTCTTGCCCGAGGAGCAGGCTATTCCCTCCTGGTGATGATCGGTCTTATCGTTGCTCTCATCGTGATGGGGAAAATGTACCGGAGGCTGTATTCCCTTCTGGAAGGCCGGTACAAGTCAAGAGTCCATGCGCTTCACATTCAGTCCCTGGAGTTTGTGCGGGCCGAGAGGATCTGGACAGCGTTGACGGGTATCCTGCAGGCCATTCGTCTCATCCTTGCACTTGTACTATGCTATGTCTGTCTGCAGCTCGTCCTGGGCTTCTTCCCCTGGACCCGGCTTCTTGCCGCAAGCCTGCAAAGTCATGTCATGAAGCCGATACTGATTCTCGGGAAGGGCATACTGGAGCACATCCCCAATCTGCTCTTCATCGTTGTCCTGTTTATCCTCACGCGCTATTTCCTGAAACTGATGAAGCTCTTCTTCGCGGGCATCGAGCACAAGACCCTGACGATCTCAGGCTTTGACCCGGACTGGGCACGACCCACCTACAAGATCGTACGTCTGCTGGTCGTTGTCTTCGCCGTGGTCGTTGCATACCCCTATATCCCGGGGTCCGAGTCTCCGGCTTTCAAGGGCATCTCCCTTTTCATCGGTGTGGTCTTCTCTCTCGGCTCTTCATCGGCCATATCGAACATTATCGCCGGCTACATGCTGACGTACCGCCGGACCTTCAAGATCGGAGACCGGGTGAAGATCGATGAATATACCGGTGACGTGACCGAGATACGGCTGCAGGTCACGCACCTGCGGACCGTGAAAAACGAGGAAGTCATTGTCCCGAACTCTGCCATTCTTGCAGGCCATGTCGTTAATTACAGCACCTTTGCCAGTGATCGCGGACTCATCCTTCATACCACCGTTGGGATCGGGTACGCAGTCCCGTGGCGGCAGGTGGAGGCCATGCTAAAGCTCGCCGCGGAGCGCACCCCGGGGCTGCTGAGGGAGCCTCAGCCATTTGTGCTCCAGAAATCCCTCGGCGATGTCAGCGTTGTCTACGAACTCAATGTGTACGTAGACAACCCGTACGACATGGCGATACGGTATTCGGAACTGCACAAGAATATCCTGGATGCCTTCAACGAGTATGGGGTGCAGATCATGACTCCCGGTTACGAGGGCGATCCTGATGAGCCGAAGGTCGTTCCGAAGGAGAAATGGTACGCCCGGCCAGCGAAACCGCCTGAGGACAAGAAGGAGAGATGACGGCGGCTCCGTGCAGGGCCGGTTTCCTGTCCGGGTGTGAGGGAAATGCCGCGTCCGGTCGGGTTTTTTTGCGTTGGCATCTGAAGACTGCAGCGAAAGCGGAAATGGTTGATACCAGGTGAGAAGAGAATCTCACGAGAAGCGGGAGAAGGAGAACCATGGCTGAGCAGAAGATCATTGACCTCACGGAGCAGAAACGCCTGAACGATGCGCGCGAGGCAGGAATCCCCTGGAAGAAATGGGGACCCTACCTGAGCGAGCGGCAGTGGGGAACCGTGCGGGAGGACTACAGCCCCAACGGTGACGCCTGGAACTTCTTCACGCATGACCATGCACGCTCGCGGACCTACCATTGGGGGGAGGATGGACTGGGGGGGATCTGTGATGAACGGCAGGTACTCTGTTTTGCGCTGTCGGTCTGGAATGGTCGTGATCCGATCATCAAGGAGCGTCTCTTCGGACTGACCAACAGCGAGGGAAACCACGGCGAGGATGTGAAGGAATACTACTTCTACCTTGACAGCACCCCGACGCATTCATACATGAAATACCTCTATAAATATCCCCAGGCAGCCTATCCGTATGCAGATCTCGTGGAGACAAACAGGCGGCGCGGCCGCGAGGAGCCTGAGTATGAGCTGCTCGATACAGGCGTCTTCAACGAAGACCGCTACTTCGACGTCTTTGTCGAATATGCCAAAGCCGGTCCTGAGGATATCCTGGTGCGGATCACAGCAGCCAACCGCGGCCCGGAGGCGGCAACCCTGCATCTTCTTCCAACCCTCTGGTTCCGCAACACCTGGTCCTGGGCCGGCAGTGGAACTCGGCCGGTGCTGAAGAGGATTGCAGGCCTTGGCCGGAGCATCATCCATGCCCATCATACCGACACACTCTTCCAGACATTCCTCGATGACTATTACCTCTATTGCGAAGAAGACGTGCCTTTGCTTTTTACCGAAAACGAGACTAATAATGAACGCCTTTTCGGTATGCCAAACGCCGGTCCCTATGTCAAGGACGGCTTTGACGACTATCTCGTGCACGAACGGAAGGAGGCCGTGAACCCGCACCAGACGGGGAGCAAGGCAGCCCCCCACTACCGGATTTCCATAGAAGCGGGCGCATCACAGACTGTTCGTCTGCGGCTGTCGCGAAGGTCCCCGATCGAGATGGGCGACATGTTCGCTGATTTCGAAGAAGTGTTCCGTGCACGGATTGCCGAAGCCGATGCATTCTACGCATCGATCACGCCGGACTCGATCAAAGGTGATGCAGACCGCATAAACGTCATGAGGCAGGCCCTCGCAGGCATGCTCTGGACCAAACAATATTTCTATTACGATGTGGACAAGTGGCTTGATGAGCACCATGTAACGTCGGAACAGCGCCACCGGATTCGCAACGGTGCATGGTTCCACATGCTCAATGACGACATTATCTCGATGCCTGACAAGTGGGAGTACCCCTGGTACGCGGCATGGGACCTGGCCTTTCACATGCTGCCGCTTGCCATCGTTGATCATGACTTTGCCAAGGCTCAGCTGGACTTGATGCTGCGCAATGACTATCTTCATCCGAACGGTCAGCTCCCTGCCTATGAATGGAACTTCGGGGACGTTAACCCGCCCGTGCACGCATATGCCACGATGCAGATTTACCTGATGGAAAAGGAGCGCAATAACGGCATAGGCGACATCGAATTCCTCAAGTATGCCTTCTCAAAGCTCCTGGTGAACTTCACCTGGTGGGTCAACCGCAAGGACCGGAACGATAACAATGTTTTCGAAGGGGGGTTTTTAGGGCTCGATAACATCGGCGTTTTCGATCGCAGCTCGCCGCTGCCGACCGGAGGCTACCTGGAGCAGGCCGACGGCACAGCCTGGATGGTCTTTTACAGTCAACAGATGCTGCGTATCGCGGTCGAGCTGGCGCTGCATGAGCCGCTGTATGAGGAGTTCGTCTCCAAGTTCTTCCAGCATACCGTGAGGATCGCTGGTGCGATGGACCGTCTGGGAGAACATCAGGATGAGATGTGGGACAAGGAGGACGGGTTCTTCTACGATGTGCTGCGCCTGCCCGACGGACAGTCTCTGCGCCTCAAGGTGCGCTCGATGGTGGGGCTGCTTCCTCTCGCGGCGGTGGCGGTCTTTGATGAGGACATCCTGGATCGACTGCCGAGGTTCCAGGCGTTTGCGAGTGACTTCCTTACACGGCACCCTGAGCTGGCGGCCAATATCCACATGCCGGCGGAAAAGGGGGTCAATGGCCGCCGCCTGCTTTCCATTGCCAATGAAGATAAGCTGCGCCGGATCCTCACAAGGATGTTAGACGAGAGCGAGTTTTTTAGCCCCTATGGCATCCGCTCCCTGTCCAAAGTCCACCGGGACCACCCGTTTGTTTTTCAATATGGCGGACAGGAGTCTCGTGTCGATTATGTACCGGGCGATTCAAATTCAGGCATGTTCGGCGGAAACTCCAACTGGCGGGGCCCTGTCTGGATGCCGGTCAACTACCTTCTGTTAGTATCGCTGCTGAGACTCTACGCCTTTTATGGTGATGATTTCACCGTGGAATGTCCCACAGGCTCGGGACGGTTTCTCACGCTCTTCGAGATTGCAGACGAACTCGGCGAGCGGCTGACTTCCATCTTTTTACAGGATGGCAGCGGCAGGCGGCCGGTGAACGGTTCGGCAGAGAAGTTCCAGAGCGACCCTCACTGGAGGGACCTGATCCTCTTCTACGAGTACTTCCACGGCGACAACGGCGCGGGTATCGGGGCAAGCCACCAGACAGGCTGGACCGGCTGCATAGCGAGGATCATTCAGGTGATGGGTCTGCTGACGAAAGAGGTCCTGATCAGCAAGACAGCCGAGCATGATATTCTCAAGGTTTTATCAGGAAAGAAGCGGGCAATGCCGGGTTCGGCTAAGCCGAAGAGAAGCGGGAAAGCCAAGCAATAGGATGAATCCGTGGCCGGAACATCCGGTGATCTGCGAGATCAACACCTACGTATAACTCAATGATCTGAGTCGGAAATACGCCAAATTCGTCACACTTCCTCAATAGCGTAATTGCTTAAAAAAGAAGGCTTGCGGTTGATCAAGACTGATGTAATAATGAATCAAACGCTGGTCCGCTTCGGTAGAAATCAGGCAGGGGGATTGAAAATTTAGAGGGGGAAGGTCATGATCGACACCGCAGAGAAAAGGAGACTTGAAGAGGCCCGGGAGCAGAAGGTCCTTTGGAAGAAATGGGGGCCGTATCTTAGTGAGCGGCAGTGGGGAACGGTGCGGGAGGATTACAGCGCCAACGGTGATGCCTGGAATTTCTTTACCCACGATCATGCCCGTTCGCGCGCATATCGCTGGGGAGAGGACGGCATCGCAGGTATCTCCGATGACAAGCAGCGCCTCTGCTTTGCTCTTGCTCTCTGGAACGGGAAGGACCCGATCCTGAAGGAGCGGCTCTTCGGGCTGACGAACAGTGAAGGAAATCATGGCGAGGATGTGAAGGAGTATTACTTCTACCTCGACAGCACACCGACCCACTCCTACATGAAGTATCTGTATAAGTATCCTCATGCGACTTTTCCCTACGCCGACCTGGTGAATACGAACCGTGGCCGCAATCGGGAAGAGATGGAGTATGAGCTGCTCGATACCGGCGTCTTCAGTGAAGACAGGTATTTTGACGTCTTCGTGGAATACGCCAAGGCCGACGCGGAGGACATCCTCGTGAAGATCACCGCAGTCAACCGGGGACCTGAGGCGGCAGACCTGCATCTCCTGCCGACGCTCTGGTTCCGGAACGACTGGGCAAGCTGGATTGCCGCATCCAACAGAGCCCCTGAGAAACCAAACCTCAGGCAGATCAAGGCACCGGCAGGCGCTGTCGCGGTCGAGGTAACGCATTCGCCGCTGGGGGAATTCATCCTTGCCTGTGAAGGCGATGTTGCGCTGCTCTTTACCGAGAACGAAACAAACTATGAGCGGCTTTTCGGCCAGAAGAACGAGAGCCCGTACGTCAAGGACGGCATCAACGACTGCGTGGTGCAAGGCAATAAGGCAGCGGTGAACCCCGAAAAGCAGGGCACCAAGGTCGCGGCTCACTACAAGGCCAATGTGGGCGCCGGTCAGGCCACGACAATTCGCCTGCGTCTGACTAAAAGTTCTGAGGGCCAGAAGGAATCCTTTGGAAAGGATTTTGAAGCAGTATTTGCTGACAGGCTTCGTGAAGCTGATGAGTTTTATCAGTCGGTGACACCGCCATCAGTCAGTGAAGAGGCTGCAAACGTCATGCGTCAGGCCCTGGCCGGAATGCTCTGGTCCAAGCAGTTCTTCTTCTTTGACGGGGATAACTGGCTGGATGAGCACCACTCAAATCCTCTCCATCACGGATATCGCGCAGCCCGAAACTCGGAGTGGTTCCATATGCTGAACGAAGACATCATCTCCATGCCGGACAAGTGGGAGTACCCCTGGTACGCGGCATGGGACCTGGCCTTCCACTGCCTGCCGCTCTCGATCGTGGACCCGGACTTTGCCAAGGAGCAGATGAAGCTGATGCTGAAGAACGTCTACCTGCACCCCAGCGGCCAGATGCCAGCGTACGAGTGGAACTTCAGCGACGTGAACCCGCCGGTGCATGCTTTTGCGACCCTCTTCCTGCATCGTACCGAGCAGGCGTTGCGCGGCGAGACAGACCTGGATTTTCTCAGGCAGACGTTCAACAAGCTGGTGCTGAACTTCACCTGGTGGGTAAACCGCAAGGATCGCTTTGGCAAGAATGTTTTCGAGGGGGGGTTCCTGGGGCTCGACAACATCGGCGTCTTCGACCGCAGCGCTCCGCTCCCCACCGGCGGCAACCTTGAACAGGCGGACGGCACGGCCTGGATGGCCTTTTTCAGCCAGAACATGCTGGAGCTCGCTTTGGAGCTCGCCGCCCATGACCCGACCTACGAGGACATGGTGGTAAAGTTCGCCGAGCATTTTTACTATATCGCCGCAGGCATGAACAAGCTCGGAGGGGAGGGCATGTGGGACGAGGAGGACGGCTTCTACTACGATCTGCTCTGCCTCCCTGACGGCAGCTCCCAGCGGCTCAAGGTCCGCTCCATGGTGGGGCTGCTTCCGCTCTGCGCCACCACGATCACCGAAAAGTGGCAGCGGGACCGCATTCCGCGGGCAGTTGAAGCGATGCAAAGGCGGCTGCGCCGGATGCCCGAACTCAAGAATACAATCCACCCCACCGGCCCGGGTCATTTCGGCGTGAATGAGCGGGGGATTATGGCCCTGGTAACCCCGGAGCGGCTCCGCCGGATCCTGACTAAAATGCTCGACGAGAACGAATTCCTCGGCCCCCATGGCATCCGCTCCCTCTCCAAGTTCCACGAGCAGCATCCGTTCATTTTTCATGTGAACGGCCAGGAGCACCGGGTGGACTACCTGCCGGGCGAATCCAACACCGGCATGTTCGGCGGCAACTCCAACTGGCGGGGGCCGGTCTGGATGCCGGTGAACGCCATGATCATCCGGGCGCTCCTGAATTTCTACCTCTACTACGGCGACAATTTCAAGATCGAATGCCCCACCGGCTCCGGCAACCAGATGAACCTGTTCGAGGTGGCGAAAGAGATCTCGAACCGCTTGGCCGCCATCTTCCTGAAGGACGAAGACGGCCGCCGGCCGGTGTACGGCGGGACGGAAAAGTTCCAGTCCGATCCGTATTGGCGCGACCACATCTTATTCTATGAATACTTCCACGGAGACAACGGCGCCGGTCTCGGTGCAAGCCATCAGACCGGCTGGACCGGCCTCGTGGCCAAGACCATCCAGCTGTTCGGCCTGCTTGACGCAGAGACGACACTGGCGGGGGGCAAGAAAGCTGGATTCGCGAAGGCTGCCGCTGGTGCCGGAAAGAAGAAGAAATGAAACCGTGGCCCAAGCATCCGGTGATCTATGAGATTAATACCTGGGTATGGCTGGGTGAGTTGGGCCGGAAACACCGGAAATCCGTTCTCCTCTCCACAGTTCCGGAGAAGGAGTGGGACGCCATCGCTGCTCATGGATTTGACGCAGTCTGGTTCATGGGTGTATGGGAGAGGAGCCCTGCAGGAATCGGCATTGCGATGCAGAACGAAGGGCTCCTTGAAGATTTCAGAAGGGCACTTCCCGATTTCCGGCCAGAAGACAACGTAGGATCACCATACTGTGTGCGTAATTACATTGTCGACGAACACCTCGGCGGCCCCACAGGGCTTGCCGCAGCCCGTGCAGCTCTCGCAGAGCGCGGCATTCGTCTCATCCTCGATTTTGTGCCGAACCACGTGGCGCCTGACCACCCTTGGGTTTTCGAGCATCCTGACTATTTTATACGCGGAGATTCCGCTGACCTGGGGAGGGATCCGGCATCCTTTTTTGAAGCAGGCGGTAATTTCTTTGCGTGCGGGAAGGACCCCTATTTTCCTGCCTGGCCTGATGTGCTTCAGCTGAACGCCTTTAACCCTGGTTTGCGTCAGGCAGTCATCGAAACGGTTTCGGAAATTGCCGATCAGTGCGACGGCATACGCTGCGACATGGCGATGCTGTTGCTGAACACTATTTTCGAGCGCACCTGGGGTGCCCGCGCTGGAGCAAAACCGGGCAATGATTACTGGACAATGCTCATCCCGGCCATCAAGGGGAAGCATCCCGAGTTCAAGTTCATTGCCGAGGCATACTGGGACCTGGAGTGGGAGCTGCAGCAGCAGGGGTTCGACTTCTGCTACGACAAGAAGCTTTACGACCGGATGGAACACGGAAATGCCGAAAGCGTGCGTCAGCACCTTTTTGCGGATTCATCTTACCAGCAGCGCATGGTCCGGTTCATCGAGAACCATGACGAACCCAGGGCCGCGGCTGCTTTTCCGTCTGGCAAAGGGCGCGCTTCCGCAGTGGCGAACCTCACGCTTACCGGGGCAAGGCTCCTGCACGAGGGGCAGTTCGAGGGACTGAAGGTGAGGTTGCCGGTTTTTCTGGGCCGTCGCCCGGCAGAGCCGGTGGATCACGACCTCGCGGTCTTCTATCAACGATTGCTGAAAGAGGTCCGTCACGACGTCTTCCGGATCGGTCAATGGAGCCTCTGTGAGCGGAGCGGCTGGCCTGATAACCAGAGCTGTCTGAATGTACTGACCTGGTGCTGGATCAAGGGAGACGAGCGCTACCTGATCGTCATAAATTTTTCCGAGAGCATAGCCCAGGCGCGTGTCCATGTGCCGTGGGATGAACTCAGAGGAAAGACATGGCGCCTTGCTGACGCCCTTTCAGATGAAACCTACGACCGGAGCGGTGACGAGATCCGTGATTCCGGGCTGTATGTTGACCTCGGGCCGTGGAAGTGCCATTTTTTCCGATTAAATCCGTTATGACGTTAACGAGGAGGAGACGATGAAGTCCGTCAACAGGTCAGCGGTGATCATTCTTGCACTCGCCTTATGTGCCCTCTGGGGCTGCACAGGCATCGGGCCGCATACTGTTGCCCGTGACCGCTTTGACTATACCGGGGCGATCGGGGACTCATGGAAGGAACAGATGCTTGTCAACACAGTGAAGCTGCGGTATGGCGACACACCCGTCTTCCTCGATATCTCCTCTGTGATAAGCCAGTACTCGGTAGAGAGCCTGGTAGACCTCAGGCTTTCCTGGGTGCACCCCGTGACCAGTGTTGCGACGAATACACAGTCAACAGGGGGGGCAGTGAGGTATATCGACCGCCCCACCATCACCTATGCTCCCCTCAGTGGTGAGAAGTTTGCCCGAAGCCTCATGAAGCCGCTGCCGCCGCCGGCCATATTGAGTCTGATCCAGGCCGGCTATCCGATAGACCTCGTCCTGCGGTTCTGCGTGCACTCGGTCAACAGTGTCAGGAACCGCTATGGAGGCGCGGCGCGGGCGCGTGCCGCTGACCCTGAGTTTTACCCCCTCCTGGAGAGGCTCCGGAGGATCCAGGACTCTGGCGCCATTGGGTTGAGGGTCCAGAAGACAAACGAGATGGAAGGAGTGCTGTTGAGCTTCCGGGGGAAGGTCGATCCGTCAGTGGAAGAGGATATCCTCTTCGTTCGGAGAACTCTGGGACTCGACCCGTCTGCGGGTGAAGTCAGGGTCGCCTATGGCTCGGTTGCAAAAGACGACAAGGAACTCGCTCTCTTGACGCGGTCTATACTTGAAATCATCATCGATCTGGCGTCGTATATCGATGTTCCATCCGTGCATGTTCAGGAGAAGCGGGTGAATCCGACCATGCCCGAAGAGACTGTGCAGGGAGTTCCTGTTCTTCCCCTCATAAGGATTCATAGTTCAACTGACAGACCAGGCGACGCATTTATTGCAGTCCCCTATCGGGAGCACTGGTTCTGGATCGATGACCGCGACTTGCGTTCGAAGAGCCTCTTTACGTTCCTGTTGTTTATCTTTTCCCTTACAGAGACGGGTGGCAAGGAGGGCGCTCCGGTTATCACGGTCCCGGCGGGATAGGTCAGCGTAAATAACTATGTAACATCAGGCCTGTCCGAAATAATATGGGAGAAAGGGCTGAACACCTCATAAACAGACTGTATCGACAAGATACCCGACCGGCAGACCTGTTTCGGCGCTCAGGTCAAATCAGTAATTACCGTGGTAAGCCTGTCCTGCAGGGCTCCTTTTACAGGGTGTCGACATTCTGTTTATTCGGCATCCAGCCCTTTCAGCGTTTACATTGGACAGTAACTATTTAACATATTAAGGGGGCCATAAGTAAGACCCCATGTGCCGTCATTCCCGCGAACCTGCCTGTCCGGTAGGCAGGTCGGGCAATGACAATGAAGGTGGCTTTACTAACCGTCTCCTTAGTAGTATTCTGAGCATTGTAAGGGGGTCAAGATCAGGCGTATAGCTGTTATCGTTTCTTCAGTCACTCTCACGATGTCCGCCCAAAGTATCTGCTTGCGCTTGTCCACGATATCCATCTGAAGGCCGCCAGGTGTAATGCATGTATTGATCGGGAAGAGATGTGCATTCGGTCAAAGTTTACAGGAATGGTATAATTTCACTCATGGGTCAACAAAACAACGATACAGGCTGCGTTCGATGAAGAAAAATGCCACGACGAAGGAACATGAAAAGGAAGTCCGACGCGGGGAACGCATTCCTTTAAAACCGTTCGCCGGGGATTCACGGCACAAGGCTGCTTTCCGGGCTGAACACCTGCTCTTTGAAAGGATGATTTCGGACTTTTCGGCCAGGTTCGTAAATATTGCCCCTGACGAAGTTGACAAGGAAATTGAGACTGCGCTGGGACAGGTCCTGGAATTTTTTCAGGTGGACCGATGCGGTTTGCTCGGCATTTCTCCTGACCGGAAACGGCTCCATGTAACCCATGCCGCCTATGCCGAGGGTATTGAGCATGTGCCCACCGACATTGACCTTGCCCGTTTGTTCCCCTGGTCCCATGAGCGGCTCGTCATAAAGGGGAAACATGTCACTTTTTCGAAACTGTCGGAACTGCCTCCGGAAGCTGAGAAGGATCGGCAATCCTGGACGACAATGGGTGTTCGGTCCTCACTGGTAATCCCCTTGTTCTTCAACGGGAGCGTTTCGTCCCTTATCGTGAGCGGTGCGCTGCGCCGGCATCATTCATGGCCTGCGCAATACATTCCGAGGCTGCGGCTGCTCGGTGAGATTTTTATCAATGCCCTGGAGCGCAGAAATGCCGAGCGGACGTTGCGCGAGAGTGAGGCACGGTTGAACCTGGCAGTTGAATCCGCCGGGGTGAGCCTGTGGGATATCACCGTGGACACCGGTCATATCTGGACCACGGAAAAGGCTAAGGAATACTTTCGTTTTGTTCCGAACGACGAGATAACTATCGAGAGTTTTCTGAACATTGTGCATCCCGATGACCGTGAGGGGCTCCGGCGAACAGTGGAAGAGACCATGCAGTCGGGAAAGGATAACAGCGCCGAATACCGTATTGTACGCCCCGACGGAAGCATCCGGTGGGTCCTCTCCCGGGGTCGGCCGTTTCCGGCATCATCACAAGCCCCTGCCCGCCTGATGGGCCTGTCGATTGATATCTCCGAACGCAGACAGCTGAAGGACCGGCTCCGCACCGCTGCTGAGGAGTGGGATAAGACGTTCAATACGATCCAGGACATGATCATGATCATAGACCGGGAGTTCCGGATCATACGCGTGAATAAGGCGGTTCTGGAGTTCTTCGGTCTTCCGGAAACGGAGATCATCGGGGCCAGGTGTTTCACGCTTTTGCACGGAACAGAGAGCCCGGTAGACGGATGTCCTTGCAAAAAGATGATGGGCACCCGGCATCATGAGGAAACGGAAATGTATGATGCAGAGCGAGATAAGTGGTTCCGCGTTGCCATGGACCCGCTCTTTGGTGAGGATGGGGATCTCATCGGCGCTGTCCACACGGTCAAGGACATCACAGAGCGCAGGCGTGCAGAAACAGCACGGTGGGACAGCATGGAGCGGTACCGTGCCATGGTGGAAACATTTGACGGTTTCATCTACATCTGCTCGCCGGATTACCGCGTGGAATTCATGAATCAGAACTTGATCGAGCGGACCGGCCGTAATGCGGTTGGCGAGCTGTGCTTCAAGGCATTGCACGACCGCGATTCAATGTGTGAATGGTGTGTTAACGACCGGGTATTCCGTGGCGAAACCGTGCGGTGGGAGGTGCAGAGTCCGAAAGACCACCACTGGTATTATGTGGTGAACACGCCCATCCGCCGCATTGACGGGACCATGTCCAAACAGTCTATGATCATTGACATCACCGAGCGAAAGCTTTCAGAAATGGCAATGAAAGACAGCGAGGCAGTACTCAGAAACAGCCAGAGGGATCTCCAGAAGCTCGCAGGAAGACTGATCTCTGCGAAAGAGGAGGAACTCCGCAGGCTGTCACGGGAGCTCCATGACGACCTGACGCAGAGGCTGGCAGTACTTGCGATAGAGGCCGGCAAGCTCGAGCTGGAGCTGAATAAAATGCCGCACGGTTCGGCCGACCCTGGGCAGAAAATATCTCAGATAAAGGAACAACTGATCAAGATATCGGAGGATGTCCACCGGATCTCCCGCCAGCTCCATCCCACTATACTTGACGACCTGGGGCTTGTCCGCGCGATAGAAGCCGAATGCGCGGCGTTCATGAGGCGGGAAGACATTGAGATCACCTTCAGGACGAAGGATGTTCCCGGTGTGATCGGCAAGGACATTGCGCTCTGCCTCTACCGTGTTGTCCAGGAGGGCCTGAGAAATGTTATGGCACACTCCCGCGCGAAGAACTGCGAGATATCTCTGAAAAGCGTCGATGAGACTCTCTGTCTTGCGGTCAGTGATGACGGTGTCGGATTCGATCCCGGCGAGGTACGGCAAAAGCCCGGGCTCGGCCTTTTAAGCATGCGCGAGAGGGCGCAACTCGTCCAGGGGGATTTTTCCATCACATCGCAGCCCGGACAGGGGGCGGTCATCCGCATCTGCGTGCCCCTGAAAGAGGGCGGCGAATGAAGCGGCTGCGCGTTCTTCTTGCTGATGACCATGTGATAGTTGCTGAAGGCCTGAAGGGCCTGCTCGAACCGGAGTTTGAGCTCATCGGGATTGTCCAGGACGGCCGCGCGATGCTTGACGCCGCGGACAGACTACAGCCTGACGTAATCGTCGCGGACATCTCGATGCCCCTGCTGAACGGCATCGACGCGGTCCGCCAGATCAGAAGGACCGGAAATGATATCAGGGTCGTCTTCCTTACCATGCACCCTGACGTGGCGTATGCAGTCAGCGCCTTTGAAGCAGGGGCACTGGGCTATGTCCTGAAGCATTCCGCGCCTTCCGAGCTTATCACGGCCATTCGAAGCGCGCTGAAGGGGAAGACGTACGTAACACCGCTTATTGCAGGTGAGCTGATGCAGTTTTACAAAGGGGGAGAGTACAAAAAGCGAAAAGAGCATGCGCAACTCACGGAGCGCCAGCGTGAGGTACTGCAATTGCTCGCCGAAGGCCGTTCCGCCAGGGAGACTGCGTCCGTATTGAAGATCTCGCCCAGGACGGTGGAGTATCATAAGTACCGCCTGATGGAAGACCTTGGCATAAAGACTGTTGCCGATCTGATCAAATATGCGATCAATAATGGTATCGTGACGCAATAAACCCTCACCCTAACCCTCTCCCGGCTGGAGAGGGAACTGTTGCATTCGGCGCGATATGAGAGGAAGAAATCGTCTCTGTTGTCGAAGTTTAAAAGAAGCTGAAAAGTGGTGACATGCATCCTTGTCCTGAGGGAGAGGGTTGGGGTGAGGGTTTCAGGTGCCGAGTAATAAGCGATGATAACATTCGGCAAATATCAGGAAGAGCCACCTTTTTTCAGCGGCGGTCTGATGAGGTCAACTTCAATAACCGTTTACTTCGCCATACTCTCACAATACGAAGCTTTTTTCACGCCGGTAGACAGTGCGGAAGGGAGGATATATGATCTCATGCAGCTGCTCCAGACCAAATTCAGGCACGACCCGGCCTGCATCAGGATAGCGGGGCAGCCTATCGGTCTGAGCGATAATCTCTTCAACGAGTCTCCTGCCTGTGTCCGGAGATGTCTGTTCTTTAGAATATGCGAGGATGCCTTCAAGGTCTGAATCGGCTGACCCGGCAAAGGAAAGCGAAAATCTCTTTGCCATTCTTCAGTGCAGGCCTAACCTTTTTTTGACATGGAATATGCATGGGTAGCCCTTAATCATAGTTTCTTGCTCCAGCATAGTTTTCAGGCTTTTCACCGTTGACCGCTGCCTTCCCGTCATAATCTTGAGAGTTTCATGTTCCACGACATAGCATTATAATTCAATTAATTCAATGACTTCCGAATTTCCCTGTCAGGCCGGCACTAACACCGGCCAATGACAAATAGCTTACTTTCTCTGTCATTCTGCCGACAAATAAATCTTCGAAAACAGGTAGTTTTACGAGTTCCTTTTGTGTTATCAACCTGATACAAATGATAGTAAGGGATTATCTTTAGTCGTACATGACTTTCCGGTCACGGTTTCCGTTATGCCGCACGTATTACACCATAGGAATGCGCTAAAGCAACTCATCCTGGATGAAGTTGAGACGGCGGTAGCCTGCCTGCCGGCAGGCAGGCACACGAAATAGGGGGACTATGAAACAGCACAAGGTTATTCTGGCTGACAATCATCAGAACATGCTTGCAGGGGAGAGGACCCTCCTGGAGAGCATGTTCGAGGCAGTTTTCATGGTGGCAGATGAAGCATCGCTCATGGAGGCAGCCGAGAAGCTCTCGCCGGATCTCATCGTTGCGGATCTTTCACTGCCGGTCACAAGGGAAATCAATATTGTGCGTCGACTGAAAAAAGCATTTCCCGGAATCAAGCTGATCATCCTGAGTGTTCATGATGAGGGCACGGCAGTGGGCGAATGCCTTGTGGCAGGCGCTTCGGGCTTTGTCCTGAAGAGGACTGTGGTGAACGACCTTGCCCCTGCGATAGAAACGGTTATGAAGGGAGAACTCTATGTCTCGCCGTCAGTTGTGCAGATAGAAAGAAGCGGCGAGACCGCCGTAAAGGAAAGCGGGTGATAATCAGAAAAATCGGCGCAACCTCAACCTGCGGACTTTCTGCAAGACATTGCACGGAAACTGGCCCCGCGCCCTCAGATCGAAATAATCCGGCAGTAGCTTTCCGATGTGAGCCGACAGATCGATCAGACTATGGTCGCAACATGGAGAGGACATATGCTAATATTCACGAGTTATAAATCCCTTTACAGAAAAGACTCATACGGGATCATTCATCCCGAAAAATAACTAAATCTGAGGAGGAAGAGATGAGAACTTTCATTATCGGTATGTTAGTGCTTGGCTGTTTGATGGTGGCCGGAGGGGCGGCAGATGCCGCTGAAAAGGGAGTGGCTGATATCGTGAAAGATGGTTGTAAAACAGAGATTGATACCTACTGCAAAGGCGTAAAGCCTGGTGAAGGACGCGTTCTTGCCTGTCTGTTCGCATATGAGGACAAGCTTTCTAACCGCTGTGAATACGCCCTCTATGATGCTGCGGCCCAGCTTGAGCAGGCCATTACCGCGCTCACGTATCTTGCTAAAGAATGCAAGGACGATCTGAAGACCTTCTGTTCCGACATCAAGCCCGGGGAAGGACGGCTGTTAGACTGTATCGACAAGAACAAGGAAAAGATCAGCAGCCGTTGCAAGCAGGCGATCAAGGACGTTAGCAAATAATTCCATAATGAGAGATACCTATCGGGCCATGGTCGATATGCTTATGGCATAGCAACACGTAGATGGCCCGCTCACAAAGCTGAAAAGGCAAGGAGGAATAATGGCGAAGAATAAGGTTGTTCTATGTGCAGTAATCATAGTATTGACGGGGATCTCTTTCTATGCCCCGGCATTTGCTGTAGAGGCTGCTCCACCGAGTAGTTACTCGGGCGATTTCCTGACCCGCTCCACCCTCACGGGTGACTGGGGCGGTGCGCGCAATGACCTTGCAAAAAAAGGACTTACCTTTGACTTGAGCCTGACCCAGACCGGCATGAGTGTCGTCAGCGGGGGAAGGGAACAGGGCTGGGAGTATGCAGGAATGGGCAACCTCACAATCCATTTAAATACCCAGAAGATGGGGCTCTGGCCCGGCGGGTTCTTCAAGGTGCAGGTTGAAGGAAATTATAACAAGTCTATGAACCTTGATCCGGGTGCTATTATGCCGGTGAACTTCAGCCAGCTGTTTCCTACCTTGGGCAGTCAGGAGGTGAATATTCCGGAAGTCTCGTTTATGCAGTTCTTTTCCCCGTTTGCTGGGGTGGTCGTCGGGAAGCTTGATACCACGTCAGGCGATGCCAATGCGTTTGCCCACGGTAAGGGGGACAGGCAGTTTTTCAATATGGCATTTAATCTGAATCCGGTATTGGCCTTGATCCCAACCTCTGCGCTGGGCGCAGGAATTATTATTGTGCCGACAGGGAACCCCAAGGACTCCATAATAAACATCATGGCGCTTGATGGCGATGGAAAGGCAAACAGGAGCGGGTTTGATACGGTATTCGAAGGCAACACTGTTTATGCAGCAGAGGTCAGGGGCAGGACCGATTTCTTCGGTAAAACAGGCCATCAGCTCCTGGGTGCGGCGTATAACACCAAGAACTTCTCTTCGCTTGACCAGAGCAGCCGTTTCATCATCCGAAACCGCGGCATCGAGCAACAGGACAACACCTGGGCTCTCTATTACAACTTCGACCAGTACCTGTATGAACCCCAGAAGGGTTCCGGCAAGGGCCTCGGGGTTTTCGGACGTTTAGGGCTTTCAGACGGCAACCCAAACCCGATAAAGGGCTTCTTCAGCATCGGCATCGGCGGTAAAGGGGTCATCCCCGGCCGTCCTCATGATGAGTTCGGACTTGGCTACTACTATGTTGATGTCACCAGCCCCAAGTTCACAGGTCCGCGTGAGACCAGGGAGGCTCTGAGGAATGAATACGGCGGTGAGGCATACTACAATTTTGCCATAACGCCATGGATGAAACTGTCGCCGGACGTTCAGGTGATCAGGACGTCGGTGAAAGAGAAGGCCGATGTCAAAAGCCAGGTGCCGCTGGTCGTTGAGAGGAATGAAATCGATACGGCAGTAGTTGTGGGGCTCCGGCTCCAATTGATCTTTTGAGGGGCCACTCATAGACAGGGTATCGGGATACTGCAAAAATATCCCGATGTACTCTATTATCCCTGCTCTGAACTGGCGATTTTATTGGGAACAAAAAGGTTGAGAAGAAAAAGTATATACGGAAGTATTTTGATTACGTTGAGTACCATGGTTCTGGCAACGTTTTCGATGGGACTTACTTTTATTGGCCCCCATAGTTGGGTATAAATATATGAAGAAAGATAGCGGATCGATCTGGCGATAGGCGTCGGTACTACATACGGCAATTCCCAGTATATGGACACGTACTTCGGGGTGGACAGCGAGGACTCAAGAGACTCAGGGCTGAAGAAGTTTACTGCAGACGAGGGGTTCAGGGATGTGAATGCCCAGGTTGCCGCGGTCTTTCACTTTTCGGCGAACTGGCATCTCGGGGCAGGCATCAAGTATTTCGGACTTATCGGTGATGCCTCGGACAGCCCGCTTGTTGACGGGCGGGGTGATGCAAACCAGTTTGTTTACGGCCTCGGCGTTGCATACAGCTGGTAAGGCGTATCGGGCAAAGAGCGTTGCCCGCAGATGGAAAGTAAACGGCTCGATATCGAAAGGAGATTGCGGATATGCGACATGTTATTCTTCTGATCCTTGTGATGTTTATTTTCAGCGCAGCCGTATGTTTTGCGGATGACGCGATGACGTGCGGCACAAACCTCGTGAGCGTGGGAGACCTGAAAGCATCTGTTTTGACCAAGTGCGGTGATCCCTTCTTGAAGGCGGATATCGGCGGCGGCGGAACAAGGGAGCGCTGGACGTATAACTTTGGGAGCGGCTCATTCATGAAGATTCTGACGTTCGACGGCGACCGCCTGGAAAGCATCGAAGACGGAGACAAGGGAATCGACAGGTAATCGTGCTGCTGTACGAACGGTAAATACAAAGGGGGAAATGAACATGGTATTGAGGTGCAATAGCCGAACTGACCTGCTGTCATTCATTGGTTATGCTGTCATGGTCCTCGCCGTGTGCCTCTGGTATCCCTATCCTGCAGATGCCCAGGACAGTGCACCGGCCAACCGCCCAAAAATCGGCGTTGTGTTCGGCGGAGGCGGTGCAAAAGGGGCGGCGCATATCGGGGTGCTGAAGGTGCTGGAGGAGCAGAAGATCCCGGTCGACTACGTTGCAGGCACCAGCATGGGCGCTATCGTCGGGGCCCTCTATGCTTCCGGACTCTCTGCCGCTGAACTCGAAAAGGTGATCACCTCAATCGACTGGAAAGATGTCTTTTCGGGTAATCCGAACCGCACGGACATCGACTACCGGCGGAAACGGGAAGATTTCCAGAATCTCACCGGCCTATCGCTGGGCATCAGGGACGGCAAGGTGGTCACGCCCAAGGGCATCATCAAGGACCAGAAGGTGAATGTGCTCTTCGAGACGCTCATGCTCCACACGTCGGATATCGAGGATTTCGACAAACTGCCGATCCCCTACCGGGCTGTTGCCGCAGACCTCGAGACCGGCGAGATGGTCGTGCTCAAGGGAGGGCGGCTTGCCGATGCCGCACGGGCCAGCATGTCTGTGCCAGGCGCATTTCCCCCTGTCGAGCTGGACGGGAGATTCCTGATTGACGGCGGCATTGTCCGGAACGTCCCCATCGACATCGTTCGGGAAATGGGGGCTGATATCATCATCTGCATCGATGTCGACAAGCCCTTAGAGACGCGTGAAGAACTGGGCGGGAGCTTTTCGATCCTGAACCAGATGATCGATATCATGATGAAGAAGAACGTCAGGGAGCAGGTCAAAACCCTCGGCCCGAAGGATGTCTACATTAATCCGGAGCTTGGCAGCCTCGGCTCCGGAGACTTTGACAAGGCTGCGGAGATCGCCAGCATCGGCGAAAAGGCTGCCCGGGAAAAGATCGACAGCCTGAAGAGATATTCGGTTCCGGACGCCGAGTATGCT
>Ga0316622_100000565_pt1 | contig 21881 bp, 19 predicted proteins | sample OWC_Aug_OW2_C1_D_FD_207646 | JGI IMG/M metagenome (GOLD analysis project Ga0316622, IMG submission 207646) | Wetland soil microbial communities from Old Woman Creek delta, Ohio, United States - OWC_Aug_OW2_C1_D5_C | ecosystem: Environmental > Terrestrial > Soil > Wetlands | place: USA: Ohio... | reverse complement strand
CTGCTGCTGCCATGGATGGTGGCCATCATCGTGGGGTTCCTGTCGCTCGCCTGGGTCGACATGTACGCGCGCATAGTCGACGCCGTCTGGGAGCCCCGATACCACCTTCCCGCGCTCCCGGCCGTTGCCCTGCTCGCGGGGCTCGCGGTCCGCGAGGCGGGCGCACGCCGGTCGGCGGGCGCGGCGGCAGGGGCCCGCCCCCGCGGGAGCGCGGCGTTCGCCCTCACGGTGGTGGTGGTGGTCGCGCTCTCCGGCATCCTGCCGGCGGAGGCGAACCTCGCGGACGTGCGCTCGACCGGCGTTCCCACGCCGCAGGGCGGGCAGCAGCAGCAGCGGCCGTCCGAGCAGCCCACGCTTGTGGTGGTCGCGCGCCTCTACGCCGAGGCCGTCCCCCTCCAGAACAGGCCCGTCGAGCTGCACGGGGGGCGCATCGTCTCCGTGCAGAGGGCCGGCGGGACGGGCCCTGTCACCTCCCTCCAGCTGCGCGATGCCAGCACCCCCCTCAACCTCACCGTGCGGTTCTTGGACTTCCCGCCGGGCGCGCTGCCCGACTTGCGGCCTGGCCAGAACGTATCGGTGTTCGGCATCTCCGCATGGCCCGACCCGGACGGCGACCGGGTGGTGGACCCTGGCGAGCCCCTCGTCAACGTACGGCATGGCACGCCCGACAAACTCATCATCGAGGCCTGAGCGATTGCGATGCCGGACGGGCGTCCACCAACAGATTAACTAGCCACCTCCCCCTTGTTGGCGCTCCGAGGCCTCGCACATGTCGACGGTGGGCATCACGGCCATGGTCCCCCCGGAGCTCGTCTACGGGTGCGGGCATGTGCCGGTGGACCTCAACAATGCCGTTCCCACCTCGGGCGCCGTCCCGCGGGGCAAGCTCTGCGCATGGACCGCGACATGGCGCGACGCCCTGCTCTCCGGCACCGCGCACGTCGACCGCCTCGTGGTGGTCGCGGGGGGCGACTGCCACAACGCGCTCGCGGACGGCCAGCGCGTCGCGCTCTCGGGCATCCCCACGCACTTCTTCTTCTACCCCTTCGACGGGGACGTGGCCTACCTGGAGGGCCAGCTGCGCGCGTTCGAGGCGTTCCTCGGGGGCATGCGGGACCCATCCGCCGTGGGCGCTGTCGCGCGCATCAAGGACCTCGCGCTCGAGCTCGACGCGGCCCGCGCGCGGGGCGACCTCCCGGGGTCGGTGGCGTTCAACCACATGATAGCGCTCTGCGACATGCGGGGCGACCTCGCAGCGTTCGAGCGCTCGGTGCGCGAGGCGCTCTCGAGGCGGCGGGAGGTAGGGGCTGCCGCCCGCGTCGCGCTCGTCGGGGTCCCGCCCATCTACCCGGACTTCCACGAGGTAGCCGAGGGCTTCGGGCTGCAGCTCGTGTTCGACGAGCTGCCGTGGGAGTTCGCGCGCCTGGGGGGCCGCGACATCGGCTCGATGGCCCGGTCCTACTCGGACTACACGTTCGCGAGGCAACTGCCCCACCGGCTGGCGCTCCTGGAGCGTGAGCTGCGCGACCGACGTGTCGACGGCGTCATCCACTACACGCAGTACGCGTGCCACCACATGCTAGAGGACGAGGTCCTCCGGTCCCGGCTCGACCTTCCCATGCTCACGGTCCAGGGAGACCTCCCGAGGAGGTGCCCCGAGCAGGAGAAGCTGCGGCTCGAGGCTTTCGCCGAGCTGCTCGCGGGGGGTCGTGCCAGATGATCGGGCTCGACCTCGGCTCGACCCGGGCCAAGATGGTGCGGGTCTTGGGCGGGGAGGTCGTGCTGAGGAGGGAGGTCCCCTCCCCGCGTTGGCGCGAGCTGCTCGACCGCGTCGGCCCGGAGGAGCCCGTGGCCACGACGGGATACTTCAGGAGGCAGGTGCCCGGCGCTCGCGCCATCACCGAGCTCACGGCCGCGCGGTGGGGCGTGGGCGCCCTCGTCCCGGGGGCCGAGGTCATCGTCGACGTGGGCGGCCAGGACACCAAGGTCCAGGACCTTCGCACCAACCGGTTCGTCCTCAACGACAAGTGCTCCGCGGGCACGGGCGCGTTCCTGGAGCTGGTCGCGAGCTACTTCGGGGTGGGCGTGGACGAGCTGGGGAGGCTGCACGCCGAGGCCGCGGAGCCGGCCGACATCAACTCGACGTGCGCCGTGTTCGCGATGTCGGAGATGGTCTCGCAGCTCGTGGGCGGCCGCACGCGCGCGGACGTCGTCGCGGGCATGCACCGCGCGTTCGCGCGCCGCATCGCGGAGCTCGTGCCGCCGACAGGCGCCGTCGTGCTCATCGGGGGCGGGGCGCGCAACTCGGGGCTGAGGTCGGAGCTTGCCCGCATCCTCGCGCGCGAGGTCGTCGTGCCCGAGCACCCGGAGCACGTCAACGCGCTCGGTGCTGTGGAGTACGCCGCGTCGGCAGGCGCGGACGAGTGAGGTTTCACCGCGCGCACACCTCGATGGGTGGGCCCAAGATGGGGAACCTATTTACCTGTACTTACCAATCTCCATACGGGAGGGTCGGGAAATGGTCATTCGCTTGCTCGTGGGACGTGGATTGTGCCGAACGGTCAGGCCGTCACTGCTCCTCGCCGCCATCGTCGTGCTCCTCATGCTGGGGAGCGCGCTGCCGGCGGGGGCGGCCCCGCTGCCTGCCATCAAGTGGAGCGAGCCCACGATTCTTCAGGACTACGGCGACTCGTCCAGCTTCGATGGCGATGCCGACGTCGCCACCGACGCCCACGGGAACGCCTACTTCACCTGGCTGGACTGGCGCAAGACCTACGGGGCGCCCTACGCCCGCTCCCGCCTCGCCGACGGGACCTGGACAATGGCGCGGAACGTCGACTCATCTGGCTGGGACGAACAGAACGAGGAGGCCCCCCGCATCGCCGCGGACGACTCGGGGAACGTCTTCGTGGTCTGGGTGGACCAGATGTCCCCCGGGAATGACCGCGTGATGTTCGTGAGGTCGCCCGACAGCGGGCACAACTGGACCGACAACGTGGACGTTAGCGGGGACACGTCGACAAGCTACGAGCTGTTCGATGTGGCCGCCGGTCACGGCAGCACCGTCCTGCTGCTCATGGGGACGTCCTCGTTTCTCCAACTGCGGACCTCCACCAACTCCGGCACGACCTTCACGCCGGCCTTGGAGGTCAATCGGGTGTCCCACCCGGACTTCATGGAATTGCCTGAGCTGGTCGCGACGAGCTCGGGGGAGACCTACCTCGTGTACAGGCTGAGGACCGATCCGGACTGGGCCATCCAGGTCATGTCCTCGACCGACGACGGCCGGACCTTCGGCCCCCCGGTGAACGTCTCCACGGTGTACAATGCCTCGCCAGCGAGGGTCTCCTCCCCGGTGGTGACGGCCTTTCCCGGCGGACGGGTCGCCGTAGCGTACATTGACACGACGTACGCGGGCGGGGAGCAGAGGTGCAAGGTTACGAGGTCCGCCGACGGCGGGTCGACATGGTCGTCCCCGGTGCTCGTGGACCCGCAATCCGAGGGGGGGAAGGGCAATGATGCCTCCTGCTACATCGCGCTCACCCCCGATGGCACGCTCTACGCCCTCTACTACCACAATGACGACCGCGATCTCTCCTCCGGCTACAAGCCATATCTCAGGGCGCTGCGCCCGGACGGGACCTGGACGGACAGGACGGACCTGACCCCCTTGCTCCTGTTCGGGGGCCATGGCATGCCGCATGGGCTCTCGTCGGATGGCCTCGGCAGGCTGCACATGCTGCTCGAGGGGCACACGTACTCCCTGGACCGGGACAACACCATGCACTTCCTCGGCACGCACGGGTCCGGTGGCGATGATGGTGGGGATGGCGATGGCGATGGCGCCAAGGTCACGGACTTCACCGTATTCTGGGTGGTTCTCGCGCTCATGCTCGTGTTCCTGCTGCTCGCGATGATCGGCTTCGCGCGGAGACCCAAGCGACCGGTGGCCGGACCGGCCCCTGCGGCCTTCCAACCGGCCCCGCCGCCCTACTACCCCCAAGCCGCGCCCCCGCCGTCCGCGCCTCCCCCGGCAGTCGCTCCCCCGCCGTCGCAGACGCCGCCCCCGCCCCCGCAACGTTGATAAAACGGTCGTGCCATTAGCGTAGAGCGCGGCACTGTTTCCCCGCTTCCAGCCGCCCAATCCAGGAAACGGGAGGTGGAACGATGGCCTCCCATGTGCCCGCGACCCGTGCGCGCGCAGATGCCGCAGAGCTTTTCGATGTCGCCGTGGTGGGCCTTGGCCCCGCCGGCATCATGGCAGCGGCAGAGCTGGTCCGCTACGGCCGCCGCGTGGTCGCGTTCGAGCGCGACCGCATCGGCGGCCTCGTCCACGAGGCGCGCCGCGTCGAGAACGTGCCCTGGACCCCCGGTGCGATGCCCGGCCCGGAGGTCGCGCGCGCGTTAGAGAGGCACCTCCAGCGGTTCCCGCCCGAGTTCATGGACGCGGAGGTCGACTCCGTCCAGAGGGCCGACGGTCCCTTCATCGTCCGCACCAGCGGCGGCGCGGTGCGCGCTCGCGCGGCCATCCTCGCGAGCGGAACGCGCCCGAGGTCGCTCGGCGTCCAGGGCGAGGACCTGCCCTGGGTGGCAAATCGATGGACCGGCATGGGGTGCCGGTCCGGGACGGCGGCGGTCGTGGGTGGGGGTGACCTCGCCATCGACCAGGCCCTCTCGCTTGCTGGCGCAGGCCTCCGCGTGGAGCTGCTCGTCAGGGGCGAGCGCGTTGACTGCAACCGGCCCCTGATGGAGGAGCTCGAGCGCACGAAGGCCATAGCGAGGCGGTTCAGGCATATCGTCGACTCCTTCAGGGACGGGCCGCCCCGTACAGTGCTGTGCACGACCCCAGATGGCGGCCGTTCCTTCGCCGTGGACTGCGCGCTCGTGTCCATCGGCAGGGACCAGGAGGCTCCCCGCGTCCTCGACCTCGACGGCCGTGCGCTCACGCTGGACTACGTGCTATCCCGTGGCATCAGGGGCCTGTTCCTCGCGGGGGACCTGGCGGCCTACGGGCGTCGGCGGCAGGTGGCCATCGCTACCGGCAGCGGGCTCGAGGTGGCCATGCGGTGCGAGGAGCACCTCAGGGAGCTGGGCCCGTGAGGCTCGTCTCCTCCTCGGGGGACCCCGAGCTCGCGATGGTCCACGTCGCCGAGGACGACCTCGGCCGGCGCATCGAGTTCGTGGACTCGGTGCAGCCCCCGCGCCCGCGCTCGGAGAAGTGGGTGGTCATCGTGTCGACCTTGTTCGGGTGCCCGGTGGGGTGCCGGATGTGCGACGCCGGCGGGAGGCCACAGGGCATGCTGTCCGCGGAGGAGATGCTGTGGCAGGTGCGCACGGCCGTCGCGCGCCTCTCGAGCGCGGGGCGTCCCCCGACCTCCATGCTCAAGGTCCAGTTCGCGCGCATGGGCGAGCCCTCACTGAACCCGGCGGTCATCGAGGCGCTCGACATGCTCCCTGGCGAGTTCCCCAGCACGACCGTCGTCGCGTCCGTCTCGACCATCGCGCCCGCTGGGTCCGGCCGGTTCCTCTCCCGGTTGAGGGAGGTCAAGGAAAGGTGGTACGCGGGCGGCCGGTTCCAGCTCCAGTTCTCGGTGCACTCGACCGATCCCGGCCGCCGTGCCTGGCTATGCCCTGCGCGCACGCTCTCGCTCGACGAGATGGCCTCGGCTGGCACCGCCTTCCGCGTCGCGGGGGACAAGAAGGTCACGCTCAACTTCTGCCTCATCGAGGGGATGCCCCTCGACCCGGCCGTCGTGCGCGGCGCGTTCGACCCCGAGCACTTCTTGGTGAAGCTCACACCGCTCAACCCCACTTCGATGGCGGCGGCCCACAATCTGCGGTCGGTCATCGGCCCGGGGACGGAGGCGCGCGCGACGCCCGTCCTGGAGGCGTTCCGCGCCCAGGGGTTCGACACCATCCTCAGCGTAGGCGAGTACGAGGAGAACCGCATCGGCTCGAACTGCGGGATGTACCTCGGCGCGCTGGACGGCAACGGTGACCGGAGGCCCGGTGGTGGGCCCGCCCGGATTTGAACCGGAGTCTATTGGTCCCGAACCAACAAGTATAGACCAAGCTAGCCCACGGGCCCAGGGATGTGGATGCGGTGAGTACGGAGCGAGTATATTACGCTTGTGATGGCATCGCAGCCCCTCTGGAGGGGCGCGCCAGTGCGCCCCCGCTCGCGCGGGGGAGCGCTACTCCCCGCCCTCGTGCTGGGATAGCCCCTGGAAGGAGAACCGCTTCCGCATCGCCCTGACCGCGCGCAGGTCCAGCTCCACCACCGCGAGGCGCTCCTCCTCCTGCAACCGCAGCAGCACGTCCACGCCGTCGGGCGACTCCATCACGCCGAACCGCTGCACGCGGGGCGCGACCGCGATGGACCCGCCCATACCCTGTCGGCGCATGAACTCCCCCACGAGGCCCACCGCCACGACCGGCACCGTGTTCTCGTATGCGCGCGCGATGGCGAGCGCCTGGTTCGTGTCGCGCTCCTGGGGCGAGAAGGAGCTCGACTGCACGAGCAGCACCTCGGCGCCCTGGGCGACCAAGGACTGCGCGATGCCAGGCACGGCCGCGTCCAGGCCCGCGAGCACGCCCACCCTCACGCCGTCGAGCTCGACGGGCTGACCCGGGGGCGCGGTGTCGAACCACGGCCTCTCTGTGGGGTAGTACATGGACTTGTTCACCATGCCCACGACCTCGCCCCGCCTGCCCAGCACCACAGAGGTCAGGAACTGCTGGCGCGGGGCCTCGCACACGCGGTTGCGCGTGACCCCGCACACCACGCACACCCGCGACCGGCGGGCCTGGCTCTGTATCTCCTTGATGGCCTCGTTGGGCAGGGGCGCCACCGGCACGTCGCCCAGGAAGTACTCGGAGAAGAGGAGCACGCGCGCCTTCTCCCTCGCGGCCTGCTTGACCCACTCCTTTGCCCTCGCGAGGGCGTCGTGGGACGCGCCCGGGCGCGACCAGTCGTGCTCCATCTGGGCGATGGCCACCTTGAAGGAGTCTGGCACGTGTCGCACCCTGGGGCGCAGCAACGGGCCCAAGGCCAGATATAGCTTTCGGGACGAACGCGCCGCACGGCACGCCACCTGGTCGACGGCGCCGTCCGGCGCATCCGTGCAGGTCCTCGCGCGCATTCGCACGTGCGAGGGGGCCAGGCCGCTGTGCTCCTTTGGCCCTGCCTGTCGTCCAACGCCGTAGTTCGACTTCGGCAAAATATAAATAGGCTGGCGCCAATGGCAGCCCCATGGACGAGGACTTCCGCGAGAAGATAGCTGGAGAGATAGTGCTCTCGAGCGAGCCCGGCAAGACGCTGCGCAAGTGGAGGCTGGTCTTCGGCACCTCCCAGAAGGAGCTCGCGGCCGAGATGGGCATCTCCCACAGCGTCGTGAGCGACTACGAGGGCGGGCGCAGGCGCTCGCCCACCATCGCCACCGTCCGCCGCGTGGTGGAGGCGCTCATCGACATCGACAAGCGCCGCGGCTCGCCCACAATCTCGAAGCACCGCAGCCGCGGCGAGGGGCGCGCCGTGGTCAAGATGCGCGAGTTCCCCGTGGGCGTGACGTGCAAGCAGTTCGCGAGGGCCGTCAAGGGCCGCGTCGTCTGGGGCGAGGGACGGATGGACCGGCAGCTCTACGGCTACACGCTCCTCGACTCGCTCAAGGTCATCACGTCGCTCACCTCGTTCGACTACGTTCAGATCTATGGCTGGAGCTCGGAGCGCGCGCTCATCTTCATGGGCGTGGAGTACGGCCGGAGCCCCATGGTGGCCATCCGCGCGCACCCGCTCAAGCCGGGAATGGTCGTCTACTGGCGGCCGAAGAACGTCGACGCGCTCGCGGTCAAGCTCGCCGAGATAGAGGGCATCCCGCTCGTGACGACCGAGATAGAGCTCGAGCCCATGCTCGAGGCGCTGGAGAGGTTCTAGGCACGCAGGAGGGCATCCCCTTGGACGTAGGCATCCTCAGCTACGGCATCTGGGTCCCGCGCCACCGCATCTCGACCGAGGAGATCGCCCGCGTATGGGGCAAGGACGGGAAGGCGATGGCCTCCGGGCTCGGCGTGCGCAGCAAGTCCGTGCCCGCGGTAGATGAGGACGTCGTGACGATGTCCGTCGAGGCCGCGGAGATGGCCATGCGGCGCTCCGGCGTCGCGCCCACGGACGTGGGCGCCGTCTACGTGGGCTCAGAGTCGCACCCCTACGCCGTCAAGCCCACGGCCACCGTCGTGGCCGAGGCCATGGGCGCGACCCCCGACCTGACGGCGGCCGACTACGAGTTCGCGTGCAAGGCCGGGACCGCGGCCTTCCAGACGTGCATGGGCCTGGTCCGGTCCGGCATGGTCAAGGCGGGCATGGCCATCGGCGCCGACACGTCGCAGGGCGCGCCGGGGGACGCGCTCGAGTACTCCGCGTCCGCGGGCGCGGCCGCATACCTCATCGGCTCCGGAGAGGGCGTCATCGCGCGCATCGACCACACGCTGAGCTACACCACCGACACGCCCGACTTCTGGCGGCGGGAGGGCCAGACCTATCCGTCGCACGGGGGCCGGTTCACGGGCGTGCCCGCCTACTTCAAGCACGTGGTCACGTGCGGCAAGAACATGCTCGCGCGCGCCGGCACCACCGCCGAGGACTACGACCACGTGGTGCTCCACCAGCCCAACGGCAAGTTCCCGGTGCGGGCTGCCAAGATGCTGGGCTTCCCGCCCGAGAAGGCGGCGCGGGGGCTGCTCACGCCTCGCATAGGCAACACCTACAGCGCGGCCGTGCCGCTGGGGCTCGCGAACGTGCTCGACGCCGCGCGGCCAGGCGAGCGCATCCTGGTGGTGTCCTACGGCTCGGGCGCGGGCTCGGACGCCTTCGACATCACGGTCACGGACGCGATGGCGCGCTATCCCCGCCATCAGGACGACCTCGTTGAGACGCGCATCGCCTATCGCAAGTTCATCGACTACGCGACCTACGCCAAGTTCCGGGGCAAGATACAGATGGGGAGGGGATGACGTGCGCGAGGTCGCCATCGCAGGGGTGGGCGTGACGCAGTTCGGGGAGCTTTGGGAGCGCTCGCTGCGAGAGCTGGGGCTAGAGAGCGGCATGCTCGCGCTAATGGACGCGGGGCTCGAGACCGAGGACGTGGAGGCGCTCTACCTCGGGAACATGTCCGCTGGCAGGTTCATCCAGCAGGAGCACATCGGCGCCCTCATCGCCGACCACTCCGGCCTCGCGGACCGCGGCGTGCCTGCCACGCGAGTCGAGGCGGGCGGCGCCTCAGGTGGCCTCGCGCTGCACCAGGCCTACCTCGCCGTCGCGTCCGGCCTCCACGACGTGGTAATGGTCGGGGGGGCGGAGAAGATGACCGACGTGTCCGAACAGGACGCCGAGGAGACCACGGGCTTCGCGGCCGACCAGGAGTGGGAGGTGTTCTTCGGGGCGACGCTGGCATCGCTCTACGCCCTGGTCGCACGAAGGCACATGCACCTCTACGGCACGACGCCGGAGCAGCTCGCGGCCGTGGCGGTCAAGAACCACGCGCACGGGGCGGCCAATCCCAAGGCACAGTTCCAGTCGCGCATCACCGTCGAGGACGTGCTGCGCGCGACGCGCGTGGCGGAGCCGCTGGGCGTGTACGACTGCGCGCCCCTCACGGACGGCGGCGCGGCCCTGGTGCTGACGACGCCCGAGCGCGCCCGCGAGCTCGGGAGGCCCGCCATCGTCATCCGCGGCTCGGCGCAGGCGTCCGACACGCTCGCCCTCCACGACCGGTGGTCGCTCACCGAGCAGCGCGCGACGCGCATCGCATGCGAGCGCGCGCTCAAGCAGGCGGGCATGTCCCTCAGCGAGGTGGACGTGGCGGAGCTCAACGACGCGTTCACCATCGCGGAGGTCGTCGCGCTCGAGGAGATCGGGTTCGCCAAGCGCGGCGAGGGCGGGCGGTGCGCGCCCGAGGGGCGCACCGCGCTCGGCGGCGAGCTGCCCGTGAACACATCCGGCGGGCTCAAGGCCCGCGGGAACCCATGGGGCGCTACGGGCATCGCGCAGGTCGTGGAGCTCTACGACCAGCTCGTCGGGCGCGCCAAGGGACGCCAGGTCGAGGACGCGCGCGTGGGTCTGGCCCACAACGTCGGGGGGACGGGCGCGACCGTCGTCGTCCACGTGCTGGAGGCGGTCCGATGACGGGCGTGAGGTTCTGGCGCGAGTTCGGCTCTCGCTACCGCATGCTCGCGACGCGGTGCCCGTCGTGCGGGCTGGTCTACTTCCCGCCGCGGGAGGTGTGCCGCAGGTGCCGGCGCGCCTCCCTCGGGAAGATGGAGCGCGTGCCCATGCCCCGTGCGGGGAAGGTGATGTCCTTCACCATCGTGCACCAGGGGCAGAAGGGGTTCGAGGAGCAGGTGCCGTACGTCCTGGCCATCGTCGAGTTCGAGGGCGGCATCACCGTCATGGGACAGGTCGTGGACTGCGACGCGTGCGACGTGTCCATCGGAATGGAGGTCAAGCCCGTGTTCCGCCGCATCCGCGAGGAGGGCGAGGCGGGGGTCATACACTACGGGTACAAGTTCGCGCCGATGTGCTATCCTGTGTGCGCCATCGACGACGAGGGGGCCGGGGGGCCCGGGTGAGGCAGCGGCGGCACCATCGTCAGAGCTTCCCGTCCTTGGCCTTCTGCTGGAGCCGCTTGGACCGCTCCTTGGACGTGAAGCCGGTCGCGGCCTCCAGGAACGAGTTCCATCGCCGGATGGTCTCGGCCGAGACCTCGGGCGCCGCGCCCCTGTCGGTCTGCGAGATGACCTCGAGCCTGTCCTTGGCCACGACCTTGGCGCGGATGGACGTGATGGCCCCGTAGGAGGTCGTGAGCCAGCCGTCCGGGGCCACCTCCACGTGACCCCCGAAATACTGCTCGAGCAGCGCCTTGAGCCCGTCGCCCTCGACGTTCTTGTAGTGGCCCCGCTTTATATCCTGGACGACCATGGTCGGTCACCGCCTGCGCAGGGTTCAATTACCTGCGCCTACAATATTCTTGCGGAGGACCATGCGGCTCGTTCGTCCGTGCGCCTTCTGCGGGAGGCCCACGCCCTCCTCATGCCACATGTGCGGAGCGCCAGTCTGCCTCAGGTGCGCAGCGCCGAGGAGGCCAGGGCAGCTCCTCTGCCCTGCATGTTCGGATGGCCGCTCAGGCGGGGACGCATCGCCGTCCGCACCCCCCGAGGGGCACGAGGGCCCCAGGACGATGGACCAGGTCAGGCGCCCTTGAGCAGGCGGGCCGCCTCGGTCTCCTGCATCCTCATGGCCCGCAGCACGTAGCGCAGCGCCTTGCGCCCGACATCGTCGCGCATCTGCGGCGTCATCTCGTCGAGCTTCTCCCTGCGCGCGCGGTACAGCTCCAGGCCGAACTCGCTCAGGTACAGGTAGGCGCTGTCGGGGTCCAGCTCGGCGGACTTGTTGTAGCTCTGCTCCGCGAGCTCGAAGTGGCCTGCCTCGATGGCGAAGGCGCCCAGGCGAGCGTGGTAGAAGGGGTTGTCGGGAGCAAGCTCGCAGGCCCGCTTGTAGTCGGCGATGACCTCCTCGGCGGGGATCTTTGGCACCCCCAGGGCGGCCTCGGCCTTGCCGAAGTACGCCTCCGCCGACTTGGGGTCCGCCTTGACCGCCTTCTTGAAGCGGGCCAGCGCGCCCTCGAAGTCCGCCTCCGCGAGTTTCCGCTCACCCGCCTCGATCTCCTTCATCGCCTCGTCCATGGGCCATCACCTGTCCGTCTGTCGCCCGGGATTCCTGCATACATCCAGGCCCGCACATAAAGTTTTGGATGCAAGTCGCGCCGTGGTGAAACACGATGCGAGCCGACCGCGCGCGACCGCGCCGCGCGCGGGTCCGAGCCGGGGGGGCCGAGTGCAAAGCTGATGTACCCCTGCCCCGATTGGCATCCTCGATGTTCGCCGACCGCGACGACGCGGGCCGCGCCCTCGGCGCGGCGCTCCTCCCGAGGCCGTGGGCGCGCAGCGGCACACGCCCTCTCGTCCTCGCCATCCCGCGGGGGGGCGTCCCGGTGGCCTACCACGCGGCGAGGGCCCTCGGGGCCGAGCTGGACCTGGTGGTGCCGCGGAAGATTCAGATACCGTGGGAGCCGGAGGCCGGGTTCGGGGCGGTGACCTCGGACGGGACCGTCACCCTCAACGAGCCCCTGGTCGCGCGGCTCGGCCTCAAGCAGGCGGAGGTCGCCAAGCTCGCTGCGATGACGGTGGAGGAGGTCCGGCGGAGGGAGGCCGCGTTCCGCGGTGGAGCGCCTCTGCCCGAAGTCGAGGGCCGCGCCGTGGTCGTCGTGGACGATGGAGTCGCGTCCGGCTTCACCATGGTGGCGGCGCTGCGTTCGCTGCGCGCGCGCGGCCCCGGCACCCTCGCGGTCGGTGCACCGTGCGCGCCCGCCGATTCGGTCGAGCGCGTCTCGTCCCATGCCGATGATGTCGTCGTGCTCGAGGTCGACCGCGGCTGGTCCTTCGCGGTCGCCTCGCACTACGAGCGGTGGTGGGACCTCGACGACGAGGAGGTACATGGCTATCTGGCAAGGGCCCGCGAACAGGGCTTCCTGGGCTTCTGAGCAGGTCGAGAAGGTCATCTGTTGCACGTGTGAATTCGCGACCATGCGTCCATTTGGATTCAAAGAACGAACCGATGATGTGTCAGGCATTGACATGTTGTCCAGATGGGTGATGCTTCGGCATTCCTTCTACTTCGAATGGCCGTTCCGATGGGTCCCCCCCGAGAGGGGTGACATCTTCGTGATCCACCATCTGTTCAAGGACGAGATGGAGGACCTGAGATACCACAACACCAAGTCGACCGGGCCCTACATGAGGAAGGATCCCACCGCCTCCCACAATGGGAACGGCTACTTCCCGGTGGAGGGTCAAATCATCGGGAGGAAGGGACGGTTCTTCCCACGCTGGTTGTACGCGCTGTTGGGCGTCATCGCCACATCCGGGCTCCTCATGATTCTGTTGTTGTACGATGAATTGGTCTTACTGCTCGGACTGACCCTGGTGGTGATCGGGACCGGTGGGCTTGCGCTGTTATGGCTAATGGTAAGGAGGGGCCTCTGCGTCGCGTTCATCTCGTACAAAGGTGGGGTGGAGCAGACCGTCGAGAGGTCGCCGCTCGAATCGCCCGCGGGCGAACTGGTCCAGATGGTGTCACAGGACCATCTCAAAACGAGGGTGGAGCTCAAGATCATGCTCTCGCTGCACACGATGTCCAAGTTCAACCGGGATGTCATCGTGCGCGACTCGAATTCCCTCCAGGAGCGGATCGATTATGCTCTCAGGTCGGTCAGTGGCTCAATCGACGAGGGGCAACAGGATACCGCTCAAGTACATGCCGATGCTCATCAGCAGGAGATGGCGGGATTTCGAGAACCGGTTCCCGCCCACGGAGGCATTCGACCATCGCCCTCGGTCCATGCCAAGACCTCCGGGGGAAGTCGCGGGCCTGCCCCCAACCTCGCTGCCCACCGACGGTGGACTCGGGACAATACCGGTCCCAGTCCCGCTCGTCGTACCGTCACCATCGCCCACCGTCCCACCACCGGTGGGCCCTCCTGTCCACGACACAGCGACCATGAGGGAACTAGGGACGGTGCAGCCGGTCGTCCCTATGGCCGGGTCGGGCGCCTCCTCGACCCCATCGCCCACGGGACGCCAATCGTCTTCCCCGAACAGAGGGGAACCGATCAGAGCGACCCAGCCCGTCGTCAAGGCCACCCCTTGCCCTTGGTGCGGGAATCGACTGACGCCAGGGGCCGCCTTCTGCTCCGGGTGCGGGAAGTCCATCAGATAGGGTGTCGCACTGTTGGCCACGGACCCGGCTGCCCATTGCCCTCAGTAAGGATAAATATCCTGTGCGCCCTACACTTGTCGCATGAGGGCCCAGGCAAGGGCGAAAGTGACGATTATCATCATCATCATCGCTCTGCTCGTCCTCCCGCAGGCGGCAAGGGCCCATTCCAGGGGTCCGGACGACCTCTCGCTCTCCGGAACGGTGCGGACGGGGGACGGGCAGTCCTTCGTGAGGGCGGCATCTGTGACGCTGCAGCTCTACGACGGCGCGCGGACGGCCTCGAACCTCACCTTCACCGGGCTCCAGGTGTCCGGCGATGACGGCACCTTCACCTTCACTGTGCCGGCGGCCGACTGGGACCGCGACCACAACGCGACGCTCCTGGCGTCATACCCCCTGGTCGGCGCGTCGGGTCGCTCCGACTTCGCGCTCAGCGGCGCCACGGCCCAGCTGCACGATGTGCCCATCGCCTGGAACCGCACGCTCGGCATGGGCATTTCCGTGGAGCGCACCCGTGTGACCACCCCGCGCGACGCCCAGGCCACGTTCGTCGTCAACGTGACGAACTCGGGCAACGACACCGACGCGGCCCTCCTGCTGGCCGTCCCTGACGACGCCGGCGTCACGGTCCAGTTCAGCCCCCGCGACCGTGTCGAGCTCGCCCCCGGCAGGTCGCTGCTGGTGAGCCTCCTTGTCAAGGGCGACGGCCTGGGGGCCGGCGACCATGGCATACTCCTGAGCTGGAGGTCCGAGTGGTTCACGACGGAGACCGGCCACGTCGACCTCGTGTGGGAGGTTGTGCCCGAGGTGCTCCTCTCCGTGTCCAGCATCGGCATCTCATGGTGGCCGGACCCGCTCTACGATGGTGACGCGGCCTTGCTCAACTGCACGGTCACCAATGGCGGCCGCGACGCCGCGGTCGGCGCCAACGTCACCGTCGTGCTCACCCATTTCTACATCGGCGAGGTACTGCGCGACCGCGTGAGGCTGGACGTGCCCGCGCTCGGCACCGTCAACGCGAGCTTCCCCTGGGCCGCCGGCTACTCCGATAAGACCTATGTGCTCCGGTTCGAGGTCGAGCACCCCTTCGACATCGGCCACGACGACGACGCGGCCACGGTGCCGCTGACGGTCGGCGTGCACAACACGCCGCCCACGGTCGCGTTCATCTCGCCCACCGAGGGCGCGCGCCTCACCGGCATCGCCACGGTGCGCCTCTCGGTCACCGACCCGGACGCCACGTCGGGCGCCAACGGGGCGTTCGTGCGCGTCGACGGCGGCGCATGGCAGTCGCTCACGCTCCCGAGCCCCTCCTACGCGTGGGACACCGCAGCCGCCGCCGACGGATGGCACACGCTCGAGGCCTACGCGACCGACAGGTTCTCGTCGTCGACGGTCGTGCTCATCACGGTCAAGGTCGAGAACGATGGCCCGAACACGGCCCCCGCCGCCCTGGTCGAGGCGCCGGTCGAGGGCGACGTGTTCGCCTCCCTGCTCTGGGCCAAGGGCACGTCCTACGACCCGGACGCGTCGGACGCGGTGGAGCGCGTCGAGGCGCGCATCGACGACGGCGCTTGGGCGAACGCCACGGGCACGTCCCACTGGACCTACGAGGCCGATACTGGGGGCCTCGCAGCGGGCGCGCACGCGCTGTTCGTGCGGGCGTTCGATGGCATCGACGCGTCCGAGGTAGTGACGGTCAACTTCACCGTGACGCGGCAAGCCGCGACGAGGCTGGTGCTCGAGTTCGAGGTGTTCCCTGTGTCGGCGCTGCCCGGGGACTTTGTCGAGCTGCGCGGCACCGTCGCCTACGACAACGGCGTGCGCGCGCGCGCCGCGGAGGTCGGGCTCTCGGGCGTCGGCGTGGCGACCGGGAGGAGCGTCACGGCGGATGCGCGCGGGCAGTTCACGGACACCGTCAAGGCACCTGCGGACCCGGGGACCTACACCTACAGGGCCCAGGCCTCGGACGGGAAGGGCAAGTCCGCTTCTGGGCAATCGGACCTCACCGTCATCAGGCCCGTGACGCCGGACCTCATGGTGGCCTCCATCGCGCTGGGGGGCGGGCCTCGGGCCGTGGGCGTGAACGTCACCGTCGCCGTCGAGGTGCGCAACCTCGGCACGGGCCAGGCCGAGTGCAACCTCACGGCGTGGGAGGGGGAGCCCGGTTCGGGCCTGCTCGTGGTGCGGCGTCTCATCACGGTCTACGCCGCGCTCAACGTGTCGCTCGAGTGGGCCCCCTCAAGGGCGGGCAGCATCGATCTCTGGGTCGCCCTCGAGGACGTCAGGCCCCTCGACACGAACTCGAGCAACGACCGCCGGCTCGAGCCCGTCACGGTCTTTGACGTGCCCGACGTCATGCTCCTCAGGCTCGTGCCGTCGAACGTGCGGCCCTACGAGGGATTCACCATCACCATCACGGTCGCGCTCGAGAACACGGGCGGCATCAACGCCACATGCGACGTCGAGCTCTACCTCGATGACCTCAACGACACCTCCCGCATCGGGCTGAGCCAGGATGTGCTGGTGCCCGCTGGCGGCACCGCCTACGCCACCATAGACTGGGTGCCCGTGAAGGGCCACCACACCCTGCTCGGGAGCGTGCGCAACGTGCACCCGGACGAGGCCAGGACGGACAACAACGATGGCTACAAGGGCATCGACGTCACGGGGCCCTACGAGCCCGAGCCGGGTGACGAGCAAGGGTTCCTCCCCGGCCCCTCGGCAGCGACCGCGGCCTCGGCCATCGCCTCCGGCGCAGCGCTTGCCGCGCTGCTCGCGCTCGCGCGACGGCCGCGACGCCGGCCCGGCCATGGCCCCGGCGCGCCGAATGGTTGATATTGACCGCCAGCCATCCACGAACGGCATGGCCGAGCCCACCGCGGTCCGGGAGCTCTATGTCCACCTCTTCGAGGGCGGCGGCATCACGGAGGGGGAGCTGCATGAGCTGCTCGCGTCCCGGCCGGGGGCGCTCTCCCGCCACCTCACAGCGGAGTTCGTGCGCACCGTGGGCGCGCTGCGGCGTGGCGATTTCCACGAGGTCGAGGCCAGGGGCTTCGTCATCGGCGCGCCCTCCAACCTCGAGCCCCTTTTCGTCGTCGCCCGCCAGCGCATCGAGCGCCTGATGAACTGCCCGACCGCGCTCGCCCTGCTCTCGCCCAGCCCCACCGACGCCCGGTTCGCGCTGCCCATCGTGGTGCCGCGCGACGTCGCCCCCGCCGCCGAGGTCCGCCACGCGCGGTTCGCGCGCGTGCGCGCGACGCTCCTGAACCTGGAGTCCCTCGGGGGGCCCGCCGCGAGGTTCCTGCTCGCACACGAGGTCCACGCGCTCGCGCTCGAGGACTTCTTCGCGATGCGCGAGCCCTCCCTCACCGGCGCCGACGTCCTCCGGCTGCTGCAGGACCGCCTGAACCTGGACTACCCCGAGGTCCGGACCGCGCTCCTGGTGCACCTCTTCTCGGCGCCCCCCTACCTCGACCGCGCAGGGGGCACGGGCCTCACGCTCCTCGCATGCGAGGACCGCGGCCGGTGCCTCAGCAAGCGCGCGCTCGAGGACGTGCTGGGCGACATGCGGTTCGCACTGCCCCCCTTCATGACGGGGCGGCGGGCGAGCGCCACCGTGGACTACCACGGCATCCACGGCGTGCCGCTGAGGTTCGCGCCCTCGCGGATGGTCTGGAGGTTCGACGCGCCCGCGCGCGAGGCGGCGTCCTTCCTGAGTGACCGGGCATCCCCTGCCCCGGGCGCGGAGGTCTCGATGTCCACGCGCAGCGTGCTCGAGGTCCATGACTTCGAGAGGTCGATCAGGGAGATGGCGCGGCGCCGCACAGACACGCAGCTCGTGCTGAGCGTGTCCGACCTGCCTGTCCTGCTGGGGCGCGACGACGTCAACCGCGACGAGCGCGCGCTCGCGCTCCACGAGCAATCGGAGGACATCGCGCACGCGGTCGTGCACGCGGCAGCGCGCGTGCCCGGAACGGTGCTCGAGCCTGTCGAGCGGGGGGCCCTCGTGGACGCCATCCTGCGCGACATCCACAAGGACTGGCCCGACCTCGAGCGGCTGATGCGGGGCGAGGTGCTCCTGGACCTGGGCGCGCGCGGCGGCCTCATCGAGCACGTGACGCGCGCGGCAGGGGCCGCCACGCGCGCGCTCGGGGGACCTCCCGAGAAGGCGGTCCGCGCGGTCAAGGACATGTACGTCGACGTGTTCGCGCGGTTCTACGGCGAGCTCGAGCCCGCGCTGCGCCACCACATCGCCGTCCTCGAGAAGCGCGAGCGCCAGCTGCTGGAGCAGATGGACCGCGACCTGCTCGACGCCATCGAGGGCGCGTTCCTGCAGCTCGACGCGAAGTGGCCGGACGGCTGGCCCTACCCGGAGTTCGAGCGGCTGGTGCTATCGCGCGTGCAGCTCGGCCGCGCGCGGCTGCGGCGCAAGTTCGAGCTGCTGCGGCAGGAGGGCGAGGTCCGCGAGGTCACGCACGGGGTGTACGTGCGCATCTGGGGCCTCTCGCGGTTCCTGTGAGCCGGCGCGCTGGACAAGACCACATTCGCTGGACCCCCCGCAAGCAATATCTCCCCCCTTCCCCATAGGGGGCATTCCCCGCGGGAGAGGGACATGGCAGAGGAGTACTCGGAGGAGAGCCTGAAGGAGCTGTGGAGCTCCTTCTTCAAGGAGCACGGCTACGTGCCGCAGCTGCTCGACGTGGCCGCCCGCTACCCCGAGGTCCGCTCGCTCGAGGTCCCCTACCCCGACATCTCGAGGTTCAACATCGCGCTCGCGGACCACCTGCTCGAGCAGCCGCTGGCCGCGCTCGCGGCGGCCGAGAAGGCCTCGCAGCAGCTGATGCCACCCACCGCGCGGGCGCCAGTGCACATCCGCGTGTCGCAGCTGCCCAAGGACCCCGAGTACGGCCGCATCGGCATTCGCGACCTGCGCAGCAAGCACCTCGGCCGGCTCATCGCCGTGGAGGGGCTCGTGCGCAAGTCCACGGAGGTTCGGCCGAGGCTGAAGCTCGCGGTCTACCAGTGCCTGCGGTGCGGGGCCATCCACCACCTCGAGCAGGACTCGCTCGTGCTCAAGGAGCCGCTCGAGTGCTTCAAGGAGGGCGGCGGCTGCGGCCGGGCGGCCACGTCGACCAAGTTCAGGCTCATCACCAACTACGCGTCCCTCCCGGACCCGTTCGCGACCGCCTACCAGGGCAAGGCGCTGGACTTCTCAGAGTTCGTCGACACCCAGAAGATCGAGATACAGGAGAGCCCCGAGGGCCTCCGCGGCGGGGACCAGCCCCAGCGCCTCGTCGCCTACACGCAAGACGACCTCGCCGGCATCCTCTCGCCCGGCGACCGCATCGTCATCAATGGCGTGCTCCGCGAGACCCCCAAGGGCCAGGGGGCGCAGAAGTCGACGCTGTTCGACATCTTCATGGACGTGGTGTCCATCGAGAAGGAGAAGCGCGACTTCGAGTCCATCGTCATCACCGAAGAGGACGAGCGGAGGATCAAGGAGACCTCGCGCGACCCCGCGCTCATGAACAAGTTCACGACCTCCATCGCCCCCACAATCTACGGCCTGGAGCGAGAGAAGGAGGCGCTGTCGCTGCAGCTGTTCGGCGGGGTCGCGAAGGTCCTGCCCGACGGCACGCGCATCCGCGGCGACATCCACATAATGCTCGTGGGCGACCCGGGCACGGCCAAGTCGCAGCTGCTGCGCTACATGACGGCCCTCGCTCCCAGGGCCATCTACACGTCCGGCAAGGCCACGACGGCGGCCGGGTTGACCGCGGCCGCGGTGCGCGATGAGTTCGGCGAGGGCCGCTGGACGCTCGAGGCGGGCGCGCTCGTGCTCGCGGACAAGGGCCTGTGCGCCATCGACGAGCTCGACAAGATGAACGAGCAGGACCGCGGCGCGATGCACGAGGCGATGGAGCAGCAGAGCATCTCCGTCGCCAAGGCGGGCATCACGGCCACGCTCCAGTCGCGGTGCGCCATACTGGGCGCGGCCAACCCCAAGCTGGGGAGGTTCCACGAGCACGCGCTCATGGTCGAGCAGATAGACCTCCCGCCCGCCCTCTTCTCCAGGTTCGACATCATCTTCTCCCTCATCGACAAGCCGGACTCGGCCTGGGACGCCAGGCTCGCCGACCACATCCTGAAGGTCCACCGCGTCGGGGAGATAAGCCGGCTCAAGGAGCACCTGGACGGCCTCCCCCTGCCCGAGGGCATGGAGGAGGAGTCCCTCGACGCGGTCATGCCCGCCTTCGAGCCCGAGTTCGTGCGCAAGTACGTGGCCTACGCCAAGAACACCGTCTTCCCCGTGCTCACGCGGGAGGCGACGGAGGCCATCCGCGAGTACTACATCCGCATCCGCAAGCAGGGAGAGGGGGAGGAGGCGTCCGTGCCCCTCACCGCGAGGCAGCTGGAGGCGTTCGTCCGCATCGCGGAGGCCGCGGCCAGGGCGCGGCTGTCCGAGACGGTGGAGCGCGAGGACGCCGAGCGCGGCATCCGCATCGTCGACTATTGGCTCAAGAAGATCATGGGCGGCGAGAAGTTCGACATCGATGTCATAGCCACCGGCATCAGCCACTCGCAGCGCGAGCGCATGCGCATCCTGCTGGACATCATCGAGAAGCTCACCAAGGGCGGCCGCGGCGCAAGCGAGGACGACGTGCTCGCGGACGCGGAGGGCTACAACATCGACCGCGCGCAGGCGAAGGAGGTCCTCAAGCGCCTGGTCTCGGACGGCCGGGTGTACCAGCCCACGGTGGGCACCTACAGGATGGTCTGAGCGCCCCCGTCGTTCGCCGGAATGCGAACGCCTGGCGAAGTTTTTTTAACCCACGGGTCGCTAGCAAGAGCGCCAGCATACCCGAGGATGGTCGCATGATCTACGTCAAGGTCCACAAGCGGGGCGGCCACGTGTGCGCGGCCGCCTGCGACGAGGAGCTGCTGGGCACGACGCTCGAGGAGGGGCCCTACTGCATCATGGTCAAGGCGGGCTTCTTCAAGGGCGACCTGGTCGAGGACGACGACGCGGGCACGCTCGCCGTGTTCAGGCGCGCGAGCTCGCTCAACCTGTTCGGTGAGCGCTCGGTGGCGCTGGGCGTGGCCGCTGGCTGCATCGACGCGGCGACGGTCGTGCGCATCAAAGGCGTGCCGCACGCGCAGATGTTCATCGTCTAGCGCGGCGCCGAGGCGCCGTTTGGGACCGCTGCTGGCACGAGTTTTCACACCTCTGGAAATCTAGCACAAACGGTTATGTAGTACTGCCACCTTCTAAGTCAGAGGAGGTCGACTGTTGAAGGTCCTGGGCGGTTCGGCATCCCCCCTGCTCTCCCAGAGGCTCGCGAAGGAGCTGGGAGCTCCCCTGGGGAAGGTCGAGACCCGCCACTTCCCGGACGGCGAGTGCTACGTGCGCATCCAAGAGGACCTGGAGCGCGAGGACGTGGTGCTCGTCCAGTCCACGAGGACGGACGCCGACATCGTGGAGCTGCTCCTCCTCCAGGACGCGGTGCACGAGTTCCGCGTCCGGTCGCTCATCACGGCCGTCCCGTACTTCGGCTATGCCCGGCAGGACAAGCTGTTCAACAAGGGCGAGTCCATATCCTCGCGCGCCGTCATCCGCGCGCTCCAGGCGCACACGGACGCGCTGCTGATGGTGGACGTGCACAACCTGCTCGTCCTCACCTACTTCGACATACCTGTCGAGAACATCTCTGGGATGCTCCAGATAGCCAACCACCTCAAGGAGGCGGGGGCCGAGATGGTCCTGTCCCCGGACGAGGGCTCCATCTCCCGCGCGCGCATCGTCGCCCAGAACGTGGGCGCGAGCGTGGACTACCTGGAGAAGACCCGCATCGATGGCTCGACAGTGAAGATCGCCACCAAGGTCCTGGACGTGTCCCGCAAGCGCGTGGCCATCGTGGACGACATCATCGCCACGGGCGGGACCATCTTCGAGGCCGCCAAGCAGCTCAAGGCCCAGGGGGCGCGCGAGATAATCGCGGCTTGCACCCACGGGCTGTACGCGGCGGGGGCGCTGCAGAAGCTCGAGAAG
>Ga0316622_100000564_pt1 | contig 21887 bp, 14 predicted proteins | sample OWC_Aug_OW2_C1_D_FD_207646 | JGI IMG/M metagenome (GOLD analysis project Ga0316622, IMG submission 207646) | Wetland soil microbial communities from Old Woman Creek delta, Ohio, United States - OWC_Aug_OW2_C1_D5_C | ecosystem: Environmental > Terrestrial > Soil > Wetlands | place: USA: Ohio... | reverse complement strand
TCCGAGGAGATTCCGCTGAAGCACAGCGGATTCCCGCCGCACCTCGTCGCCTTCGAGGGCGCCTCGAGCTACAAGCAGTGGCGCTTTGTGTTCCAGCTTCCGCGACAGCCCGGCGCACCGGGACCGCGAACACCCATCACCGGCCCCGGGCAGGCGCCGGATTCACTCACCGGAAAGGTCGCCCCATGACGTATCGCATCGTGATCGCGGAGGACCACAACCTGTTGCGTCAGGGCCTGCGCTCGATGGTGAGCGCCCTGCCCGACTTCACGGTCGTTGGTGAAGCGCTCGACGGCAAGGAGGCTGTCCGGCTCGCAGTGTCACTGCAGCCCGACGTGATCCTGATGGACCTGTCGATGCCCGGCATGAACGGCATCGAAGCAACGCTGCAGATCAAGCAGCGACTTCCGAATACCCGCGTGCTCGCGCTGACGGTCTACAAGACTGACGAGTATGTGCGGGAGGCGCTGCGTGCAGGCGCCGACGGGTATGTTCTAAAGGATGGAGCCTACGACGAGCTCGTGATGGCACTGCGCTGCGTGGTCAGCGGCAAGAAGTTCCTGAGTCCGGACGTCTCCGGTCATGTCGTGACTTCGTTTCTGCATCGCGGCAGCACACCGGCCAAGGTCACGCCGTGGGACAGCCTGACGGCGCGCGAACGAAGCATCCTCAAGCTGATCGCCGAAGGCCGGACCAACCGGACGGCGGCCGCGTTTCTGAACGTGAGTCCCAAGACGGTCGAGAAACACCGCGCAAGCCTGATGCGCAAGCTGGGGCTCCGCAACGTGGCCGAACTCACGCTCGTCGCACTTGAAAGCGGACTGATCGAGCAGCCCGGCACTGTCAGGCGACTGTTCGGCGGCGCGCAGAGCGAAGAGGGTGAGCCCCCTGGCGGCCCGACAACACGACAGGGTGCCGCCCCGGGGCTGTATTCACAGTAGCGGCGACATCGCCACGCCACATCGAGCAGGATCGCCGAGTCCGTCGCATCGTCCGACCGCTTTTCCTGGCCGCACGGCGCGATGTCCGCGCTAATGGAGCGCCCAGACCCCGCCGACCTTCGTTCCCGCACCGGGTGTCGACTCCAGTATCAGACGCCCCTTGGTCGCACAGATGCGCTTGCGGATGCTTTGCAGGCCGACATTCACCGGCCGGACATTGCCGTCGGCGTGCTGCGTGGTATCGAAACCGACGCCGTCGTCTTCCACCATCAGACGCAGTTCCGCGCCCTCCTGCACCAGCACCACGAAGACATTGCGCGCAGCGGCGTGCTGCGCCACGTTGTTGAGTGCTTCCTGCACGATACGGAAGATCTCCAGCTTCAGTGGACCGAGGATGCGCGCCTCGTCGGCGGCCAGATGACGTTCAAGTCGCGTCGCCGCACAGGCCTCGCGGAACGTACGGCAGTACCACTCGATCGTCGGGAGCAGTCCCAGATCGTCGAGCATGCGAGGGCGCAGTTCCATCGAAATCCGCCGTACCTCGTTCGAAACGTCGCGTAAACGGCCGAGCGCCTTCGTCAGCGACTCGACGGCCTGAAGCTGCGATCCACTCTTCATGCGCAGCAGGGCGTCCTCGATCATCAGCTTCGCCATGAAGACCAGTGGAACAACACCATCGTGCAGTTCCGCCTCCACGCGTGATCGTTCCACTTCATGGTTCGACAGCAAACCGTAGGCAAGGCGACGCAGCTCTTCGTCATTCCGGGCGGGTCCACCGTTGCCGTTCGCCCGCGGCGCCTGCTGGCTCCAGACCACGACGTGCGTGCCCGGCGCCAGTCCAGGAGAGTCGACCTCGCGCCCGCGCATGTGCAGCATCGTCCGGCGCCCGCTCCGGCCGCACAGCAAAACCTCCAGCAGGTCGGTCGTGCCGGAACGGATGCGCGCCGTTGCGTCGTCGGCCACCGACATCCATCCTGGCGCGGCGAGCTCGGTCAGGGCGCGGCCCAGCAGGGCTTCGGGCTCGTAACCGAGCATCGCGGCCGCATCGGCAGTGATGTCCACGATGCGGCCTTGCTCGTCGAACAGAGCGACCGCCGCGATCGCAGCGTGCGATTGCGATGAGGACTGAGCTGCCGCCGAATTCTTCAAGAGATCCGGATTGGCCTTCATCGACTCGATGTCCATCAGAGTGTTGTCTATCGGCGGATCGGCGCGTTGTCTATCGGCGAGTTTGTCGCTCCGTGCCGCGCGCAGCAATCGCGCCTTCCGGCCACCGCCGTATCGTCTGGACGTATGCCCAAAATGCCGTGATCCGCCCCAAGCGTTGAATGCTGTTCGAACGTCGTCCCACCATGACGGGATTGAATCGGGGACTGCTGATCAGAGTCATTGCTTTCTCGCGCGTCGTCGGCTCAATCGCGCATCGACACGGCACCGTCGACCAGCGCGCTGGAGCGATCGGCCGTCGGCCGCAGGTGCACCGCCTTCGCGGCGAAGCGCTGCGAAGGGCCGATCGACAGTCGCGGGTACGCCGTCATCGGCGGCATGTTCTCGAGGTTGTGCTCGATCTTCTCGATGCAGTACTCGCGCGAGAAGCGCTCGTCGATGTGCGTGAGCGTCTCGACGGTCAGGACGGCTGCCAGCAGCGCGTTGGACGTGATCTTCTCGCTGCCCGGCTGAAGTTTCCTTCGATTCATCCACGCGCGCGTGCGTGCGAGCTGTCGCTGCGCCTGCGTGCCCTGCCCCAGCGACGTCACGAGCACGCTGCGCAGCCGCAGGCCTTCGTCGTTCGGTTTCCAGGCGTCCGGCAGTTCGGCGAGCGCCCCGGCGAGCACGTAGACACGCTGCGGCGGGTGCGTCAATGCGTCGTAGCGGGATTCGATCTGCGACGACGGCAGCGCTGTTACCACCATGTCGTCGGCGCGCGGCGTGCGCGCCACGACGCGGATCCCGTGCTCGCTGAAGGCCGTTGCGATCGCCACGCGCTGCCGTTCTCCGCTGCCGTTGTCTTCGGTCCAGACGACGACTTCGCGTACGCCGGCGAGTTCCCGTGCCAGCGCATTGACCTCCGCGGCCAGACCCGGCGAGAAATAAATGCTGTAGAAGTCCTCGCGCGGCGGCGGCATCCACGCGTTCGGCAGCAGGCACGGCACGCGATTGCGTTCGCAGAAGGCGTGAACCGGTGACCAGTCGTCGTAGGAGATCCCGGACAGCAGCGCGAACACCGGCGTGGCCCGGTAGTGCGCGTCGAGTTGCGCGCCCCAGGTGTGCGGCTCGCCCTTCAGCGTCCAGTGCTCGAGCCGCCAGCGACGGAAGCGGCTGTACATCGTGCTCTCGGTGCGGGCCGACTGGTAGCGCCGGCCGGCTTCGTGCCGCGTCCCCGCGTTCTTCTCCTTGAAGAACTCCGACAGCGTGCCCAGAAGATCGTTGACCTGGGACACGGGTACGTCAGGAGTCGTGACTGTCGCAAACACGACCTCCTCGCCGTTGACGCCGGGCGGCGTGGACGCCGAAAGTGTGCGCAGGTAAGCCGCGAGCGCCGCGACGTCGGCCGGTGCGAGGGCATACCGCGGCATCGGCGCGGCGAGCGCGACGCCGTCCGGCGCAACGCCTGCATTCAGCGCCTGCAGCAGCGTGGCGTCATCGTAGGCCGGACGGGTTCGGTCCAGGCTCACCCACGGCAGCCGTCGTCCGGTCTGTGGCAGCAGCGGATTGAAGAGCAGGAAGCCGGCAACCGGCGGCACGAGGAGGCTGCTCTCCGAACTGCCCAGTCCACTCGGCCGGTGGCAGGCGACACAGGCTGCAGCCGACGGCGGTATCGCGGCGCCCTGCACCCGCGCCGCGCCGGGTCGCGCCACCGCCTCGTCTGTTCCGAAGTAGATGCGCTCGCCGCGCGCGATCAGCGCGGCATCTGCCGGCGCCGTCTGCGCAGAGGCCGGGAAAGCGGCGACGCTGAAGATGACCGCGGCCAGGATGTGACGCATCGCTTCACCGTGCGGCCGGCAGCTTCTGGTAGACAGCCAGGAGATCGGACGGCGTGGCGAAGCCTTCGACGCGCACCCACGGCGCGTCCCGGGACTGCCGCAGCAGGACGACTGGCGGGTGGCTCACCTTTGAACCCCGATAGACGTCGAACGCCTGCTGCACGCGGACCAGTTCCTTGAAGTCGCCGGAATAGAACTCCCAGTCCCGCTCGATCGAGAACTGCCGGGCGAACGCCGCGAGCCGCTGCGGCGTGTCGTTGTCCGGGTCGATCGTGAACGAGACGAAGCGCGCCTTCGAGCCGCGCGCCGCGATCTGCCGCTGCAGTTCGGCGAGTGTGGCCGTCTGCGTCGAGCAGATCGTCGAACACGTCGTGTAGATGAAGTTGACCAGGACCGGCGCGTCGGACTCCATCGGCCCCGGAAGTCGAACCGAGCGTCCGCGTGTGTCGACGAGCGTGACTTCGGGCATGCGATAGCCCGTGTGAACGCCGACGCTCAGCTTCGCCGCGCTGCTGGCGTGCAGGCCTTCATGCGACAGGCTGGTGACCGACCAGGCCCCCACGAGGAAAGCCAGTGCCATCGACCCTGCGCGCGTCATCGTGACTACCTCACCGTGACCGCGACCTGCACGCGCCCGCGCGGCTCGCCGTTGGCCGCCAGCAGTGTGCAGACGAACTGGTCGACTCCGCGGAATCCGCTGCGCGGCGTATACGTGACACTGCCGTCGTCCTTCACCTCGACCCGGCCACCGCGGATGGTCTGCGAGGCGCGCACGTTGTCGAACGCCGTTTCGCCGCCCAGCTGGGCGCGTGTCAGTTCGATCGGCTCGCCTCCGCGGGTCGCCAGCGACATGCGCCGGCTCTCCACGGCCGCCTCGACGGCACCGAACTGCGGCTCGACGGCAATGCGCCACTGGCGCGCGTCCGCCGTGTGCGCCACGATCGTGAAGGGTTCCGGTTTTGCACCGGCTGCGCGGTCGGCGGTATAGCGCACGCGATCCGCGCTGAGGGTCTCGAGCTGGCCCTGCGCGGGGCGCGCTTCGATCTCGATGCGGAAGAGCTTCGCCGTCCACGGCAACACCGAGAGCAGCGACTGGGCGTTGATCTCCAGTTTGTCGCCGGCGCCCAGCAGCGGCTTCCACGCCAGCGCCGTCGGCGACCGTGCGCCAGCAGCGGGCAAGCCGTCGCTCGACGCCAGCGCGCCGGCCACTTCGCGCTCGCGCTGGGCCAGCGGCTTCGCGGGATCCTCGCTCACCAGCAGCGCCAGCATGCCGCTCGCCAGCGCCGCGGCGAATGACGTGCCGGTCACACGCAGGGGCTCACCCAGCACGCGCCCGGCGGCATCGATGCTCTCGACGTCGACGCCCGGCGCATAAGCCTGCGGATAAGCGCCGCCATCGCACGCCGACGGGCCGCGACCCGACTGGTCGGCCACCTTGCCGTCGGCCGTCAACGCGCCGACGGCGAGCACGCCGGGGTTGTTCGCCGGGCTCATGCTGGTGTTGCTGGCCGGCCCGTCGTTGCCGGCGGCGAACACCACGTGGATGCCGGCGGCGCGCAGCGCCTCGAAATCCCGTGCGAACTCGCGCTCGCAGCGTCCGACCGTCTGCGGCAGCCCCCACGAGTTGTTGACGATCGCCGGGGCGTCGGCCGTCTCTGGGCGGCCATCGGGGTCGAGCAGCCACTGGTAAGTGCGGTGCACGGCCGACATGCGGCCGATGCCGGCGTCGTCGTAGATGCGCGCCGCGATCCACTGCGCGTGCGGCGCCACGCCGACGGGCGGTCCGCCCGTGATCGCAGTTCCGCCCGCGATGACGTAGGCCACGTGGGTGCCATGCCCGACACCGTCGAACGGCTGACTGCGCTGGCCATAGGGATCGAACCAGTCGCGTGGTCCGCCGCGGAACCGCGCCATCAGCGGACCTTCGCGGCCATCCACGCCGGAGTCGATGACGGCGACCACCACACCCTTGCCGGTGACGCCGCGCTGCCAGTAGGCGGCTGCACCGATGGCGCTCAGGTGACTTGGCAGTTCACCGCGCCAGGTGACCGGGTCCACCGTCTCAGGCGCCTCGGAGCGACGGCGCGGCTTGCCGTCCGGGCGCTCGCGCATCATCACCGCGCGCATCGAGGTCGGAGCAGCCCGCACCGGCGCGCGCAGCTGCATGTCGAGGTGGATGCGTGCGACGCCGGGTTCGGCCGCGAGCTGACGCACGGCCTTGGGCGGCAACTGCGCAGCGTACGCGTGCAGCATCCACAGGGGCTCGACCTGCATCGCGCCGGCACGCGCAAGCGCCGCGTTCACCTTCGGCGAGGACTTCGCAAACGACGCCTGCAGCGCGGCGGCCAGGGCGCCGGGTCGCTCGGCGGCGGAGCGCGACTTGAGAGTCGCCGCGAGAGCGTTGAGATCGGGCCGCTGTTCGAGTTCGACGATGACGGCGATCGGCCGCTGCGCGGACTGCGCCGGACGATCGAGCAGCGCCGCCACCGCGGGATCGATGCTGCCCGCGCGCGCGACGGCCGCGCCGCCAGTCAGCGCAAGCGCAACGAGTGCAGCGACGCCGGACCTAGCGCACCGGCGACTGGACACCGGACCGCTCGCCAGGCTGGGCCGCGGCAGAGGCACTCTGTGCAGCCACCAGCAGGCTGCCAAATCGTTCTTCACCGACATACAGGGCCACCTTGGATCCCGCCTGCAGCTTTCGGTCGGGGTTGGCGAACAGCATGAAGTAGTCGCGGTCGGTGTGAATCACCTTGTTGCGCGACGTCTGGCGCAGCGCCCCCACGGTCGGCGGCACCGGCACGTAGAAGCGGTTTCCGGTCGACTCGTCCACCAACACCGGCCGCACCTTGCGGTCGAGCAGGCCCTGTGCCTTGTCCGGGTCCAGCACGCGATAGCGCAGGTCCACCACGTAGCCGTTCGCGGTCAGCCGCACGCCGGTCAGGCGCACGCCGAACTTGTCGACGACGCGACCGGCGCCGAAAGCTTCTTCGGCCACCACGCTCGCATCCGGCTGCGCCGAGGACGCCACGGTCGCGCCGGCCCTGGCCGGGGCACTGGCAGCGCCCGAAACCGGCACGGGGTCGGCCGTGACCGCGCAGCCTGCGAGCAGCGCCGCGCCGAGGAGAAGGAAACGTGCTGCAGGAGTCATCGTCTCGGTCTCCGCCCAGACTACTGGACGTTCAGTCGAAGCGTTGCCCAGTTCGAAGTGGCCCCCAGCGCATCGGACACCGTGTACTGGATCGTCTCGGTCCCACGGAAGGTCGCCGGCGGCGTGTAGGCAATGCACATCCGGCCCAACGGGCAGGCGTTGACGCCGTTGCCGATAACGGGCACCGCGGTGCCGCCTTGGTTCGGCGCCGTGAATGCCAGACTCATCCCGTTCAGGTTTCCATCGACGTCGTAGTCGTTGATCAAAACGTTGATGGTGACCGGCGAAGTCGTGCCGTAGAGGACCGACACGACGTCGTCGACCGCGACCGGCGCGCTGTTGGCGTGCACGTTCAGCGTCACGGTCGCCGGAAGCGACGCCAGCGTGCCGTCGGACACCGAGTAGGTGAACGTCCGCGCCACGAAGCCGCTCAGGGGCAGATCGATCGTCGCGTAGCTGAAGGTGCCGTTGGCGTTCATCGTCACGCCGGCGAGTGAAGAAACCACCGCGATCGTCCCCAGTGGATCGCCGTCCGGATCGCTGTCGTTGGCCAGCACCGTCGACGCATTCAGCGCGCCGCCGCGCACGTCGTAGACGTCGTTGCCGGCCGCCGGTGCGTCGTTGACGTTGGCCACGACGACGCTGAAGCTTCCGGTGTCAGACCGGCCATTGGTGCCGGTCACGCGGACCTGCACCGGATTGCTCGCGGTCTGGCCGCCGAGCAGCGGTTTGGATGCCTGGGCATTGTTGGGTGTCCACGCGATCGCACCGGTCGTGGAATTGATCGTCATGCCGGTCGGCGCGATGTCGAGCGAGAAGGTGTTGGACGCCAGGTTAGTGCCGACCGTGCACGCGTATGCAATACCCTGCGTTCCCGCGGTCGCGCACGCCGCCACCTCGACGGTCGGCAGCTGACCGGTTGCTCCGACGTCGATCCGCAGCAGTTGGCCGCCGCTCGCATCGGCGTTGTTGTTGGTCAGCGCCATACGGCGATCGAAGATCGTCAGCTGCTGGTCAATCGGGGCAGTGGTACCGCCCACCGTCGGCGTGAACCACATGTCCGCCGTCTTCGCCGCCGGCAGCAGCGTCGAGTACTGCTCACGCGGATACGGGAACGGGTTGCCATCCTCGGCCATCACATACCAGTGGCCGTCGATGAGCTCGAGGACACGCGACTGAATGCCGGCGTTGACCGCCCGCACAAGCTGGCGCTGGCCGGATTGGATCCCGAGCGCCGCGCCCGTCGGCGACTCGGTGAACGTCGTCGGCGGCGTCAGGCAGTTCGAGACTGCTGTCGTCGAGCAGGCTCCCGACGTCGCCGCGTAGTGGTGCAGGCGGAAATACTTCGGATCGTAGGCGAGCGTGCTGGTGTTGAACTTGCCTGCAGCCACAGCACCATGTACGGCCGGGTCGACCTCCGACAGCAGCAGCGTGATGTCGTTGTCATAGGTGACATTCGGATAGGCGTTGCTGCCCGTCCCGCTGACCGGTGGCAGAGCGTCCTTGCGCACCACACCGTACAGGCCCATCTGCACCTGGATCTGCGGCATCGTGCCGCTCTGGTACAGGTATGTGCCTGGCTTGACGTTCAAATACGTGTACGCGACGTCGTGAGCTGCGTTGTTGATGTTACTGGGCAGCCGCGGAGGCGCTTCACTTGTGAAGGACCGCACGCGGCAGTTGCGGAAGGCCTGCAGGGCCTTCATGTCCGGAGCCGTGGTCCCGGGTGCCGGCGGCGTGCACGCTGCACCGGTACTGTCGGTGAAGACCGGGGTCATCGCCGTGTTGTGACCGTGCAGCACGAACGAGGTCGGTACGGGCAGGCTGTTGATCAACCTCACCGTGAGCGTCGTGTCGCCGTGCGGCACGCGGATCGCGGCCCCCGGCGAGAACGGACCGACGGTGGGATTGTTCATTACCACGTTCCGATTTTGGTGGACGCGATAGCCCCACATCGTCTGCTGCGTGCCGTCCGGCATCGTTTCAACGTAAGGCATGGCACGAACGAACACTTCGATCGCCGATGCCGGTGCCGCCAGAACGGAACCGACCAGCGCGAGGGAGAACATCGCCACGCGGCGCTTTGCCCTGTCGTCTAGCCTCATTTGCCGCCTCCGCTCTCGTCCCGGACTCAGTCGATCGGCACGTTCTGCGGCTCGATGACGACGAAGGTCATCATTCCGCCCGGGAAAATGCCGTTGTTGATGATTTCTCGCTCGTTATGCGAGTGCCACATGTGGAAGTAGGCGCCGCCCGAGCCAAGGCGTCCCGCGCCGACCGGCACCCCGCCTTTCGAACCCAGGAACGGGCTGCCGGAGAACACGTCGCCGAAGGTCATCTCGAGCTGACTCGGAATGACGGTCGGGAGCGGCCTGCCGTGATCGGGGCAGTACTCGCGACTGACGGGATCGAAGCCGCCGTTCGACTGAAGCAAAGCCTGTGTCGCGGGCGAACGCGGATTGGCCGAGGCTTCGGCAATCGTCACGCCGTTGCAGGTATGGTCGTCGGCGATACCGTAGGCATCCCAGTTCAGGCCCTTGCCAGTCCACTCGTAGATCGCGTCGACCGTCTGGCCCGGCACCATCCGCAGCGTGTTGTCCGAGCGCGCAAGGTCAGGCCCCACGCTAGGCGCGCTGGCGAGCACGCGGCCATCGACCGCGACCGTCCAGGTGTTGTTGCCGTGCGTGTGGAACGGATGCAGGTCGCGTCCGGCATTGATCGTGCGCATCAGCAGCCGCTCGCCCGGATGCATGCGCGGCAGCGCGTTGTAGGGTTGCGCCGGCAGTTCGGGCACGAAGGACCCGTTCATCGTGTCCGGTGCCGTGCGGCCGTTGACGAACCAGTACAGCGGATTGCGGGTCGCGAACCCAGTCGTGTTGACGGTCCAGCTGGCCGGCTTCGGCGTGGGAGCCTCAACCTGAACGCGCACGGCTTCATGCCAGACCGGATCGATCTCCGACAGCATCAGCAGATGCTCGCGGTCGAAGCGAGTGCCGGCATGCTCGTACGCCTGGTTGGTCGCGGCACTGGGCCGGACGATCAGCGCACCGAACAGGCCCATCTCCAGCTGCACCGGCATCTGCGTGCCGCTGTGGTAGGTGTAGGTTCCCGGCCTGCTCGCGACGAAGCTGTACTTCAGGCACCCGCCTGGGCTCGCTTCGCGCGTGATGCGGCCGTTGACGGCTACGCCGCTGGTGCAGCCGGTCGGCAGGGTTCCAGAGATCGACGTGCTCGCAACGTCGATCTGCCCCGGGAACAGCAGCGAGACGTTCGTCGGCAGCGTGTTGATCAGCGTGACCTCGACGACGTCGCCCTGGTTGACGATCAATGTCGGCCCCGGGTACTGGAACTGCGCGCCGCCGCCGCTCTGCAGCGCGTAGCCCCAGTTGTAGATGCTGCCGCCGTCGGCGATGGTGATGTAGCCGGACTTGGCGACCAGCGTGAACGAGGTTCCGGTCACGCCCTCGACCTTTGCCATGGCGCCAGGGGCCGCGGCGATCAACGCGACTGTGCAGGCAAGTCGCGCCGCCGACGTCCAGGATGTGTTGAGCTTGGTCATTGCTTCCTCCCGGACCGGCATCAGATGGGGTTGCTGATCACGATGTGGGTCATGATCCCGCCACGATCCTCGTTGCCATTGCTCAGGTAATTGAGGTTGGTCGTGTACAGGAAGTAGGTGCCCGGCTGCACGCCCGTCGTGTCGATCACGACATCGGCGTTCTCACCCCCGCCGAGCGTCAGCGAGCCGACGTTGTGGGCCCATTCCTTGCCGGTGACGCCGGCGTCGTCGCGCGCGCGGGCTATCGCCGCACCCTGGCCGACGAGCCGCATCGGCAGCCCGAGGACGGTGACCGTGAAGTACTCGGTCACGCTGGTGTTCGACATCCGCAGCAGGATGCGCTGGCCGACGGTGGCGCGGATCAGTCCCGACACTACCTGCGACGACTCGGCGAGCACGGAGGCCGGGTCGCCTTCGTCAACCTGCACCGCGGGCAGCGCCCCGGCTACCACCGTATCCGGATAGCCGCGGCCGTTGATGAAGGTATGCGTGGAACGCAGCTCGTGGAACGGCAGTGGCTGCACGGCCTCATGGAGATCGTGGAACGGGCCGTCGAAGCCGCCGAACTGCACCGGGAAGTCGACGTCGTAGCCGGTCGAACCATCCACGTCGTTGTACGCGAACTTCGTGTAGCTCCTGCCGCCGTAGCTGATCGACGTGCCGTCCTGCTTCGGCTTCACGTAGAGCGTGCCGAGCATGCCCATCGCCATGTGCTCGGTGGACTCGACGTGGCAGTGATAGATGTACGTGCCCGGATCGTTGACCTTGTAGTAGTAGGTGAACGTCGAGCCCGTATTGACCACCGCAGACGAGTCCGGAACGCCGTCGTAGATCGGCGCGGCCTGCGGAAAACCGTGGAAGTGGATCGAGTGCGGGTCAAAGAGGTCCGGCCGGTGCAGCAGGCCGACGTTGCTCAGTGCCAGGTAGACCTCCTGGCCCTCGCGGAACGCCAGCGTCGGTGCCGACCACTTGGCGTTGAAGAGGCCCTTCAGAACCACTTCGTCGTTCGGCACGCCGGTCATGTTGGAAAACCCGAACGTGTAGTGGCGCCCACCGTCGGCGCGCTGCACCCAGCCGTCGCCCGCGGCAAGGTGTCCGCAGACTTTGGCGTCGGCGGCCAAGGTCGTCGTGTCGATGATCCCCGCGTCACCCGGGGCCTGCGTCGCCCCCGGAGGGCACTGCGGGAAGATGCCCGCGTGAGCTGCGGTCCCGGCCAGCGCCAGACCCACACCCGCGGCGATCGACGTCAGAGCATGTCGCGTATTCATTCGTCGTCCTCCCTATGCATCACGGAGCGCAAGCCGGAACACTCTGCGCACCCTCAAAGGCGCCAATCGACCACAGAGGTCCGCGCGCCACCCCGATGCGATCCGCGCTCAGGGCTGGTATCAGCGGCAAGCCGCCGTACGCCACACCGCCGTCGTTTGCCGGGCTGTCGTTCAGGATCCGGTAGTCGCCATACGGCGCGAGCGTGACCGGGTTCAGCAGCGTCAAAGGACCGAAGCGCGCGTCGATGAAGTTGCCGCCCTCGTCGAAGGCCGCCGCCGTCAGGATCGCGGTCGTCTCCGGCATGTTGATCACTGCGTCGCGGCCGCCGTTGTAGTACGTGCAGCGGAACAGCGGATCCAACGTCGAGTTGCCGGACCCGAACACCGGCGACACCGAGGTCGCCGTCAGCATCGAGTTGTTCGCTGTCAGTTGGAAAGCACCGCCGATCACCGCGAGGTCCGAGAACACCGGGGCATCGCCGCCTGCGATGTTCGGCACCAGGCCGTAGCAAGTCTGCGTGGCAGTGTTGTTGATGCAGTTGGTCTGGTCGGCGTTCGGATTGATCTGCCAGTAGAACATCCGGTTGTTCTGCACGATCGAGTTCTGCACGTCCGGGTTCGAGAAGTTCTCCTGCGGCAGCCCGTTGACCGTCAGCGCCACCCCGACGATGCCCGCCAGCGCCGGGCTGTGCGTGCGCGCGACGATGCCCGCCCCGGGCTGCGGATCCGACTGGTTCACGCTGGCACCGAAGGCGCGCGATCCCGTCGCGACGCTGTCGTTGCGCGTGATTGTGTTGTTGACGATGCGCACGTCGATGGAATCCTGCAGCGCGATCCCGCCCCCGGCAACGCCCGCGACGTTGTTGTCGATGACGTTATTGACGATGTCGACGCGATAGCGGCTCGCCGTCGTCGCATCGCTGCCATTCACGCCGAAGAGGCTGATGCCGCCGCCGTCGCCCGCGCCCGCCAGGTTGCCCTGGAAGGTGTTGGCGTTGACGAGCACCGTGCCCGTTCCCGCCGACAGGCCGTTGTTCGTCACCAGCGACTGCCGGCCGGTGATTGCCAGGCCGCCGCCATTCGGGTTCGTGCCCTGGTTGAACGACTGGTTATAAAGGACCGTGTTGTTCTCGATCGTCGGCTGTCCGGCCGCAGTCGCGAGGTTCAGGCCGATGTGCGCAATGCCGCCGCCGTCGCCGGTCGAATAGTTGCCGCAGACGAAGTTCTTCGCCACGCGGTAGCCGTCGGCCCCGGTGAACAGCGACACTCCGCCACCGCCTCCGGCCGTTGCCGCCGCGGTGTTGCCGTTCTGCACGATCTCGTTGTGGTGAATCCTGGCGTCCGCATTTCTCGAGTCGACGTAGCGAAGCTCGACGCCGACCGGCGCGACCAGGTTCGCATGGCCGATGCGGATGCCGCCGCCCTCGATGCCCTGGTTGCCGGTGATCCGGTTGTTCGCGATCTCGATGCCGCCGGCATAGCCGTTGACCATGACGCCGCCACCCTGGTCGGCGCCGGTGATCGTGAAGCCGTCGATCTGCAGCGCGTTTGCCGTGTCGGTGCTGCGGATCATTACGAACACGCCGGCGCCTTCGTCGGTGCCGAACAGCAGCGGTGCGTTGTCGACCGTGTCGCCGGTCTTGCAGGCTTCTATGTTGGCCGGCATCGCCTGCCCCGGGAGCAGGTAGGCGAGCTGCGGTCCGCCTTCAAACAGCATGCCGCAGACCTTGTCGCGCCACGCCTGCTGGCTTTCGGTCGGCTGCTTGATCGCGTTGATCAGCGTTCCACCCGCGCCCCACCCCTGCAGCCGCACGCGCTTGTTGAGGATCAGCGACTCTTCGTAGATGCCTGGCGGCACCGTGATCAGGTCGCCCGGCACAGCTGCGTCGATCACGGCCTGGATCTTTCCTCCGGCGGGAACCGCCTTCGGCATTAGGCCACCCACGTGCAGCGTCACGCCACGTGGCGACATGCGTCCGTCGGCTCGCTGCACCAGGACCGTGGCCGAGGATGCACCTGGCGGCAGTGCCGGCACTGCCACCGTGATCTGTGCATCGCTCCACGCGCCCGGCGTGACAGGAATGACGGTCTCGGCTGCCGTGCCGGCGCCAACGACGAAGAGCACCTGGCCGATCGATGCGCCGAATCCGAAGTCGCGAGTGATCAGTTTCGGGTAGGGCAGCCCGGTGGCCGGATTGATCGCGCCCGGGTTGTCCTGGTTGTAGAGCGGATTCAGGACCTGCGTCGGGCCGAGCGACGTGATGATTATCGAGCGTCCTGAAACCGGGACCCACGGCCCCATGTTGAGCGCGTTGGTGACACTGCGGATCTCCGGCGTCGCCGACGGCGCCTCGCAGTCTAGCGGGAACTGCTGCGGGCCGGCGAACGCGGCGACCGGCAGGACCGGCGTGTCGAGGTACGTCGTCTTGCCCGGCAGGTACTGGAACGTGTAGCAGAACTGCGTGTAGCTCTTGTTGAAGTGCGGGTCGAGAATGAAGCTGCCGGGATTCGCCGGGTCCGGCATGTAGGGCGAGTTCAGGCACGCCTGCACCATGTTCGGCGACACGCCCGACGGGATCGGGATGTTGTAGCTGAACGTCGACGGCACCAGCGCGTTGTACGTGCCGAAGCGGTCGGAATACACGCGCGAGAATTCGCGGCCGGCCTGGTCGCGCAGCGATACCGGCATGAACGGCGGGCCGAATTTCTCGCCGAAGTTCGGCGAGAACGGGCTGAATTCGTTGGCCAGGTCGTCGAGGATCATGCCGACGATATGTGCTGCCACCGGCGCCTTGGTGAAGAGATAGAAATTGGCCGGCGGGTTTGCCTGTGCCGTCAGCGTCACTGCCAGGCGGTCGCACAGCGGCCGCTTCTTGCCGACGTAGCCGACCGGGTATGCGGTGGCTGGCACCAAGATCGTCCCCAGCGGCGGGTCGTCGCGATAAGCGAGCGGAATCTCCACGCCTGGGAAGAGCGTGAGCTCGGCCGGCACCGGGTACGCACGGTTGCCGACGCACTCCGGTGGCAGGGCCAGCATGCCGACGTCGTAGTACTCACCGAAGTCGACATTCTTGTCTTCCTCCTTCTGGATCTCATAACCCACCGGCGGCACGACTTCGACGATGTAGTTGCCGGGCGGTAGCTGGCAAGGCACTGCAGCGTTTGTGATTGGGTCGAGGCAGCCGTTGCTGCCGATGCCGCCGGGTTCGTACTCGGTGAAGGCGAAGCCGCCGTCGAACACCGAGGGCCGGACCTGGTTGTAGTTGCGCAGGCCGTCGAAGCAGGCGGTGTCGGTCACAAGACCCGGCATCTGGTTCGCGCCGGCGCACGCCTTTGGCAGGCTCGCGTCCCAGCTGTCGGTCGTGACCTCCGCGACCACGGGGCCAATGCTCTTTCGACGATCGGCCGGGTCTGCGCGATAGAGCCGCACCGTCACGCCCGGCACGCCGGGTTCATTGTTCTCGCCGGCGGTGAAGCGCGGATCGTTCTCCGCGCGGGTGCTGGCGTAGTACACGATGCCGGAGATGCCGCCGTTGTCGTTGCCGCTGTACGGCGCCTTGCCCCATTCGATCAGGTTGGTCGTGCCGAGGAAGGTCTGCATGCCCTGCAGCAGCACCGGGCCCTCTTCGGTGCGATACAGGTTGCCGCCGTCCAAGGCCGACTGCTGCTGTGGATTGAGCTTGTTGCGCGACGGCATGTTCCAGCCACCGTCCGGCGGAATCGCCCCGCCGGCGTCGACGATGACCGTGGCGCCGGTCGCCTTGAAACGCGTGAAGTCGATCTCGGCCACCATCCAGTTGAAGAACGGGAAGATCTCGGTCAGCTCGTAGGAGCCCGCATCGTCGGTACCGCTGGACTGGTAAATGGAACCATCGCGGAACCGCAGGTTGACGGCCTGGCCTGGGATGCCCGGCTCGCCGTCCTCGCAGAACCCGTTCTCGTTCGCGTCGTAGCAGACCTTGCCTTCCCACTTGCCGAACCAGCGGAACACCGGCACATCGTTGAGCGCCACGGCACCGCCGCCACTGGGCGTGACGAAGCTGTAGAGGGCGAAGACCTGGTCGAGCGGCGCGTCCCACACCGCCAGCTGATATTGCGTGTTCTCTTTCAGGCCCACGATCTCGAAGCTACCGTCCGCCTTGCACGGCCCGGCGTAGACGCCCTGCGCGCCGCCGACGCCGGCGGCGATTTCGTTCAGGCCGACCCAGCACTGGTCGACGATCTCGCCGTTGTAGAAGGCGAAATTCGGCGGACGCGACATGTGCACGTTGACGACCTTGCCGCTGACCTTGCTCGGGCCGGTGCCGGCGTTCACGTCGCTGAACCTGCGCACGAAGCCCATCGCGACGTGGTGTCCCGGTGGGCCGAATTCCTTGAAGAACGCCGGTTCGCCGGCCTTGACCCAGGCATCGATGCCCCAGGTGCCCTCGAGCGTCGAGGTCTGGCTCCACTGGCCCCAGCGGATGCGCACAGGATCGATGCCGTCCGGGTCCTGATAGACGCCCGGGCACTCCGCTTCGGTGGGCCGCTGCAGCGGCGGCAGTGCGAACACCGTGTACTTGGCAGGCGCGAGGTTCTGGATGCGCAGCACGCCGTTGACGCCGGTCTTAAGGATGGCGTTGCCCATCCCATTCGGGGCGATGGAGCCGTCGGCGTTGTACTTCGTGCCGACCGGATTGCCGAAGGTATCGGCAAAAATGCGTCCGCCCGAGGCGCCGTAGGTGCCGCCGGCGTCGTACAGATGCACTTCGAAGCCGCACAGGCCGCGCTCCTGCGCCGGCGGCGCATCGACCGCGTTGTTGATCGGGTTGTTGTCATTGAAGAGCAGCACGGAGATCTGCGCCGACTTCATCGGCAGGACGTCGACAACGATGTTGACCGGGTCGGTCTGTCCGATGCGCACCTGCCCGCCGCCCATCGCGAAAACGCCCTCGCCTCCGCTGATGATGTCCCCACTCGCATTGCGTACTGCTGGAGTCGCCAGTGGCAGCACCGAGACGAAGTAGCGCTTGGTCGAATCGAGCGCCACCGTGGTGGTCCCGCCCGAAGCGACCTCCCCGGTCAGCACTACCGGCATGTAGCTGCGATGGAAGTTCAGTGACAGCGTCTCGGTGGGACTCGCACCCAAGGCTGCACAACCATCAGGCAAGGGATTGATGCCGGTGCAGCCCGGGATCACGTGGAAGGTCCGGTCTTCCTCGATCGTGTAGCGGAATCCGGTTGTGATCGCAGTTCCGTCAGGCGTCGTCACGTTGATCTGGATCGCGCCCGCATCGGTCGCGATCACCGCGCCCATCAGGCTCGCCAGAGCGCTGAACCAGCGCATCGTCCGCACCCATCCGCCCCGGTTCTTCCGCATAGAACCTCCTTCAACCCGCTGACACGAACAAGTGCGCGAACTCGCACTCATCACGGGACGAATTGTTGGTACGTCGCGCTAATCCGTCTGTAGGTCAGCGGACTACTCGCGGGCGGGTGGGTGTCCCCAACCTCGATTGAATTCGTGGGTAGTAACCACCCCACCGTTAAGACGGGTTAAGGATCAGCAACGGCGCGCGCGCAACGCGCCGACAGTCTTTAACTATGCAGGCGAAGCAGCAGATGGACGCGCGCCTAGCTGCGCGCGGCGCGCTGCATGCGCGCGATGACCTTGGGGACGTACTTCTGCGTTTCCGCGAACGGTGGGACGCGGTTGCCATAACGCACGACGGCGTTCTCGCCGGCGTTGTAAGCTGCCAGCGTCAGCTGCAGATCGCCGTTGAATTGCGCCAGCAGTGTCTTCAGATAACGGGCACCGCCGCGCACGTTCTCGTGCGGATCGAACGGATCCCTGACACCGAAGCGCTGCGACGTTGCGGGCATCAGTTGCATCAGGCCCTGGGCACCCCTCGGCGAGACCGCGCGGGCGTCGTACGCAGACTCGACGGCGATGACGGCATGCAGCAGGTGCGGTGAGACATCGATTTCCTGTGCCACCTTAAGCACGATGCTGCCGACGTCAGTGGCCAGCGGAGCGGTGGAGGCGGGCAAAGTCCTCGCTACAGTGGCGGTCGCGCCAGGCTCAAGAACCAGCTTGTTGGGTGTTTCGACCGACACGAAATTCGACAGCACCACGCTGCCGTTGCTCGACGTTCCGACATAGACCTGGGCCGCGGCAGGAGACGCGGCATTGGCCAGGCATCCAAGAGCGACGAGTAAGACTGCGCGCATGTTGAATCACTGGAGACGAACGCTTGTGGCCGGCGACGATCGACACGGCCACCGAGAGATACCATTCGCTGCGGCGACACGCCAAGGGGGGAAGTTACCCAATCGATGCGGGGCCGTGGACGCGACGAAGGCACGCGTGCCACCTGACTGTCACCGCAACACCGCGCGGCTCCCGGCGTGCAGTCCTCAGTGATTGAACCCGGGCGGCGTTCCCGTCATGCCGCCTGCCTGCAGCGGCGCCATCGTCAGCGGATCGGGTTCCCCGTCGAAATACCGGTGCAATGCGTGCTGGAACAGCGGCTCGCCCGGGGCCACAGCCGCGAACAGCGTCATCGATGACCGGAATTTCATCGCGTCGGTTGCGCCGAAGATCTCGAGCGCGGTGCGCCCGGTGACACCCAGCACGAGTTCGACGCACTCGCGCAGGCGGGCACCGAGCACCGGGTGCCGAAGGTACGCCGCCGCCTCGGCCGCGGAGTCAATGCCGAAAAAGCGCGCCGTCGCGCTGCGCCCCAGTCCGCGCAGCTGTGGAAAGACGAACCACATCCAGTGCGTCGTCTTCCGGCCCGCCTGCAGTTCCGCGCGTACATCGTCGTAGACCGCGTCCTGTGCGTCGACGAATCGCGCGAGCTCGCTGTCGGAGGACATGAAGTGCGCGTTTCTCAGAGCCGCGCGGCCAATCGTGTGCCCTGGTCGATCGCACGCTTGGCATCGAGTTCTTTCGCCTCGTCCGCGCCACCGATCAGGTGAACGGCGACACCCGCAGCCTGCAACGGCGCGTGGAGCTCGCGCAGCGGTTCCTGGCCGGCGCACAGCACGACGGTGTCGCACTCGATCAGCTGGCCGTCCTTGCGCTGTTCGCCGTAGGTGACGAACAGCCCCCCGGGCATGATGCGTTCGTAGTTCACGCCGCCGATCATCTCCACCTGCTTCATCTGCAGCGCTGCGCGGTGGATCCAGCCGGTTGTCTTGCCGAGCCCCTTGCCAAGCTTTCCGGCCTTGCGCTGCAGGAGCGTCACATGTCGAGCGGGCGCGGACGGCCGCGGGCGAACCACCCCGCCCCGCACCTCGGCGGGATCGGTCACGCCCCACTCGGCCAGCCATTCCTTGAGGTTCAGCGTCGGCGAGTGCCCCGGCGGCGTGACCAGGAACTCAGCCACGTCGAAACCGATGCCGCCGGCACCGACGATCGCGACGCGTTCACCGACCGGCTTGCCATGGAGCAGCACGTCGATATAACTGAGCACGTTCGGGCTCTCCTGCCCCGGGATCTTCGGGTCGCGCGCCTTCACGCCGGTGGCGAGGATCACGCCATCGAACTTCTGCGTGACCAGTTCCTCTGCCGTCGCCCGCGCATTCAAATGCAGGATCACTCCGGTCACCTCGAGCCGGCGGGTGAAGTAGCGCAGCGTTTCACTGAACTCCTCCTTGCCCGGAATGCGCCTGGCCATGTTGAACTGACCGCCGATCTGTGCCGCCGCCTCGAACAGATGCACTTCATGGCCGCGCTCCGCGAGCGTCGTGGCCGCGGCGAGCCCGGCCGGGCCCGCGCCGATCACTGCATAGCGCTTGCGCTGCGACGCGGGCGTCATCACGAGTTCGGTCTCGCGCCCGGCACGCGGGTTGACCAGGCAGGTGGCGAGCTCGTTTTTGAAGGCGTGGTCCAGGCAGGCTTGGTTGCAGGCGATGCAGGTGTTGATGTCAGCCGCGCGGCCCGCCTTCGCTTTAGCGACAAAGTCCGGGTCGGCGAGCAGCGGACGCGCCAGGCTCACGATGTCGGCGTAGCCGTCCGCCAGCAGCTGCTCGGCTACTTCGGGCGTGTTGATGCGGTTGCTGGTGACCAGCGGAATCGTGATGCCGGCGGCCCGTAGTTCATCGCGCATCTTCTTCGTAACCCACGCGAAGGCGCCGCGCGGCACGCTGGTGGCGATCGTGGGCACGCGAGCCTCGTGCCAGCCGATGCCGGTGTTGATGATCGTGGCGCCGGCAGCGGTGATCGCCCTGGCCAGTGTCACCGCCTCGGGCCAGCTGCTCCCGTCGGGAATCAGGTCGAGCATCGACAGGCGGTAAATGATGATGAAGTCGCGGCCAACAGCCTCGCGCACGCGCGAGACGATTTCGACCGGCAGCCGCATCCGGTTCTCGTACGCGCCGCCCCACTTGTCCGTGCGATGGTTGGTGTGCGTGACGAGGAACTGGTTGATGAAGTAGCCCTCGCTGCCCATCACCTCGACCCCGTCGTAGCCGGCATCGCGCGACAGCTTTGCGCAACGGACAAAGGCGCGAATCTGCCGTTCGATGCCGCGGGCCGACAGCTCGCGCGGCGCGAATGGCGAAATCGGACTCTTGATGCGGGAGGGGGCCACGCAAAACGGCTGGTAGCCATAGCGACCCGTGTGCAGGATCTGAAGAGCGATCCGTCCGCCTTCAGCATGCACCGCGTCAGTGACCAGCCGGTGCCGCCGTGCCGCGGCCGACGTCGACAGTGTCCCGGCGAACGGCTTGGCCCAACCCTCGATGTTGGGCGCGAAGCCGCCGGTGACCATCAGCCCGACGCCGCCGCGTGCCCGCTCGGCGAAGTACGCAGCCATCGCGGGGAAATGCTTGCGGCCGTCTTCAAGGCCGGTGTGCATGCTGCCCATCAGCACGCGGTTGGGCAGCGTCGTGAAGCCGAGGTCCAGCGGGGCCAGCAGATGTGGGTAGGTCATGGCGCCGATACTAGCGGCCGGCTGCCGTGCGAACCTAGATCGACGGCTCGAAAGAGCTTGGGACGGGACCGCCGCACTTCGGCTGCCAGCCGCTGGCGGACGCCACCGTCAGGGGTGAAAATCGTCGTGACACGGGCAAATATATAGAGCCTATGTGCGCCGACGAAGGCCTGGCGCCCATGCCCGCCTACACCGGAGGTTCCATGCGTAACCGATATGACCTGACGGGAAAGACCTGCCTGGTAACGGGCGGCGCCAAGGGAATTGGTCGCGCGATTGTCCAGCTCCTGGTCGACAACGACGCTCGCGTCCGTGTCTGGGACAGCTCCCCGGTGAGCATCGCCGGCGTGGAGTCAGACGTCGTAGACATCACGCAGGCTCAGCAGATTGACGCTGCGCTCCAGCGATGGGGCGACATGGACGGTCCTGACGTCCTGATCAATGACGCCGGATACCTGGGCGTAGCGCGCGGCTTCGTCGAGCACCCGCCGCTCGACTGGCAAAGGATAATTTCCGTCAACCTGATGGGCACGATGCAGGTCACTCAGGCGGTTCTCCCCCACATGATGCGCGTTCGACGCGGGCGCATCGTCAACCTGGGTTCCCTGGCAGGCAAGGAGGGACTCGCAGGCATCGCTGCCTACTCGGCGGCCAGTGCAGGCGTCATCGCCTTCACGAAGGCGCTCAGTCGCGAAGTCGTAGGACACAACATCTTCGTGAACTGTGTTGCACCCGGACCGATCGATACCGACATGATCAGAGGGCTGGGTGACGAGACCGTTCGGCAGATGATCGCTGACAGTCCGATGAAGCGGCTCGGCACCGCGGAAGAGGTCGCGCACCTGGTCGCCTGGTTATGCTCGGACGCAAGTCGCTTCAACACGGGCGCTGTCTTTGACATGTCCGGAGGTCGAGCGCGCTACTAGGGGCTGCACTGGCTCCGCCTTGGCCCCGCGTCCGCCAACGGACGCCGGGCCGTGTGAAGGCAAGCAGTTGTCGTACCCGCGAGCGTTGCAGTCCCATGGCGTGCCTATCGCTCCGCGGCGCGTTTCGGGGGCATTGCCGA
>Ga0316622_100000563_pt1 | contig 21899 bp, 18 predicted proteins | sample OWC_Aug_OW2_C1_D_FD_207646 | JGI IMG/M metagenome (GOLD analysis project Ga0316622, IMG submission 207646) | Wetland soil microbial communities from Old Woman Creek delta, Ohio, United States - OWC_Aug_OW2_C1_D5_C | ecosystem: Environmental > Terrestrial > Soil > Wetlands | place: USA: Ohio... | reverse complement strand
ACTGCAACGACGGGGGCGAGGAGATCTCGTCCGTTTACGGACGCTGCCCCCCAGCTGTCGCCGCGTTGCCGCGTCGCCGTGTCCCCGCGTCTGCCGCAACGACAGACGACAGTCGCGGCCGACGGAGCGGTTGTGTTCTGTCTGGATGTTCCTGCCATCTCAGAATCCCACCTCCAACGCCAGCGACCCGATGTGGCGATCGTATTCGAACGCATTATCGGTGGAGTTGTTGATCGTACCGAAGTACCCGGCCATCAGTGCGAGATACTCCGTCAATGGCTTGCGGATGACCAGAGTGAGCTGGTACTCGTCGTCCTGCCGCCCGTTGCTTTCCGGCGCGTAGTCTTCATGCGTGTAGGAGAAGCTGGCCTCGGCGGTGATCGCGGCCGGAAATGGCCAGCCGATGCCGCCCTCGCCAGTGTGGCCGTCGTAGGCGAAGAGCCGGCCTTCAGAGTTGAGCGCACGCTCGTGGTCGAAGATATAGCTGACCCAGAGGTAGCGATCGGGCGCCCCGACATAGAAGTACTGCCGGAAGCCGGCGGCCTGGTTCAACCCATTGTTCAGGTCGCTGTACGGTTGTTGATAGAAATTGCGCCACCGCATCCGATACAAGACTTCGGCTCTTCCGACGGTGCCCATCGGCACGGTGACCCAGGGGAGGGCTGCCGCTTCTTGGAGAAAGCTGTCCGTCTCCAACAGGTAGTAATCGTACCGGCCCAGCAGACCAAACTGCACTGGGCCGGCGTCGTGCGTCAGCTGAACCGCTGGTTCGTGGTCCTGCAGGTTGAAATCGGTGAGCGTGAAATGGAGGCTCTGGAAGAAATTGTACCCGATCGAGAGTTGGGTTCGTTTGTCCCGCCAGAGCACATAGACCCCGCCTGCCTCCAGGCTCACCCGGCCGTCGCCCTGTTGGCTGATGCCGACCTGGTTCTTGATCAGATCGTCCGACGGGGCGAGCGCAACGTTGCTGTCATACTGGATCCCGATCCTCCCGTTGACCCGGTACTTCGTTGCGATCTCGCCCTGACGCATCTTCTGCAGAAAGGCGGCGGCCTCCTTTCCCACCTGGGAGTCGGGACTCGAGCTGGCAACGAAGGTGAAGTGCGCGCGGGCGTCGGGCCACTTGCCCTCGAGATAACTGACGAGGCCCTGGTAGTAGCGCGCGGTCAGGCGTTGACCTGGATCCGCCTCCGCCCGCTGGAAGTTCCGTCGTGCATCGGCGAGCCGCCCCAATCGAAGCTGGGCGATTCCGAGAAACAACGAAGCGGGGGCGTCCAGATCGGGCGCGCGTTGCGCCTGTTCGAGCCACGGGATGGCCTCCTGGTACGCTGCCGCCTCTACGAGCGCGCTCCCGAGCTCGAGAGCGGCTTGCTGGAAGTCGGGCTTTCTGACCAACGCGGTGCGCAGGTCATCGATGGCCCCGGTGAGATCATTCAGGCGCCCGCGAGTCACGCCCCGGTAGTAAAGCGCGTACGCGTCCGCCGGGTCGGCCTGAACCGCCTGCTCGAACAGGGGCAGTGCACTGCGAAATCGTCCGGCGTGGAACTCCACCAACCCGCGTGAGTAGAGTCGTTCCGAAGTCTCGGACGCGCGAGCGACCTGACCGGTCAGCGCCACGGTCAGCATCAGCACTGTCGCAACCCCGCGCCGATCAATTGCTCTACGGAGCGACGCCTCCACTGGCTGACGAGTCGGTGTGGCCCGTCTCGTCGGACGGTACTCCACTCCCCCGAGGCTCCCAATCGTTCGCACTCTGCGCTCCCCCACCCTTGCTAATACGCGGTCAGGTCTTCGGCACGCAAGACTTCGGTGAGATTTTCCTGGGGCATCGCGGGCGCGGCGAATCCGCGTCGGACGCTGCCGGCGCGCCGTCTGACACCGTCATGAGCCTTCGGCGAGGGTCCTGAGCCGCTCCATCCATTGGGTGAGGGCCTCGATCGAATCGATGCTCGGCGAGAACTGCAAGTCGAAGATCAGCGCCGCCGCGCCGAGCTGCCGTGTGGCGTTAATGTCGGCCCTGAGTTCCTCGGACGTGCCCGTGAATATGGCGCGCGCGCTTCCGAGCGGGGTCTCGGACAGGTAGACATTCGCGCGTACCACCAGTTCGAGCGCGGTGGGGTCGCGGCCGGCCTCCTGCGCCATCCGCTTGATCAGGTCGAACATCTGCCTCATGCCGTCGATCGGAATTCCGGCGGGTAGCCAGCCATTGGCATCGCGTGCGACGCGCCGCAGGGCCGCCGGTGTGTAGGCGGCCCAGTAGATCGGCGGATGCGGCTTTTGGACCGGTTTCGGGCCGATGAACGACTCGGGGACACGGTAGTGGTCGCCGGCGAAGCACACGGGGTCGGTCGTCCAGATCGTCTTCAGGACGCGCAGCGCCTCATCCGTGCGTTTGCCGACTCCCTTCATTGTCGCACCGACCGCTTCGAACTCATCCGGGGACCACCCCGTGCCAAAGCCGACGCGCAACCGACCGCGCGAGAGGACGTCAATCGTGCTGAGCTGCCGCGCCAGGAGAACCGGATTGTAGTACGGCAGATTCAGAACGCTGGTGCCGAGGCCGATGTGACGCGTGTGAGCGGCCACGAACGCGAGCGTCTCGAGCGGGTCCAGCACGGTCTTGCAGACGTCCGGCAGCCTGCCGTCCGCCGACGCCGGGTACGGCGCTCGCGGCGCAATCGGCCAGAGTACGCGGTCGAAGACCCATACGTCGTCGAACCCCAGCGCCTCCGCACGTTGCGCTGCGGTGACCAGCACGTCCGGCCCGACGGCTGGACCAACCTGCGGCAGCCCGAACCCCAAGCGCATCGTCGCCTCCTTTCGCCCTCGTCGAGTGTCCGCGTATCCCTGACCTGCCTGGATCGGGAAATCAACTGGCGGGCGAGCGAGTCAACGTCACCGAGAGGCGGCGGCAGGACGCGATCGGCACTCCGATCTGCGCGGCTACAGCGGTGCCCAGTCCCCATCGACCACCTGCCCCCATTCATCGTAATAGAAGGCGAATGACGACCTCACGCTACCGAATCGTCTTCTTCGGCACGCCGGAGTTCGCCGTACCGTCGTTGCAGGCCTTGCTCGACGGCGCTGACACGGTGGTCGGGGTTGTGTGTCAGCCGGATCGGCCAGCCGGGCGGGGGCAACGGTTGCACGCCCCGCCGGTCAAGGAACTGGCCGTGGCGCGCGAACTGCCGCTCGTGCAACCGGAGAAACTGCGGACGAGCGAGTTCGGCGCGCAGCTCGAACGATGGCATCCGGACCTGATCGTGGTGGCGGCGTACGGCCGGATTCTTCCAAAAGCGGTGCTCGATCTGCCGCGCCTCGGCTGCATCAACGTGCACGCTTCCTTGCTGCCCAGGTATCGGGGCGCGGCGCCGGTCCAGTGGGCCATCTTGCGCGGTGAGACCGTCACCGGCGTGACCATCATGTTCATGAACGAGCGCATGGACGAGGGCGACATCCTGCTGCAGCGGGAGATGCCGATCGGCGACGACGAGACCTACGGCGAGACCGAGGAACGCTTGGCGGTCGTGGGCGCAACGACGCTGATGGAGGCGCTCGATCTGCTGCACGCCGGCCGGCTCGCGAGGCAACCGCAAGATCATGCGGCCGCGACACTGGCCCCCATGATCAAGAAGGAGGATGGGCGCATCGGCTGGTCGGCGCCGGCGCTCGAGATCGCCCGCAAAGTGCGTGCCTTCAATCCCTGGCCGTCCGCGTTCACATCGTTCCGGGGTAAGATGCTGAAGATCCATCGCGCCAGGCCGGAGGCCGCGTCGGTGGCTGCGACGCCGGGTGTGATCGTGAGCATCGGCGACACCATCCGGGTAGCGACCGGCAGCGGCACGCTGGCAATCGAGGAGCTGCAACTCGAGGGGCGAAAACGCCTGCGAGCGGCGGAGTTCGCCCGCGCTGGCGTGCTCTTGCCGGGTTTGCGGTTGGGTGAAAACGGTCTGGATCCGTGAACCAGCCTGACGCGCGGCGCGTCGCCTGGGACGTTCTGGTCGCAGTCGAGCAGGGCGCCTTTGCCGACGCCGAGCTCGGCCGGCGCCTGACGTTGTGCGGCCTCGATGCGCGGGAACGCGCGCTCGCGACGCGCATCGTGTACGGAGCGCTGGCGTGGCAGGGGTATCTCGACCATCTCATCGCCACGTTCGCGCGGCCGCCGGACCAGCTCGACGCCCCCATCCGCACGCTCCTGCGCCTGGCCTTCTTCCAGCTGACCAAGCTGTCGCGCGTGCCCGATTTCGCCGCGGTCAACACCACGGTCGAGCTGTCGAAGCAGTTCCGCCGCGGAGCGGCGAGCGGGCTGGTCAATGCCGTGCTCCGGCGCTTTCTGCGCGAGCCCGAGCGGGTGGCGTGGCCACCGTCCGACAGTCGTTCGCCGAACGACCTGGCGCTGTTGCTCTCGCACCCGGGTTGGCTGGTGGAGCTGTGGCAGCGCGAGCTGGGCGTGTCGGAAACGCTCGCGCTGCTCCACGCGGATAACGAGCCGGCGCCAACGGTGCTGCGCGTCAACCGCCTCCGCACCGACCGTGACATGCTGCTGCGTCTGCTCCAAGACGCGGGGCTGTCCGCCCGGCCAACGGATTTCGCACCGGATGGGATCGTGTTGGAACACGGCTGTGATCCGGCGGCGCTGCCGGGCTTCAGCGATGGCCTGTTCTCTGCCCAAGGGGAGGCGTCTCAGCTGGTGTCGCTACTGGTTGGCGTGCGACCCGGGGAGTTCGTCTGGGACGCCTGTGCTGCGCCCGGAGGGAAGACGACGTATCTCGCGGAGCAACTGCGAAATGAGGGAAAGGTGCGCGCCACCGATGTCGACGCGCGCGGGCTCCAATATCTGCTCGGTTCCGCGCAACGCTTGGGACTCACCTGCGTCGAGGCGGTCAACCGCGACGCCGCTGCCGACGACGGGCCGCCGGTCGATGCCGTGCTCGTCGACGCCCCGTGCTCGGGGCTCGGAACGCTACGCCAGCATCCAGAAATTCGCTGGCGCCGCACGGCGGCCGATCTGTCGCAACTCGCGGCGCGGCAGGCGCGTCTGCTCCGCGCGGTGGCGCGCAGGGCTCGTCCCGGCGGAGTACTCGTCTACGCGACGTGCACGATTGCGCGGATCGAGAATGAGGAGGTGATCGCCGGTTTCCTGCGGGAACATCCCGACTTCACGATCACGGACCCCGCGCCGTGGTTGCCTGCGGCCGCACGGGCGTTTGTGGACTCGGGCGGGTTTTTCCGCACCTTTCCGCACCGTGGCGGGCTCGATGGGTTCTTCGGTGTCCGATTGAACCGGCGGCAGTAGTTGGCGTATGTTGCGGCGCGTGACCCGCATCGCTGCCTCGATCCTCGCCGCCGACTTCGCCCGCCTCGGCGACGAGATCCGCGCCATTCAGGACGCCGGGGTGGACTGGATTCACGTCGACGTCATGGACGGCCACTTCGTCCCCAACCTCACGATCGGTCCGCCCGTCGTGGAAGCGGTGAAGAAGTGCACCTCGCTGCCGCTCGACGTGCACCTGATGATTTCCAACCCCGAGCGGTATGTGGCCGATTTCGCAAGAGCCGGGGCGGACTATCTTTCGGTTCATCAGGAGACCTGCCCACACCTGCACGCCGTGCTCCAGGACATCCGCCGGCAGGGAGTCCGCCCGGCCGTCGTTCTCAACCCGGCCACGCCGCTCAGTACCGTCGAACTCGTCTTGCCCGACATTGAGTTGCTCCTGCTCATGAGCGTCAATCCGGGCTTCGGCGGACAGGACTTCATCGACGCCACCACCGACAAGATCGCTGCGGCCGCTCGTCTGAAACGCGAGCGGCAGTTGAGCTTCTTCATCGAGGTCGACGGCGGCGTCAAGGCACACAACGCCGGCAAAGTGACCGCCGCGGGAGCCGAGGTGCTCGTCATCGGCACCGGCCTGTTCGCAAAGAAGGACTATAGCCAAGCGGTGCGAGAAGTGCGGGAAGCGATCGGCGAGGCCGGTCGCTGACGGCTCACGTTTCGCTCTGCGACCTTCATTCCCACGCAGGCCGGGGCCGGCCGGTGGTGGCGGTCTTGTCGGCGTTGGCTACTCTGCGGCGTCCGCCTGCTTGGCGAGGAGACTCGGCGACCGGGATGGATCACCGGGAATCTCGGAATCCGTGCGGATGGCGTAGCGCTTGCGAAGCCCGGCGATCACAGCCCGTGTGCGGGCGTCGCGATGCTCACGGAGCAGGCGCAGGACGACGCGACTGAGTACCGCCGGCGGCTGCGGAACACGGGCGGACACGCGCTCGTGGACCCAGACGAGATGCAGGCCGTAGGCCGAGCGGACCGGACCCGTCCAGGAACGTTCCGGGACCGCTGCGACCGCCGCCGCGAAACCGGGACCGAACGTCCGGTCGAGCACCGCGTCTGAATTGAGCGCAATGTCCGCACCCCGGACGAAGGGATCCCCGAGGCTCGGGGCGGCGGTGGGCGTGATGCCCTCGCGGCGGAGGCGATCGAGCAGCCTGGCGGCGTCCCGTTCGAGTGCGGCGCCGCGACTCTCGGCGCTCAGGTAGACGTGCGTCATGCGCTGGCGCGGCGGCGCCGTGAACTCCCCGCGATGCTCGTCGAAGTACGCTGCCACCGCTGCCTCGCTCGGCAAGCGCGATGCGCGGGGGCCGGCCGCCAGCAGACGGACGGCCTGCACGAGGTACCGGCGTACGATCAGGTCGGTGCGGTCGAGGCCAAGCGCGCGCACGGCTCGTTGGAGCTCATCCTCATCCTCGAGGGGCCCTGCGTCCAGGAAGCGGGCAAGTTGTACGAGCCGCTTGCGCACGAGCGGATCCTCGCGGTCGATCCCGAGCGCCAGCGCCTGGCGGTGCAGCACCTCCTCATCGAGTGCGGTCTCGACGAGACGGTGCTCCTGGACCGGGTCGGGTGGCACGCCGTACTGGGCGGCCCACTCTCGGCGGAGCCGCTCGACGTCGTCCGCACCGAGCACGATGGTATCCGGCGCGGGGGAGCGCACGGCTGCTGGCCTAGCGCTTGCGAACAGAAAGAGGGCACCGCCGAGGAGCACGAAGTGGGTCACGGGCGCGCGGACCAGACCCCGGAGAAGTCGCATCGACATGGTCAGCGCTTGAGGGGCCCAAGGGCCTTCTGCCTGGCATGCCAGCGACGGGTGTGGGTGACTTCGTAGTGCGCGGATGCCAGCGACACGGTCACTGTGTGATCGCTCCGGTCGGCACGCCCGAGATCGGTCGGCACGGTCCTGATTTTGAGGACGGCATGCCGATCCGGGCAGATCCGCAGTGAGACCATCGCCACGTTGCCGGGAACGTCCTCGCCTCCCCAGGTCGAACACCGGGCGTCCCGTACCGCGTGGAGTGCGCCAGCCGGAATCGTGTAAGCGAAGATCTCGTCGTCGTCCGTCACTCGCAGTGTCAGATCGGACCTTGTGGGATCGAGAAAGGTGGGGAATTTTCGCAGGCGCAGTGCGAGTCGGAGTACGTCGCGCCCGGGCGTCGTTCCGAAGCGCACGGCGCCGCGCACCGCAGCGATACCGTCAGGCCGGTACCAGATGGGCGACGTCCAGGCACGTTCCTGGACGGCCGGTGAGAGGAACGGGTCATTGCTCTCGTCGAGGCAGCAGTCGGCAAACACCGGGCCGCGCGCTGCCGCCTGGGCGGCGCAGTCGGCCGCGAAGGGATCGACTCCCTCTGCCTTGCAGACCAGCGTGCTCCACCGGCAAGTGGGATTCTCCAGCAACCGGGCGTAGTAGAAGGCGTGCTGAGCCGCATCGAACGTTGGGTCCCGCCACACAACGCACAGCTCGCGGGCCCCGCTGCCCATGGGCGTGCACGTAACCGGATCCACCGTGGCGCCATTCTCCGCGTTGCCGGCCACGTCGAACACCTGCTCGTGGGTCTGTCCGTCTGCGTCCACCCAGCCTTTCACGATCTGCACGCGCTGGAGGTCTGCTCCCGGCTGCGACGCGGTACCCGGGTCCTTCATGGCGAGCACGGCAAACCGGGGACTCCGCTGTCCGCGCACCGCGCCCAACTCACCGCCCATCGGGGTCCCGCGCTGGTAGGCACGTTCGACGAAATTGGCGTCGCCGCACTGCAGGCCCGGCAACTCGCCTGCGAAGAAGCGCACAACCGGGCGCGTGCCGCTGGTGGCGTAGGTCTCGCGTCGCGCGAGGGCAGCGAACACAGCGTCCCGGGAGTTCTCCTCGGCCCACGCCACCGCGAGGCCGCCCGGATTGAAGCGGATCCGGTGCGCGTCGAACTGCTCGGCGTCCAACTGCCCCTCCGCGTCGCTGTCCGCGTAACCCTGATGGCCTGGCCACCCCCGTTCGGCAGTGTTGCCGGAGGTGCCGTTGTGTGTGTCGGTGCTGCCGACGAAGCCGAGCCGAAACGGGTTCGCCCCGAGCTGCTGCTCGAAGGCGAGACCGTCCTTCAGCGTCTCACGCACCATGTTGCGCCGGGGGTAGGTAGTGATCGGGGGGAACGGCCAGGGGCCCTGCAAGGCGCGCGGGTCCTGCTCGAAGGCGCAGAGCTCATCGACCGTCCCGACACCGAGCCTGGCAAGTCGGTCGAAGCGGCACTCGGATCCGCCCTTGTGCTGAAAGATCTCGACCAACGGTTCGCGAAGCTGGCGGCGTCGCGCGTCCGCGGCATCGATTGGATCGGGCCACTTGAGCCCGCCGGCGAGGTTCGAATTGTGCGGGATCACGAGCGCATCGCAGCCGGTGCCGGCGCCGAGGCAGTCCTGCTCCAGTGCGCCCCACAGCGGCTGTGCGGCGCCGTCAGCGGCCGTCTGCAGATAGCTCGCCGGTGTGGCGGACACGTGCGCGTTGCGGAAGATCACATTGCGGTGCAGGTGGGCGCCGAGCGGTGCGGCGGTGTTCTCGTAGCCGACGAAGGTGGTGAATGCGCACGCCGAGGTGCGGTCGTAGACTTCCTCGGCGGCGGCCTGGATTTCCTGCCACACCGAGACCTGGGCGGCGGCGCAGTCGACGCCCGGAATCGAGCAGAAGGCATGCGGCCCGAGGGCGCCGGGCGCTCCCAGCGGGTAGCCCCACGCGATGAAATCCGCATCCTCGCTCGCCTCGTCTCCCAGCTCGCGGAGTCGGCGGCAGAGATCGTCGTCGTAGGCCGGGTTGCCCGGGGTGGTGCAGAGGCGCACCTCGCCCAGGAACTCCGCGTGGTCGGTCACCGCCACAAAGTCGAGCGGCCGGTCGATCTGGGCGGCCCGCGTGAGGCCACCGCTGCGATCGGGAAGCATGATCGGAGCGCCCTGCGCGAAGGCGTATGCGTCGGCCGGGGTGGTGCGGGTCACCCACAGGTAGGCGTCGTGGGAGAAGCTGGTGTGCACGTGGAGGTCGCCGAAATAGGGGGCCCGCAGCGAGTCGAACGCGTCGCATGGCTCGCGCGACTCGGTTCGCTGCCATGGCCCAGGCGTAGCCGTGGCCACGACCGCACCGAGCGTGAGGGCAGCCATCGCGAGAAACGTTCGTAGAGCTATACGCATGATCCACCGCTACCATGGCCGCGATGGAAGATGGAAGGACGAAGCGCCCCCGACGTGCCCGGCGGGAGGGTTCACAGCGACTGAAAGCCCGTGGAATTTCACCGGCTCGGTCTCGGTCCCCGCCCTGCTCTGTAGAGGCCGGCGCGACGCTCAACGGCAACGGAAACTGGCTGTTGGTATACGGGACGCTGAGTGCGGTGCAGACGAGCGGGGCGAGCCGCGACCTGGTGAGCGGCTTGACGGGTGCTGCCAGCCGGGGTTAGACACACCAGCCTCGACGGTCATGTCATCATCGCGCGAGCAGCGGCAATCGCTAGGAAGTTTGGGACGGCGCACTCGATGTCACGGGCGTGTGCTGTTCCGCTGGCAAGTCAGCAACGAGTTGCAGCGGAGCCGAAACCGTTCAGGGCACCACCGTTCCCGCCGACGGTAGGTCGGGGACGACGGGGAGGGGAACCATAGATGAAGCTCTTGGCGGTGCATCCCAGCCGCCTTATGTACTCCAAGATCTATCTGTGCCTCGAGCCGCTCGGCCTCGAGCTGGTGGCTGCGGCCGCACGGCAAGCAGGGCACACGGTGCGGTTGATCGACCTGCAGACAGAGAGACGCCAGGACTACCTCGAGATGGTCGAGCGCTGGCGTCCCGACGCAGTGGCCTTCTCGGTCAACTACCTCGCCAACGTTCCCGAGGTGGTCGACCTCGCCAAGGCGACGCGGGCGCGCCACCCCGATTGCTTCATCTTCGCCGGGGGACACAGCGTGTCGTTCATCGCCGAGGAGATCCTGCGTCACGCCAACGGCGCGCTGGACTGCGTCCTGCGCGGCGAGGGTGAGCCGTCCGTCGTCGCGCTCATCGAGGCGGCCTGGCACGACCGCCAGGCGCTGCACCGCGTGCCCGGCGCCTTCACGCTCGACGGCATCGGGCCGCCGCCGACGTTCGTGCGGCACCTGGACGATCTGTTGCCGGCCCGCGACCTCTTGCGCCACCGGCGCCGTTACTACATTGGCCAACTCGACCCGTGCGCATCCATCGAGTTCAGCCGTGGCTGCCCGTGGGATTGCACGTTCTGCAGTGCCTGGACCTTCTACGGGCGCAGCTACCGGGTGAAAACCCCCGAGCGCGCGGTCGAGGAGATCGAGGGGATCCGGGAGCCTGGCCTCTTCATCCTCGACGACGTGGCCTTCATCCAGGCCGAGCACGGCATGGCCATTGGCGAGGCGATCGCCCGCAAGGGGATCCGAAAACGCTACTGGTTGGAGACGCGCGCCGACGTCCTGTTGCGCAACCAAGAAGTCTTCAAGCTCTGGGCGCGGATCGGCCTCAAGACCGTGTTCATCGGCATCGAGGCGATCGACGAGGAGGGCCTGAAGAAGCTCCGCAAACGGGTGAGCTTCTCGAGGAACTTCGAGGCGCTCGAGTTCGCCCGCAGCATGGGGGTGAACGTGGCGATCAACATCATCGCCGACGCCGGCTGGGACCGGGATCGCTTTCGCGTCGTGCGCGAGTGGTGTCTGGAGATCCCCGAGGTGGTCAACATCAGCGTCGACACGCCGTACCCTGGCACCGAAACCTGGCTCACCGAAGCCCGCCGGTTGACGACGCGTGACTATCGCTTGTTCGACATCCAGCACGCCGTACTGCCGACCCAGCTGCCCTTGCCTGAGTTCTACCGCGAGTTGGTGGACACCCAGCAGGTGCTGAACCGCAAGCACCTGGGAGCACGGCAGATCTGGGGCACGGCGAAGAACGTTGCCCGCCTGCTGGCGCGCGGTCAGACGAACTTCCTCCGCATGCTGTTCAAGTTCGGCAGCGTCTACGACCCGCAGCTCCAGGTGGCCGACCACCAGCAGCCGGTACGCTATGAACTTTCGCCGCCGCCCGCGCCAACGTCGACGGTCGATCCAGCGAAGCTCTACGTCCACCACGCGCAAGGGCGCCGCGCGCGCGAAATCGATAGCGCCACCGAGCGGTTCGTCGACGAGACGCGCGTCGGCGTGGCGGAGTAGACGGCCGAGGCGCGTCCCGAACCGGCGGATGGGCACGCCCCTGGTGTGAGCGCTGAACCTCAGCCTCCAGTGACCGCGCTGGAAAGACGGGCGCCGTCCGCTGCGACGGCCAGGAGGGAAGGGCCGTCGAGCTGCAGGTACCCGGAGCCCGCCGCCCGGGTCGCAAGTACCGAGAAACGTTTGACAAGGGTTGTGTATACGGCTTGTCTCCAGGTGAGGGTGGGGCGGCGAGGGTGGGGCGAGGGCGAGACGGTTGGCAATCGGAGCGGAGTATGTTAGGAACCCAACCGCTCCGCGATCCTGCGGATGCGATTCCACCGGGGTGTAGCTCAGACTGGTAGAGCGCACGGTTCGGGACCGTGAGGTCGCTGGTTCAAGTCCAGTCACCCCGACCATCATCTATCGAGTCGTTTTGCGCATGAGAGCAGTGTGGGTGTCGGCGGCGGTGGCGATCGTGGCATGGGCGCTGCTCGGAGCGAGCCCAGTCTGCGCGGCGCCGGGGGTGGTCCGCGGGACGAAGGCGCTCAAAGTGCGGCGCGGGCCGGGTACGCAATATCCCGCCTTCGCGCACCTGCAGCAAGGGGATCGGGTGGAGGTAGCGAAAGTCGAGGGCGCCTGGGCCAGTGTTCGGACGCCTGGCGGCGCGACCGGCTATGTCCGCAAAGAGTACCTGAGCCTCTCCGCAGGCTTGCCTAGTCGGGAGCCGGCCCCGGCGCCACCGGAGCGGCCGCAGGGGACGGCGGCCCAGACCGCGGCTGCGGGTTCAGCGGCCGCGGCACCGGAGAAGCTGAGCGAGCTGGATGCTCGCAACGCCCAGCTGGAGGCGCAGGTCAGTGCCTTGCGCGAGCAGTTGGCAAAGGCAGAGGCGGCGGCACCTACGCCGGCGCCAACGGGCGGAACGCAACCGGCACTCACCGTCGACATTCAGAATGATCTCAAACGCCTCATCCGCCTGACCGAGGAGCTTCACGCGCAGGCGGGCGTGATCAGGAGTTCCCCATCGCAACCGCTGGCAGCGGCCGATTCAGATGAACATCACCTGGCCACCAGTGCCTGGTTGCTGATCGTTGGTGTGTTGTTCGGTGGCGTCGCCGGCAGTGCTTACGGCCGGCAACAGGAGCGGAGGCGACGAACCCGGGTTCGGTTCTGATTGTTCTCGGCGCCTACCTGCTTGGGAGCATCCCCACCGGGTTGTGGCTCGGCAGGTTGGCCGGCGTGGATGTCCGGGCCAGCGGAAGCGGCAACATCGGCGCGACGAATGTGGCGCGAGCCGCCGGCCTGCGCCTGGGCCTGATCACGCTGGCGGGCGATGTTGCGAAAGGCGCCATCCCCGTTCTGCTTGCTCATGCGGCGGGGTTCGGTGACGCCACGCTGATGCTCGTCGGCCTGAGCGTGTTCTACGGCCACGTCTTCTCCATCTTCGCTCGCTTCCGCGGTGGCAAAGGTGTGGCCACTGCTGCCGGCGTCTTCCTGGTTCTCTCGCCCCTTGCACTGTCCGGAGCCGTCGTGGTCTTCGCCTTGATTGCGCGCCTCACTCGCATCGTGTCGGTCGCGTCGCTTTCCGCCGGCGCCAGCCTGCCGCTGTTCCTGGTGCTGATCGGTCAACGCGGCACGACGCTGTGGACCGCTGTGATCATTGCCGTCTCGCTGGCTGCGACCCATCGCGACAACCTTCGCCGTCTCGCGCAAGGCAAGGAGCCGCGGTTCGGCCTCCCCCGCTGAGTTCACGCCGACCGTGCCGAGGCAAGTGCTGCCTGGAATTTAGGCATTGCACGACTCCTGGGCACTCGAATGCGGCCGCGCACGCACCGAGACAACATGTTCGGTGCGCCAACAGCGCGGCATCAGAGTTGCTCATGGCCACTCGTGAAGCGTGGAACAAGGGCGTTCTCAGATCCGAGATCACAGATAGAGGGGAAGGAAACGATGCGACGTATGAGAAAGTACTGGCCTGCCGTGCTCCCGCTGCTGACCTGTGCGTGGGCAGGGGTGGCGGGGGCACAAGAGCAGGCTCCGAAGATCGACAGCGGCGACACGGCGTGGATGCTGACGTCGTCCGCGCTGGTCCTGATGATGACGGCACCCGGCCTGGCGCTCTTCTATGGAGGCCTCGTCCGGAGCAAGAACGGGCTGGCCACCATCATGCAGAGCTTCGTCCTGATGGCCATGATCAGCGTGCAATGGGTGCTCTGGGGCTACACGCTCGCGTTTGGTCCGGACCACGGTCATCTGATCGGCGGGCTCGACTGGATCGGCCTGGCCGGCGTCGGCGGCGATCCAAACCCCGACTACGCTGCGACCATTCCGCATCAATGTTTCATGATCTATCAGTGCATGTTCGCCGTCATCACCCCGGCGTTGATCACCGGGGCGTTTGCCGAACGGATGAAGTTCAGCGCCTTTCTGCTGTTCAGCCTGCTGTGGGCCACATTCATCTACGATCCGTTGGCGCACTGGGTGTGGGGCAAGGGCGGCTGGATGGGCGCGGCGGGTATCGGAGCGCTCGACTTCGCCGGTGGCACCGTCGTGCACATCAGTTCGGGAATCTCGGCGCTGGCTGCGGTCTTCGTGATGGGCAAGCGGCTCGGCTATCCGCGCGAGCCGATGCCGCCGCACAATCTGCCGTTCTCCGTCGTCGGTGCTGCCATGCTGTGGGTCGGTTGGTTCGGCTTCAACGCCGGCAGTGCCCTTGGGGCCAATGCGCTGGCGACCAGCGCGTTCGTTGCCACCAACACTGGCGCTGCGGCCGCGGCCCTGTCGTGGATGTACGCCGAGTGGGCGGTCAGGGGAAGGCCCACGGTGCTTGGAGCCGCCAGCGGCGCTGTGGCGGGATTGGTGGCGATCACACCGGCGGCCGGTTTCGTGGGCCCCGTGTCGTCCATTATCATCGGCGGCATCGGCGGGGTGGTGTGCTTCACGGCGTGCAATCTCAAAGGCCGCTTCGGGTATGACGACTCGCTCGACGTCGTCGGCGTTCACGGTGTTGGCGGCACGACCGGGGCGATTCTCACCGGCCTCTTCGCCTCGAAGGCGGTGAATCCGGCGGGAGCAGACGGCCTCTTCTTCGGCAATCCGGCGCAACTCGGCATCCAGCTGCTTGCCGTGGGGGTCACCCTCGTGTTCGCCTTCGTGGGGGCGTTCGTTCTGCTGAAGATCGTCGACGCGGTTGTCGGTCTTCGGGTTGAGGAAGAGGATGAGGTGGTCGGACTCGATCTCTCGCAGCACGGCGAGACCGCGTACACCCTCTGAGCGCTGGGCGCGCTGCCTTTACAGCCTCCGGTGCCTGGCATAAAGAAGACTCGCAGTCTTTCCGGGAGAAAATTAGATGAAAAAAGTTGAAGCGATCATCAAGCCGTTCAAATTGGACGAGGTGAAGGAAGCCCTGAGTACGATCGGCATTCAGGGGCTGACCGTGAGCGAGGTCAAGGGCTTTGGGCGACAGAAGGGCCACACGGAACTCTACCGTGGCGCCGAGTACGTGGTGGATTTCTTGCCCAAGGTGAAGCTCGAGGTGATCGTCACCGACGATCAGGTGACGCGGGTGGTGGAGACGATCGAGAAGGCCGCGAAGACCGGCCGCATCGGGGATGGGAAGATCTTCGTCTGCTCGGTCGACGAGGTGGTCAGAATCCGGACCGGCGAACGGGGTGCCGACGCAATCTAGCGGCGGGCCTCTGGGTACGCGGATCTCTCCGACGCGAAGAGAAAGATCGAGACGACTGATACATTGAAGAAAGGAAGGAAGGCAGGAAATGACTCCCAAAGAGGTTGTCAAGTTAGCCAAGGAACAAAAGGCGGTTTGCGCCGACCTGAAGTTCCTCGATTTTCTTGGTATCTGGCAGCACTTCACAATCCCGATCAGCGAGTTCGACGAGGCGCTGTTCGAGGAGGGAAACGGGTTTGACGGCTCGTCGATTCGCGGCTGGCAGCCGATTCATGCGTCCGACATGTTGGTGATGCCGGATCCGGCCACGGCGGTGGTGGATCCGTTCTGCAAAGACGTCACCTTGAGTTTGATCTGCAACATCGTCGACCCGATCACCAAGGAAGACTACACCCGTGATCCGCGCAACATCGCGCGCAAGGCCGAGGCGTATCTCAAATCCACGGGCATCGGCGACGTCGCCTACTTTGGCCCGGAGCCGGAGTTCTTCATCCTCGACGACATTCGCTACGAGCAAAGCCAACACGCCGGCTACTACTTCCTCGATTCCAGCGAAGGCCAGTGGAACACCGGTCGCGACGAGCAGCCGAACCTTGGCTACAAGCCGCGTTACAAGGAAGGCTATTTCCCCGCAGCCCCGACCGACTCCCAGCAGGACATCCGGCAGGAGATGGTGCTCATGATGGAGCAGGTTGGCCTGCGGGTGGAGAAGCAGCATCACGAAGTCGCCACCGCGGGCCAGGCCGAGATCGACATGCGCTTTCTTCCGCTGATGAAGATGGGCGACGCGCTCATGTGGTACAAGTACATCGTCAAGAACGTTGCGCGCCGCCACGGCAAGACGGCGACGTTCATGCCGAAACCGGTGTTCGGCGACAATGGCAGCGGCATGCACGTGCACCAGAGCATCTGGAAGGGTGAGAAGCCGCTGTTCGCCGGCAACGGTTATGGCGGAATGAGCGAGCTCGCCATGCACTACATTGGCGGCATCCTCAAGCACGCACCGGCGTTGGCCGCGTTTACCAACCCGACCACCAATAGCTATCGGCGACTGGTGCCAGGCTTCGAAGCCCCGGTGAACCTGGCGTACTCGAGCCGCAACCGCTCCGCGGCTGTTCGCATCCCGATGTACTCGCCGAGCCCGAAGGCGAAACGCATCGAGGTGCGCTTCCCGGATCCGGCGTGCAATGGCTACCTCGCCTTTGCCGCCATGCTCATGGCCGGGCTCGACGGCATCGAGAAGCGCCTGTCGCCGGGCGACCCGCTCGACAAGGACATCTACGCGCTGACGCCGGAAGAGCTCAAAGAGGTTCCGTCGATGCCGGCGTCACTCGACGAGGCGCTGAACAACCTGCGCAACGATCACGAGTTCATGCTCAAGGGTGATGTGTTCACCGAGGACGTGATCGAGACCTGGATCGAGTACAAGATGGCGAACGAAGTGTCGGCGATGCGGCTGCGCCCGCATCCATGGGAGTTCGCCCTCTACTTCGACGCGTGATCAACGCCCGTTGAAAAGAGGTTCCCGCTCACCCTTCGAGAGCCTCAGGGTGAGCGGGAACCCTTCTGGCGCAAGCGGCTCGCTGCTCATGCTGAGGCTCTCGAAGCATGAGCGCAGAGTTTCCGATGAGCTCATAAACTAACGCTGGTCGCGTTCGAACAGGGAGTGCGCGAGCAGCAGGCCGACCCCGATGGTGATGAAGGAGTCGGCAACGTTGAAGGCTGGCCAGTGGTACCCGCGCCAGTGAAACAGCAGGAAATCGGTCACCTCACCCGCCGTGAGCCGGTCGATGAGGTTTCCCACCGCCCCGCCCAAGATTCCGGCCAGGGCGAACTGGAGCAGTCGCTGGCGCGGCTCAACCTGCCAGACAAAGTAGACCAGGGCGGCGATCGCAATCACGGTTGCGCCGAAGAAGAACGGAATGCGAAAAGCGTCGCTGGCGCCGGCAAACAGGCTGAAGGCGCCGCCGGTGTTGCGCGCGTGGGTGATGTGAAAGAAGGTCGGAAAAATGGGGATCTGCTGGTACAGCGACACGGTCTGCTGGATGTACCACTTGCTCGCCTGATCGAGCAGCAGGACGGCCACCGCGACCGCGGCGACGAAAGCGTTCTTGCTCATGGAAGCATCCGGGGTCAGCGTTCAGCGTCGAGGGGATGGTACTCCCACGGGACTCCTGATCACGATGTCTCGCTGACTGCTGATTGCTGACTGCTGGGAGCTGACCGCACTACCCGGCAGCACCGCTCGCACAGCGCCGGGTGCTCCGCGTTGCGTCCCACCGCTTCACTGAAATTCCAGCAGCGCTGGCACTTCTCCCCACGGGCTCGCTCGATCGCGACCTTGAGATCGCGCAGCAACGGGCTCACGTGATCGCTGCCGAGATCACCGACCAGTTCGACCTGCGAGACGATCAACAGGGCGGGCCACTGATCCCGCTGGTCCTGCAGAAGGGGGAAGAGCCCGTCGGTGGCCCCGAGCCGAACGCGAGCGTCCAGCGAGTGGCCGATCGCCCCTTGCTGTCGGGCCTCTTCCAGGGCCTTGGTCACCGCCGAGCGTACGTCCAGGATGCGGTCCCATTTCGCCGCCAGGCCATCGTCGAGCAGCGTCTGGTCGACGACCGGCAGGCCGGCCTCGAAGACGGTCGGCGCGGGCTTGCCCGGCAGGAACGACCAGATTTCGTCCGCCGTGTACGACAGGATCGGTGCCATCAGTCGAACCAGCAGGTCGAGGGTTCGCCAGATCGCTGTCTGGGCGGCGCGCCGCTCGGGGCCGTTGGTGGCATCGCAGTACAAGCGGTCTTTGGCGATGTCGAGATAGAGCGCGCTCAGATCGACGGCGCAGAAGTTGATCAGCGCCTGAACCACCTGATGAAAGGCGAAGTTGTCGTATGCCTCCAGCGAGCGGTTCAGCAGCACCTGGCCGCGGTGCAGGATCCAGCGGTCCAGCTCCGGAAGTTGCGATGGGGCCACCGCGTCCCGCGCCGGGTCGAATGCGGCGAGGTTGCCGAGCAGAAAGCGGCACGTGTTGCGAATCTTTCGGTAGGCCTCCAGCAGCGGCGCCAGCAGGTTCTGGGAGAAGCAGGTGTCGGCGGTGAAATCCACCGAGTTGAACAGCAGGCGGAGGATGTCGGCGCCATGTTTCTTGATGACGTCGTCCGGCGAGACTGCATTGCCCAGCGACTTGGACATTTTCTTGGCGCGCTCGTCGAGGATCAAACCGTGGGTGAGCACGCTCCGGTAGGGCGCGCGCCCTTCCGTCGCCACCGCGGTGATCAGGGAGACCTGAAACCAGCCGCGGTGCTGATCGACCGCTTCGACGTACAGGTCGGCGGGCCAGCCGAGGTTGCGCTCGTGCAGAACCGCGTCGTGGGAGGATCCGGCGTCGAACCAGACGTCGAGGATGTTGGTGTCGGTTTCGAAATCAGCACCGCCGCACGCGCAGCGAAAACCCTCGGGCAGGAGCTGCCGGACGCCCAACTCGTACCACGCGTCGGAACCTCTCTGGCGGAAAATGTGCTCAACGTGCCGGATCACCTCAGGCTCGGCGTGGAAGCGGCCGCAGCCGCGGCACCGGAACGCCGGGATCGGAACGCCCCAGGCCCGCTGCCGGGACAGGCACCAGTCGGGGCGCGTCTCCATCATGTTGTAGATCCGGTCCCGTCCCCACCTGGGGATCCAGTGGGTGCGGTCGATCTCGGCCAGGGCTGTGGTCCGCAGGCCGTCGTGGTCGACGCGGAGGAACCACTGCTCGGTGGCGCGGAAGATCAAAGGGCTCTTGCAGCGCCAACAGTGGGGATAGGAATGAGAGAGCTGCTCGCTGTGGATCAATGCACCGCGCGCGCGCAGATCGTCGACGATCGCCTGGTTGCTGTCGAACACATACTGACCGGCATAGGCGCCGGCTTCGTCAGTGAAGCGCCCGGCGGCGTCGACGGGCGTGAGGACCGGCAAGCCGTATTTCTGGCCGACCGCGAAGTCTTCGTAGCCATGGCCGGGTGCGGTGTGGACGCAGCCAGTGCCGACATCCGCGGTCACATGGCTCTCAAAGACCACGCGCGCGGCGCGATCGATGAAAGGGTGGCGGAACGCGTCTTTGCCGTCCAGCGAGTCCAGGGTGACCGGCAGGCGCTGCTCGTCGCGACCGCCCAAGCCGGCGGCGTTGAGAAACGCGTCCACCAGCCGCGCGGCGACGATGAAGTATTCATCGCCCACCTTCACCGCGACGTAGTCGAGATGGGGGTTGAAGCACACCGCGAGATTGGCGGGCAATGTCCAGGGTGTCGTCGTCCAGATGACGACGGAGATCCGGTCGCGGGCGTTGGCGAGCCTCTCGGCGTCCGCCGCGTTCTGCGCCAGGGCGGCGGCCGCTTCGGCGCTTCCCTGGAAGCGGAAGCGAACGTAAATCGACGGTGAGGTGTGCGGGGTGTATTCGAGCTCTGCCTCCGCGAGGGCGGTGGAACACACCGGGCACCAGTGCACCGGCCGGAGCCCTCGATAGATGAACCCACGTTCCGCCAGCCGGCGGAACATGCGGATGATTCCGGCTTCGTATTCCGGGGACATGGAGAGATACGGATGCTCCCAGTCGCCCAGCACGCCGAGGCGTTGAAACTGCTCCCGCTGGATCGCGACATACTTTTCGGCGTACGCGCGGCAGCGGCGGCGAATCTCGAGCTGCGACAGGCCGCGCACGCCGCTGCCGAGCTGCCGGAGAACCTGGTGTTCGATCGGCATCCCGTGGCAGTCCCACCCGGGAACGTACTCGGCGTAGCGGCCGCTCATGAGCTGCCGCTTGACAATGACGTCCTTGATGATCTTGTTCAGCGCCGTGCCGAGGTGGACGTCGCCGTTCGCATACGGAGGTCCGTCGTGCAGGAGGTAGGGCGGGTTGCCTCGGTTGGCCGCGAGCAGGCGCTGGTACAGCCCCTCGGAGCGCCAGCGCGCCAGGATTTCCGGTTCCCGCGACGGCAGGTTGGCCCGCATCGGGAAATCCGTACTCGGTAGGTTCAACGTGTGCTTGTAGTCCGTCATTATCGGCACGTCCGCCCGCCTTTCCGGGCTTGTACGGCGCCAAGTCCGCGCCGCACGGTCGACACGCGGCCAACCCCGTAAGTCAGCCCTCTTAGCAGCCGGGTTTCGGGAGTTCAATTCGCGTTGCGCCCCCGTTGGCTCCGCGGCGGTCTTGGGTTAGGATCGTGTCGCTTTTGAACTGGAGCAGTGACGATGGGGAAGCGGATGGTCACGAACTTCGCGCGCGCGGGGTTCCCGAGTTACGAGCAGGTCGACGAGGAAGGGCAGGCGAAACCGGCCGTGAGCGGTGTGCGCTGGGTGAATCCCGACACCCTGGCGACCATCCGCAAACACGGCGGCGTTCGCACCGGCCCCAAGGGTGAAGCGCTGGAGGAGTCCTCTCGTTGAAGCGTTTCGGTTTCATCGTCGCAGACGGAGAGATGGGGTGAGGGGGAGAGGGGGTGACGAGAGTGGTGACTTCTCGCCCCTTCCCCCGCTCTCCCCATCCCCGCGTCTCTCCGCAGTAGATCAGCGCATGCTGCCGCGAGTGCAGGTTCCTGCCTGGCAGGGGATAGGGGGTCTGGTGCACGGCTTCCTGGGCCGGCACGGGGGAGTGAGCGCTGGTGACTGCGCATCGCTGAATCTGTCCGCCAGCGTTGAGGATGCATCGACGGCGCTGGAATCGAACTGGGATCGAGTCCGGCGCGAGTTTCCGGGCATCGTCATGGTGACCATGCGCCAGGTGCACGGCGCACAGGTCGTGCGGGTTGACCAGGCCACCACGGAGATCGGGCCGGCCGACGGGCTCATCACCCGCGCGTGCGGTGTCGGCTTGGGTGTGCTCACGGCCGATTGCGTGCCCATCCTGATGATCGCTCCACGCGAGCGAATCGCTCTGGCTGTCCATGCTGGTTGGCGTGGAACTCTCGCCGGCATTGCGCATGCGGCGGTGGGCGCCGCCCAGCACGAATTCGGGATCAGAGCCACCGAACTGCTGGCGGCGCTGGGGCCGGCCATCGGGGGGTGCTGTTACGAGGTCGAGGCGCATATCGGGGCAGAATTGGAGGACCGCTGGGGCCGGATGCCCGAGGCCTGGCGGCGCCATGGCGACCGCGGGTCGCTGGATCTGCGCCAGGCGAATCTGGCCATCCTCGCCGCCGCAGGCGTCTCTCCAGGCTCGATCGCTGCGGTCGGTCCATGCACGGCCTGCCGTCCCGCGGAGTACTTCTCGCACCGAGGCGCCGGAGGGCGAACCGGACGCCAACTCAGCTTCGTCGGGTGGCAGTAAGATCGACGTTGTCACGGTGCTGTTTGCTTGGTAGAGTCTCGCCCGAGGAGAACGTGCTATGAGGCGAGTCGTCATTGCGATCCTGGTGGCTGCGACATTGGGTTTGGGCAGTGTCTCTGCCAAAGCCGAGTACGATGCGGCGGAGGATGAGTACAACGACGGCATAACCCATCCGCTGCGGTTGGCGGGCTACTTGGCGCACCCGATCGGCTTTGCGGCGGAATGGCTCATCGGCCGGCCCTTTCATTTCGTGATCTCGCGGCCGTATCTGGACAAGGTGTTCGGCTATAAGGGTGAGGATTCCGACGTCCGCTTCTAGGCCGCCGGGCTACTGAGGGCGACGACCGGTTTGCCCGTGTGCGCTGCGGTCGACGGGAGACGCCGGTCGATACGCTTCGCGACTCGGGGTGCTCGGAAAAGCAGCGGCGAGGCGGCGG
>Ga0316622_100000562_pt1 | contig 21905 bp, 18 predicted proteins | sample OWC_Aug_OW2_C1_D_FD_207646 | JGI IMG/M metagenome (GOLD analysis project Ga0316622, IMG submission 207646) | Wetland soil microbial communities from Old Woman Creek delta, Ohio, United States - OWC_Aug_OW2_C1_D5_C | ecosystem: Environmental > Terrestrial > Soil > Wetlands | place: USA: Ohio... | reverse complement strand
GTTCCATCTGATCCAGCAGGCGACGCGATACCGGATCCTCGAACACCAAGGCGGTGGCTCTGACCGAGAGTGCCAACGACCGCGAGAGGTTTTCGTCGAAAGCAAGTACCGAAGACGTTTGTCCGCCTTTCGGATCGCTGGAGTAAGATTTGAAAACCGTATTCATGATGTACTCCCAAAATTGATGTTCAATTGACTATTGAAATTAAAACCGTCTCGACCAGCCGAGCTGTAAGGAAAATTGCTCCATCGAGAGTTCGATGGTCTGCCCGGGACTCTGCGGATTGGTGCCGGTGATGGTTTTGCGCGGCGAATACATAAAAGCAAACGACAAATCATCCTCCTTGCTCAGCGCATGACTGAAACCGCCAGTCAAATGCCATTCCTGCACGCCGGGAGCCAGGATGTTGAACAGGACTTCCGAGCCTGTTATGGGCTGCTGGCCGTAGCTCAAGCCGCCGCGCCAGATCCAGTTGGCGTTTTGTTGCCATTGCGCCCCGAATTTATAGATCGTCATGTCGTCCCAGCCAAAACCGGGGCCATTGCCGGCCCCCAGCGGCGCACCTTGAAACAGCGGGCTTATAGGATTTCCGACCGACTTGATCTCGCCGTAGCGGATGTGTTCGACGTCGAAATTCGCGGTCAGCGCATCGTCGACATCCCAGGATAATCCAACGTTGAAACTATCCGGAATGTCAAAACCGCCCTGCTGGGCAAATAGTCCTCGATAGCGCTCGAATTCCGACATGTAGATGCGACTCTTGTATGACGCACCCAACCGCAGACCATGCAGCAACTCAGCCTGCGCACCGACCCTAAACCCGGCGCCAAAAGAGTAATCGCGACCACGGTCGGTCAAATTATTCGGATCGGAGGAAAAGTTGCTAAAAGCCGCCAGCCCACGGGCTTTAAAGGTTTGCGCGGCAAATATCGGCGAGATACCTATCGAATAGCGGCCGTTAGCAAAAGAATGCGCATAGGTACCGACAACAAAGGCCTGCGCCATATCGATACCGGTGCGACCACCGCAAAACACACCTGGTTGGCCAGGGCATGCGGAGTTTGAAGAATTAACCACATTTCGCCAATCGGTATTCATGCCGCCGTTACCATACACGGCAAGACCAATGGTTTGCGCGTCGTCCAGTTTACGGCTCCAGCCCAGGGTGCCAATCGGGAAAAAATTGCTTTCGCTTTCTTGCGTGCCTTGATCCAGCATTCCGGCTCCGTTAACCCGGTATTCGCGAAATGGGGCGAATAACTCCAGCTCACCGTCAAATCTATCATCCACATAAGACAATCCTGCCGGATTGACCGCTTGCGCGAGCGAATCCTGGGAAAACGCCGTCGTGGCTCCAGCCATGGCCTTGCTGCGCGCACCATAACCGTGTGCAAAATAGCCATTGGTGGCATGAGCAACTAACGGCGTAACAGCCAGAATTGAAATCAATACCGTCCGAATCCATGCGCGAGATGATGTCATATAGCCTCAGTGTTTGTTAAAACTTCGATACAGAGTAATCCGTGTGATACCCACTAATAAAACGTTAATTTTCGATTTTTAATTCGAATAAATGGATATACAAAACCGTGCCTCCTGTTTTTTTTCGCCGCCCATAATCGACTTGACACAAACCGGATATTCACAGACACTCGTTTACAACATTCACCCGCTGACCGGACGACCGGAAGCCAGAGTGCCTGGCTAAGGGTAACTCTGGCTTTTTTTTGTCCCGAAGAAACGCAAGGACACTGATATGGCTCATTGGTACCCCGACAATTCACAATCGATTGGCAACACCCCACTGGTAAGACTTAACCGCATCACGGAAGGCGCGCAGGCGACCGTGCTGGCCAAAATCGAAGGCCGCAACCCGGCTTATTCGGTTAAATGCCGAATCGGCACGGCAATGATCAACGACGCACAGCAACGCGGCTTATTGGGGCCTGGCAAGGAAATAATAGAACCGACCAGCGGCAATACCGGCATAGCGCTGGCCTTTGTCGCCGCCGCCCGCGGCATTCCCCTGACGCTGACCATGCCGGATACCATGAGCCTGGAACGGCGCAAAATATTGGTCGCCTACGGCGCCAACCTGGTGTTGACCGAGGGCGCCAAGGGCATGAAAGGCGCCATCGCCAAGGCCGAGGAAATCGCGGCTTCCGCCCCCGAGCGCTATGTGCTGCTGCAACAGTTCAAAAATCCGGCCAACCCGCAGATTCACGAACAAACCACGGGGCCGGAAATCTGGAAGGACAGCGAAGGCGCCATCGATATACTGGTTTCGGGGGTAGGCACCGGCGGCACCATTACAGGGGTGTCGCGCTACATCAAACTCACGCAGTTAAAGCCCATCGTCTCGATTGCGGTGGAACCCGAAGCCAGTCCGGTACTGACACAATACAGAGCGGGATTGGACATAGCCCCCGGGCCGCACAAGATTCAGGGCATCGGCGCCGGATTCGTGCCGGATGTGCTGGATTTGTCCTTGGTCGATGCCATCGAACAAGTCAGCAACGACGACGCCATCGCCTATGCCCGCCGACTGGCGAGAGAGGAAGGCATACTGGCGGGCATTTCCTGCGGTGCCGCCGTTGCCGTTGCGGTCAGAGTGGCCAAGCGTCCTGAAAACATCGGCAAGACCATAGTCGTGATACTACCGGATTCGGGCGAACGTTACTTAAGCTCAGTTCTTTTTGAAGGACTCTTCGACGCATCGGGAGTCGCGGCATGAACGATTTTGCCGTGTCCTGGGGCGTCGATGCTTTAGTCGAGCAACTCAGAACACTCCGCTTGCAATCGCTGGAACATCGGCAACGCCGCGATCATCCGCCCAAATTGCCATCCAAAAAAATACTGGCCGAAATCGTCGATAATCTGGGTGCCGTGCTGTTTCCCAATCGTTTGGGCATGCCCGACTTGAACGACGAAGGTATCGATTATTTTGTGGGGCACACCCTGGACAGCCTGCTGAAACAATTGAATAGGCAGATTGCGCTGGAGTTGAAATTCGTCGCCGAACAGCAAGGGCTATCCAGCGACATACGCAATCAGTCGCAACAAATCACTCGCGCCTTTGCCGAAGGTTTGCCCGAAATCCGTGTGCTGATTGATAGCGATATTCATGCCGCCTACGAAGGCGATCCTGCCGCCCGCAGCCCCGATGAAGTATTGGTCTGCTATCCCGGCATCACCGCTGTGATACACCACCGTATCGCCCATGCACTGTATCGATTGGGCGCGCCGTTGGTCGCCCGCATGATTGCTGAAATTGCCCATTCCGCCACCGGCATCGACATCCATCCCGGTGCGCAAATTGGCGAAAACTTCTTCATCGATCACGGCACTGGTGTCGTGATCGGCGAGACCGCTGTCATCGGCAAGCGGGTTCGGCTCTATCAAGCGGTCACGCTGGGCGCCAAACGTTTCGCCAAGGATGACAACGGCATGTTGGTCAAAGGCAATATCCGCCATCCCATCGTCGAGGATGACGTCGTGATTTATGCCGGCGCCACCATTCTGGGACGCATCACCATTGGTCGCGGCTCGGTAATTGGCGGCAACGTCTGGCTGACGCACAGCGTACCGCCCGGCAGCCACATCAGCCAAGGCCAAACCCGAAACGAACTCTTTACCGAAGGCGGCGGAATTTAGGCCGCATTTCCGCGACGTTTTACATGAAGAAATTTCCAATTTTGATAATTTTTTTTCAGCCGAAATCCGGCGCCAATAGTGCGGTTGTTTCTTGAAATTTCCTTAAAAAACAATTCATTATATTTTTGTGATTGCCGGTAATCTTTTTTTGTTGTCATGGGAAGCGATAAATTTAGATAAGCTTTTCTGATTTCGACATATACAGGTTTTTCCGGCTCTTGACGGGCCGCTTCCAAGCAAGTATCTTGGCCCCGTCACGAGCTGACCGGACAACCGGAAGCCGATGCATTCCCTTGAGGATGCATCGGCTTTTTTTTGGCCTGTAGAATCATCCATCAGCCGAAATCGCGGATGAATAACCTTGCTTAACAGGGCAGTATTCGACCGATTGCCGAATAAGCGCCCGTGTAATGCTCACTTACATCACCATTGATAACTAGAAGGATCAAAACCATGACCGACATCCATCAAGCCCATACCGCATTAGGCGACGTCGCCGCGCGTACCTTATCGAACGCCACCAAAACCGTGCCCATGATGGGCACCATCACGCCGCGCTGGCTGGTTCACCTGTTGCCATGGGTACCGGTCGAAGCGGGTATTTACAGGGTCAACCGAGTCAAGAGCGAAACCAGCATCACCGTTGACTGTTCCAGCCTGGACGAGAAAGTGTTGCCGCAAACCTTCGTCGATTACGAGGAATGGGGCCGCGAGTACCGCTTGAATGCGGTCAACACCGTGCTGGACGTCCACACCCGGGTCGCCGATTTGTACAGCAGCCCACACAACCAAATCCACGAACAGTTGCGCCTGACCATAGAAACCGTGAAAGAACGTCAGGAAAGCGAATTGATCAACAATGCCGAATACGGTCTGTTGAACAACGTGGCGCCTTCGCAAAAAGTACAGACTCGCAAAGGTTCGCCCACCCCGGACGACCTGGACGAATTGATTGCACGCGTCTGGAAGGAACCGGCGTTTTTCCTGGCTCACCCACGCGCGATTGCCGCGTTCGGCCGTGAGGCCACCCGCCGCGGAACCCCTCCGCCAACGGTGTCCTTGTTCGGTTCTCAGTTTTTAACCTGGCGCGGCCTGCCCTTGATTCCGACCGACAAACTGAAAATCACCAACGGCAAAACCAACATCCTGTTGCTGCGTACCGGAGAAAGCCGCCAAGGCGTAGTCGGCCTATATCAACCCAACCTCACCGACGAATTGAGCATGGGACTGTCGGTGCGCTTCATGGGCATCAACCACAAGGCCATCGCCTCCTATCTGGTGTCGCTGTATTGCTCGCTGGCGGTTTTGACCGAAGATGCCATAGGCGTGCTGGAGAACGTCGAAATAGGCAACTACTATGACTACCAATAACGTCGACTTGTCAGCATTGGCGCAGCAGGCGCTGAGCGGCGCCGGCGCGCCGTCGGGCTTGCCGGACGCCGCCGAACTGACGCGCCTGGCCAATCAGTATTTTAAGGCTCCACCTGGCAACGCCGATGCCATCGATAACGTCCCTCATTCGGCGGCATCGGCGGTACCGGTCAGTTCCGTGCCAACCGGTTTCGGCAGACGCCCTGGTATCGACGAGCGGGCATTGGCCGGACTGGCTCAGCCGCGTTCGGGCCTGCCCGAAGAGATCATCGACAGCGTACCGGCGTCGGCGGCGTCAGCGGTTCCGGTTAACGCTGTGCCGACGGGTTTTGACAAGCTCTCCGGCATCGACGAAAACGCCTTATCGGCATTGGCGTCGCGTAGCCTAGGCTTGCCTGGAGAATCGGAATTGAAGCAGGTGCTGGTGGCAAAACCCGCGGAATGGGTTGGCTCCAAGCCTCCGTCAACCGGTTCGTCGTTCTATTTTTTGAGCGATCTGGCCGAGCTGGGTAAGAATCCGAATCTGGCTTCACTGGGTTCGGCGCATCCGCCGTTTGACGTCCATGCGGTACGCCGCGATTTTCCGATTCTGAAAGAACGCGTCAACGGCTATCCGCTGGCCTGGTTGGACAATGCCGCGACCACGCAAAAGCCGCAGGTGGTGATCGACCGGATTTCCGAGTTCTATCAACACGAAAACTCGAACATCCATAGGGCGGCGCATGAATTGGCGGCGCGGGCCACCGATGCCTACGAAGGTGCGCGAGACATCGTCGCCCGCTTCATCAATGCTTCGTCGTCCGACGAGGTGGTATTCGTGCGCGGCGCCACCGAAGCCATCAATCTGGTGGCGAAAAGCTGGGGCAAGCAGAACATAGCCGAAGGCGACGAAATCGTCATCAGCTGGCTGGAGCATCACGCCAACATCGTGCCCTGGCAGCAGCTTTGCGCCGAAACCGGCGCGGTTTTACGGGTGATTCCGGTCGACGATGACGGTCAGGTCATTCTGGCCGAGTATCAAAAGCTACTGAACAGCCGCACCAAGCTGGTGTCGTTTACCCAAGTCTCCAATGCCCTGGGCACCGTGACGCCGGCCCGGGAAATGATAGAGCTGGCGCATAGGGCCGGCGCCAAGGTATTGCTGGACGGCGCGCAATCGGTATCGCATTTGCGGGTCGATGTGCAGGCCTTGGATTGTGATTGGCTGGCGTTTTCCGGTCACAAAATCTTCGGCCCCACCGGCATCGGCGTGCTGTACGGCAAGGCCGACGTGCTGGAAGCCACCCAGCCCTGGCAAGGCGGCGGCAATATGATTGAAGATGTCACCTTCGAACATACCCGCTACCAGCCGGCTCCGGCGAAATTTGAAGCCGGTACCGGCAATATCGCCGATGCGGTGGGCTTGGGCGCGGCGTTGGAATACCTGAGCAAAATCGGAATCGAAAACGTCGCCCGTTATGAGCACGAACTGCTGGAGTATGGCATGCATGCCTTGCGCAGCATTCCAGGCGTGCGCTTGATCGGTACCGCGCCTGATAAGGCCAGCGTCTTGTCGTTCGTGCTGGCCGGGCATAGCAATCAGGATGTCGGCGTGGCGTTAAATAAAGCCGGCATCGCGGTTCGCTCGGGCCACCACTGCGCTCAACCGATTCTACGGCGATTTGGTTTGGAAGCAACGGTGCGGCCCTCGCTGGCGTTCTACAACACCTACGAGGAAATTGACCGATTGGCGGCCGTATTGAAACGCTTGCAGTGCGGTCAACGCAGCTTTTCATTCAAGTGACCGATGTTGGCCCGCGTAGCGAAGGCTGCCGCCTTGCTATGCGGGCCAACGCCGCCGCTACCAATGATGAAAGCCGGCGATGAAGACTAGCTGATTTTCATCCGCTCAATAGTGTCTAACGGCCGCCACTCGCTTGTCGGTGGAATCCAGTGGCGAATCCAGCAAATGCTCGTTTGGCAAGCCGGGTGTTTCTGCATCGAAATAAGCACCCTGAACCAGATCGAACCCCATTTGCCGCGCCAGCGCCGCGTTGCGCTTGTCTTCTATATCCAGCATCACGCTGCGACCGTCCATCGATGCCACCAATTGGCAGAGTTGACTCAGTTTTTCCGGCAAACGGTTATCCCGGATAGCGTCGAGATGTTGCGCGGACATGGCGACAAAATCAGGTGAGGCTCTGGAAATCAGCTCGAACGACGATTTGTCCAAACTGTAATAATCCAGCTTAAGCGCCACCCGATAGCCACGGTCTTGGTAGTTGTATAAGCCTTTCAGCAATGATGAATAGACCCGCGCGTAGTCGGGGCTGATTTTAAGGCCTATGGCGACATTACGGGTTTTCAGGCCGCATTTAATGATGATCTCTTCAAAATACGCGCCGTGATCCGTTTTCACGCCCAAGATATGGCGCGGATCAACGTCCAGAATCAGCAGGTCATCCAGATGAGACTGCGGCAAATAATTCAGCATGTGCACGGTACGCGCCAGTCGATCGAAATTAACGATGGACTCGGAATCGAAACTCGGTTCGATAGGCGGATAAGCCAAACCGGAATCGCGGCTTGCAAAGCCTGTTTCGGGATTGGCGGCCACGTTGATATGCGCGGTATAGCCGGCAATTTGCGACTGACGCAAGGTTTCTCGGAGAGGCAACATCACGCTACCAACCCTAACCGGCCCATAAATACCGTAGACCTTATCATCCTTAATCACAAAAGGTCTGAGATGATTTTTGTGCTCACGTTCCAGTCTATCGTTGAAATATTCCACTAGTTGTTGTACAGGCATGGCATGCCCTCCTTAAATTTCTTTCACCCCACAGCGCGAATGAACTAAAAAAATGGCGGGATCGTTGATCCCGCCCGAATGACGTCCTTGTCGGTAAGTAGGAGACTCACCCAATCCTCGAGACCGCGCATGAACAAAACCTATTCAGTCTGAGTGCGATGATAGCGACAACAAATTAACAAATAAAACGATAATTATTGATTTAGTTATGTGTTTTTGGCATATACAATCACGCCGTTTGCAACGCCTTCCAATCTTAAGGCGTCGTATCCGCTTGTTTAAGTATCTGACAACGCCATTCACTGCTTTATTTTTTATTTTTCCTTTACGAGCAATAGGGATATTTTTACGATTTTTTTACCGATCAAACTGTACATTGATCAACAGGCGGTCAGAGGCGATTGCAAGGCTTAGTTTTTCAAATTTTCCCAGAGGTAATACAGATGGATATCGCGTATTTGCTGTTAACGGCGGCGTTCTTTGTGGCGACCGCGTTATTGATCACCGCTTGCAAAGCATTGAGGGGGCAATCATGAGCTGGATTTATTTACTCAGCGGCGGGCTGACACTTGCCGTATTCGTCTATTTAGTCGTGGCGTTGTTTTATCCGGAGAAATTCTGATGACTGGTCAAGGTTTTTTACAGATCGCGATTTACATCATCACTTTGTTGGCACTAGCCAAGCCTTTGGGTACTTACATGGCTCGGGTTTACCAAGACCAAACGGTGGGGCTGAATCGCTGGTTCGCCGGTATTGAACGACTGTTCTACCGCCTCAGCGGCGTCAAGCCGGAACAGGAGATGCGCTGGACCCATTACGCCCTGGCGATGCTGGCCTTCAATTTGTTTGGCTTGCTGGCGGTTTATGGCTTGCAACGCTTCCAGGATGTGTTGCCGCTGAACCCACAAACGCTGCCGGCTGTGACGCCGGATTCGTCGTTCAACACCGCCGTCAGCTTTGCCACCAATACCAACTGGCAGGGTTACAGCGGCGAAGCCACGATGAGTTATCTGACCCAGATGCTGGGCCTATCGGTGCAAAACTTCGTTTCCGCCGCTAGCGGCATGGCGGTACTGGTGGCGCTGATTCGCGGCTTTAACCGCCGTAACAGCAACAGCATAGGTAACTTCTGGGTCGATATGACCCGCAGCACCTTGTACATCCTGTTACCTTTGTCGTTTTTGCTGGCAATTGTGTTGGTCGGACAAGGAGTGGTGCAGACCTTTAATCCTTATCAGACGGTCAATTTACAGGAAGCGGTCAGCTACTCGGCACCGAAACTGGATGCCGATGGCAAGGCCGTGGTCGATGCCGAAGGCAAGCCGGTCACCGAAACCGTGCAAACCCAACAACAAACGTTGGCGATGGGCCCTGCGGCTTCGCAAGTCGCCATTAAGCAACTAGGCACCAACGGCGGCGGTTTCTTCAACGTCAACTCGGCCCACCCTTTTGAGAACCCCACGCCGCTGTCCAATTTCCTGGAAATGCTGTCCATCCTGCTGATCCCGGCCGCGCTTTGCTACACCTTCGGCGTGATGGTCGGCGACACCCGCCAGGGTTGGACGATCCTCGGCGCGATGACCTTGGTTTTCGTGGCGCTGGTCTTCGTCACGGTGCCAGCCGAACAAAGCGGCAACCCTGCCCTTAACGCGTTGGGTGTCGACCAAAACGCGTCGGCCCAACAGGCCGGCGGCAACATGGAAGGCAAGGAAGCCCGCTTCGGCATCGTCAACTCCGGCCTATGGGCGGTGGCGACCACCGCCGCTTCCAATGGTTCGGTCAACGCCATGCACGATTCCTTCACGCCGATCGGCGGCATGGTGCCGATGTGGCTGATGCAGCTGGGCGAAGTGATCTACGGCGGCGTCGGTTCCGGCCTTTACGGGATGATCGTGTTCGCCATCGTCGCGGTGTTTATCGCCGGCCTGATGATAGGCCGCACCCCGGAATACCTGGGCAAGAAAATCGAAGCCTATGAGATGAAAATGGCGGCGATCGTTATTTTGATTCCACCGTTGATGGTATTGGGCGGTACCGCACTATCCGTGATGCTGGATGCCGGCAAGGCTTCTATCTTCAACCCCGGCGCCCACGGTTTCAGCGAAGTGCTGTATGCCTACTCCTCGGCAGGCAACAACAACGGTAGCGCCTTCGGCGGCATCTCGGCCAACGTCCCGTTCTACAACTTCATGCTGGGACTGGCGATGCTGTTTTCCCGCTACTGGCTGATGATACCGGTGCTGGCGATTGCTGGTTCCCTGGCCGCCAAGAAAACCGTGCCGGTCGGTGCCGGTACCTTGCCGACCCACACCCCATTGTTTGTGGTTTTGCTGATCGTCACCGTGCTGATGGTGGGTGCATTAACCTTCGTGCCGGCGCTGGCCTTGGGGCCTATCGTCGAACATTTGCAAATGATCGGTCATCATTAATTTCAGGGTAGGTAACACTATGACTAGCAAACCCGTTTCAACGTCCTTAATGGATCCGCAAATCCTGCAACAAGCGTTTTTCGACGCTTTTGCCAAACTCACCCCGCAGCAGCAATGGAAAAATCCGGTGATGTTCGTGGTCTACCTCGGCAGCATCCTGACCACCGTATTATGGCTACAGGCGCTGGGGGGCGAAGGCGAAGCACCCGCAGGCTTCATCCTGAGCATCACCCTGTGGCTGTGGTTCACCGTGCTATTCGCCAACTTCGCAGAAGCGGTCGCGGAAGGCCGCAGCAAGGCGCAAGCCGCGTTCCTGCGTAGCGCCAAACGCGACATTGCTGCCAAGAAACTCGATGAAGCCAAATACGGTAGCAACTACAGCAAAGTCGAAGGTTCCAGTCTGCGCAAGGGCGACGTGGTGCTGATCGAAGCCGGCGACTTCGTGCCCGGCGACGGCGAAGTCATCGAAGGCGTGGCCTCGGTCGACGAAAGCGCCATCACCGGCGAAAGCGCCCCGGTCATCCGCGAGTCCGGCGGCGACTTCAGCTCGGTGACGGGCGGCACACGGGTGTTGTCCGACTGGCTGGTGGTACGTATCACCACCAATCCCGGCGAGACTTTTCTGGACCGCATGATAGGCATGGTCGAAAGCGCGAAGCGCCAGAAAACCCCCAACGAAATCGCCTTGACCATTTTATTGGTCGCATTGACCTTGGTGTTCCTGATGGCGACGGTGACCTTGCTGCCGTTCTCGCTGTACAGCGTACAGACCGCTGGCGCCGGCAGCCCGATCAGTGTCACCGTACTGGTGGCTTTATTGGTGTGCCTGATTCCCACCACCATCGGCGGCTTGCTGTCGGCCATCGGCGTCGCCGGTATCGGCCGGATGATGCAGAAAAATGTCATCGCCACTTCCGGTCGCGCGGTGGAAGCGGCCGGCGACGTCGACGTGCTGCTGCTGGACAAGACCGGCACCATCACGCTGGGTAACCGTCAGGCATCCGGTTTCTTTCCGGTCAAAGGCATCACCGACCGCGAAATGGCCGACGCCGCGCAACTGGCCTCGCTGGCCGACGAAACACCGGAAGGCCGTAGCGTCGTGATCCTGGCCAAACAAAAACACGGCATCCGCGAACGCGACATACATTCTCTTGGCGCCACCTTCGTGCATTTCAGCGCCCAAACCCGGATGAGCGGCGTTAATCTCCCCTCGCCCTCTGGGAGAGGGGCCGGGGGTGAGGGCCGGCAAATCCGCAAGGGTGCTGCCGATTCGATTCGTCAGCACATCGAAGAACAAGGCGGTAAGGTTCCGCAAGAACTCCAAAAGATAGTCGACGACGTCGCTCGCCGGGGCAGCACGCCGCTGGTGGTCGCCGACGGCCAAAAAGCCCTGGGCGTCATCGAACTTAAAGACATCGTCAAGGGCGGCATCAAGGAACGTTTCATCGAGTTGCGGCAAATGGGCATCAAGACCATCATGATCACCGGCGACAACCGCCTGACGGCCGCGGCGATCGCCGCCGAAGCTGGTGTCGATGACTTTCTGGCCGAAGCCACCCCGGAAGCCAAACTCAGCCTGATCCGCCAGCACCAGGCCGATGGCCGCCTGGTAGCGATGACCGGCGACGGCACCAACGACGCCCCGGCGCTGGCACAGGCCGATGTAGCCGTGGCTATGAACAGCGGCACCCAGGCGGCCAAGGAAGCCGGCAACATGGTCGATCTGGACTCCAACCCCACCAAGTTGATCGAAATCGTAGAAACCGGCAAGCAAATGCTGATGACCCGAGGCGCGCTGACCACCTTCAGCATCGCCAACGACGTCGCCAAGTATTTCGCCATCATTCCGGCCGCGTTCGCCACTACTTATCCGGCATTAAACGTGCTGAACGTGATGGGTTTGGCGACACCGTCCAGCGCTATCCTGTCGGCGGTGATCTTCAATGCGCTGATCATCATCGCCTTGATACCGCTGGCCTTGAAAGGCATTAAATACCAACCGGTCGGCGCGGAAAAACTCTTGCAAAATAACCTGTTGGTCTATGGCGTCGGCGGCTTGATCGTGCCGTTTATCGGCATCAAGGCCATCGACTTAGTCCTGGTTGCTATGAATTTGGTGTAAGGAACGAATATGTCTACCTACTTAAAACCCGCAGCGATGATGCTGTTACTGCTGACCCTGGTGACCGGTGCCGCTTATCCGGCCTTGGTGACGGTTCTGGCCCAAGCCCTGTTTAGCGATCAAGCCAACGGCAGCCTGATCAAAAACCAACAAGGCCAGCTGATCGGTTCCGAGCTGATCGGCCAGACCTTCAGCGAGCCCAAATACTTCTGGAGCCGTCCGTCGGCTACCGGCCCCTACAGCTATAACGCCGCCGCTTCCAGCGGCTCCAACCTGGGACCGACTAATCCCGTTCTGATCGATGCCGTCTCGGCACGTATCAAAGCCTTGAAAGACGCCGACCCCGGCAATAAGGCGCCGGTGCCGGTGGACTTGATTACCGCATCCGCCAGCGGTCTCGATCCGCACATCAGCGTAGCGGCGGCGGAGTATCAGATCAAACGCATCGCCAAAATTCGCAAAATCAATGAAGCCAAGCTGCATGAACTGGTTAATGCCCATACCGAAGGCCGGCAGTGGCTGGTATTCGGCGAGCCTAGAGTGAATGTGTTAAAGCTGAATCTGGCGTTGGATCAAACGGGCCACTAGATTGATACAAACCGGAGTCATCCACGAACAAGATTGCCTACATGAACAAAGTCGAGCGTCAACAAACGGAGTCTAAAGTACACCCAGCCATCAACGCTGCCGACATCGTCCGCATTTTTAAAAAGGTAGCAAAATCACGCAAGCAGTAAATCTTTGTCTCGATGTGGTTTAACGACACAACCAAGCAAAATTTTGAGGCTATTACGGCGGCAGTTGAAGATTTAAACAAGGAATACCGGCAGAATATTAAACTGCGTCCGATTCGAATCGATCAATTCAATACCGGTTTTTCTTATCAGATCAATGATGAAATACTCAGGCTTATCAATGAGTCTGGTTATTTAATCGCCGATTTAAGCGGCGGTAATAAAAATATTTACCATGAAATCGGTTTTCTGATGGGATTGAACCAAGGACAAGGTTTGCCGCATGAAAATTTTTTGTTATTACATAAGAGGGTGTAGACAAAATCAATTAAAATACCAGCTTACCGAGACTATAGCAGAGGTGAGCAATGAAACGGAGAGGCCGACCGGAAAAAATCAGCCCTTCGGCGTTAAGCGTCTTGCGAGAATTGGCGTTGGAGGTACCGCTGGCGACGCTCGATGAGTTAGTTAAAGCCTTTCAAACTCGGACCGATATACAGGTTCACAGCGCCACCTTACGCAAAGCCTTGATGGCGGCAGGCATTACTCGAGCCAAGCCACCGGCGCGTCAGCCGGCGACAGGTGATAATCCTTCGCCCCAGCGCTATGGTTACCAAGATCGCCATCGCCCGCCTGAATCAGCGGACCACTATCCCAGTTCGCTGACCGATGCGGAATGGAACTTGGTGCAAGACTTATTCGAGCGGGAAGGCGAGCGTGGCGTTCCCGCCAAAATTCCGCGCCGCGCCTTGGTCGACGCCTGCTGCTATGTGGTGCGTACCGGTTGCGCATGGCGACTGTTGCCGAAAGACTTCCCCCATTGGGACAACGTCTACAAAACCTTTCGCCGCTGGAGTGCCCAGGGCCGGTTCGAAGCGATGCATGACCGTTTGCGGCAGATGTGGCGAGTCCGGGAAGAACGCGATGCCATGCCCAGTGCGGCGGTGTTGGATGCGCAAAGTACGCGCGGCTCGCCGCAGGGCGGGCCATCCTGTTACGATGCCGGCAAGAAGGTCAAAGGCCGCAAGCGCAACCTCGTCGTGGATACCTTGGGATTAGTGCTGGCCGTTAGCGTTTGCGCTGCTAACCTGCAAGACCGTGACGCGGGCACCGATGCCGTGGCCCGCGCTGTCGACAAATACCCTACCGTGCAACGCTTGTACGTCGATAGTGCTTACGCCGGACAATGGGCGGCCGCTACCGAGGCGCAACACGGCTTGAGGGTCGAAGTGGTCCGCCACCCAGCGAATCGGAATGTTGGCCGCTGGGCGGATAGCGGACAACGGGACTTATTTCCGGAAACGCTGACAACCGGTTTCACTGTGTTGCCAAAACGTTGGGTGGTCGAGCGCACTCACGCCTGGAACGAACGCGCCCGACGTCTGGTCATGCACCATGATCGATTGACTAAGGTGTCCGAAGCATCGGTTTGGCTGGCGGAAGCCAGAATGTTGGCCTGCCGGTTAACCGGGTGATTTATTTTGTCTACACCCTCTAATGAAAGCATTAGTAAAGCCGCATATTCTCGGTCCCGAGACATACCAGCGTGGCTTTTGTCCTTAGCATCCTTGGGTTTCATGAGCAGCTGAGTCGAAACCAATAGAGGTACCATGGAGTATTGGCTAAGCGTTTCAAATATCATGTTTTTATTTTTCATCCAGCGTTCTATAGCATTCCGACAGAAAATCGATTAACGCTCGCACGGAGGGTAACAAGCCTCTTCGAGACGGATACACGGCATGAATGATTTCCCGATTTAGCGTCCACGCCGGCAACACATTAACCAGCGTCCCGCTCGCTAACTCTTCCTGGATGAACATGGCGGGCAGCTTAACGACGCCAATCCCGGCAACGGCTGCGGAGCGCAGGGCAATCATGTCGTTTGCGATAAACTTTGGGCTATGACGTAATGAAATTTTTGTGTTATCGGCGCCCGATAGCATCCAAACGTGCTCATCCTGAGGCGCGCCATGAGACAAACTAGGCCACCCGCCAAGTTCTGCCGGATTTTTTGGTAGGCCATATCTGTCGACCAGGGTAGGACTGGCTACCAGACATTGCCGACGATCGGAGAACACGCGCATTACCAGATCGCTATTTTCGATGGGCGGTTGACGAACCCGGATTGCCAGATCAATGCCTTCTCCCACCGGATCGATTCTGCGATTGCTGGCCTCAAGATGTATCGCAACTGTTGGATTCAGAACCATGAACTCGGCCAGCATGAGGCCGACGTGCGCGTGCAGCAATGCCGGGGGACAAGTCAATCTGACGGTTCCACAAGGTTTCGCATGAATGACATCGATGGACTCCTGGGCGGCGTAGGCCTCTACCAGCATGGCATTGCAGTGCTGGTAATACGTTTGCCCAATCTCGGTGACGGAAAAACGTCTGGTTGACCGTTGAATTAATCTAACCCCCAAGCGGTCCTCCAGCAGAGCAATTCTTCGGCTCAATTTCGATTTTGGAATGCCAAGTTCCCGCCCGGCGGATGCAAAGCCGCCGTGGTCAACCACTTTGACATAGTAGTAAAGGTCGTTCAGGTCTTGCATGACGATATTGTTCTATTGATGGAACTATGTGATCGATTTTTGCTGTCTACCCAATCAACTGTCTCATCAATATACTGAGATCGTCAATTAAATGTATCAGGAGCAAGCGATGAAAAAAGTCATAGCTATTCAAGATCCGCCTAAAGGGCACTGGGTGGGCGACGGTTTCCCCGTACGCTCGTTGTTTTCATACGATTCCGGCCAAACAGCCCTAGTAAGTCCGTTTTTGCTGCTGGATTATGCCGGCCCGGCAATATTCGATCATGCCGATAAGCCGCGCGGCGTCGGCGAACACCCGCACAGAGGCTTCGAAACGGTCACTATCGTTTATCAGGGCGAAGTAGCCCACCGGGACTCAACGGGAGAAGGTGGCGTGATCGGTCCTGGTGATGTGCAGTGGATGACGGCGGGAGCCGGAATCCTGCATGAGGAGTTTCACTCCGAAAGGTTTTCCCAAACGGGTGGCGTGCTGGAAATGGTTCAGCTCTGGGTCAATCTGCCGGCCGCGCAGAAGATGACCAGACCTAAATATCAAGCCATCCTGAATCAGGATATACCGAAGATTGAGCTGGCTGATAACACAGGCACGGTTCGCGTCATTGCCGGAAGTTATGGCGATGTGGCTGGTCCGGCAAGCACATTTTCGCCGATGAGTGTTCTGGACATTCGACTTCATTCGGGCCAAGCCAGGATACACCTGCCCGCGGGCTGGAATGCCTTGCTGGTCGTCTTGAGTGGAAAAGTCAGTATCAACGGCGAGCGCTTTGCGGAACAGGCCCAACTCGTGGTACTGGATAGGGCTGGCGATTACCTGGACATCGAAGCCAGCGACGATGTAAAGCTGTTATTGCTTAGCGGCGAACCGATCAACGAACCGGTCGTCGGTTACGGGCCGTTCGTGATGAACACCCAGGACGAAATTGACCAAGCCATGGAGGATTACAGGTCCGGCAAGTTCGGCAGGATTCTTTGTTGAAGGATTGGGAACACAGTTTGCCAATCATATTCCCGACTACCGACACCTGCGCGCCAGTTATGTGGCTGCCAGTACCGGCAAATAATGAACCTAAAAAAGAGCAGTTGGGCCTCGAAAATTTCCGTTCGTCTCAATGCCCTGTGAGTACGGAGTCCTTCGGCAGGGCTCTCCTGAGCGTAGCCGAAGGAAGTACGGGATTTTTCAATCACAATATGGGTGATGGTATGACAAGCCGCTCATGCTTCGATTGACTCTGCACGAACGGCCTGCCCTCTAACGTAAACAACGTTCATCATGTCGAGAATTATTTACCCGGCGCTAATTTGGCTTTGCCGTCATTTGTGCAAATGACCTGATTATAGAGCCACTCAAACGCTAGATCGGCGTCTGCGGTTTATCCGGCCAATGGTGATAATCTTCCGGCGGGATAATCAACGGCATCACGTGGCGAGCGTTTGTATCAATTCCGTGGCCGAAGCCGAACCCAATGCGATATATACCGAAACTTGATTTATCGGTTACTCTTTAACACAAGCTCGATTGCCAACCTAAGCCGCGAAATGATTACCCGCAAAGCGTGGCAACCGAAGTCAACCTAACCTGTATACAGTCTTTCATGAATACAATGCCCACCTCCGCGTCCATGACCATCGATAATGCCGTCCCCATCATCTCCCTGCGCGGCGTTAACAAGACTTATGCCGGCGGTTTCCAGGCACTGAAAAACGTCGACCTGGACATCAAGCGCGGCGAAATATTCGCCTTGCTCGGCCCCAACGGCGCGGGCAAGACAACCCTGATAGGCATTGTCTGCGGCATCGTCAATGCCAGTTCCGGAACCGTTATTGCCGACGGTCACGACACCGTGCGAGACTACCGAGCGGCGCGAGCCACCATCGGCTTGGTGCCACAGGAATTGCATACCGACGCGTTCGAGTCGGTCTGGGCCACGATCGCATTCAGCCGGGGACTGTTCGGCAAACCGCCCAACCCGGCCCACCTGGAAAAAGTGCTGCGCGATTTGTCTCTGTGGGACAAACGGGGCGTGAAAATCATGACGCTGTCCGGCGGCATGAAACGCCGGGTGCTGATTGCCAAGGCCCTCGCGCATGAACCAAGCATATTGTTCCTCGACGAGCCGAGCGCCGGCGTGGATGTGGATCTGCGCCACGACATGTGGCGCATGGTGCGCGAGCTGCGCGAAAACGGCACGACCATCATCCTGACCACGCATTATATCGAGGAAGCCGAAGACATGGCGGACCGCATCGGCGTCATTAACAAGGGAGAACTGATCGTGGTCGAGGACAAAGACGTATTAATGCGCAAGCTCGGCAAGAAGCAGCTCACGCTGACGCTGAGGCAGCCCATGACCAGCATCCCGGTTGGCTTAAGCGCGTGGTCGTTGGCGCTCCGCGACGATGGAGATACCCTGGTTTATAGCTTCGACAGCCAGGAAGAGGAAACCGGCATTGCCGAACTGCTGAGGGCGCTTGGCGAACACGGCATCGAATTCAAGGACTTACGCTCCAGCGAAAGTTCGCTGGAGGACATCTTCGTCAGCCTGGTGCATCGGCCCAAGGGGGCTATGGTATGAACATTTACGGCATACGCGCCATTTACCGTTTCGAAATGGCGCGCACCTTTCGTACTCTGGCGCAAAGCGTCGCCGCGCCGGTGCTGACCACCTCGCTGTATTTCATCGTCTTCGGCAAAGCCATCGGTTCGCGCATGGGCGACATCGACAGCATCGCTTATGGCGCCTTCATCATCCCCGGCTTGGTGATGCTGAATCTACTTAACGAAAGCATCTCCAACGCTTCTTTCGGCATCTACATGCCAAAATGGGCCGGGACGATTTACGAACTGCTATCGGCGCCGGTTTCGTGGGTCGAAGTGCTGTTTGGTTACGTGGGGGCGGCGGCTACCAAGTCGGTGATATTGGGCCTGCTGATTCTGAGCACCGCCCGTCTGTTCGTGCCCTACGAGATCGCCCATCCGGTTTGGATGATAGGCTTTCTGTTACTGACCGCCGTGACCTTCAGCCTGTTCGGCTTCATCATCGGCCTGTGGGCCGACAGTTTTCAGAAACTGCAGGTGGTGCCGATGTTGGTCGTCACTCCCTTGACTTTCCTGGGCGGAGCTTTCTACTCGATCAATATGTTGCCGCCCTTGTGGCAGAAGATCACCCTGTTCAATCCGGTGGTGTATTTGATCAGCGGCTTTCGCTGGAGCTTTTACGGCGTGGCCGACGTGAACGTCGCCACGAGTATCGCCATGACGTTCGGCTTCCTGATCATCTGCCTGACATTTGTCTGGTGGGTGTTTAAGACCGGGTACAAGATTAGAAGCTGAAAGCGATTATCCCCAAAACCTGTGGATAAGTTTGTGACAAAACGGTGAAAAATAAGCGCAACTGACTGTCACGTATGCAGGAATCTTAAATTGGCTAAAAACTGGTCAATGCTCTCAACCGATGTTTTGCAGCCGCCGCGTTTCGCCGACGAAACCGTTGATTGCCTTTCTACTGGTGTTCCGCCGCGCCGGCATGTCTAAGGACGACACCTCTCGCAAAACATCCTGGAATTGAGGAAGCCGCGCTCTTGGGCACATTGAGTTCAAGGCATTTTTGGCTAATCGACTATTGGATACTATCGTCTTGTTATGTTCAAATCACCGATAGTAAAGCCAATATCTATTCCTCGCCCTTTGCCAATTAGCGCTAATGAAACCTCACCTTTGGTAAGAACTTGACGGTCTATGGACTTGAGAAATCCAAAATGATTGCCCAGTGAAACATAGTTGCCAAAGATTTCCTGGATATCTTTTACATCCGTAAAATGGCCTTCCCCATCAATTTCCGATTTACCAATCGTAAATCCAACGCTTTTCGAAGATAGAACAACTTGTGCTTTCTGTCCGTTACGGCACTGCACTTCGCCAAATCCATCGTATTGTTTATACGCTAGCGAAAATCCCTTCATGCTGTAGGTCATGGTACAAGTGCTCAACTTTTGCGAATCAAGGTCGGATGGCACATTTGCCTCGGATTGCGAAGGTTGATTTGTTTCGGTTTCAGGTTTTGGAGCTAAACCGGATTCAGTTAGAGGATACGTGGCCTCTTGAGCAAAACTCACATTCAATGCGCCCCAAAAGAGGCCGAACAGCAAGATGGATTTGATTGAATTAGCTGTGCGCATAATTTCCCTCCGTTAAAATCTGATTTAGATCGTCTCGTCTTCACACCCCTTTAGGCTCCACCATAAGCGAGGCCATTTCGAACCCATAAACTCTTTGTTGGAAAACGATTCAGTAAAGTCTGTCATTATATTCATGAACCCGCATGGCCGAATTAAGTTCAGATTACGATTGAATTAAAAGCAAAGTGGATAGATCGAACGACAGGCATTGATACCAGGTAGAAAACACTATGATATTAGCAACATATTGATTGAGCTTGGCGCTCTATTCTTGGCGATAGTTGTGGTTCTGAAATTTGCTCGTTGGCTAATTGATCACCATGTCATGTCCCTCTTTGCAAACCGCATACGCTCGCTGCCCTTGCCTAAACAAGTCGGAGAGCCAGCTTTGATCTGGACTACCCTTTCAATTTATATTTTCAACAAGGAAACAACAATACCGACAGTCATCAGACAGACTCCCCATGCGTAATAACGTAACAATTGCTCATCGCCTGCGGAACGTTGTTTGTGCCGAATCAACACTCGATGACAGACCACGAAAGTCGCAAAAGCGGGAACTTGCAGGATCGGGTTCAAGAACCGTTCCCAAGGGTCAGCGGGCAGTTGGGCGCAAAATACCGCAAAAGACAGAAATAGCGCGGCCAATGAAAAACAAATGCAAATCTGAAATATCCAATAATGTCTGACGTTATCCAGCGTAGCTTGAGAAAACCGATAGCCGCACAGGCATTGGCCCGCTGTCCCTAATCGTCCCTCCCCATGGTTTTCCCTTCCGCAGTTTGGACAAACGCAACGACCTAATCGAAACATCAGTTTTCACCATCGCTCAATCGGTACCCGACGCCGGCTTCGGTTAACAGATAGCGAGGGCGCGTGGGATCGGCTTCCAGCTTATGACGCAGTTGCCCCATGTATATGCGCAAATAGTGGCTGTGTTCGACATAGCTCGGTCCCCAGACTTTTTCCAGCAATTGTCTATGGGTGACGACAAAGCCGGCATTGCGGACCAGTTCGGCCAATAAGCGAAATTCAATCGGCGTCAGATGCACTTCGCGTTCGCCGACAAACAAGCGGCGCTTGCCGAGTTCTATCCTGAGATCGCCGGCTTGAAAAGACATCTGCTCGTTAGCGGAAGGCGCGGTCACTCGTCTGAGCAAGGCTTTGATTCGGGACAGCAATTCGGCGTTGCCGAACGGTTTGGTCAGATAATCGTCGGCGCCGTTATCCAAGGCCTGGGTGATGTCGTTTTCCTGATCGCGCGCCGACAATACGATGATCGGCAGCTTAGTCCACAGACGCAGCCGGCGTATGACTTCTTGACCGTCGAGATCGGGCAGGCCCAGGTCCAGAATCAGTAGGCTGGGATGTTCGTTACGCGCGGCGTTGAGTCCCTCCCGTCCGCTTGATAACGCCGATACCGCATAATCTTGATTCTCCAACGTCGTCGCCAACAACTGGCGGAAAGACGGATCGTCTTCGATCAGCAAGATTTTGGGTTTATCGCTATTCATTTATTCTCCTGGTATTTCTTCCAAAGCAATGGTCGGAGGAGATTCCGAGCAGGGGAGGCGGAGTTTAAAAACAGAACCGCCGCCTTCGCGCCGGCCGGCGGAAATATTCCCACCGTGCGCTTCGACGATGGCTCTACAAATGGATAGCCCCAGGCCAACACCGCTTTGGGCGCCTTCGGGATGGATTTGGAAAAACTTGTCGAAAATCTTTTCCTCGAATCCTGGGCTAATGCCTATCCCGCGATCGGCAATCTGAATGACGACGCCTTCTTGGGTCGTTTCAACCGAGATGTCGATGGGGCTATCGATAGCTGAATATTTGGCGGCGTTATCGAGTAAATTTATCAACACTTGTTGCAGCAATACCGCATCGACATGGATTAACGCCTGGTTGTTGGTGATTTGAATATTGACCTGGCGCTGTTTCAGCGTTTTGTCGAGCCTGCGTAGAGCGCTGCCGATTATTTCCTCCGGCTCGTACCATTGCCGATTGAGACTGACTTCGCCGGCTTCCAAACGGGCCATTTCCAGAATTTTAGTGGTCAGATCGGCCATGCGGT